>Ga0335079_10002302_pt1 | contig 22059 bp, 22 predicted proteins | sample Lox_Sample_33_FD_206719 | JGI IMG/M metagenome (GOLD analysis project Ga0335079, IMG submission 206719) | Soil microbial communities from Loxahatchee National Wildlife Refuge, Florida, United States - Lox_Sample_3.3 | ecosystem: Environmental > Terrestrial > Soil > Wetlands | place: USA... | reverse complement strand
AGAACTTCAGCCAGTTCGACATCGTGATCTGCGAGTAATTGATGTCGCGATTGTTGTCGTGGTAGATGTACTTGCCCCAGTAGGGGGGCTGCGGCGTGCGCTCCTGCTCGTTCTCCTCGGTGAGCTTGTACTTGTAATACCAATCGACGTAGCGGTCACGGCCGTCAGGTTCTGCGGCGGCGGTCATCATCACGATCACGTTCTTGCGAATGGAGTCGTAGAGCGGCGAATCTTCCACCGCCAGCCGGTAGGCCAACTCCATAAGCATCTCCGGCGGCCCGGTCTCCGCGCTGTGCAGTCCGCCGGTGAACATGTAGATCGGCTTGGCCTGGGCGATCACTTCCTTTGCCTGGTCAGGGGTGAGTCCGCGCGGGTCGGCCAGTCGAGCGAGATAGCCCTTGTAGCGGTCGAGATCGCGGATGGTATCCTCGTCGGCAACCGCGATCACCAGGCACTCCCGGCCTTCGTCGGTGGCGCCTGCCGGGAAAATCTTCACGCGCTTGGAAGCGGCCGCCAGCGCGCGGTAGTACTTCGCCAGATCAGCCGTGTGAGTGAGTTTCTTGGGCGCGCCCACGTAGTAGCCAAGGACGTCTTTGGTGGTGGGCATGCCGCTCACCTTCGGCAGATGATCTACCAGAGGGCTCATGAACTCCGGCCGCGTGGTCCACTCCTTCACCAGGCGAGCGTACTCTTCGTCCTGGGGCTGCTTCGTTTGCGTCAGGACCAGCCCGGCGGCACAGGCCGCCACCGCGAGAATCCGGGACAGTTTCATGGGTTGCCTCCGTGCCCGGCGCATCCGGGCACTTTAGATTAAGATAACCCTCCACGGTCGCATATGGAAACGCGTCATCCAGGTGGAGGATCTCGATGACCACTCGCACCAAGGCGATACTGCTGGCCGCCGTGCTGGCGCCCCTGGCAGCGGCCCAGGGCGGCCGCACCGGCAACGTCTACAAGGTGGACTTCACCATTCGCGACAGCGGGGACGCCGGCGCGAAAACCGGGCGCAAGTACTCGCTCCTCGTCAATGAGCGGCAAAAGGGCACCTTCAAGGTCGGCAATCGGGTCCCCATGGCCACCGGCGGCACCACCGGGACCATGCAGTTCACCTACGTGGATGTCGGCGTCAATATCGATTGCTTCGCGGCTGAGATCGAAGGCAAGATCAATTTGCGCACGGACATGGATCTGAGCACGGCGGTAACGGCGGACAAAAATCCGACTCCCAACCCCACGATTTCCCAGATCAAGCTGGCTATTGAGACCATGCTGACGCCGGGCAAACCATCGGTCGTGGCTTCGTTCGACGATCCGGTCACCTCGCGGAAGTTCGACGTCGAAGCCATCGTCACCAGGCTGTAGGACAGGCTTCAGCCTGTCCGCCGCGATCGGAGTTCATCCATCGCGTTCTGGTAATAGCCGCCGCCCGCGCCGCCACTGGCGCGGTGCCGTTCGATGTACGCCAGGACCCTCTGCCGGATTCCTTCGGCTTCGGGAAAATCTTCATCCGTCCAAAACCGCCGCGATTTGTCGAAATACCCGATGCGTGCCAGGAAGGCCACCGGAAAGTAGATCTGCTCTTCCATCGAGTCCTGGCCGGGCTCGATGCGGAACGAACCATCGGGTTGCAGAGACTCGCTCAGACACCATCGCAGCATCTTGCGGATGTCGCCGGCGGCTTCCTGCTTCTGCGTGTGCGTGAGGTACGGCCAACCGTAGCGCAGCAGAACCACGACATCCATATTGTGGTGGTTCGAATAACGCCCGCGTCGCAGCCAGCCGACGGGATAATCCAGGTTCTTGAACGCCAGCAACGTATTCACAAGCCGCGCCAGGTCGGGAACGTCGCCCCTCAGGTATGCCACCACGTGGTAGGTCATGCTCAAGCCGTCGACGAACTCAGTCGTCCCATGGCGGACAAAGGTCGCTCCCCAGAAGCCGGTGACCGGGTTGCGGAGGCGGTTCAGGATCAGGTCGCGAAAGGCCGCCTTGAGCCCCGGATGCCATTGATATCCTGCGGGAAGATCGTACAGGATCAGGCGGATCAGGTCAGAGAGCGATTCGTTAAATTCCCTCCGGTGGTCGATACCGGTACGGGCTATATCCGAAACGAACAGCGAATTGAAGTAGTGCTTTAGATTCTCCGGCGAATTGACTTGGTCGAGAAAGGCATAGTGGTACTTTACAGCGGCCTGCGTTGGGTCGCTCAAGTGATCGAACGAACTGTCCAGCTTGAAAAACCATTCTGTCGAGCAGCGTCCCCAACTGCCGTCGGTATCCTGCTCTTCGGCGATCGCCTCACGCGCGGAATCGGCGAGCGTCACCCTGAGATCGGCCAGTCGCCGGTCGATGCGGGCAAAATCGGCGGTGCTGTCGATCAGCCAGCCGGTCTCGGTAACGATCTGTCGCGAGCAAGTGGTTTTCTGTCCCCGGGCTTCCCGGGCCAGCACCTCGCGATCGAGTGTGTCAAGTTGGGCCTCCCGTTCCCGGATGAGTTTGACGTAGTTCCTGTCATGGGCGATCATCTCGCGCCGGAGACTCACCTCGGCCTCGAGATCGCTGCGCGGGATCTCGGAGGCGAAGAGGATGGGCAAGGCGGCCGCCACCAGAAGGAGCTTCGCCATGAAGCTCATTGTAGGGACTTGCAGGCAGCCATTCCATCCCGCTCACCGCGCCGCCGGCAGGCTAGGCGCCTGGATTACGGCGATGTGATGGTGATGGCAAAAGTCGCTGTCACTGTTTTTGCCGGCGCGCTCGAATCCGTCACCTGGAACGTCACGATACTTGTCTCGGCATAAATCGGCGTCCCTGCAATTTGTCCGCTGGCACTGTTGAAGCTCAAGCCGACCGGCAGACGCCCGCCGACAATCGACCAGAAATATGGAGGTGTGCCGCCGGTGGCCATCAGGGTTTGGGAATATGGACTGCCCACCGTGCCGTTCCCAACCGATGTGGTTGTAATCGTCAATGGTCCCGCTACGCCGGCTGTGGGCGACGCGGTTGCGGACCACGTTGCAAAGATGGTACCGCCAGCTGTTTCGCATCTCAGAATGTTTGTAATGCTGACCGCGATGCCGTTGCACGCGCCAGCGCCAATGAGAGTGCCGCTCTGATGCGTCGAGAATACCGCCCTATAGGGCGTAAAACCGCTTGCACTGCCACCGATATACGCATTCATCAACGCGCTGAATGAGATCGTGACCTGCGTCCCCGTAATATCCTCAACAAACGTGTATGGGGAATATGCCGGAGTGCAACTGTTCAGGGGCGCATTGCTGGTGCAGTTGCCCCCACTGACCGGCCCATTGACCGGGATGCTGGTTAGATCGAACTCGATCTGTGGCCCAGGCGAAATGGCGGCATACACGATCATGAAATCTGTTACCGTCGTCGGCGGCGGCACCGCCGGCAAGTCCTTAATCAGATTTGTTACGCCTGCGGTGATGAAGATGTTTGAGTAGCCCGAAACCGCCATCTGATGCTGAGTGCCCGGAACACACGTGGTGCCGCCACCCCAGTTGATGCAAGTAGGCACGCTGGTAATACCGACCCCTGTACCCTGTACATTGCTGAGTATCAGAATCCCGCTATCTGAAAGAGGAAGGGCCATGGCGAATGCGCCGATTGGTCCGACGACCAGAGCGCCAAAGATCACAGCCATTCGGAACGAACGTCTTCCTCTTAAGTCCTGTTTTTTTGAGCTCATTTTGGGAAAGGTTCCTGGCCGGACGCTAGTATAGGAGTCGGGCTGAACTGCCACAATCGCCCAAAAGCAGTACTTCTTGGACGTCGGCTCCCCAACGCGCCAAACCTTTGGAAACAATGTAGTTTTGGAAGCTGCACGAATAACGCGTCTTGGGTCTTGCGACTTAGTACTTTTGGCTATTTCCTTTGGAGAATTGCTGTTCACATATTCCGGTGGTATGGTCCACCGTGAGAATCACCGCCCGCGGCGCTAAGTTGCTCGCAAAGATCCAAGACCGGAAGAATCCCGGCATCCGAGCCAAATCTTATCGCCAGTCTCTTTGCACCTCCCCAGGAGGATGATCTATGTCGCAGAGTTCCCTGCCGCTGCGCATCGACGCAAGACGCAGCGGCATCTTCCTAACCGCGCTAATACTGGGCCTGATGGCGATTGCTCCTCACTCACAGGCGGCGCCACTTCCAGGCACGATCTTGACAACGCCCGGCTCGACGGTCCTTCCGGGACTAATCGCTCCAGGGACGCCTGCTGGCACGCTGCTGGCTTCCCTCGTGTCTCCCTACTCGTTCGCCACGACGGGAGGAACCACAAGCGGGACCATCATATCCGCCGTCTACAGGAATTCCAGCGGCACACTCGATTTCTACTACCAGGTGACGAACAGTGCGTCCTCGGCCACCGCGATTGCCCGAGTCGCCGCCATGTCCTTTACCGGATTCACGACGTGGACGGGTTTTCGCGTGGACGCCGTCGGTCCATTTGCGGCAGGTACAGTTGCTTACGTTACCGCGGACAGCGATGGCCTGGGCAACGTGCTGGGGTTCAGCTTTAGTCCGCCGAATTCGGCAAAGATCCTTCCCAGCCTGGCCGCCTACATCATGGTGATCAGCACCAACGCCACAGCTTTCACGGCCGGCAACACATCCGTGGTTGACGGTGGTGCCACAACAGCGGCGGCCTTCCAACCCGCCTCCGTTGGTCCTACCGGGCCTCTCACGATCACGACAACATCGGTTGCCGGCGGCACGGTGGGAAAGCCCTACTCCCAAACTCTGATCGCAACGGGCGGCAGCCCTCCGTATCTCTGGTCCATCATCGCCGGCCGGTTGCCCGCGGGACTGACCCTCAACCGGAATACCGGGCAGATTACCGGCACGCCGATAGAAGAACAAATGGCGATTGTGACGATCCAGGTGACGGATTCAAACTCTCCGGCGCAGACTGCAACCACCGTGCTGGTCTTCACGATGGGTTTGTGATCAGAGGCTGATCACCAGGTCGGGGGGATTGCCGCTGAGGGCGGCGTACACGTCGGGGAAGCAGCCCACGTGTAATCCGTCGATCGCGTTTTTGAGCCTGATTTTCTCGGGTGCTCCGCCGGGCCGGCCGCTGCCGCGATCGGGGTAGCACCACACCGGCTCGCCTTCGGCGAGATTGCGATCGAGCGCGCACATGTCGCAGACGCCGAGCCAGATATTCTTTTCTTTAGCGACCTTGGCCAACCGCTCTCCGAGAGGATCCCCTTTTCGAAGGATGTACGCATTATCGTCGAAGAAAAACATACCGACCACCTCCACACCGTGCGTACCTTGTTCGAGCTGCGGCAGGATCATCTTGCCCAGCTTATAGTCCGCGGTGTGTCCTGAGGTCACAAACAGATAGGCAACTTTCATCAATTCCTCCATCGCTCAGGATACAAGACTGGCGTTGGAGGCGGCCGTTGCCGTTACGTTCAATTCTGCCGTCCGCTCAGAAAATGCAGCGCACACCGAGCTGGGCCCGGCGGGCGTTGGTGCCATCCGGGAATCCGGCGGAAGCCGTGCCGACACCAAAGGCACCGGGAGTCAGCGTGAGAACGCGCTTGGCCTCGACATAGGCCTGATTGTTGATGCTGGTGTCGACCGTGGTGTTGGTGATATTGAATACCTCGAACATCAGCAACAGGCGCGCGTGCTCGTTGATCGGGATAATTTTGGCGATTCGGGCGTCGGCACGGTAAACGGGCGGAGTGTAGAGGCTGTTGACGGGCCAGAACGGCACCCGGAAGTTTCCGCCGAAGCCGTTGATGCTGTTGGTATATGCCATCCCGGGCACCGCCGTGTCCGTGGTGCGGATCTGGGCCGTGGTGGGCCGGCCGGCGGCCAGCGTCGTGATGGCGCCGAGCTGCCAGTTGTTCACTACATATTTGTAGAAGGCGCCGTCACGCCGCGTGAAGACTGGCTCCTCGACAAACGAAATTACCGCCCGATGACGCTGATCGAGCGCGGAGCTGCCCTTGTCGAACGCGTAATTTCCGTTGTAGGTTGTGAGATTGGGACTCGAGAAGAAAAGGGCGTCGGCGGCGGCGCCCTGGCCATCGTCGATCGAATGCGCCCAAGTGTAGGAGACCAGCGCCTGCAAGCCGTGCGAGAACCGCTTGTTGAACTGAACGGCAAGCGCGTTGTAGTAGCTCTTGATGCCGTTCTCGTCCTGGATGACGCGGCCGTAGCGCGGGTCAACCCGATTGGCTAGCAGGTAAACCGGCGTGGTGAAGGCTCCTACTGTGGTCCCGTCGGCATTATTGACGGTATAGGTCACGGCGGGCCCGGGAGCGCCCATGTTGAGGTCGCGTGCCGCGAGTAACTGCACACCCCGGCTCCAGATATAGGACACCGCCAGGGACATGTCCCTCGTCAGTTGGCGCTCTACGGCAACCGTGCCCTGCTCCGAATACGGAGTGCGAAGGTTCGGCGCGGCAAACTGAATGTTGGCGCCTCCCGCGGCCATCCCGGGCGGGATGCCCGGCAGCGCATTCCAAAACACGGGCCCGGCGGCGAACTGCGCGGCGTTGGTGCTCTGCAGGGCGACCGACGTCTGGTACACTCCGTTGCTGGCAAAAAGATTGTCGATGAGCGAGCCGGGGAAGCGCGCATAGAATACTCCGAAACCGGCGCGCACTACCGTCTTCTCGTTGACGCTGTAGGTTACGCCCAGCCGCGGCGCGAAGTTGCGGGTGCCGGTCGGGATGTGCCCGGTTTGCGGATAATCCGGATTCACGATCTTAGGCTGAGGGAGCTGGGCATATTCATAGCGAACGCCATAGTTCAACGTCACCTTCGGCGTGACCAGGTACTGGTCTTCGGCATAGAAACCATAGTCGCGAATGGTGGCGTCCACCACTGGATTCCCGAATGCCTGGGAGAAGCTCTGCCAGTTCTTGGCTCCCGTGGTGCTCCCTGAAAAATCCAGGGCAAACTGAGTGACCGTCTGGTAAGTGTAAGCGCCGTAGGCGGGACTCAGGAAGTAAGTGTAATCGGCCGTGCTGGCGATGTCCGCGCCGAATTTGACGATGTGCTTTCCCCTGGTCCAGGAAGCGTTGTCTGCGATCTGGAAGCGCTGCTCGTTAGGTTCCACGCGCGGCAGATAACTGACGCCGTTGCCCAGCCCTGTTTGCCCGGCAACCGTCAGCCCGATGAAGCCCAGCGACGGATTGTACAACTGCTGATTGAAGGTATCGGCCTGGCGATCGGTGGCCCACCCGAAGCGGAGCTCGTTTACCAGGCTCGGCCTCGGCGACGCGGTCCAGGACAAGCGGCCGTTGCGAACGCGAACCGAATCGTCGCCGTTGCTGCCGATGGCGGCGCCGGTGGTAGACGAGATGTTGGTCTGAATCCCGTTGGGGGACAGAAAATGCAGGTAGTTGAAGCTGGCGCTGAAGCTGTTCCGCTCCGACGGGCGCCAGTCGAGGCGGCCGAAGCCGAGGTCCTGGTTGGCCTGGCGCGGAATCAGTCCGTAGTATCGCGGCAGCAGGTTGTTGATGGCGGCACACTGCGCGGGGGTGGCGGGCGCGCCGCATCCGATGAAGCTCTGCGTGGACGGATCGATTACTCCGGCCCGGTTGATGCTCGAGACGATGGGAAAATCCCGCCGGGTGAAGTCGCCGTTGACGAAATAGAAGAGCTTGTCTTTGACAATGGCGCCGCCCAGGCTGAAGCCCGCCTGGTGCCGCACTTCGTCTGGATTGATGCTGGCGTAGCGGTCGCGCGCGTTGAGGGTGCGGTTGCGGAAAAACCAGTAGGCGGTTCCGTGCAGCCCGTTATTTCCGCTTCGGGTTACGGTATTGACCACGCCGCCGATGGCGCGGCCGAACTCCGCCGACGGATTCGCCGAGACCACCTGGAATTCCTGCACCGCGTCCTGCGAGATCTGTGACGCGATGCGCGTGCGGCCGGCGTTCTCGTTGTAGAACTGCTCGGTAGTGTCGTTGCCGTCGATGAGGAACGCGTTGCCGCCGGCCACCCCGCGGAAGGTGAGAAGGCCGAAGGTTCCGTCGTTAGTCACGCCGGGTGTGAGCAGAACGAAGGAGTCGACGCGGCGCCCGTTGATGGGCAGGTCCTGAATCGACTTCGAGTCGACCACTTGGGAGACGTCGCTCTTGGTATCCTGCACCGCCACGCCGGCGGATGTGACGTCTACCACCGTGACGTTGCGGTTGACCGTGAGACTCACATTCAGGTTGAGATTCTGGCCGACCTGCAGATCCAGATCGAAGGCTTCGTAGGTGGCAAAACCCTGTGCCGTGATCACGACCTTGTAACCGCTACCGGGAACCAGCGCGGGAGCGCTGAATGTGCCTCCCCGATTCGTGGTGAGGTTGCGAATCGCACCTTGCAGGTTATTCGCGATCACGACGTTGGCCTCGGGCACAGCCGTGCCCGACGGGTCGCGGACGACTCCGGAGATTGCCGCCAGCCCGGCAGTTGATTGTGCAAAGGCCGGGGCGGCCGCGAGCAGCAGGATCAATCTGGAACGCATAAACCTCCATTCCACCGGACAGAGCCGGCTATGCCCTCTTATTCACCCACGAGCCGTTCCCCGCGGAGTCCTTCCCGCTCAGGACGCGCTCGACGATGTCGATGTCGTCCGGCGAGGCGCCGGAGACGGCTGAGTGCGGCTTGGGGGCCACATCTTCGTTATGGTCGTCGTCGGTGACGATGAACTCCAGCAGCATGCTCACCAGCTCGGGATCGGCTGCGATGCGTCTGATCTCCTGCAGCTTTTGAATTCGCGATTCGATCTTTTTCACGTTCAGTTGCATGACTCTCTCCTTGTGCTATTTGCCCGATCGTTCAAAGTGGAACGTAAGTACGGTAACGCTGGAAACGTCCCGGCCGTTCTCCTGCGCGGGACGGAAGCGAAATGCCTGGGCCGCTTTCAGAGCCTCGATGGTCAGAAGGCTGGCGGCGGCGCCTTTCTGGGAAACCACTCGCGCTCCGGTAACTCGGCCCGCGGCGTCTACGATCACTTCGACGTCTACCTGGACGTCGCCGGTCATCCTGGGCCCGACCCCGCGCGGCACCGACGGTGAAACCTCGTGAATCACCCTGGGGCCGACAAATGTGTGCGCTTCAGCCGGAGCCTGCGGACTCGCTGGAGCCGCATCGACCGGCCTGGCGGGAGGCGCGGGAGGCGGACTCACCGGCCTGGAGGGGACGGGAAGCTGCGCGGCGGGAACCGCGGGCAGAGGTATCGTTTCTCCGGAGTTGGTGGCCGCGGGAGCAGCAGGCAGGTCAACCGCCGCGGCCGGGAGCTTGGCTACGGGTGGCTGGTACGGCCGGACGGCCGATGGGGATGCCGCAATCGTCGATTCGCGGAGCGCGGGAGGCGCCGGTTCCTTTGCAACGGACTGAGGCGCGGGTGCCGCCGCGATAGCCTCGCTGGGTCTGGTCTCGGGCCGCGCGGGTGTGTCGGGGACCGGCTTCGAGGCCGCGGGTATGGGCGCGGCGGCAAGGCTCGGAGTAGAGGAGGGAGCAAGCGCAACCGCAGCCGGAATCTCACGTCGCCGCCACCCGGCGGATGCAGACCGGTAGCGCGCCACCGCAGCCACAACTGTCAACAGAACGCCCGCTACCGCCAACGCGGCGATGAGTTGCCGGCGTCGCTCGCCCCCGGCGGCCTCACGCGCGACCACAGGCTGTTCCACGGGCACAGGCGGCTCAGGTTGCAGGGCCGGAACAGCCACTTCGGGCTCCGCCTCCGCCGCCGAAGCGGCAACCGGAATGAGGGGCACCTCGCTGTCGGTGAACTCCGCCTGAATCCGGCCGTCTTTCCAGAAAAAGAATCCGGCCGTGCAGGCGCGATTCGGCAGCGTCTTCACCAGAAGAAACACGCTCTCGGGCTCCGTGAAGTAATGGCTGATCACCCGCAGGTCTTCGGTGGAGAGACACAATCCGTCACGGTTGTGGCTCCGATAGTAGCCCACGGGACCGCGCTCCGGGCACTCGCGGGCGCGAGCCAGCGTTGCCTCGAACCGAGGTTCGTCCTCGGCGGAGAGCGAATATCGCGGCCCGGTCCGGTGTTCGCACGAAACCGGCTCGAATTCGTCGGCCACTATTCGGATCCGGCCCTTGACGAACTCGACCTGCCCCAGCAGGATCCCGCCGACTTCCTTTGCAGCGCGCGGATTCTCGATGCCTCCAAGGACTTCCAGTTGGAGGCGGTCCAGCATTTCCGGCTTCAGGAGCACGCTGACGCCGATATCCAGCTCGTCCCAGCGATAGTAATGATCGAACTGGGAATGTGCCGCTACTTCTCCGCCCGCCGCTGGTTCCGTCATGAGATCACGCGCTTTCGTGCCGGCTGACCCAGCGGTTCCAGAGCGAAGGTTTGGGGGTCAGGACCTGGAGTGGGGGCTGCAACTCCGGTTTCAGTTCGCTTGCCGTCTCGGGCTCGACAGGTTCCGTCGCGTCCGGCAGTTCCCCGAGATCCAGCTTTTCCGCCGCCAGGCGCACATGAGTGTGGAGCACCCTAGTGGACTGGCTGGCGAAAGCCACCAGCAGGGCGTTGTCGCAGAGCGCGTTAATCACGCGGGGGATTCGCCGCGAGATGTAGGCGACGTCGGCGATCGCTTCCGGAGTGAAAGGCATCTCCTTGCCGCCGGCGCTCATCCAGCGATGCCGCATGTAGTCGCCGACCTCCGTAGGCGCAAGTGGTCCGAGCGTGAATCGGGCGCTGATGCGTTGCTTCAACTGGCGCAGATCGTCGCGATTGAGGGTATCGTCCAGTTCGGTCTGTCCAACCAGCAGGACCTGGAGGCACGGGAGCTCGGCCTCTTCGTAGTTGCCGAGCATGCGGATTTCTTCCAGAACCTCGGGGCTGAGGTTCTGCGCTTCGTCCACGATAAGAACAGAAACTTTTCCTTCGCGCCGACCCTCGGCCACCAGGTTTTGGAGCATCCACAGGCGCTGGCTCTTGTTGGGAGGAATGTCCCGCAGGCCGAACTCCAGCAATACCAGCTCGAGAAACTCCGACGGGGTGAGGATGGGGTTGACGATTTTACTGAACTGGAGCCGGTTCGCGGGCAGAAATCGGAGGATGCGGGCAAGGAGGGTGGTCTTCCCAGTGCCGATTTCTCCAGTGAGTACCACGAAACCACTGCGTTGCAGGATGGCGTAGGTCACTCCGCTGAGGGCCTCGCGGTGCTGGTCCGTCAGGAACAGGAACGACGGATCGGGCGACACCCGAAACGGATCTTTGCGCAAGCCAAACAGCTCGTTATACATAACAGCGACCGTTAGAACCCTAGTCCTGTTGGGATTGCCGACGCAGGAGCAAAGCTAGGCCCAAACGCGGATCCTGCTGACAACAGGTGCCTTAGTTAGTAGTACTCGAATCGGGTATAGACCGCATCCCCTATAGGGTGGGAACTGTTCCCCAAAATTTGGACGGGTTAAGACCGGAGCCTGTAGGGATTTCACCTATTCGTAACGCAGGCAGACGATGGGATCGAGGTTCGCGGCCCGGTTTGCCGGGTAGTATCCGAAGAAAAGGCCCACACCAACCGACATGCCCACGCCGGCCACCACCCAGAAGGGTGAGACAGTCGCCGGGATCGATGCGAGCGAGCGTGCCACCGCCGAAATCGCGCCGCCGATCAGGATGCCCAGCACTCCGCCGATACCCGACAGCGTGATCGCCTCGAACAGGAACTGCGCCCGTATGTCGCTCTTGCGCGCGCCGATCGCCTTGCGTACCCCGATCTCGCTGGTGCGCTCGGTCACGGAGATCAGCATGATGTTCATCACTCCGATGCCGCCCACCAGGAGACCGATCGAGCTGATGACACCGGTCAACAGCGCCATGGCGCCGGTGAGCCGGTTCCAGAGGTCGAGGAACAGGCTCTGGTCGGCCACTTCGAAATCGTTGTCGGCGTTGTGGGGCACATGGCGGCGGCGGCGCATGGCGTCCACCACCTGATTCTGCGTCGAGGCAAGATCTGCATCCGGCCGCACGGTGAAGATGAGGAAGACCTCGCGGACCTCGGGGAAGTTTTTGTGGAAGTTCGACAGCGGGATGCAAGTGAACTGGTCCACGCCGAAGCCGAAGATCCCCGTGTCCTTTTCGAACACCCCGATCACTTCGTAGAGCTTGCCGTTCAGCCGGACCTGCTTGCCGATCGGATCGGAGTGCGGGAAGAGGGATTCCGCGATGGCGTTGCCGATCACAACCACGGCGCGTGCGTGCGATTCGTCGTAATCGGAGATGAACCGGCCGGTGGCCACCGTAAACAGAGGGATGGCAGCGGCATAATCCGGCGGTGTGCCTCGGATGAACATGCGCTCGACGCGTTCGCCTTCGTACGAGATCGAATCCGGCTGGCCGGAGGGAGGCGTGATGCGCTGCGCGAAGGCTACCGCGATATCCACGCCCGAAACCGTCTCCTTCAGGTATTGGGCATCGCCGATTTCGAGGTACTTGCGGAGCCGGATCTTCTGCGGGAGGGGCGCAAAACCCGTGTAGCCGGGCGGAATGCGCGTAATGAAGAAGCTGCGCGACCCGAAGGACTGGATGCGATTCTGCATGTACCCGTTCAGACCGTCGATGATCGCCGCCACGCTGATCACGCTCGTCACCCCGATCACGATCCCCAGAATCGTAAGCGCGGACCGCACCTTGCGCGAGCGCAGGGTGTCCACGGCGACGTACAGGTTCTCTTTGATCTCGGTCAGGGTCATGAGCTACTCCGTGCGCAGCGCCACCACCGGGTCTAGCTTCGCGGCTTTGACCGCGGGATACAGTCCGAAGAAGAGCCCGATGATCGAGCTCAGCGCCACACCCAGCGTGGCCACCCAGGCCTGCACCGAGGCCGGGAAGTCGGTAAGCTGCCGCAAGGCGAGCGCGCAGCCGAATCCACCCATGACGCCGATGCCGCCGCCGATGATGCACTGCACGATGCTTTCCACCACGAACTGCCCCATGATGTCGCCGCGGGTGGCGCCTACTGCCCGCCGTACTCCGATTTCCTTGGTCCGCTCGGTGACGCTCACCAGCATCACATTCATGATCACGATGCCGCCGACCACGGCCGAAATCGAGCTGACCATCATGAAGACGGCAAAGAATGCGGAGCTGATGCTCTGCCACAGCGAGATGTAGCTCTCCGAGGTGCCGATATAGAAATCGTCGTCCTTGCCCGGCGCCACGTGCCGGCGGGCGCGCATGATGCGCCGCGCATCGTCCTGGGCGCGCGTGAAAGCGTCGTCTGGGCCTTCGGCCTTGACCTGAATCACCAGACTGTTGTACTGCCCGCGGACCTTGAGAAACGTGCGCAGCGGGATGACGACGAAGTTATCCTGGTCCTGCCCCAGCACGCTGCCGATCTTCTCGAACGTGCCCACCACGATGAACTCCGCTTGGCCGGCCCTGATCACATGGCCTAGCGGGCTGGTGTCGGGGAAGAACTCGCGAGCCACGCGGTCGCCGATCAGGCAGACGTCGCTCGCGTGCCGGTCTTCCATCTCGGTGAAGTAACGGCCTGTTTCCACCGTTCGCGTGTCGATCTCCGCCATGGTGGGTGTGTGCCCATACATGGTGGCGTCGTCGAGCTCGTGGTTCTGGTACCGCAGTACGATGCTGGTGTTAAGCGCCGCGCCCACGTATTCGCAGTGCGCGCAATTTGCCTCCAGAGCCTCCATGTCCGCGGGATAAAAAAACCGGTTGCGCATGGCCCGGTTGATTATGGTGAAATCCGCGACCGCGAAGGGCAGGCGTCCAATCCGGAATACGTTGGTGCCGAGATTGGCGATTTTCTGCTCTACGTAGAGGTTGGCGCCCTGGACGAGGGTCATCACGGTGATCAGCGTGGCCACGCCCATGGTGATTCCGAGGACCGTGAGCGACGCCCGCAGCTTGTGGGCGCGGATGGAGTCCAGCGCCAGCGATAGGTTGTCCCCGATACCGATCATTCATCACCCGAGCGGACCGGCGGAAGCCGGTCCGGCACCAGATTCAAATTCTAGCGAAAAACTGCCTCCCGCCAGCACTTCCCGGCGTATTCACAAATGGAGCAAGTTGATGAAAGCATTCGCCCTGATCCTCGTGCTGGCCGGCGCCGCCGCTTCCCAGACGCCTGACGTGGCCGCCATCATGGCCAAGGTCGCGGAAAACCAGGCTCGTTCCCAGGAAGCCCGCAAGGAGTTCGACTATCACCAGAAACAGTTCCTACGCATGCTCCGCGGCAGCGGCAAACTGGCTCGTGAAGAGCGCCGCGAATACGACGTGGGGCCCACCCCTGGCGGCACACACAAGGATCTGGCGCATTTTGAAGGGACGTACGAGTACAAGGGCAAACTTGTTCCCTACTATCGGCCCGGCTACGAATACAAGGAAATGGATATCGACGGCGAGCTGATCAACGACCTTTCCGAGGACATGACCAACGACAAGCACTCTCGCGACGGCCTGGCCTGCGACCTGTTCCCCCTCACGGCTGAGCAGCAGCACCGGTACATCTTTCAGCTCAAGGGCGCCGAGCAGTACCGCGGTCGCGAGGTGTATCGGGTGAGTTTCGAGCCCAAACCCCACCAGGACTTCGACGATGCCGCCTGGAAAGGGGAAGCCCTGATCGACGCCGCCGAGTTCCAGCCGGTCTTCGTGCAGACCCGCCTGGCCTTCAGAATCCCCATGGCGGTGAAGGTCCTGCTCGGCACCAATATCACGGGACTGGGCTTTGCGGTGACCTACCAGAGATTTGAGGACGGAATATGGTTTCCGGTGAGTTACGGCGGCGAGTTCGAGGTGCGGGCGGTATTCTTTTACAAGCGGAAGATTTCCGTGGCGATGACCAACCAGAATTTCCGCCGCACGCACGTAGAGAGCAGCGTGACGTACGTGAGCCAGGATCGGTGATCGAAATCCAGAGCGCGGCCCGGCAGGCGTGTGACTTCGGCGAGCTGATGCGCGAGCACCGCTCGATGGTGTTCAGTGTCGTCTACCACTTCCTGCACGACCGCGACCTGGCGGAAGAAATTGCGCAGGACGTTTTCCTCAGCTTGCACCGCAACCTGGGCGAGTTGGAATCGCCGGCGCACGCGGCGCACTGGCTGCGCCGGGTGGCGGTGCAGCGCTCGATCGACGCGGCCCGCCGCCGCCAGCGCAGGCCGATGGTGGCGCTGGAATCACTGCCCGAGCCGTCTGTACGCCCGTCGCCGGGCGATCCGCTGCTGGGCGAGATGCTGCGCAAACTGATCGCGTCGCTGCCGGAGACGCAGCGCATGGTCGTGATTTTGAGGTACCAGGAAGACCTGGACCCATCGGAGATCGCCGGAATCATGGGCATCCCGGTTGGAACCGTGAAGAGTCATTTGCAACGCTCGCTGGCGCTGCTTCGCGAGAAGCTCGAGCGCCGCGGGGTGGGAGAACGCTGAAATGGACTGGTTGGAACAGGAACTGAAGCAGGCACTGGCGCGCAAGGAACCCGCCGCGGATTTCGATGCGCGCGTGCGCCGCAGGCTGGTGCGGACCACGCCGCGATGGCTGGCCGCTGCCGCCGCGCTGGTGGTCATCGCCGGCGGAGGCGCGCTCTACCGGCGGCACCAGGGCGAGCAGGCAAAGGAGCAGGTGATGCAGGCCATGCGGCTGGCGGGATCGAAACTGAATCGCGTGCAGGCGCACGTGCAGGCCATGGGAGAACGCCAATGAAGCCTGCGTTCCTGGCCTGCGCGCTGGCCGGCGTGCTCTTCGCGCAGCAGTTCAAGTTCAACCTGGATCACCTGGCTCCGAAGGCGAGCGAAAAGGTGGATCTCTCGCTCACGGCCAACCTGCTCCAGCTTGCGGCCAATTTCCTCGACACCAACGACGCCGATGAGGCCAAGGTGAAGAAACTGGTCGCCGGTCTCCAGGGCATCTACATCAAGAGTTTCGAATTCAAGAAAGAAGGCCAATACACCAAGGCCGATCTCGACCAGATCCGGAATCAATTGAAGGCGCCGGAGTGGCAGCGCATGATGGGCTTCGAGAGCTCGGAGGACCGGGAGAGCGTCGAGATCTGGGTGCGCAACGAGAACAACAAGATGACCGGCCTGGCGATTCTGGCCTCGGAAGCCACGAGCCTCACGGTGGCCAACATCGTAGGTTCGATCGAGCTCAGCGATCTGTCCGAGTTGGGCGGCCACTTTGGCATTCCGAAGCTGAAGAAGAAGTGATCTCGCCACAGTCGTTCGGTGCCGCCGATAGAGCTCTACTCGCAAGGTGTCAATTGCGTTTGTAGGGTAGGCCTCCCGGCCTGCCCGCGCGCGCAGCGCGCGTTTTGTTTCGCTTGCCCCAGATCAGCACACAAACACCGGTTGATGACAACAAGAGAGGCTTTGATGCAGCGCTTCGCAAAAAGCCGTATCGTGGTGTGCAGACATGCCTGAGACCTTCGAGCCAAGGTTGGACATCCTACCGGAATCTCAGCGCCGCTTGTGGCGGGAATTGGACGCGGTGCCGCCGGAGTTTGTGCTCTATGGCGGAACGGCCCTCGCGCTACAACTTGGGCACCGCGTTTCGGAAGACTTCGATTTTTTCTCGTCCTCCGGATTCGATCCGTTTCTCCTGCGCTCCCGGCTGCCATTCTTCCGGGATCTCGATGCGTCCAACCCCGAAGTTTGGGTGCATTGCAAGCGCGACAATCTGGAAGCATTTGTGGACCGGGGTGGTTTGGTGAAAGTCGCATTCTTTGGTGGGTTGGATACCCTGAATCGCGTGCAGGACCCGCGCCGTGCGAATGGATCACGGGTGCAGGTCGCGTCATTAGTGGATCTGGCTGGCATGAAAATGCGTGTGATTCAAGTTCGCGGCAGTTGGAAGGATTACGTGGATATCCATACTCTGGCGACACACGGAATCGACGTGCCGACCGGTTTGGCGGCAGCAAAGGCTATCGATCGGAGCTTCGATCCGATGACGAGTGTCCGGGCCTTGCAGTTCTACGGCGATGGAACGCTGAGCCGCGTACCGGCCGCCATGCAACAGGATCTGACCCGCTGGGCACAAGCGGTCGACTTGTCCAAGCTTCCGGCACTGCATCCCCGACGCGGTCTTGGTCCGGGAGATCTGGAGAGATGACCATCACCCCGCCTTATCCGCTCGAACTCATCCGTGTTGCTCGGAAAGTGGTATGGTACGACAGGCCCGAAGACACGCTCGCCGACCTGCCGATTTTTCTGGCGCACGTCATGGTCTACGGCTCTCCGGCTGACGTGACCCTGGTTGAGCGATTCGTGCCAACGGAAGAATTCCGGAGAGCGCTGGAGAATGCGCCGGCTGGCTTATTTACGACGGATTTGTGGCAGAGGTGGCACCAGCGATTCGGAATGTCGATACCGCCTCTACCACGCCGTCGCTTTCCTGATGGTTCGCTAGGTCCGGAAGCAGGCCGATTTTTCGGGAGATAAGGGCGATCAGGCCATGGTGCGGGCAAGCTGGCACGAGTTGGCACTGGATTCAAAGCGCGACCCTATACCGCATTGCGGTACAATGGCATCGGTGGATGACGCTGTCGAGATCACAGTTCCACAACTCCCAAAGTTCAAGGCAGAGGCCACCGAACTGATCGGAACCGAGGGCATTGAGGCGCTTGCAGCCTAGCTGGCCGATCGCCCTGATGCCGGCGACGCGATTCCGGGCGCCGGCGGAGCCTGGAAACTTAGATGGGCGGCAAAGGGCAAGCGGGGAGGCGCACGGATCATCTGCGTGTACGTCGTAATCGCAGCCCGCGTGTTCCTGATCCGCTGCTACGCCAAGAACTACAACCTGACTTGACCGGGGATGAGAAGAAGCAACTGCGGCAGATCGCGGCCAATCTGAAAGGAGCGCAGTTAGATGCCGAAGAAAACCACTGCGAAAAAGAGCCGTTTTGGTGCCGACCTGATTGAGGGCATGAAGCTTGTTGCCGCGCACCAGCGAGGCGAAGTCGAGCTGGAGCAGGTCTGGCCGAAGCCTGTCGACGTGAAGGCCATCCGCAAACGCGTGAAGATGTCCCAGGCCGAGTTCTCACGCGCTTATGGGATCAGCAAACGCGCGTTGCAGGAATGGGAGCAGGGCGGCCGGCAGCCAGATTCGGCAGCAAGGGCTTACCTGACTGTCATCGCAAAAGAGCCGGGCGTCGTCCGGCGGGCGCTGGGCAGTTAGTGATCCGGTATCACCGAGGGTTCCCACACCAAGATGGTGGTCTGCAGCGGCGGACTTGCGGATTCCGCAACTTCAGCAACTACCGGCTAAAGGTCGAGACTACGTGTTCGTGAAAGGAGCCGGGGACCGGTGACTGCCCCAGTAAATGGCGTAGAGCCTAAGTTTTTGATTTGAATGATTGGCCCGTGGCGACTCGAACGCCATCCGCTGTGCGTACGGACCAGGAGAATTTGCTCGGCGCTAATGCCCGCTCTCAATCTCACGCTCTATCAAGCTGGTCCAACAGACGACCAAGTTTTTCGCCCACACCCAATGCCTGCCGTTCGACCATCACAAAAAACGCACGCATCTGCTCTTCGCTAATGCCTTCGACATTTTCGTCAGCGGTAATCAGCCTCCGATTCTCCTTGTCCTTCATTGTGAGTTTATGAAGAACTGCTTCGCGTCTAAATGCATCCAGGAACTTTAGCCGAGTCATGCCAAGCGAAAACTCTCCACCTACGCTGGCTACGTACTCATTCTCGTCCGCCGTTGGTTGCCAAGGCACTTTCCCTGCTTCGGTCCTGGCTTGAATGTTCGTAAAAAACTCAAGGGCCTGAGCGTCTTTCATGTTTGATCCTCTTGGTCGGCTGATCTGGTTGCCGCTCCGTGCTGTTCGCTTAATATCGTGCTAACTCTCTGACAAGCCTGCAAAAGGCGCACTCTTTGCTTCGCACTGAGGTCGATAATCGGGCCACCTGTGAGAACGCGGTGAATTGACTCGAGTTGAGCGCGCACGTTCAGGAGATCGTTCATGGAATGTTCTGAGAGGTTGTCGCTCCATCGCTTGATCAGATATCCCGTTTGGTTCAGAAGGTCGCCTGTACGCAGGAGCGCTATCTCCGTTCGTTCAATACTGACGTACGTAACCAATTCGGCAGCACCTCTGGTGGCGCCGTTCAAATCGTCGCCCAAACTTCTGCGCAGAATAGCTTGGCGCGCCCTCGCAGCAGCCTCCGACGCACGTCTTGAGAACAAGAACGCGAGGGCACTGAAAAGCAGGCCCACTATGGAGGCCAAGCTTCCCCAGTTTCCTTTTACGAAGTCGATCCAGTTGGTAGTTGTGCTGACCAAGCCGTGAATCCGCCCTTTCAGAACTCAACATGATAGCGAGGTTGCGGCCCTCGCGCTAATTCAGCAATTCCCCTGAGACTCAGGCCCCGCTTTTTGAGCCGTAGGACGCGCTCAGGGCTCACCGCAGCCTTCGGACGGCCCTAAGACTTTCCCTTGCGCTCTGGCGCGGCTCAGACCCGCCTGGACGCGCTCAGAGAGCCTTATGCGCTCCTGCGTAGCTATCGCGGCGAGGATCGCGAGCACGGCGTCCCTGAACTCGCCAACAGACCACAGATATTCTTCCCGATAGCTCCACCACTCGACAGACGCTGCGGCTACGGGGTTGCCGCATCTCGGAGACCATAGGGTTGAGGCGGATGTACCTGAACCTGGGCTCGGCCATCATTCACGTCCGGGAGCGCAACTATCGCGGCGTTCAGGCCCCTAAAAGTCCAGGAAGTCGCAGCGCGATGTCTCCATGGGTAGTCTGGTTGAGGATTACCAACGTTTCTTGCCAGAAGACGGTTCCCCAGAAGATCTCGTGTTCAACCAGAACGGCCAACCGCTGGACGCGATCCCCATCGTTACCAGCTTCGGCCCGTACTGAAGAAGCTTGGTATCTACTTTAAAGGTTTTGGATGGCACGCTTTTAGCCGTACGCATCTGACTACGATGTCGGAGGAGGGTGCCACTGCGTTCGAGACCAGTGCGCAAGATGGCCACGCTAAGGTGAATACCACGCAGATCCATGTGAAGCCCTCGGTTGGGCGGCGTGCCGAAGTCACTCAGCGGGTGATCGACCGCTTTATCCCGCAGGACTTCGCGGGAATAGTGCGGGGCGAGAAACCCGAAGGTCCAGCGGTTCCGCCAGAAGTTGCCTATGTTTTGAATGAGTTAATGGTGGGCCCGTGGCGACTCGAACGCCAGACCTCTACCGTGTCAAGGTAGCGCTCTAACCAACTGAGCTACGGGCCCTTGCGATGCGGGAACCCTAAGTATACCATGCGCTATCCTTCCCACATCCACTTGCCGCCCACCATAGTGCGCTCCACCGGAATGGTGATCAGCGACTCCTGCGGCTCCTTCAGCGGATCGCGCCCCAGCACCGTCAGGTCCGCCAGCTTGCCCGGCTCGATCGAGCCTTTCAGCTTCTCCTCGAAGCTCGCGTATGCCCCGTGGACCGTCGCCACCTTCAGCACTTCCGCCGCCGTGATGCGCTGCTTCGGCCCCCACACGTTTCCCTTCGTGTCCGTCCGCGTCACCGCCGACTGCAGAAACATCATCGGCTCGAACGGCCCGGGCGGATAGTCGCTCGACATCGTCGCCGGAACGCCGGCGTCCAGGAAACTGCGCAGCGCGAACATCCAGTTCAGCCGCTCGGCGCCGTATTCCTTCATCTTCTCGCCGTGGTAGTACACGTAGCTCGAAAACGGCGTCGGAATCACGCCCTGCTCCTTGATCCGCCGCACCAGGCCGTCGTTGATCAGCGTGCAGTGCTCGATGCGGAAGCGCGCATCGCGCCGCGGTGTCTCGCGCTGCAATCGTTCATACACGCGCAGAATCGTGTCGATCGCCCGGTCGCCATTGGCGTGCGTGCCGATCTGCCATCCCGCGGCGAACGCCGGGCGCGCATCTTCGAAGAGCTGGTCTTCGGTCCGCACCTGAATCCCATAGTCGTCCGGCCGCCCGACATAAGGTTGTGACATCCACGCGGTGCGTTCCGAAATCGACCCGTCCGCCACCATCTTCACCGCGCCCACCCGCACCCACTCGTTGCCCAACCCGCTGCGCACGCCCGCGCTCAGCATCCGCGCCACTCCCGGTTGGCGGATGAAGCAATAGACCCGCACGCTCAACTCGCCCGCGGCATGCGCGTCCTGGTAGGCGGCCAGGTCCTCGGGCGAACCGCCTGGGTCGTTCACGCTCGTGATGCCGCTCCTGGCGATCAGCTTCGTGATCAGCTTGACGCCTTCGCGCCGCTCGGCCGGCGTCGCGGTGTTCGGAATCCTCCGCGAGAACGGAGCGCGCGCATTCTCCTCGATGCGCCCGGTCAGCTTGCCTCCGTCGCGTTCGAACTTGCCCCCCTCCGGATCCTGCGTGGCCTCGTTCACGTCCGCCATCGCGTACGCGCGCGAGTTCACGTAGGACGTGTGTCCGCCGCGGTGCGTGATCATCACCGGATGGTTGGGCGCCGCCGCGTCCAGGTCGGCCTTGTTCAGCGGGCGTCCCTCCGAGGTCTTGGTGTCGTCGTACATGAAGCCTAGCACCCACTGGCCGGGCGGCGTCTTCGCGGCGCGCTCGCGGATGGCCGCCTGGATCGCCGCGATCGACCGCAGATCGCAGTTCACCTCCTTCAAATGCAGCAATCCCGACGACGCCGTATGCAGGTGCGCGTCGATGAAGCCCGGCACCACCGTGTGCCCGCCCAGGTCCACGCGCGGCACGCCCGCCAGCGGCAGGCCCAGGATCTCCTGGTTCGTGCCCACCGCCAGGAAACGTCCGCCCGCGATTGCCACCGCCTCGGCGCGCGGGCTTGCCGGGTCCATGGTGTAGATGCTCCCGTTGGTCAGGACCAGTTCGGGGCGTGTGACCGCGGCGCGCAGCCCCGCCGCGCCCAGGAGGCCGAGAAATCCGCGGCGGGACGGCAGCACTAGCCACGGATCAACGCCGACGCACGCCGATGACCCATTGTCTTTCGATCTGCGTTCATCTGCGTTCATCTGCGGCCGTCCTTCTTCAGCGCCTACGATACCGCCGCCGCCGCTGCTTCCACCGTCGGGCAGACCTTCACAACCGCGCTGATCTGCGTCAGGTTCAGCAGTTGCAGCACGCGC
>Ga0335079_10002301_pt1 | contig 22065 bp, 22 predicted proteins | sample Lox_Sample_33_FD_206719 | JGI IMG/M metagenome (GOLD analysis project Ga0335079, IMG submission 206719) | Soil microbial communities from Loxahatchee National Wildlife Refuge, Florida, United States - Lox_Sample_3.3 | ecosystem: Environmental > Terrestrial > Soil > Wetlands | place: USA... | reverse complement strand
GCCGATTCCGGGGACAGAATTCGCGCTCGACGCCGATCTGGTGCTGCTTGCGATGGGCTTCCTGGGACCGGTGAAAAACGGTCTCCTGGATCATCTGGCAGTGATGTTGGACGCGCGCGGGAATGTGCAGGCGGACGAAAATTACATGACCAGTGCGCCCGGCGTTTTCGCCGCCGGCGACATGCGCCGCGGGCAGTCGCTGGTGGTCTGGGCGATCGCCGAAGGACGCCACGCCGCGCGGGGGATCGATCGATATTTGATGGGCGCCACCAGGCTGCCGTGAGCGCAGGCGAGACGTGCGCCACCTGCTAGACCAAACACCCTATCCCATCTACGTGAGGGTGAAGATCGAACGCGGGCTCAAAGGCGTCGAAGAAGGGCGGGTGGTATCCGAGGAGGAGATGGAACGTAGGATGCAGAAATGGCTCGGCGCGTAGTCTGGACCGAGGCCGCCTCGTCGAAGACACCTCGTAGGCCGCCTAACTAACTAGTCTGAGTATCGATCGTGCGGATCAGCGGCCCTACGGCTAAATCTTCGTCGATCAGGGGCCAGTGAATCCCGTAGCCTGAGGGTGAAAGCTGGGCATACCTTCTTTCGAGCCCGCTGGCATGCGCCAACCGCTCCGAGCACCGCTCCCAAGGAATCCGAAATCTTCCCTCCGTCGTGATGATGACTAAGTGACGGTCCGTAGTTTCAATCTTCTTCGCCAGAATCGGCTCTATTTTAGTCGCCATTTTTCACTTTGAAGTGGGTTCGCCAAGCTTCGCAAATCTCGTCGAAGTGCTGGTAGATGATCCGCCTGATTTCACGTGTGAGGCGCGGCGTACAGTTTGATTGAAACTCCTCCTCAATATCGAACCGCTGAGGAAAGAGCCAGAATTTGCACTCGGCCTCTCCCTTCCTCGCATGCACGTGCATAGGTTCTTTGCCCTCATTAGAGTAAAAGTAAAGACGCCAACCCTGCACCAGCAAAATGGTGGGCATGGAGCCCTTGATTATACGCACCCGTCCCCTACAACTTCATCCGCTCCAACTTCCGATACAGCGTCTTCCGCTCGATCCCTAGAATCTGCGCCGCCCGGCTCTTATTGCCCCCCGTCGCCGCCAGCACCTTGCGGATCTGGTCCTCCTCGGCGCCGGCCAGAGTCTCCGCGGCTTCCTCGCGCGCTTCCATGGCGTGGAGCGCGTGTTCCACCGCGTCCTGGTCGATGCGCTCGTTCGGCGCCAGAATCGTAAGGCGCTCGATCAGGTGCTGCAACTGACGGACATTGCCCGGCCAGGTGTATTCCTGCATGGCCCTAATGCCGGATTCCATCAGGCGCGCGGTATGGTTATAACGCGCGTTGTACTTGTTCAGGAAGAAGCGCGCCAGCAGCGGTACATCTCCCCGGCGCTCGCGCAAGGGCGGAATCACGATCCGCACCACATTCAGCCGGAACCAGAGATCCTCGCGAAACTTGCCCTGCTCGACCATCTGTTGCAGGTCCCGGTTCGTGGCCGCGAGCACCCGCACGTCCACCGACTTGGCGCGCGCCGCGCCCACCGGCCGGACTTCGCGCTCCTGCAGAAACCGCAACAGCTTCAACTGAAAGTTCAGCTCGATGTCGCCGATCTCGTCGAGCAGCACCGTGCCGCGATTGGCGGATTCGAACACGCCCATGCGGTCGCGGTCCGCGCCGGTATACGCGCCCTTCAGCGTGCCGAACAACTCGCTTTCGAGCAGCGTGGGCGCGATCGAAGCGCAATCCACCGGCACGAACGGCTGATTGGCGCGCGGGCTGAAGCGATGCACCATGCGGGCGACCAGTTCTTTGCCTGTGCCCGTTTCCCCCTCGATCAGCACCGTCGCGTCGGTGGGGGCCACTCGCGAGGCGGTCTTGTAAATCTCCACCATCGCCGCGGAGCTGCCGATCATCTCGCTCTCCGGCAGATCCTCCTCGCCGGCTTCCTTTTCTTTGTCCAGCCGCGCGGCCTCGGCGCGCTTGATAGTCTCCAGCATGCGGTCGATCTCGAAGGGCTTGGCTACATAGTCGAATGCGCCGCCCCGCGTCGCCGCCATCACCGTTTCCATCGTGCCGCGCGCCGTCATCAGGATCACCGAGCAGTCGGGATCTTTGCTGCGGGCCGCGTCCAGCACGTCGAGGCCGGTGCGGTCGTCGATGTAGATATCCGAAATCACGATCGGGTAGCTGTTTTCCGAGAGGCGTTCCAGAGCTTCGCCGGTGGAGGAAACCGCGTCCACCGCGTATCCTTCCAGCTCGAGGAACGTGACCACCGTGGTCCGCACCGCCGGATCGTCTTCGACAACCAGTAATCGCTGCATCAGCCTTTTTCCGCCACCGTAGCCGAAACCGCCACGGGCAGGATCATCGTAAAGCGCGATCCTTGCCCGGGACGGCTCGCCACTTCGATGGTACCGCCGTGCTGGATCACAATCTGTTCCACGATCGAAAGTCCGATGCCCGTTCCGGCTTCGCCCGATTGTTCCGCGCGCTTGGTGCGGTAGAACTTCTGAAAAATCTTCTTGACCTCTTTCTGATCCATGCCGATTCCCTGATCCTCGACGGAAACGCGCGCGTGGCCGTTGTCGCGCCCGGCCGCCAGCGTCACCTGGGTGCGCGCGGGCGAGTACTTGATGGCATTGGTGAGCAGATTGTAGAACGCGTATTCCATCAGTTCCCGGTCGCCGGTGAGCAGCACATCGGCGGGCGCCGCATCTGTCAAGATGCGGATCTGCTTGCGCTCGGCTAGCGGAAGCGCGCGCTGTACGCAGCCGGCCATGAGCTCGCCGGCGGAAAATGTGTCCTTCTTGAGCTCCACCTGGCCGGCGGAGAGCCGTTCCACGTTGAGGAACATCTCGATCATGCGGCCGAGGCGCTTGGATTCGGAATTGATGAGTTCGACAATTTGCTTCCGCTTTTCGTCCGGCAGCGCATAGCGGCCCATCAACTCGCTGGAGCCCTGTATGGCGGTCAGCGGCGTGCGCATTTCGTGCGTGACGAAATGCATGGTCTGCCGGTAGCGGTCGCGTTCGGCCTCGGATTTGCCGAGCCGGCGCCGCGCCACCAGGTATTGATAGCCCCCCGCGGTGACCAGCGAGAGCCACGCCGAGGATACCGGCGTGCACACGGAAAAGAAGATGCCCCGCGTAAAAAACAAATATGGCGTCAGGTGCGCGACAGCCAGAACTCCGGCCGCCAGGAAGTTCGCCTGCATGCCCGTGAAGCGGCCGTATGCGACCCCGATGGCCGACACCAGCGCCAGGCTGAAGGCCAGCACCCACCACTTCGGCGCATCGGTCAGGAACAGTCCCTGGGCGATCGTTTCAAACGCATTGGCGTGGATCTCGACGCCCACCATTTTCTTGCCGGCGGCGTAAGGCGTGAAGAGCCAATCGCGCGAGGCGGTCTGATCCGTCACCCCGGCGAAGACCACCTTCCCGGAGAAGTTGGCGGCGAGCCGCGGATCCGCCAGCAGCGCTTTCAGCGATACGCGCGGGATCTTCACGTAGGAGGGAGCGTAGCGGATGCGCATGAGGCGGCCATCCGCCAGCGCGGAGGGAATCAGCCGCCCGTCTACCTCGAGATCCTCGGGGGATTCCACGATTTGCGCGCCGCGGCTCACGCGATACGCTTCCAGCGCCAGCGCCCAGCGGCGATCGTGCCCGGTAGCTTTTGCCAGGGGAAGCATGCGGTTGACCGAGTCCAACTCGTCGGGCTCGGCATGTACGTGGCCCAGCGCGATCGCGGCCGTGCGGAATCGCGGCAGCGGATCTTCCCATGCCGATCCATCGGGCAACAGCCGGCACGCCAACACTAAGTTTCGCGTGGCACGCATGGCCGCTTCCAGTCGCGCGTCGATCTCAGGGTCGCTCGAGTCCACTAGAATCAAGTCCAGCGCGACTGTCTTCGGCCCGGCCGAGGAGATTTTCTCGAGCGCTTCGGCCAGCGGCTTGCGCATGTGGGTGACGCCGCCGTACGCCTGTAGCGAAGGTTCGTCGATGGCCAACAGGATGCTCTCGGGTTCCCACGCGCGCGGCTGGTACAGGCGGAACATCCAGTCGTAGGCGTCGTTATCGATCTGCTCTCCGAATGCGGTCCAGCTCGCCGCGACTGCCACCAGGAAGGAGCCCGCCAGCAACGCCAGATAGATCGCGGTTTGCCGGCTGGGGTGGCGCATGGTCTACCTGCCGAGGGCCTTCTCGATCTCGCCGGCATCCCGCGGCAATGCGCCGCTGAGAAGCTTGGCGCCATCCTTAGTGACCAGCACCATGTCTTCGATGCGGATGCCGATGTTCTCTTCCGGGATGTAAATGCCCGGCTCGACCGTGATCACATTGCCTTCGGCCAGCGGCGCGCTGAAGTCGGTGGCGTCATGCACGTCCAGCCCCACATGATGGCTCACGCCGTGCGTAAAATACTTTCCCAGCGATTCGCCGTGCAAATCCTTGCCGTGACTATTGATGTAGTCGTAGGCGATGCTGGTCAGGTTGTTCGGGTAGGGTCTGGTGAGATACAGGCCGGGCTTGATCGCCTGAATGACCGCGTTTTGGGCCCCCAGCACGACATCGTAAATCTCCCTCTGCCGCTTGCTGAACGGCGCGCCCACCGGGATCGTGCGCGTGATATCGGCGGCGTAGCCGGAGCACTCCCCGCCCACGTCCATCAGCAGAAGCTCGCCGCGGTCCATGCGCCGGGAATTACGCGAGTAATGCAGGATGGTGCTGTCGGGGCCGGCGCCCACGATCGGCGCATAGGCGTTGCGCTCGCATCCTTCGTCAAAGTAAACCTCCATCATGGTGGCGGCGACCTGGTATTCGTATAAACCCGGAGCGGCGCGCTTCCACGCGGCGCGGTGCGCTTCGAGCGTAGCATCGATGGATTTCTGGATCAGCGCCAACTCTTCCGGCGACTTATGCATGCGCAGCCGCGCGATCGCCGTCGTCGCGTCCCAGATCTCGCGCAGGGGCGCCAGTTCCTTAAGGCGGCCGCGGCCTGGCTCGCCAACCGTGTAGACTCCCGAGTAATGCTCCAGTTGCTTGTGCAGCTCGGCCTCGAAACTTTCAATGGGCAGCACCGTATCAAAGCCCGTCAGCGCGGTGACGTTGGGGTCATCCGGTCCGATTTTGCGCCCCGTCCACTTTTCTGCGGCCGGCTCGCGGCGCGGCAGGAACAGGATCTCGTGCGGTTTGTCCTCCGGGTGAGGCGTCAAAAGCAGGATCGCGCCGGGCTCCTGCCAGCCGGTCAGGTAGAGGAAATTCGGCTCTTGGATGAAGCCGGTGCGCAGATTCTCCTCGCTCTTGTCCGAGCGGCCGAACAGGACCAGCACGCCTTCGTGCGCCGGAGGTTTCTTGGCGAATTCCGCGCGGCGCGCACGATAGGCTTCCGGGCCCAACGCGGAAGCCCCTGGAATCGCAGTCAGAAGTACCGAAAAAAGCCACCAATGGCGCATCACTAACAGTATAGGGGTTTGTTGAAAAAGGCGTGGGACCGCTTGCCGACGCGCGCGGCGCTGAAGCAGAGGTTCCGAAACGGAGTTCGATTTCGCAACCCAAAGAGCCGCGATCGTCAGGGAGCGGCGCCTCGGATGCGTTATCAACAAACTCGTGGGATTTTGTGAAAAAGGCGCGGGACCGCTGACGCGCGCGGCTCCGAAGCGTAGCCTCGATTTCGCAACCTGAGTTGCGACCGTCAGGGAGTCCCCATGGCCCGCTGCGGGCCGCCAAAGGCAACGAAGACGCGCTTGAGGCCTCGGACGCGTCGAAGCGTAGCCTCGATTTCGCGACCCAAAGAGCCGCGATCGTCAGGGAGCGCTGCTCCGGAATGGGGCGTGAGCCGAGTCGTGACCAGCGTTCCGCGCTGCCTCCATTTTGCGCTTTGCGCGCTTACATGATCCAATATAAACAGGCCGTAAACTATAATAAGGGCAGAAATGTCGCCAGGCTGAATCCGACGCATCTCTACAAGTGGGAGTTCATATGGAAGTCACCGTTCATCATCTGGGAGACGTGAAGTTCGAAGCAGTCGCCCGCGGCCACCGCGTGGTTTGCGACCAGCCGGCGGAGAACCATGGCGGCGATGCCGGCATGACGCCGCCCGAATTCATGCTCACCTCGCTCGGAACCTGCGCCGGCTACTACGCCGCGGAGTATCTGCGCACCCGCGGCCTGTCCGCCGAAGGCTTGACCGTGAGCGTCTCCGCCGAAAAGGCCGCCGGGCCGGCGCGGTTGGCTGCGTTCCGCGTTCAGGTCGCCGTTGACGGTCTCGATCCCCGGCATGAAGCCGGGCTCCTGCGCGCGGTAAAGGCGTGCCTGATTCACAATACCCTGGTTCATGCGCCGGCAGTCGAGATCGCGGTCGAAACCCGCGTTCCCGCTACAATCGTGTAGCGTGACCTTTCTTGGAAAGGAAGCCGGGATCCAACTGGCGCGCGACGTGATGGCCGGCAAGCCGGAGGCGTTCCTGTTGCCGGGGCCGATCGGCCAGGATGTCCGCGCCCGCCTGGCAGGAAGCCTGGCGGCGGATGGTCCCGGCCACCGCGAGAACACCGGCGAGTGAGGCGATTCCGGCCCGCCGCGGCCGGGCTGTCGATTCGCGTGAACGTCCCCGCCGGGCGCCGCTCGGACCGAAACCTCGCGCCGCGGATTGGCGGAGCCGCTAGAACTGCGAAAGCGGCCGGGTTTCGGAGCCAAACCGGACTAGGTGCGTCACCACCTGATCGGCCGGTGGAGTCAGCAGCGTGGGCTTAAGCAGGATCAGGACCTGGTCGGACTCGCGATTGTGTGTGACATTCCGCGTCAGCGGCCCGATCACCGGGAGGTTGTTCACTCCCACAATGCCGGCCACCGTGCGCGCATCCTGATCCTCCATGAGTCCGGCCACCACCGCCCACTCGCCCATCCGCAAGGTCACGTCCGATTTCAGGGCCCGGTTCGAGATCACCGGAATGCCGTTGGCCGCCGCGCCCGTCAGCACTTTGAATTCGGCCTCGATGGTCAGGGTCACGTCCTGGGCGCCGTGCACGTGGGGCGTGGCTTTCAGCGAAAGGCCGAGATCCTCGAAGGTAAAGGAAGGCGGCGGTGTGTAAGCGCCTGGTCCGCTGAAATTGGCCGGGCCGAAATAACCGGCGGTCAGAATGGGGTATTTCTGTCCGACATGGATGGTGGCGGGTTGTCCCTCGATGGATCGCGCGCTGGCGTGCAGCAGGATCCTGGCGTTGGATCGCGAAAACGAGGCCAGCAATTGAGCATTGGCGATGCCCAATCCAAGCAGGCTCTGCCCGCCCCCAGTCAGCAGCATTCCCGCGATATTGGAGGCGATCTGGGGCGCGTTATTGAGCACCGTGCTGAACCAATTCGTGGGGAAAGCCGTGGGCAGCGCCAGGCCGTAGTTCAGCATGTCGTTGCTGCTCAGCTCCAGGAACTCCATGTCGAATTGCACCTGCGCCCGGGGATACAGCAGATCTTCAAAAAGCTGCCGGGCGGGCGCCAGCTTCGCCACGGTGTCGCGCAGCACGACGATATTCTTCTGGCTGTCCCAGGCCACCTTCTGGATGCCGCAAGCCTGCTGCACCGCCGTGATCAGCGCGGTCAGATCCTGAAGGGTGGTAGGCTCCGGCAGAGGCACGATCATGGCCGCGAACGGTTCCTCCTGCTGCCGCTTCTGCGTGGTGTCCTTGGCCACCAGGAAGAGGCGGCCGGTGACCGGCACGACGAATGAGCCGGTGGCCGCCTCCAGGGCGCGCAGGGCCTCCCGGTAGTCGGCCTGGTTCATCTGGAAGCGAATCGTCTGCCCCGCCGGGTAGTCTCCGTCGAAAATGCAGTCCAGCCCGAAGGCGTGCGCCACGGTTTCGAACAGAGACCTGGAGTTTGCGCGCAGGTGGAAATCCTGGCGGCCCGGCTTAGCCTGGAGCTGCGTGGGAGGCAGGGGTTTGCGCGCGTCCGCGAGATCCTGAGGCGTCACCGGGTCGAAGGAAGGCGCGGGACCATTCTCCAGATCCGCGAGCGCGCCGGCGAGTTGCGGGCTCACCTTGGTCTCCAGGGCGGCGCGCGTGCGCAGAGCTTCGGTGCGGGACCAGTACAGGTGGTTATTGGGCTCCAGGGCGGCGGCTTCGGAATAGAGCAGGTAGGCCTGTGCGATATGTCCGGCCTTCTCGGCCTTGCGGCCCTTCTTGTAGAGATCGGAGGCATCCGAGGCCCACGCCGCGGCGGCCACCCCGAGAGCGCACAAAACCGCGAGAACCCGCACAATCGATTGACGCACAAAGATCCACGCGCGTGCAACCCACCGGATTGGGCGGGACCGGCAGAGGGAAGCGCTGCTCCGCCTGCGGAGCGGTTGCCGCGCACGGGCGCCAGGAGGGAAGCGCTGCTTCGCCCCGCGGAGCGGTTGCCGCGCACGGGCGCCAGGCGCGAGCGTCGCGCCGCCCACACCTCTCGCTGACGCGCGCGGCTCCGATCGATGGATGCAGAGCCGCGCGGGTGGGGGCGGTCGTCAAATATGCCAGCGCCCGGGCGCTGGGAGGGAAGCGTTGCTCCGCCCCCGGAGCGGTTGCCGCGCACAGGCGCTAGGAGGGAAGCGCTGCTCCGCCCGCGGAGCGGTTGCCGCGCACGGGCGCCAGGCGCGAGCGTCGCGTCGCCCATACGGCTCGCTGACGCGCGGCTCCGATCGATGGATGCCGAGCCGCGCGGGAGGGGGCGGTTGTCAAATATGCCAGCGCCCGTGCGCGGGAACCGCCGCAACCGGCCGCGCTACCCGCGAGTATGATGGAAGCTTAGATGAACGGAGTCGAAGAAGTCCAACGGTTTTTGGAGCACCACTGGCGGCAGTCGATTTTTCCGCTCAGCGTTCTGGCGGTGACGCTGGCTGGCGGCTATGCCCTCAAACGGCTGCTGTTCCGGCTGCTCGGCGGCTGGGCCACGCGGCATAACGGCGAGCCGGCCCAGATCTTCATCAAGGCCCTGGCCGGGCCGTTCATGGTCTGGGTGCTGATCCTGGGCACGGAACTGGCGCTCCAGTCGTCGGAGTTGCCCGCACAGGCCACCCTGTGGATCGGGCGAGCCCTGCTGGTGCTGTTGATCCTGTCGCTCACCATTATGGGATCGGGGCTGGCCGGCAAGCTCATCCGATTCCATAGCAGCGGCCTCGCCGGCATGCTGCCGGTCACCACGCTGACGCAGACACTGGCTCAAATCGGAGTCGTGTTGCTCGGGCTGATGGTGTTGCTGAACCTGTTGGGCATTTCGATCACCCCGATTCTGACCACATTGGGCGTGGGAGGCGTGGCGGTGGCGCTGGCGCTGCAGGATACGCTGGCCAACCTCTTCGCCGGATTCTATATCGCCGTGGCCCGCCAGGTCCGGGTGGGCGATTACATCCGGCTGAATACCGGAGAGGAGGGCTACGTCACCGATATCGGCTGGCGCAACAGCACGATCCGTTCGTTGAACAACAACCTGGTCTTCATTCCCAACAACAAGCTGGGGCAGGCCAACGTCACCAACTATTATTTGCCGGACAAAGACCTGCGGGTGTCGATCCAGGTGAACGTATCGCCGGAGAGCGATCCCGATCGCGTCGAACGTATTCTGCTCGAAGAAGCGCAGGGGGGAGCGCGCGAAATCCCCGGCATGCTCGGCAAGCCCGTGCCCGAGGTGACGTTCGATCCGGGCTTCGCGGATTGGTCGCTGGGCTTCACCATCAGTTACAGCGTGGCGGAATTCCAGGATCAATTCACCGCGCGGCACCTGCTGCGGAACCGCATTTTGAAGCGCCTGCGGCAGGAGCGCATCGAGATGCCTTTTCCCACCCGGACGGTTTATCTGCGCGGCGAGGGCGCCTCCTGATGCGATTCGCCGCCGCCCTGATTCTATGCGCGATGCCCATGACCTGCGCGCGGGCGGTGGAGTTGCAGAAGGACACCATCCAGGCGTTCGACCGTTATATTCGAGATACCGAGACAGACCTCGAACGGCGCCTGCAGCCGGGAGGCAATTTCTTGTGGGTGGACGATCAGCCGGAGCGGGCGCGGCTGGCGCGCGCCGGCCAGGTGGTGATCGAGCATCGCGGCAGCCGGGACACCATCCCGGCGCCCAAAGGCCTGATCCACGATTGGATCGGCGCGGTGTTCATCCCGGGCGCCACGCTGGCGAGGACGATCGGGCTCGTGCAGGATTACAACCACCATCAAGACGTCTACAAGCCGGAGGTGCTGGCCTCGCGGCTGTTGAGCCGCGACGGGAACGATTTCAAAATCCGCCTGCGGGTGATCAAGAAGAAAGTGATTACGGTTGTGCTGGACACGGATTACGACGTGCGCTACTTTCCGCTGGACGCCGCGCGCTGCCGCAGCCGCGCCTACAGCACGCGCATCGTGGAAGTGGAGAATGCCGGCAAGCCGGACGAACGCGACATACCGCCCGGCAACGATCATGGCTTCCTCTGGCGGCTGAACACGTATTGGAGGTTTCAGGAGCGCGACGGCGGCGTGTACCTGGAGTGTGAAGCGGTCTCACTCACGCGGTCGATACCGGCCGGCTTAGGATGGCTGATCGAACCGGTCATCAAGACTCTGCCGCGGGAGTCGCTGGCGAATACGTTGCGGACGACGCGGACGGTGCTGGCGAAGTAGGGCGCCGGGCCATTACCGCTCTGTCGGAAATGAATGATCCGGCAGCGGCGATCGTTTACGCCATATTTTTCGTCGAACGCTTGCTTTTCCCTTTTTCTTCGCCCAAAATATACATGAGGGAGATGTTCCGATGGCTTTGACCCGGCGGCAAAAGGAAGTGCTCGATCTGATTGCCAAGTTCGTCGACGAGAACGGCTACAGCCCCAGTTACGAAGAACTGGCGCGCGGCCTGAACCTGGCCTCGCTCGCCACGGTGCACAAACACATCTCGGCGCTGACCAGCAAGAATTATCTGAAGCGCAGCTTCAACCAGAGCCGCTCGCTCGAGTTGGGACCCAAATACGTGCAGGAGAACCGGCGCCACCGTATGGATCCGGCGGCGCTGGAGATCCCGTTGATGGGGCGCATCGCAGCCGGCCGGCCGGTGGAGGCGGTGGAGCAACGCGCCACCCTGAGCTTCGCGGATTTCGTGGGACACGCGGGCACGTTCGCGCTCGAAGTGCGCGGCGAGTCGATGATCGACGATCACATCTGCGACGGAGACATGATCCTGGTCGAGCGCGCCAGCGAAGTGCGCGACGGCGAGATCGTAGTCGCGCTGGTGGATGGAGCCGAGACGACCCTGAAGCGGTTCTATCGCGAGCCGGGCGGCAAGATCCGCCTGCAGCCGGCCAACGCGGCGCTAGAGCCGATCATCGTGCCGGCGGCGGACGTACAAATCCAGGGACGCCTGCTGGCGGTTCTACGCAAATATAAATGAAACCACTTCCGGCGGGTGCAGGCGCCGCGCGGTCAAACTAGCGCACTAACTCGCGCTCGGCACGCAGCCAATCTTCCTCGGGCGATCCGCCTTGATAGCCGCGGGCTTCCCAATAGGAATAAGCCAACTGGGCGATTTCATCGACGGCGGGATTGGTCTGCGCGGAGGCGGCGGGCGCCGCGTTCTCGGGTGTCTCTGGAGGTGCGGCGATTGTATGTTTGCGCGTCACTTTGGCCTTGGCGCGCGCTGGAGCGGCGCCAGCGGATACAGCAGGATCAGCGCTGGCATTTCGTTTGCTAGCCATATCAGGTAATCTCTCCCAAAATTGAACTTTATTGTCTCATTTTACCAGACCCCACCCCCGCTCACCAGCAAAATTTTTTATCGATTCGATTACCATTTCGCGTCGCCTGCGGCATAGGTGCGGTTTCAGACAGTCGTGTCTCAGTTGATGTTATATTAATGTTATAGTGCGATCGCGACTGGCGATTCTCGTGCTAGTTTTAGCGGCGGCGAGCCTGGAGGCCGCTGCGCCGCGGGTGCTGGCGGTGGACGTGGATGGCGTCGTTCATCCGGTGACTGCGGAAATCCTGTCGCGCGCCGTTCAACAAGCGAAACAAGAAAATGCCGCGCTGGTGCTGGTGCGTCTGAATACGCCGGGCGGCCTGATGGACGCGATGCGCGAGTCCATCGAAACGATGGTCGGCGCGCCGATGCCGGTGGTCACCTTCGTAAGTCCCAGTGGGGCGCGCGCGGCCTCGGCCGGCTTCTTCCTGCTGGAGGCGGGCGATGTCGCGGCGATGGCGCCGGGCACCAATACGGGCGCGGCGCATCCCGTGCTGCTCAACGGCCAGATGGATCCCATCATGAAACAGAAGGTCGAGAACGACGCGGCGGCCTCTCTGCGCAGCATCGTGGCGAAACGCGGCCGCAACCGCGAGTTGGCGGAGAAAGCCATCCGCGAAAGCCAATCGTTCACCGATCGGGAAGCGCTCGACAATCATCTGATCGAACTGGTGGCGAGCAACGATCGGGACTTGCTCGACAAACTGGACGGCCGGGAAGTCACGCGGCTGGATGGCACGCGGCAGGTGCTGCACACGCGCGGCGCGGCGATCGTCGTGTATGAGAAGAACTGGCGCCAGCAGATTCTGGCGGCGATCAGCGATCCCAACCTGGCGCTGGTGCTATTGGTGCTGGGCGCGCTGGGCATCTACGTGGAATTCACCAATCCGGGGCTCATCGTCCCCGGTATCCTGGGCGCGATTCTGGCGCTCATGGGGCTGTCGGCTATTTCGCTGTTGCCGATCAACTGGCTGGGCGCCGCGCTGCTGTTGCTGGCTTTCGCGCTTTTTATTCTGGAGGCCAAATTCGCGACGCACGGCATTCTGGGAGCGGGCGGAGCGCTCTCCATGGTGCTGGGCGCGGTGATGCTGATCGACAGTCCCTTGCCGGAGATGCGGATCCATTTGACCACCGCCATCGCGCTGGCGCTGCCCTTCTCGCTGATCACCATGCTGCTGCTCTCGCTGGTGTTGCGGGCGCGCCGCAATAAAGTGGTGACCGGCGCCGAAGGCATGCTCGGCGAAACCGGCACGGCGCTGACGGCGCTCGAGCCCGGCGGCAAGGTCTTCATCCGCGGCGAATATTGGGAAGCAGTCTCGGCCGCCCCCGTACCGGCCGGCGGCCGCGTCCGCGTTACGGGAATCGATAAACTGCAACTGAGCGTGGAACCTGTTCCCCCACAGAACGGAGCCTGCACATGAGCGAATTCTTCGGGAGCTTCACGACGATCGTCATCATCATTGTGGTCCTCTACCTGCTGTCTTCCATCAAGATCCTGCGCGAGTACGAGCGCGGCGTGATCTTCCGCCTGGGCCGTTTGCTGCCCGCGCCCAAAGGACCCGGCATCATCCTGGTTTTCGCGCCCATCGATCGGATGGTGCGCGTTTCGCTGCGCATCGACACGCTGGAGGTGCCGGCGCAGGACGTGATCACGCGCGACAACGTGACGGTCAAAGTCAACGCCGTAGTTTATTTCCGCGTCGTCGAGCCGCGCCTGGCGATCGTGGAGGTTTCCAATTTCCTCTACGCCACGTCGCAACTGGCGCAAACGACGCTGCGCAGCGTGCTGGGCGAAGTCGAGCTGGACGAGCTTCTGAGCCAGCGCGACAAGCTCAACGTGCGGCTGCAATCCATTCTCGACCAGCATACGTCGCCTTGGGGCGTTAAGGTGACCATGGTGGAGGTCAAGCAGGTCGACCTCGCCGAGCAGATGATCCGCGCCATCGGCCGCCAGGCCGAGGCCGAGCGCGAGCGGCGCGCCAAGATCATCCACGCCGAGGGCGAGTATACGGCCGCCGAAAAGCTGGCGATGGCCGCCGAAGTGATCCAGCACCAGCCCGCCGCGATCCAGTTGCGCTACCTGCAAACGCTGGTCGAGATCGGCACCGAGAAGAACACGACAATTGTGTTCCCCCTGCCGCTCGATATACTCACTTCTTTGGACCGCGCGCTGCTCAAGCTGGGGGCGCCCGAGCCATCCAATCCGGCTAATCCATGAAGAACAACGAAACGGGCGAGTTCGAACTGGTGCTCGGCAACCGGCAGTTGCTGAGCGGATTTTTCATCGTAGTCATTCTGTTCGCGGTGTTTTTTGTGATGGGTTACATCGTGGGGCGCAACACGTCGCCGCCGTCGAAGCTGGCCGGCGTCGACCAGACCACCACGGCCTCGGCGCCATCGGAAACGCGGCCGCAGCCGACCTCTCCCACGACGCCGGCGCCGGCTGCCACCGAACCAGCCAAGGAAGATACGGAGCGGCAGTCCGCTCCGAAACCCGAGCCGCAACCCGAGACGAAGACGGAGACGCCGGCCGCGGCCACCGCTCCGGTCGAGCCCGCTCCTGGTGAGACCTACTTGCAGGTCGTGTCGGTGGCGCAGCACGAGGCGGAAATCGTGGCGCGAACGCTCAAGGAGAAGGGGTTTCCATCGTCGCTCTCCCCCGGCCCCAGCGGGCGCACGCGCGTGCTGGTGGGTCCTTATGCCGACATTTCCACGCTGGGCAAAGCCAAGGCGGATCTGGAGAATTTGGGCTTTCATCCGATTGTGAAACACTAGTGACCGAACCTCTGGTGCAGATCCGGACCACCTTGCCGCGGGCGTCCGCCAGGGGTCCGCGCCTGCCGGAGTGGGCCCGCAAGAGCGCGACTCACCATGAAGCGTTGCATTATCTGAAAGCCGGCCTCCGCCGACTCGGCCTGCACACGGTCTGCGAATCGGCGCGATGCCCGAACATCCACGAATGCTTCGCGCGCGGCGCGGCCACGTTCATGATCCTGGGCAACCTGTGTACGCGCGGTTGTGGATTCTGCGCGGTGCCCAAAGGCTCGCCCGCCAAGCAGGACATGCGGCTCGATCCGGACGAGCCCGCCAAGGTGGCGCGAATGGCGGCCGCGATGGACCTGCGTTACGTGGTGATCACCAGCGTGAACCGCGACGATCTGGCCGACGGCGGCTCCGCACATTTCGCGGAGACCGTACAGCAGGTGCGGCGGGCGCTGCCCCAGGCGCGCGTGGAGGTGCTCACTCCGGATTTCTGCGGCGATCTGCGGGCTGTCGCGCGAGTGCTGGAGGCCGGCCCGCACGTGTTCAATCACAACGTGGAGACGGCGCCGCGGCTATACAGCCGTGTCCGCCCGCAGGCCAATTACCAACAGTCGCTGGACGTGTTGGATTTTGGGCGGCGCTATCGCCCCGGGATCCTGACCAAGTCCGGCTTGATGGCGGGCCTCGGCGAGAGCGCAGAGGAGGTGCGCGAAGTGCTGCGGGACCTGCGCGCCGCCGGGACACGCGTGGCGACCATAGGCCAGTATCTCCAGCCCACGCGCCGCAACCTTCCGGTAGCGGGTTACGTGGAGCCGCGCCAGTTCGACGAATACCGCGAATACGGCCTTTCCATCGGCTTCGATATGGTCTTCAGCGGTCCGCTGGTGCGCAGCTCTTACATGGCCGACCAGGTGAGCGAAGAAGCCGGCGGCGGGCGCTTCAGCGTGCCGGAGCGAGCTTCAGAGGATGGTGAAAAAGGCGCGGCCTCGCCTGCTGACGCGCGCGCCTCTGAAACGGAGCCTCGATTTCGCAACAGCCTGCAGAGCCGCGACCGCGAGGGAACGGCGGGGCGGGCGCGTTTTTCACCACCCTCTTCAGTTGGCTCTGCCGGCCCGTGGGCTGAATCCCAGGGCGAACCATGATTGCACGCTATTGGCGCGGCTGGACCGGCCCCCACGACGCAGACCCTTACGAGGACTTCCTCAAGACGAAAGTGCTCCCCGGCCTGCGCGGCATCCAGGGCTACCAAGGCGGGTATGTCCTGCGCAAGGACGAGCCTGAAGAGGTCGAGTTCGTGGTGGTGAACCTATTCGACTCTCTGGAAGCGGTGCGCCGGTTTGCCGGTTCCGATTACTCGGTTCCGGTTTTCGAACCGGAAGCCCTGCGGCTGCTATCCAGGATCGAGCCGGTTGCCAGGCATTACGAAGTCCGGGTCGATACCGTCTCGGCGGAATGATGAAGCGAACGGCCGGCGCGCTGCTTACCGCCATCCTGCTGGTGCTGGCGTTTCCGCATTTCAACCTGGTGTGGCTGGCGCCGGTGGCGCTTACTCCTCTGCTGGTCTCGGTGGCTGGGGAGCCGCGGCCGTGGCGCAGATTCCTGCTGGGCTGGCTGGCGGGGATCGTCTACTGGTTCGGAGTGTGCTACTGGATCGAGTCGGTGCTGGCCTCTTACGGCGGACTGGGTACGATTCTGGCATGGCTGTCGTTTCTGCTGTTCTGCGGGATCAAAGCGCTGCACATGGGAGTGTTCGCCGGTCTGGCCGGCGTCCTGATGCGGCGCTGGTGGGCGGCGCCGGCGGTGGCCGCTTTGTGGGTCGCGGTGGAAGCCACGCACGGATTTCTCGGTTTCGCCTGGCTGGCGCTGGGCAATGCGGGCATCAACCTGGGACTGCCCATGCGCCTGGCGCCCTATACCGGCGTATGGGGGCTGTCGTTCATCTTCATGGTGATGGCCGCGGGCATGGCGCTGGCGGTGCTGGGGAGGCCGCGACTGCACCTGATGTGGCTGCTCGCGCTGCCCTTCCTGATCTTCCTGCCGCCGCTTCCCGACGCGCAGCGCGGCCGCGAGAGCGCCGTGCTGGTGCAGCCCAACATCTCGGAAGACGAGCAGTGGACCACTGGATCGGTCGACCGCATGCAGCGCGGTCTGGCGGCGCTCTCTCTGCGTGCGGCGATGCCCGGCGGCGAGCGGCATGCGGCGCTGATCGTCTGGCCGGAAGTGCCCGCGCCGCTTTACTACGACCAGGACGCGCGCTTCCGGAGCTACCTCGAGGGCCTGGCGCGCGCGGCGAATACGCATCTGCTGCTGGGCGTGGTGGCGCATACGCCGCAAGGCGCGCCGCTCAACTCGGCGATCCTGGTGTCGCCCGAAGGCAAGCTACTCAGCCGCTACGACAAAGTCAACCTGGTGCCGTTCGGCGAGTACGTTCCCTGGCCGTTCGATTTCGTCAAGCGGATCACCACGGAGGCGGGCGATTTCACTCCCGGCACGCGGGTGGTGGTCTCGCCGGTGGACGGCCACCAGATCGCCGCTTTCATCTGCTACGAATCGGTGTTCCCGAATTTCGTGCGGCGGTTTGTGGCGGATGGCGCCGAGGCGCTGTTCAACATCTCCAACGACGGGTACTTCGGCCGCAGCGGCGCACGGCAGCAGCATCTGGAGATCGTGCGCATGCGCGCCGCAGAGAACCGCCGCTGGATTCTGCGCTCGACCAACGACGGGATCACCGCCGCCATCGATCCGGCCGGCCGCCTGGGCGGCAGCTTGCCGCTGTATGTGCAGGCCGCGTCGCTGGCGGGCTTCACGTATATTCACGAGCGCACGTTCTACACGCGGTACGGGGACTGGTTTCCGATTTTGTGCGCGGTGATGGCGCTGGGGCTGTTGATCGTGGAATGGAGGGCGGCGAACTGAAGTTCGCCGCGGCAAGCCGGAGCTTGCGCCGCGCGCCTTACCCGCCCAGACGGCGGAAGAGCCAGAACAGGAATCCCGCGAGCATGATCGAGGCGGGCAGCGTCAGCACCCAGGCCATCGCCAGGTTGCGCACGGTTCCCCATTGCAGCCCGGAGCGGTTGGCCGCCATGGTTCCGGCAACGCCGGAGGACAGCACGTGCGTGGTGCTCACCGGCATGCCGAACCAGTCGGCCGCGCCGATGGTAAACATGGCCGTGATCTCCGCCGCCGCGCCTTGGGCGTAAGTCAGGTGGTCCTTGCCGATCTTCGATCCCACGGTCACCACGATGCGCTTCCAGCCCACCATGGTGCCCAAGCCCAAAGCCATGGCCACCGCCACTTTCACCCAGAGCGGAATGAACTTGGTGGCGTTGTCGATGTGCTTCTTGTAGTTCTTCAGCACATCCACGTCGGCGGCGGCGAATTCCGGCTTTCCGGACTTTTGCATCAGCCGCAGGGCCTCGCTCACCACGTACATGTCGTTGCGGAAGTTCGGTGTACGCTCGGCCGGCACGTGCTTGAGTTCCTTGTAGAGGGCCATCTCGTTGCCGATGTCGCTCACCAGGGTGCGCAGGGCCAGCATGGTATTGGGATTGAACTCCTTGGTGCGGATGTAGGCGGTCACGTCATCGCGCGCGTCGCCAATCACGGCGTTGGGCGAAACGTAGTGAGACAAAGCGGCGGCTGCCTGATTGGAAACCATCACGAATTCCTGCGACTGCCTGGCGGTGACCGCGTGGTTCAAGGCATATGCCGTGGGCACGGTGCCGATCAGGATCAGCATGATCAGGCCCATACCCTTCTGGCCGTCGTTGGAGCCGTGCGCGAAGCTCACGCCGGTGCACGTCAACACCAGCAGCGCGCGGATCCACAGCGGCGGCGGCGCCTCGCCTTCGGGCGCCCGATACAGGCGCTTGTCCGGGATCACGAATTTCATGAGCAGCAGCAACAGCGCCGCGCACACAAAGCCCACGATGGGCGATACCAGGAGCGTCTTGCCGATATTGGTCGCCTGCGCCCAATCCACGCCGCTAGTGCCCGTCTTCACCGCCATGAGCTGGTTGGCTATGCCCACCCCGATGATCGAGCCGATGAGGGTGTGCGAACTCGAGGAAGGCAGGCCGAAGTACCAGGTACCCAGGTTCCAGATGATGGCCGCGACCAGCAGGGCAAACACCATGGCAAACCCGGCGCCCCGGCCGACTTGCAGAATCAACTCCACGGGCAGCAGCGAAATGATCCCGAAGGCCACCGCGCCGCTCGAAATCACTACTCCCAGGAAGTTCCAGAAACCGGACCAGACCACCGCCACGTGCGGCTCCATCGAGTGCGTGTAGATGACCGTAGCGACGGCATTGGCGGTATCGTGGAAGCCGTTTACAAACTCAAAGCCCAGGGCTGTCAACAGCGCCACGCCCAGAAGCAGATAGGCGAATGCCGAAGCGGTGCGCACGCCCGAAAGGTCCGAGAGCAGATTGAGGACGGCGTAAAGGACGCCGGCGATGAGGATCACACCGAAGATCAAGATGCCAGCCTTGCCGGGCGATTTTTGAAGCTTGGATTCGATGGTGGATGATACTGCGGTTGCGGGTGCTGCCATGTAGTCCTCCTGGGGTCTCCAGGCAGGATACATCACGGGGGCGTATTTCGGATTACAAGACGGTTACAGTTGGGTTAAAGCCTGTGCGCGGGGACTCAATTGACCCACGGGCCGCGGCCGGAGCCGTGTTTCCGCATGTAGACCTGGAACTTCTTCTTGGCGCGCTGCAGTTTGTAATTGTGGTACCAGCGGCGGACATCGTCGAGGTCCAGCGTAGGGAAGTGCATCTTGAGGTACAGGAAGCCGAAGGCCATGCCGCCCAGGTGGGCGATGTTGCTGACGCCGCTGTTTTGCGTACCGACGGCGGCGAGGAGTTCGATCCCTCCATAAATCATGACAAAATACTTCGCCTTGATGGGAAAAAGAAAGGCGAACAGAATCGTCATTTCCGGGTACAACACACCGAAGGCCAGCAAGAGGCCGTAGATGGCGCCGGAAGCGCCGATGGTGCTGGTGCCCCAGCGGCCCAGCACGGCGTTGACGATGACGTCGCATAGTCCCGCGCCGACGCCGCAGATGAAGTAGTATTTCAGGAACCGGCGCGTCCCCCAGTCCTTCTCCAGCGTGATGCCGAACATCCAGAGCGTGAACATGTTGACGAGCAGATGCCAGATGCCGCCATGCAGGAACAGGTAAGTCCCCAATTGCCAGATGGCGAAGTGATGGATGACGCTGTCGGGCGACAGAGCGAACCAGCCGAAAACGCGGGCCAGCAGGACTTCATCGCGGGCCAGCAGGAAGGTGGCCACGAAGATGGCGACATTGCTGATGAGCAGCCATTTCACTCCGTTCGGGAAGTAACCGGATGAGTAAAAGCTGGTGGATCTGTAACGGGTGTTGTACCGCATGAGGCCTTGAAACTAGAATAACGCAGAAGCGGGGGATGGCCAGTGGGCGCGAGGTCAATCGGCGACCGGATCTTCGGCGCGGCCGTAGCGGTTCAGAAAATGCGAGCCCATTTGGAGGAGTCCGGCGGAAGCGAACCAGACCTGCCAGTGCGAGAACAGGCCGCTGCGAATGGCGAAGTTGCTGGCCCATTGCAGGTCCGCCGCCAGACGCCAGATGCCTAGTGCCGCCGTCATGACGGCCGCGGGCGTGAGAAAGGAAGCGAACGCCAGCGCCACGCGCCGGTTCTTGCGGCGTTTTCGCTCTACTTTGGCGCCCTTGCCAAAGCGGATGCGGACCACCATATCGATTACCACTCTATCAATAATTGGATGAAACGATACCGCTTCGGGCGGACGCGGATGGACGCGACGGGAATTGGCGGAGCCGTGCGGGACAGCCCCATTGGCGGGACGCCGGGGGCCGCGGTCAACGGCCCAAGTCTTCTTTTCGCCCGCGCTTCCGCCGGGTTACCATATCAGAGTTAGCGTTACCAAACGAGGAAATCATGATTCATCGATTGAAAGCTGCTGTTTTCGGCACCGGCTTCGTGGGGCGCGTGCACCTGGAAGGGATCCGGCGTTTGGGCTTCGTCCAGGTGTACGCCATCGGCGAGAGCCAGAAAGAGAAAGCCCGCCGGCTCGGCGAAGAGTTTCACGTCGATAAGACCGCCAGCGATTACCACCAGATTCTGGACGATCCCGAGGTGGATGTGGTCCACGTGTGCACGCCGAATGCGCTGCACTTTCCGATGGTGACGGATGCGCTGAACGCGGGCAAGCACGTGATCTGCGAGAAGCCGCTATCCACGTCGGTCGAGAACGCGCAGAAACTGGCGGCGCTGGCGCGGGAGAAGAACCTGCGCAACTGCACGTTCCACAACCTGCGTTTCTACCCCATGGTGCAGCAGATGCGGCGCATGCGGGAGGCGGGCGAACTGGGCGAGATCCTGGTGTTGCAGGGCACGTATTCGCAGGATTGGCTGTTGTACGACACGGACTGGAACTGGCGGATCGATTCCAAGTCCAACGGGCCGTCGCGCTGCATGGCCGATATCGGCTCGCACTGGTGCGATATGGCCGAGCACGTCACCGGGCAACGCATCACTTCGGTGTGCGCCGACCTGCAGACTTTCCACAAGACCCGTAAGCGGCCCAAGAAATCCATCGAGACGTTCGCCGGCAAGACCCTGAGCCCGGAGGACTACGACGAAGTGCCGATCGACACGGAAGATTTCGGGGCGGTGCTGTTTCGCATGGGCGATCGCACGCGCGGCGCGTTCACGGCCAGCCAGCTAAACGCCGGACGCAAGAACCGGCTGAACATCGAAATCTTCGGCAGCAAGGCGTCGGTGGCGTGGGACCAGGAGCGGCCCGACGAGCTGTGGATCGGGCATCGCAACACGCCGAACCAGATCATCATCAAGGACCCCTCGCTCATGCTGGCGCCCGCACGGCCCTATGCGGACCTGCCGGGGGGCCACAGCGAAGGCTACGACGATACGTTCAAGCAGCTCTTCCGGCGCTTCTACCACTCGGTGGAGGACGCCGCGGCGCCCATCGAATATCCGCAATTTGTGGATGGCTTGCGGCAGTTGCAGATCCTGGACGCGGAGCTGGCCAGCGCGTCGAAGCGGGCTTGGGTGGATGTGCCGGCGGCGGCGGCCGCGGGGTAACGGCGATGAGCGAGGTCTCCCGGATTCTCGACCAGCTTCACCGGGCTTACGAGGGGCCGGCCTGGCACGGCCCGGCGCTAGGCGAGACTCTGGCGGGCGTCACCGCGGAGATGGCGGCGCGGCGTCCTTTGCCGGGCGCGCATACCATCTGGGAACTGGTGGCGCACCTCACGGTGTGGATCGCGGTTCCCACGCGGCGCCTGCTGGGGGATGAGATTCCCACGCTGCCGGCGGAGCAGGATTGGCCGGCGGTCCCGGAATCGAGCGAGGCGGCCTGGAAGCAGACGCTCGCCGGGCTCGCGGAAGCGCAGCGGACCCTGGAAGACGAAGTGCGCAAACTGAGCGATGCGCGCCTCTCCGAGAAGGTGCTCGGCGACCGGCCGTATTCGATCTATACTCTGCTCCACGGGGTGGTGCAGCACAACCTGTATCATGCCGGCCAGATCGCGATG
>Ga0335079_10002300_pt1 | contig 22069 bp, 14 predicted proteins | sample Lox_Sample_33_FD_206719 | JGI IMG/M metagenome (GOLD analysis project Ga0335079, IMG submission 206719) | Soil microbial communities from Loxahatchee National Wildlife Refuge, Florida, United States - Lox_Sample_3.3 | ecosystem: Environmental > Terrestrial > Soil > Wetlands | place: USA... | reverse complement strand
GCCACCCACTTTGATCGTACGCATTGATTCTTCTTCAGATGCCGGATTCAGGAAATGTCCAGCGCTATTCTCAACGCCTGCGAGAGGGCGAAGCGTTTGGCGGGCGAGAGGGCGCCGACAAAATCGGTAAGTTGTGATTTCCGCACGCTGGCCAGGTCATCGCAGAAAATCCAGCTCGGGTGTTTCAGCCCTTCTTCGGGGCCGACAGCAACCTGCGTCCCCAATTCCCGGCCGTGGGTGTAGATGGGAGCGCAAACGGCAGTCGAGAATTTCGAATCGAGAAGCGCTTGGCGGCTGACGACGACAAACACACGGGCGGGCCTGGGGTCGCCGGGCGGACGCCGGACGCGGTAAAGGTCACCGCGCCTCATGCTTCCTCCGGGATGGTCTGGAACTCCAGAACATCTTCGGCCTCAGCGTTCAGCTCCTCGGCGTGCCGGTTGAGCAACTCCAGGTCGCGGGCGTTGATCGCGGCACGTTGACGCCGTGCCAGATACCCGCGCAGTACGGCGTCGACCAGCGATGACCGGGAACGCTTGCGACCCGCCACGCGGTCGATGCCTCGGATCACCTCGCGGGAAAGTGTCAGTGAGGTTTTCATTTTCGTTTTCATACCACCATTATACTACCATTCGCGAAGTGCAAGTGGGTTTTCACGCAGGTAGTCATCAGGTCCCGTCGTGTGCGGGTGTTGTCTGCCGCGAAGCAAAGAACGGAAACGCAAGGGAGAGACTGCGCGGTAGCGACGCCACCGGTCCTGCCCCTGCCCAGAGGAGCAAAGCCGTGCAGCGGGGAATTTGGGCAGGTGGACTGACCGGATGGTCTTAATGTTGACCAGAAGCTGGTGATTCTGGGCTGGCAAATCGCCAAAAACGAGCCTCCCGGAATCAACCGGTTGCGTTGAGCTGAACAGCAGCGTCTCTGGACAAACCGTTCACGAGCGCCGGAAGGAATCCTGCAGCTCATAAACAAGCAGACAGCGCCTCGCGCGAGAACCCCGCCTGACCCTTCATATGGGGATCAAAACTAGCAAACGCAGTATTTGCATCTTCGCCGGTTATCTCGCGATACACGGCTATCGCACAGTCATTGCTACCAGTCTGCCTTGGACGCAGCGTTGGGCCCTCCGGCAAATTCTCGACATTAACTGTTAAAGGCTTACCGCTTATCAGAAATGCCTCTAACGGAGGACCTGCGTAATTCCTGCGACGATCTATCCAGTTAAGCCACGCCACGAATCATGTGATGTTCTCCCGTTGTTTCAGGATCAGGATAGATTAGGCAACGGTTTACGCAGTTTCATGCTGTCCTTTTGTTTTTCGCGTGCCGTCAGCGTAAACTCAATCAGCATGTAAGGGCTCAAACAAGCCAGTAACGACCTGAACAATCAAAGAAGTGCAAGCCGACGAATTATTGGCGATGGACAGCTCTTCAACAATGCGGCGATCAGCAAAATTTCGGCCGCCCATACGCGGCTCGTTAGGACTGGGTGTCGAACTAAGATTTTGGAGATTCGGGCTAGTCGTCATCGTCGTAGTGGTATTTTTTCGCGGCGCGGACGAGCCGCCCGGGCATCAGGATTTTGCTCTCCCCCGGGTAGGGACGTTTCCAGTCGGTCGCCGAATACCAGATCACATGATTGAGGAAGTTTGGGTCGACCGCGTCCGCCTTGTCGTATTTGCCCTTCATCACCTCCGCCGTTGCCTGGAGCCAGGCTTTCTGCAGCGGGCTGTCAGCAGCAGTTTTGCCCGCCGGCAGAGCCGGTCCCTGGTCGAGGGGGATGGTGGCCGGCACATGGCGGTACGGCGTCAGGTCCGGCGTGTTCTGGAACGCGTCGAACATGGGCGAGGCCACCATATCGAACTGCGTGAGCGGCTGCATGCCCAGAATATTCTCGATGGTGCGGTTGATGTTCTCCGCCGTGTAGGTGGTGTGGATCGCTTTGCCCTGGCCGGGCGCCTGGGGGGCCGCCGTATAGGGGCTGACAACATAGACAGGCTGGCGATGGCCATCGACATGGTCAACGCCGTTCTGGGAATCGTCCTCTTCGACGAAGATCGCCGACTGACCCCAGACCTTGCTGTGGCTGATGGCTTCCACCATGCGGCCCAAGGCAAGATCGTTGTCGGCCTCATAGTTGATCGGATACGGAAGTCCATTCTTCGTTCCCGCAGTGTGGTCGTCTGGAAGCCACAGAATCGTGAAATTGGGAACCTGATTTGCCGCATCCAGATGTTGGAACTCGGGTATCCAGTAATCCGCACGGTATTGGTCGGGAATCCCAAGATTGAACGCCGGATAATGCGGGTCCATGATCCTGGCCGCGGAGGGAATCGTGGAAGTCACGCTGACCGCGCCGTCAGGAACGACGCAGGCCGAGACCGGCGCCTTGCCTTCCTTGCAGAGCGCAGTGCTGTAGAAATCGCTCCAGGTATAGCTCTTGCCGTCAGGTTTTTTGGCAATCCTGGCGTCGTTGCTCCATTCGCCAAACAGTTTTACCGAAAGTCCCCTGGCTTCCGCGGCGGTCCACAAAAATCCTTTCGGCGTGTAGGTCAGAGGATCGTCAGCATCGCCGCCCGGATAGGAACGAATCCAGTCCGGCGAAAGGATGTCGTTGGAATAGAAGGACCCCGACATGCCGATCCAGGGATGGCCGTCCGCCGACTGGCGGCTGGGAGCATAGACATTGTCGAGGAGCGGGAAGCGCTTGACCAAGGCGTGCTGGTTGGGCAGGGCGGAGGCGAAAACCGCCAGTGACGGATCGCCATTGCCCCACGGCACGTCTCCCAGCATCTGGTCATAGGTGCGGTTCTCTTTGATGATCAGAAAGACATACTTAATGAGTGAGGGTTCTCCGATATGCCGGGGAACCGCCACCGGGGCGGCGTACGGATCAATGTATTTCGGACCGACCTGGAGGTTTGTGGTCAGGTTCCAGTGATCGTTGTCGATCACCTGCTTGGTGTATCCCGCAAGCTGACCGGCATTGGGCAGCGGGATCAGGTTGACCACACCCGTGTCCTGATGGGTATTGAAGCCGGATACTCCCTGAGCCTCCCCCATGGAGCCCTGACTGCCCAAGCCCTTGTCGTCGGCGACGGCCAGTTGCTTTCGCGCTGCGTCGTAGGCGATGGACGTAGGGAAATAGGCGGTCGGGATATAGCCGATTACCGGATTGGCGTCGCGGCCGGAAAGATTGATGACGGCAATGGCGTTGGCTTGGCCCAGGGTGACGAAGGCCCTGCCATCCGGAGTCACGGCAACCCCGTTCGGACCCGACCCAAATACGCCGCCATTGATGGGGACGCTGAGGTTGATGGTTCGCGTGACCGACCCGGTATTGAGATCGATGACGGAAAGGCTGTCGCTGTAGGCATTGGCGACGTACAGGTCCGAGCCGGAGATGGTCATTCCGGCCGGGTGCAGACCCACTTTGACGGTCTTTACTTCTTTGCCCGCCTCGAGGTCGACGACGGATACAGTGCCGGTGATACTGAAGGCATCTTTCCTGTCGACGACAATCGGTGTGCCGTCGGAATAGTTGGTGAAATCGTCGCTCGCGGCCGGACGCCCGCCTTCGTTGCTGACGTAGGCGTATTTGCCGTGGATCGCGACACTGTTTGGCACATTGCCGACGGGAATCTGAGTGATAAGCTTTGCCGGAGAGGCCGTCAGGTCAATGACTCCCAGCGTGTTGGCCGCATTCAGCGCAACATAGGCGCGCCGGCCATCCGGGGAGAGGGCGATACCGCCGGGGTTGATGGATTTCGCGTTATGGTAGTGCCGGCCATCCGCCGGAGGCGGGGGCAACTCCACGCTCTGCCCGTCGGTCAGCATGCCGGTGTGCGGATTTACATTCGCAATGACCACATGATTGTCGTCCTGGCTGAAGAACAGCTTGCTGCCGTCGGCGGAATAGGTGATGCCGGTGAAGGATCCCGTCCGGTCGGAGGTGAAGGCCGTGCCGTTCACCCTGGTCGGAATGAAGCGCTGCAGAACCTGCCCGGTGGTGGTGTTGAACACGATAATCGGCTGGGGCGAACCCATGAGCAGGACGGCGCCGCTCGCGGTCTGGCCATGGGGATTGAGGGCAATGGCTTTGGCGCGCACCGGCGAACCGAGATCGACGATCTTACCGGCCGGCGTCAGCGTCTGATTGTCCGACACCACGATGGAGCCATCCCTCTGCGGCCCAACGGTGCGGTTGGATGCTTGGTTGCCCGGGGCGCCCTGTTGGGCTGCGGCCGGAGTCAGAACGAGAAATACAGCGAGCAATGCTCTGAGAATAACGGTCATTGAACATGCCACTCCCATGCGAAGTCGGATTGCTGATACGCCAAATGCCAACGACGTTACCGTATTGAGGTGACGGCCAACCCAATCAAGCCTACTGCCGCGACCAGCAAGGATGCAATAGCAACAGACCGAATGACCGATGTGTTCCGCCTCGTCTCCTGGTAAACCAGTGGGAGATCAACCAACGCGCTCGACAAAGAACACAGCACGACGGATGTGCCCCCAATGGCCGTTGTAAGCTGACCCCGGGAGACCAGGAGAGCGGCTGCGGCGGTGGTGCTGGCACTACTCACGAGTCCGCCCACTACGCTCAAGGCTAGAAATCCCAGCTCTCCGAGATGTCGTTGAGCCAGGTCTCCGGCGATCTGGATCAGCAAGAAGAGCGCACCGAACTTGGAGATTCTCGCCCAGGAAAGCGGCGAAGAAATCTTTAGCTCGGTCGGGAGAGACGCATTCCGTCTGTACCGATTCCAAGAGATGGCAGCCGAAACCACAGCCATTGCCAGCAATGGCCATAACGCTCTTGTGAGAGCTTTGGGTGAAAAGAGGGCGAGAATGGCAAGGTTCCGCAAGAACATCGCGACGTTGGTCAGCAGAACGACGGCGACAGCCATTTCCATCAAATCTTCGTTGCCTTGGGCTAGCCACGGACACATCTCGGCAACCGTTGCCGTGCTGTTGACTAACCCTCCGAGTAGAGCGGTGTAGTAAATGCCGCGCGCGCCATAAGCTCGAAGCAAGACGTAGTTCACAAAGCCGATGCCGGCAAGAACGACGATGACCACCCACGCCTCGCGCGGATTCAGCAGGCTCCATCGGTCCACAAATCGATCCGGCAGAACCGGGTAGATCACAAAGCCGAGCAAACCGATCAGCACGGCGCTTCGGATCTCCGCGAGGGTAAGACCGCCGGCGAATTTTCGCAGTTCCGCCTTCCACGCCAACAGCATGGTCACCAGGATTGCGGACGCTACCGGAGTGAAGAGATGCCCTTGACCGATCAAAATGCCGAGAACGGTCGTCACCATCAAGGCTGACGATGTTGTGATCTCAAGAGTCCGATCATTGAGCAAGCTTCTGACATTGACGAAGACGATAAGCAGGAAAGCGCCGACGAGCGACATCAGACCATAGCCCGCTCCCAACAGAGAACTGAGCATCCCGAAGAGGCACGCGATGGTGAATGTTCTGACGCCGAGGTCCTTTTGTGCCCACTCCCTCTCAAGTCCCACAAGCAGGCCGACGGCGAGTGACAGAGCCACCTTGCCGGCAATATCCACGGGCGGGAACATTGCAAGGAAGCACCAAGCGTGATTCATAGCGGCGGGCATCCCGATTCTGGGAATCAGTAATGTTAATATCATCACGTCCCTTCGATGCGAGAATACTCGATAAGACGGCGTCTGGTCGCGAGAGGTTACCCGGCGCGTTCCGGAGAAGATTGCCAGATTGCAGGCCGGGGATCTGGAAATGGACCTCATCCTTCACCAAGCCGCGCGCTCCGGCCAAATGCTGAACCTAACCGTCCGCGAATTCGAGGTTCTGGAGTATTTGCTGCGGCATAAGGGAACCGTGGTTTCACGCGAAAGCTCACGCTTTTGATGGTGGGCGATCCTAGCACGCAGGCCACCCGCCCCTAACGCTTCCAACGTACACATAATATCCGGGCCGAAGCTGCATTGCTCCCAACTCTCCGATCCGAATGCAGGCATTGCTCGCACAAGAAAGGATCAGCGCATAAGTTCCCGGCCTCGGCTCAATGACCATTCCGATCGGTGTCCTGTTCTGAGCGGGAGCATCACGTTCCCGACTCTGGTAAAATACCTCGAAAGGAACCTCGAAAACCACATGGCTAATTGGAAAGTGACTGCGACTGTCAGCGGTAATACCGAGGCCGTTTCCGGCCCGGCAACCCAAGACCGACCGGGACCCCACGAGTGGACAGTTTGGGAAGGTCCATCCGCTGACAAAGCCGAAGCCCTCATGTGTGCCGAGAAAGCCGATCCGCGGGTCGACCTCGAGTGGATGCGCATTCGGTCCGAGAGGGATCTCAACATGAGGTAGGTTCTCCCTTCGCCCTTTCCGGCTGCCCCCAAAATCCCTTTGGACCCTCGACTCTTTCCTCTCTGCCCCCTATTTGGCTGCCTGCGGTCCTTCTTTCACAAGCCCTCTTCTCGCAGGACAAGAGATTTGCGGACCACATGAGCTGCGCCATGGCGAGATTCTGTTTTGCCATCGCGGCAGCACTCTCCCCACTGGCCGAAATAACCTGGTAAAAGCCGTTCGTGCTGGGAGCCCGCCCTTAACTAAACCAATAACAGAGTCTTGGAGAAAGTCAATCATATGATCAGTAATCCTGCAATTCACCGTAAGGCGAAACCACCAAGGAAAAGGCTCTGGTTGACTTGGCGTTTCCGCCACTTCGGGATGACCGTGAGTCTGGCCATGCTCTCGGTGTTCTCCCTGATAGTTGTAATTGGGGTAGCGGCATGGGCCAAATATACGAACTCAACCGCAGACGCCACGCTTCCCCCTAGCCCGTTCAATGAACAACGAGCTTTTGAGGATTTGGAGAGGTTCGCGGCCCTCGGACCGCGGCCACCAGGTTCAGACGCGCACGACTGGGCCTATCTCTTGATTCACCTTTCACTGCTTGGCGCTGGCGTGGACGTCCACAACGTCGAGTTCGACAGTTTCAAGTCCTCTACACCAGTGGGCGAAATCGAGATGACCAACGTCATCGCTAAAATTCCTGGTGCTCGGCCGGAGATGGTCATCCTTGGCGGGCATTACGACACTAAGAGGATGAAGATGCGTTTCGTCGGAGCCAATGACGGCGCGTCCAGCACAGCTTTCCTCATTGAAATGGCCCACGTGCTCGCTCAGCGGAGAAATCGCTTCACATACTGGATTGTCCTGTTTGACGGGAAAGAGCCGCTGGAAGATGGGTCATCATCGGATGGTTTATACGGGAGCCGGCACTTTGTTCAGACGCTCACCGCAGAGCAAGTCAAGCGGATTCGCGCCATGTTCAACGTGGACATGATTGGGGACAGGAACCTTCACATCCACCGTGAGAGCCACTCGGATGCTCAGCTCACCGATCTCATTTTTCGGGACGCCCAGGACCTCGGTTACGGGCGGTATTTTCTGGAACGGCCGCTTTCCGTGGAGGATGATCATATGCCTTTTGTTCGGGCTGGGATTCCCGCCGTTGAGTTAATTTCGCTCGATTACGGCCCGTTCAACATTTTCTGGCACACGCCCCTCGACACCGTGGGAAAGTGCAGCGCCGTGAGCCTCGGGATCGTCGGCCGGGTCCTGCTCGACGCACTAGAGGATCTTGAAAGCGGTCGGACGCCCAAACCTCTGCTCGCTTTTCTGGAGAGCGGCAGAACGGGTGTTTTCCGAGCTTCGGCTCAATGACGATTCCCACCAATCTCTTACTGTTGATTGGGAGTCTTGTCGATTAGAAATTAATCGGAGTGGAACCATCTCCGACCAAAGTGAAGCCGGCCCAAAGACTGGGCGAGAGATCACCCCTTTTCAGATAGTCCAGTTTCGCTTGCCGCAGTGCGGTTGACTTGTCTTCTCCCTCAGCCAGGTGCCTGTAGAAATCCTTCATCAGGGTCTCAGTGGCAGAATCGTCCACATCCCATAGCGCCCCCACCACGCTCTTCGCGCCCGCGAGCAAAAACGCTTCCGCGAGTCCGTCGCTGCCTTCTTCGCCTTCGATCTTTCCCGTCGCCGTGTCGCAAGCTGAAAGGGTTACCAAGTCCGCTGACAAGGAAAGCTGAACAATCTCTCGCAGTTGGAGGAGGCCATCATCATTCGACTTGGGATCTTGTCCCAGAATAAGTGCGGCCCTGTCCGGGAACTGTGGGTCGGGCAGTCCGTGGACCGCAAAGTGGAGGATCTTGAAATTGGCCAAGGGCTCCGATTTGAACTTCGCTTCGGTTGCCTCCGCCCCGAATAGCAATACGCTGCGGTTTGCTTGGTTCAACGATTGTTCCGCCTGGATAACCTCCCCGCCCGACCCTGGTAAACGATAGATGCGGGCTCCCGAAAGTTCGTAAATGCCTCGCGAAACCGCGCGCATTATCCCGTGGCTGGCAGTGCTCTCCTGGGGTTCAAGATCATAGGGGACAGCCCCGATGCCAAGGAATGCCATTTGCGGCTCAACCGGGCGCCGAAGTGTTCTGAGATAATAGAGCACCGTGCTGGAAGGTACATAGCTGACCGTGTGAGACTGGAGAACGTAGCTGCCGTCTGGGCCACGCAAAGTCTCCATCGGCAGGCGCCACAACGTTGCGTCCGGTACGATTGTAAGTCGGGTGCTCGGCTTCAATTGCAAGACGGGGCCGAGCAACAGGTCGAACAGTTTCCTCGCGCCCGCATCGTCATGCTTCCCTGCCTCGATTTGACCCAGATAACGAGCAGTTGCTTCCGAAATCTCAGCTCCCCCGGCCGGCAGCGTAATGATGACTGCTTGCCTTTGGTCAACCGCCAAGCAAAACGACTGCGGATCAGCCAAAACATATTCCAGGACGATCTCCCCCGGTAGTAAAACGGTTCGCAGATTCGCGAGATCAATGGGCTGGGCGCGAAGGGTAGCATCCTGCATTCTGTTCGGCTTCTGGGACTGGGCACCCATCAACTGTTCAGCAAAGAAGAGCTTGTCCAGGATTTCTCGTCGCTCGCTACTGTCAGAAGTCTCCATCAAAGTGCGTTGGAGTTGATTGAACTCGGCTTTTGCGGCCTTTTCAGAGTCGGAAAGCGGGATCTCCCGCGGTCGAGGTTGCCTCAGGAGGTCTGCGATGGAACGTCCGCGAGCTGTTTCGACAATTCTGAAAGCTTCTTCTGTGTGCCCTAATCTGGCGGCCATGGCGAAATTACCCTTATAGACATCACTCATTGTGGCGATAAGCGAACTCTTTACCTCTTCGCTTGGACTATTTGTGAGCAATGTTTCGGTGATATCTGCAGCCTGTTCATAGAGCTCCTGAGCTTTTGCAAAATCCCCTTCTTTGGATTTCAGATCAGCAAGCATGGCAAGATGGAGCGGAAGGTGATATTCATCCGAGACCTGGCGCATGGCAGTCATTGCCTGCATTTCACATCGCTCCGCGTCCGCGTATCGGCCTTCCCCACGATAGACCTTCGCGGCTTCGTACATGCTCCACGCGATGGAGTGGACGAATCCACTGGCTCGGCTGAGCTTGGCCGCCTCTTCGAAATATTGAGTTGCAGCTCTCGGGTCGCCAACCGTTGCTGCAACGTGCCCCAGCACAATTAAGGCCTGACTCTGTTCCAGTGGCATGTGCAACTGACTGGTTTGCTTGAGGGTTTGTTTCAGGAGATTGCGCGCCTCCTCCGACCGACCGAGGAGGGCAAGTGCACGCGCCTTGCACCCATAAGCAAGGTAGGGAAAGCCCATGTCCTTGACCATCGACGCAATGTGCAAGGCTGCATTGCAATAATCCAGCGCTTCGCCGGCTCGGTCCATTTCAACAAGCCCGTTCCCAACCTGCGACCCGTAGATTACCAATGTGGGTAGGTCAGCCCTTGCGAGCGCCGAGGCAAGCGCAGAGCCGAGCAGATCTCTAGCTCTTCCAGTATCGCCATCCATGAAATCAATGATCGCTAATTCTGCCCTGGCCCTCGCCTGCCACGCCTTGTCGTTCAACCCTTCGGCAAGATTGAGAACTTCCTGCCAGGCTTGAGCGGCAGAATCAGGATGGTCCTCTCGTAAGAGGTCGCCCTTGGCGGACAAGCAGCGAATCCTCAACCGGGAATCATGGGCTGCGAGCGGATCTTCTAGAGTCCGAGTCAATTCAGCTGAAGTCTGGTGGAGGGGCTCCGTGCCTAAGCGGGACCGCAGGCTTCCACACTCTGCATAGAGCTCGTCCCTCCTATTACTCTTCTGAATTGCAAGTTGCTCCGCACGAGCGTAAAGCTCAGAGGCCTTTTGCCAATTCGAAAGCCAGGCTAGGCGATCGGCTTGAGCGAGCAACTGGTCGCAGTCCTCCGATCGGGAGAGTGCAGGACGCAGGACAGCGAAAAGCATCAGGGAGGACAGCAACACTAAAATGACGAGAACCGGCCTCTGACCAAGTGTCAGGCCAGAGAAGCGGCTTCGAGATGGAAGATCCTTTGCGCCCATTACCGACCTACGGTAGCCGGGAAAAATCCGCTGACAGAACAACCTTGAGTGCGCTGGCAAGATGCCGAGCGGCGCGTTTGTTGGCCGCGTACGCGCGGGCTGTAAGTACCGGAGAGCCTAACATCACTCGAAGGGCCTGGCCATTGTTGACGGTGCCGTCCGGGTTCAGCGCGCGGTTGAAGTCGGGGAGTTGGCGGTCAAGAGAATCCGAGACGACGCGGACGACCATTGCGGGGATGCCGGATTTGTGAGCTGCCGAGATAATCTCGTAACTCTCCATGTCTACAACCTGGGCTCCGGTTTGCGCAAGTCGGAGTTTGTCATTTTTCGAAACTGCAATGCGCGGCGAAGTGATACCTACCACCGACCTGCATCGCGCGTTTTGAGTATCCAAGAGCGCTGTGGCTTGCGCGGAAATCTGGGGTGCGCAAGAGCAGGGGATACCTCTGCTCGTCTCAGAAAAGCACGAGGAGTATGTCACGATGGTCATCTCCGGCAGCGAGTCAGTCAGTCCTCCACAGAGGCCAATTACAATCACGGCATCCGCTTTTTTGCTATTCTGGTCACCTGTGGTGGGGCGTTGCGGGCTGTCGGAGAGTATCTCCGCAACGCGCTCGCGTGCCTGCTTGGGGCCGATTCCAGTAAAGAAGAATTCGAGCTGATTCGGTCCTGCCGTAATCGGGCCGGCTTCGGAAACACACTTCCCATGGGGGACCCCGAGCAGTCGTGCCACTGGGTCTGCTTCCATCTTCGTTGCTGCAAGAATGAAAATCCGCCCCATATATTATTGATGTATGCCCTAAGTAGTCAGAATACCACAATATGGAGGATGTGCTGGGGTGTCAATGAAACGACACCGGTTTTGAAGTGACCACCGAGAACGACACTGCTGCCCGGTCATGCCCGAACATCTAACCCTTCGGCGTCGAATACCGGCAAACCCTTGATAATGTATGCGGTTAACCAACTCTCCGTCGCGATTTCGGTCGACACTACGCCGTTGCAGAGGATCTATCTTAACCAGCGGCCACTTTCCGGGTAGGCGACTTTTCAGGCCGAATCCGGGGAGGGTGCCATCGTTCACCCGGAGATCAGTGGTAGGAAGGGGATTTGTCAGTACCGATCCGAGGTCCTGCGCACGTAATGCTGCTGGCGCCAAGCAGAGTTAATCATTGCAGCAGGCTTGATAGGCAAACGGAGAAATAACCAGGGAAATGTTGTAGCGTCTGGCGTGCTGCGTCAGCGCGGAGCCTCAATCGCCCGCGAACGGTTCTACCTCGGGCAGGCGCTATCACTGATCGCAGTGCTCGTGCGACGATTCTGTCCGCAAAACCCATCTCATAAAGGGCGATTTCGTCGATTTCCGAGATACCGTACTTGACTTGCTTCTGGAGGGTTCCCAAGTTAAGAACGCAGTCCGCCGCGCCATCTATGGTTACCGCACCCAGGTGCTCTGCTACCGCTGCGATCACGAGCGTGCTTTGGTACCCTATGGCGTTGTCGCATAGTTCGACGACATCATCCATCTTTGTTTTTCGGGTCTTCTTCCCCCATCGCATGGAACCACCTGCTGAAACCCAGGCGGAAAAGATCTCCGCATAGCTGTGTCCCGCCACCCAAGATTGTACGGCAGGCAAAACTGCACTTTCTGGGAGGTAGCGGTCTAGTTCATCGGAAACAACTTCCTTGATAAGAGGCCACAGCAGCTCCAGAAGGGCGCTGGTCGAATTCGTGCCGACAAGAAACTGCGCATTCTCCGCGGTCCAGGCCATGATCGTTTCTGAATCAGCGACACCTAGAAGGGTCCTTCCAAAGGTTGCTTGGATCGCGGCGTCCGGCTCCCGGTTTTCAATGTATTCAGCGATCATCGCAAAAAGCCTAACAAGTTCCTGTTTCTTTCCCTCATCAGCCATGTGGTACGCCAAGGTTTGCTTTGCGAGTTCTTCAGTGGCGGCAAGGTACTCGGCGAACGGTTGTGAACCGCGGTTTGCCATGAGATAGCTTTCCAAGGCTTCGAGAAGCTTTCGGCGGTGTTTCATTTGGCTATGCAGTTCGTCCTGGGAAAATCCTTCCGCCTTGAATTTGTTGCCTGCCTCGCTAAGTCTCCGATGCGCCAATTCGGGTTCGTCAACAATCTGTTTTAAGAATTCGATGATGTCCAGCTTGAGGTACTTGGTGCGACTGCGATTTGTGAATGGCGCGAGCAATCCGAGCAATGAACTCTCCGTGCCTCCAGCGTTGGACGGGTCGATTAACTCAGTAGCGTTCTTCCATCTCCAACCCTTCTTATCGTCCATCCGAAGATCGTAAAGCTCGGGATCAGAAAAAATAATCGTTCCCTCAGTGTGCATTCCTGCGCGGCCGGCACGGCCGAGCAAGTTGTGAAAATCACGCGTCTTGATCCGTTCCGTGCCCTGCATAGTTCCGGACACAATAAGATACCTAATAGGCAGATTTACGCCTTGCGCCAGCGTAGAGGTGCACACGACAAATCTGACAAGGCCCTCCTTCATCGCGTATTCCACAGATAATCGTATACCGTTTGGGGTATTACCGTGATGGGAAAGTATTCCAAGCCGTGCTGCGAGCGTGCGTGCTTCGTTATCACCGAAGTGTGCCTCGTAAAGATCTCCGAGAGCCTTGAGTTCTTTTGAATTACATACGGCCGCTGCCGATTGCATTTCCAAACCGCGGTCAAAGACATCTGCCGCCATTTCAGCCAGCCCGGATGCCGTCGCCTTTGTTCCACAGAATATTGCGACACTGCCGTTGCTGACAACCTTCAGACCAAGATACAAGGCGATTGACCTTGGATCATGCTGTGGGAAGGCCCGCTCTTTTTCCCGGTTGTTCTTTTTCTTGAGATGTTTTTCCTCAATGATCCTTGGAACAAAATAGTCGAAGTGGTCTGGATTCCCTGGCTCGACGAATTGAAGCTGGCCTAACTCTGTGCGCCAGCTTGCGAAGGCAATGGCCCGGTCGGTCATGGAAAGGTCATGTGCATCCACCACCGCGACATCGGGTCCAATTAACCATTCACCAATGGCAGCAGCGTTCCCAATGACGGCCGACACCAAGATTACTTGCTTGTCATTCGGAATTAACCGCTTCAGTGATGTCAAGAGAAGTTCATATGTGATGCCACGTTCACCGGTATCGAACTGGTGGCCTTCATCGTAAATGACAACACCGATTGTGGTTGCTAACTCGGGACTATGGCGAAGCACATAAAGTAGTTTCTCCGGTGTGACGACAATCACTTGGCGCGCTTCGACTGCACTGACGCCCCGGCCCCCCGTCTCCGGACCAATAAGTTCGGCTAGAAGCGCCGAATAGTCAACTTGCAGAGCATCCGACAGCTCGTTCAGAATAACGTTCTCGCCTATAAATGCTTTGCGTAGCCACGCTGTAATCTCTGTGCAAAGGGCCCGAAACGGAGCCACGATTACTGCGAGCGTGGCTCGGCCGGAAAAGAAGGAACTTCGCAAAACAAGCTCGATAGCCCTAGTCTTGCCTGCGCTAGTGGGCATCTGCACGACGGCGGACCGTCCCTGCAGAAGGCCTCGCTCGCCGAAGATGTGCTGAGATGGCCAGAGCTCCTTCATGAACTCGGGTTTCTTGAGCGCATCTGACCAGCTCGCCTCTGGTAGTTGGCTGTACGCTGGCAGGACATGTCGCGCAGCGTTTTGCAGGCGCTTCTTGGCGACGCCTATGCATACGTCGGTATAAAGGAGGTCCCTGTCGGACCCAAATGAATAGGCGCCATGACGAAGCCGGCTGCACGCACCAACGACATTAGGTCGATTGTTTTTGTCTGAGAAATAGGCAGCCAAGTTCGTTGCCACGGAAGACTGGGCGCTACTGAAACGCCGATTTTCAAAGTGAGGCGTCTGAAACCATTCCGCCGACAGAAGCCAACGGAGCAGCCTATCCCAATCGTCTGTGGGGGGCGACTGCTGCGCCTCGCGCAGAACCACAGCAGCACTCCCCGCCAAGTCACATAAATAGTAGGACGCTGCGCTTAGAAGCAAAAGCTCAGCAGCAGAACCGTTTGCGAATTTCGACGCGACATACGCATGCAGAAATGCTGCGGAAAAGCGAATAGCATACGTATCGCCAGGAATAATCCTCCCGCGATCCGTTTGTTCCTGAAGTTCGAGATCAGCGATGCGGCTAGCCTCATCTCCCAGATTTCCAATCACCAGCGGAAATAGAGTTGAGGGATCACTCCCGCCGAGTTGGATGTCCTGGAGTTCATCGGGGACATTGAACTCGTACATGCGCGCCTTAGCGTGTGTGATGGCGTCAAGTCGCCTTGAAGCACTTTCAGGCCTCATTCGCTGCCGCCTCGTAGAGCCGATTCACGAGTTTCATCATTGTACTCCCCTTTACCAGCAGAAGGGTAAGAGTACTTTTTCCCGGGTGTTTGCTAATATCGACTTCTGTCACCGCGGAATTGTCATAATTTCCTGTACAGTGAAAGGCCGCTGCGGTATATCGGGCTTGATAAGGACGGTCTGCGAGGTTCTGAAAGCGTTCGACCAGTCTGACATTTGCAATATCACCGTCTGCCCGCAGCCGCATTTTCATTGCGTTCAGCGAGAACGCTTTTCTGAGCTGATCCTTGACGGAATCGTCGACTGCCTCTTGAAGCCGTGCTTTCGCTTTCCCGCCAGAAAACTGAGCCTTCACCTCAATGCTCATTAGGACATCGCCTGCTGAATACACTTTCTTATCCAAATTAGTCTTCTTCGTCAGAAGAAATGCCAAGATATCAGTACCCTTCGTGGACTCGTTGGGTACGGGCTTAAGGCGATAGCGGGTACGCGGCACAGTCCATCCCTGCAAGTATTCAAAGTAGTCTGCTACCAAAATTTCCGCAAAATCGCCAGCGCGTGTGCTCGGACCCGGCGGACGATGATTAGGAAAAACGAATTGCTCCAAGTACTGTTTTCTTGAGAGACCGGTTTCTTCCCTTGCTTCATCCAACACTTTGTCGAGGCAATAATGCTGGCGAAAGTACTTTGCCCACGCCGAAATAATCGTCGCGTCATCCGTGTGTTGGAACTCGAGGAGCTGAATTTCTTGACCAGCGGTCGTCTTCAGCTTCTTGCCGCTGTCTTTGAGCCACTTTATGTGCGCCGGCGACGTCATACGTTCACTGTGGGTCTAGCTGCGTTTTTCCTGGTTTGCAAGCAGCGACGGGAAATCATCTTGGCGAGAGGGTAATGCTATCTCTTCGCCGAAGGCGGAAGCAACCAGACTGACACCATTGTAAAACTATATACTTCATCATAACAGCGTCTAAATCGAGCACATGGCGGTGAGGTTAAGGCCGGTCTCTGCAGGTCGGCTTGTTGGAAGTTGGAAGCCCGCTTTAGAGTTAGCCCTGCGCAGAGAGCGGGGGAACCCGGAGTCTGCGCCCTGCGGCGCTGGCGCCGGGCATGGCCCAGACCGGAAACCGATCCCTGGCGAGAGTAGCCCAACACACCTCTGAAGCCGGATTCGGAACGAAAAACGCCCTACCCGGAACGTGGGACGGCTGCAGTTTGAAAGCGTGCCAGACTCCCATGGGTCTTGGCATTAGTAACTAGGCGCCAAGGGTTTAGCATTCGCTGTGGGTGTCGCCACGCGGCCACATTGACGGGAATCTACTCGTAGAAGGGCAACCCCTGACTCCCCCGAAGCCGCATCCCACAAGTAACTTTCGCCTGGTCGATACCGCCCCTGGCAGTTTCCGCCTGTGCCGTCGCCGTCCTGGGAAGTGTCATCTCTGCTGTTTGGTGCGCCCTACGAATTCCAATACAGCCATTCGCTTCTACCACGTCAGCCGCAACGCGAACTGGATCTCGCGCGGGTCGCCCGGCCCGCCCGAAGCCTGACCGGCGATGGGTTGCACCGTGTTGCCGATCACGCCAAAAGAGGCGGAACTCCAGTCAGCGTTGGGCAGAGTGAAGTTCGGCCGATTGAAAATATTGAACAGCTCGGCTCGGAACTGGAGGGTTTTCGATTCCCGTAATCTGAAGTTCCGAATCAGCGAGAAGTCCCAGTCGGCAAGGCCCGGTCCCGTCAGTATATTTCGTCCTGCGTTTCCGAAGGTGTAAGGAGCAGGCAGAGAGAATGCGGCCGGGTTTGTCCATTCGTTGACGCTCCTATGGGCGGGATAGAAGCTCACGCCGGGAACGACGTTCGGACGATCGTGGTTGTCAATATTGTTGCTCGGATTACCGTCGACGGTCGGCGTGTAGGGTGCCCCGGATTGCAGCATAGCGATCCCCGCCACCTCCCAGCCTTCAATGACGTAGTTCGCCCTCGAGTTTTGCAACTTTCCGATCTCGTTCCCGAAGGGCAGGTCGTAAACGTAGGCCAGAGAGAAGCGTTGCTCGTAGTCAAAGTCCGAACGGCCCTTCTCCGCAGCGAGATTGTAGGAATTCTCCGGGAAGCCGGGGCTGGCATTGGTGCCAAAGTAGGCGGAGTCGTCGTCGAGGGATTTCGACCACGTATAGGCGCCGATGACCGCCAAGCCGTTGCTGTAGTGCCTCTCCACTTTGACCTGCAAGGAATGATAAATCGACGTGCCGATGGGATCCGTGTAGGACATTGTCTGGAAATTGGGGTAGGGCCGCGGGCACGGCGTATCCGCCGGGGTATTCGGAATACAGGTGCCGCCGCCTGTATAGAACGCGTTGTTCGGCTGGTTCGGATCCCACTCAAAGGGCAATCGCAGTCCCCGAGTGCCAACATATCCCACGTCAAGCAGCCAGGAGCCCAACTGACGCTGCACATCGAACGTCCATTCGAAAATTCTTCCGTCCGTGAGGTCTACCTTGACCGGGTCAAGGGCCGGGAAAAGCGCCTCTGTGAGTGATGGCGCGACAAAGAGGTTCTGGAGAAGGAGACCCGTGGCAAGCGGCAGACCACCCGCCGCGGGCGGCGTGGCCACGGCTGTCAAAACGGCTTGTTCATTATCCAGTAGGTTTCCTTGGGCCAATTGGAAATACGGTGGGTTGAAGCTCTTCTGGAAATAAAGCTGACCGACCATCTGGTCGTAGTAAACGCCGCCGCCAGTGCGCATGACGGTTTTCTCATTTCCGAACGGTCTCCAGGCGATGCCGAGGCGAGGCCCGAAGTCCGCGTGGTCGGGGCGCTGCAACGCCCGGTTTGCCGAAGTGCTTCCCAGGTTCTCCGTCCCCACCTGTTCGAATTGTCCGATGGGCAGGCCCGAGGCCCCCGTCGTGCCGACAAAATTCAGCAGGGAGGCCGAACTCGTACCCGCGGCGAGCAGCAAACCCTTATCAAAATCGAAGCTGCCGAAGTGGTTGTACTTGTCCGTGATGAGGCTGTTGTATTCATAGCGGAGGCCGAGCGTCATCGTGAGGTTGGGTCGAAGCTTCCACCGATCCTGCGCAAAGAAATCGTACTCCGTATCCGTCCCCGAGATGTAGCCCGAAGAGCCGCGGACCCAGTTCGTCGGAAGACCGAACAGGGCGTCGGCTACACCGTTACCGAAACCGCAACTGGGCGGGGGGCAGGCCGCCAACAGGGCCGTTTGAACGCTTGAGGGCAGACCGCCCAACACCGCGCTGCCCGTAACTACTCCGTTGAAGGCGTATGCGTCGCGCGCGTCGATGTCCTCAAAAAAGTTTCCGCGCTTGATCGGCCGGATGTCAGCTCCAAAATCCAACGAGTGATTACCGCGGATGTAGGTGAGTGTGTCCGCGTACTGAAAAGAATTCACAGCTCCCGCCTGGGGGGCCTCGGTGTACGCTCCCAGAGAGTCATAGCCCGCGAAGCTCAGGTTGGGCACTCCCGTGTCGCGGTAGGCCGTAGCCGCACCGTGGAGGCCGAGGAGTTGACTGACGTCCCTCCCTTCGTCCTCGTTGTCCCACCGATACTGCCAGCGGTTGTAGCCGACCTTCGCCTCGTTCAAAAGCGTGGGCGTAAAGAGATGAGTCCAATCCATCCCCGTCTGGTCGAACCAGTTCACGCGCCGAAGACCAAAGCCTGGGACGCCCGTAGGCAGGCCCGAAGGGTTCAACTCGGAGTCGGTAGACAGGCTATAACGAAAGAAAAGACTGTCCTTGGCGCTCCAGCGGTGGTCAAAGCGGCCGACGTAGCTGTTCGTATCGATTATTTGGAGTACTTGCTGTTGGTAATTTTCTCCCCCGCAGGGGGCATTGGGGATGTTGGGAGACGGATAGAACCCGACGAAAGCCCTGCCGACGGGATCGAGGGTGCCCGCGGGAAGAGAGGGAGCGATGCTGTTCAGGTTATTGCCCGGGATCGTCAGCGGAGCGGAAGGATTGACGAGTAACAGCGGATCCAGGAGAACCGTCGTGTGGGAGCAGGGCGACCCCGGAGCAATGTCGGAAAAATCGCCGCTCTGCTCGGCAAGTGTGGGCACGTGAGCGCGGGCAAAAAAGGACTGGTTGTCCCGCAAACCTTCGTAGTTCAGGAAAAAGAAAGTCTTGTCGTGACCATTGTAAACGTGTGGAAGAATCACCGGCCCGCCCAAGCTGGCGCCGTACTGGTTGCGATGGAAGGGCGGCACGTTGGGCTCAAAAAAATTCCTTGCGTCCAGATTGTCGTTGCGCAGGTATTCATACAGCGAGCCGTGTAATTGGTTTGTTCCCGATTTCGTCACAATGTTCACCTGGGCGCCACCCGACACGCCAAACCTGGCGTCATACACGCCGGTCTCCATCTTGAATTCCTGGATGGAATCAAGCGGCGGCGCGGCGACGTAGGCCCCGATAGCAATTGTAGTGTTGCTCATGCCGTCCAGCAGGAAACTGTTCATGTCCTCACGGAGCCCGTTGACGTTGATGGACCCGCCGCGGTTATTATTCAGCTCCGACCCCTGGACCCCCGGTACGACCCCCGGAGTGAAGAGCATGGTTTCGAGGAAATTGCGGCCGTTGTAGGGAAGTTCGCTGATCTTCGCCTGCTCGACAGTGGTTCCTACCGTGGCAGTCTGCGTGTCCAGCACGGGCGCGGTTGATCCCACGGTGACGGTGGTGGTCTGCGCGCCCACTCTCATCTGAAAGTCGACCCGCGGATGCGCGTCCACGAGAAGGTTGAGGGGGCCTTTAATGGTCTTCTCGAAGCCTGCCTTCTCTGCCGCCAGCCGGTATTGGCCGGGCGGCAAAAGAGGGATCGTGTAGGAGCCATCCCCCTGTGTGAGGCTGCTGCGGGTCATCCCCGTATCAGAGTCCACCGCCGTTACCGTAACGCCGGGAATGAGCGCACCCGACTGGTCCCGAACTGTTCCAGTGAAGCTGCCTTGGACTTGCTGCGCTCGTAAGTCAACATTTTGACCGACTGACAGCGCCAGGATGGCGCATAAACCTCCTTGAACGACACGACGCATTTTCGTGGCCTCCCTTGCCAAGTGCCGTGCCGCAAGAAATGAACAGTCACTGGACAAGCACCTGGATCGATTTTTCGCCCAATTCCAGCCCTCTCCGTCTCTATATAGCTGAAATGCAAGTTTGGTAAATTGAAGAAGCCCTGTCTCGCGTAAGGCCGCCGTACTGCCGACGATCATTTGACGATTACTGGATAGTAGCTCCAGTCGGTTCCGAGTGGACGGATGCCAACCGAGTAGTACCCGGGCGCGATTCGGGAAAGATCAAGCACTACGTCCATCTTGGTCATCTCATTCTCGATTGTTGCGGTTCCGGAGGTCCTGGTGAGGGGCTCACCGAATTCCTGCCTAAGGATAGCAACCTCATATGTACCGGCACGGCTTCCCTCCGGGAAGTAGAAGGTCACGTCGTCAAAGCCCCTTGGGAATACCAGCGGTCCTTTGCCGGGTCCTTGATCACCGCGAAGGACTAACGGGCTTCTTATGTCGGCGACGATATGATTATGCGCGGTAATTACAGCCGGCGGACGTGATCGCCACATCCACCAGCCGAGCGATAGACTGAGGATGACGGCGGCTGCGATACTTAGATATGCCGCACGCCTTCGCCACACCACCTGTTTGCGAAGCTCGGTGTACTCACGGAAGCAGGGACTGCACGTCCCGAGGTGTTCGATCCAGTCGTTGACCTGGTCAAGCCCGAGTTTACGGAACGCCATGGCCCTCAAAATCTCATTGCCGGGGCATCCGGCTCGCTCCGGATTGGGAAAACCTCCTCCAAGTGCAACGCGCTGGTAGGCCTTAATCAATCGCATCTCCTCTCGCTTTGCGGGCGCTTGATTACGCATGAGCTTCGCCCCCTTTGCCAGGCCTGCCTGAGCCCTTCCGCCTCATAATGCGATCGCGGACCCCTCCATATGCCTTATTGTAAAGAACCTGTGCACTGTTGACCGTGGTCTTCAGGAAACGTGCGGTATCTTTCCAGTTGTAGCCGGCGATCTCCCTGAAGTAAAACGTGTTCCGTGCGCGCTGGTTCATGAACTGAATCAGCTCCCCTGCAAGCAGTTGATCCTCAATTGTTGGCTGGGTGCTGGGTGTTCGAGAACCGATGTGGGCATCAAGGTCCTGATCCGTGCCGACATATACAAGCCTAGGCTGTTTTGCCAGATATCGGTGGAACCTGCGAATAAAGGCAACATAGAGGTAACTGTCGAGATTTCGGATTGGTTTCCCGCTCTGCCGTTGGCCTTTTCGCGCTCGCGATGTCGCCAGGAGTACTATTTCAAGTATGTTAGCGGCCACGGCTGAGTCCTGGTCGAATCGCTGGGAGTACGAAAGCATGCGGGCCCAGTTTCGCCGTGCGGCATCAAGGAGGTCTGTCTCGACCACACTCCCAGAGCCTTTCGCTTCCCAAATCCAGACCGGTGGATCAATTTCGAATTCCCCACGCATGGTCGCCGCCAGCCTCTCCACTCCCAGTGGTCCAGAATTCTAACATCCGCCCAAGGTCCCGAAGCGATCTTTCCCCCCTAATATGGAGGAGCCCACAAGAGATCAAAAACTTAAAGTCCCATACGATTTTGTCCTCCGTCTGGATTCTCAGTTGGTTGCAGCACCAGGACAAGTTGACCTACTTCCGCTAAGCGTGTTGGTAATTTCCGGCTCTCTCAATATGGGGCAATACGCGTAAAGACGACCAGGCACCCAATCCGCCGGAGGCAATGGGGGAGTCTGTCTATTCGCAAACCCGTCGCGTCGAGGGCAGTCGTGTCAACTAGGCCCGTCCGATTTGCGGCCTGAGCTAACTCGTTCATCAGGAGGCAGTTGGCGGTCGACGAACCATGTCGGTGCGATTGCGCCAGGGCAGGTTGTATGAAGGGCCAAGGAAATACAGCTGAAGGGAACGGCCGGAGTGGGGGCGCCGTTGGCACGGATGCCGTGCGGGCATCCGTCATCTGGACTTCCGAACTGGACGCCATACTCCTCGATGGATATACACGAGGCTGGGCCGGCGCCCGCGAAGCGGTCAATAAGATTCAGGCGTTGCGCCCTAAATGGCGCAGCTACATCATTTGGAGCCGCGCCGAGCAGCTTGGTTTCCAACAGGACTACGTTATTAAGCGTCCACCGTGGTCGGCTGCGGACGATGCCGCGTTGATGGATTTCGCTCAAGAGCAGTCGATAGAAACCATCGCAGGTTGGCTGCATCGGCCGGCAATGGCGGTCCGCAAGAGGTTTTCGAA
>Ga0335079_10002298_pt1 | contig 22070 bp, 24 predicted proteins | sample Lox_Sample_33_FD_206719 | JGI IMG/M metagenome (GOLD analysis project Ga0335079, IMG submission 206719) | Soil microbial communities from Loxahatchee National Wildlife Refuge, Florida, United States - Lox_Sample_3.3 | ecosystem: Environmental > Terrestrial > Soil > Wetlands | place: USA... | reverse complement strand
GCATCCGCGACCTGGCGCGCGACGGGCTCGCCGAGGCGCGCCGCTCGGTCATGGCGCTGCGTCTCGATCAGACCCGGCGCGCCGGCCTCGAGCTGGCGCTGCGGCAGCTGGCGGAGCGCTCCACGGTGCCGGGCGGCGTCACCTGCACCTTCGACGGCGGCGGCGTGATCACGGGGCTCAAGCCCGAGCACGAGCACGAGCTGCTGCGTATCGCACAGGAGGCGGTGAGCAACGCGGTGCGCCACGCGCATCCGCAGAACGTGCGCATCACCACGGCCGAGGAATCGACCCATTGGATCATGTCGATCGCCGATGACGGCGTCGGCATGGAGCAGTCCCCGGAGCTCTACGCGCGGCAGGGCTTCGGCCTGTCGAGCATGCGCCAGCGCGCCGGGGCGATCGGCGGGGAATGGCAGATCGACAGCCAGCCGGGCCGCGGCACCCGCGTGAGCGTGCGCATGGCGAAGCGGGTCTCCTGATGGCCGCGGTCCTGAAGAAGGGAATCAGCGTCGTGCTGGCGGACGACCATCCGGTGGTGCGCGACGGACTCGCCGCCATGGTCAATCAGCAGGCGGACATGGAAGTGGTGGCCGAGGCGGGCGACGGCGATGCGGCGATCGCCTGCTACGAGCAGTACCGGCCCGACGTGCTGGTGCTCGACCTGCGCATGCCCAAGCGCGACGGTGTCTCGGTGGTGCAGCGCGTGCTCGAGATCAATCCCAAGGCGCGCATCCTCATCATGACCACCTACGATGGCGATGAGGACATCTTCCAGTGCCTGTCGCAGGGCGCGAAGGGCTACCTGCTGAAGGACGCGCCGCGGCAGGAGATCCTGTCGGCCATCCGCGCAGTGAGCGAGGACCGGCCCTACACCTCGACCACGGTCGCCGCCAAGGCGCTGCAGCGCATGGCAAAGCCGAGCCTGACCCAGCGCGAGCTCGACGTGCTGCAGCTCGTCGCGCAGGGCCGCAGCAACAAGGACATCGCCCGGCGGCTGTCGATCACCGAGGGCACCGCCAAGACGCACGTCAAGGCGATCCTCACCAAGCTCGATGCCATCAGCCGCACGGAAGCGGTCGCGGTCGCGCACAAGCGCGGCCTGATTCACCTCTAGCGGCCCACTCAGCTTTGGGGCTGGTAGCCTTCCGGAGGCTTCGAGCCCGCGCCGAAGAAGAATTTCTCCATCTCGCCCTCGAGGAACTTGCGCGCCTTGGGCTCGATCGGCGTCAGGCGGTACTCGTTGATGAGCATGGTCTGGTGCTTGAGCCAGTGTGCCCAGGCTTCGCGCGACACGCTCTCGTAGATGCGCCGGCCGAGGTCGCCGGGATAAGGCGGACGATCGAGTCCCGGCGCCTCGCGCTTAAGGAGCACACACTGGACTACTCGGGACACTGAGAACTCCGGGCCGCCGCTTCCGTCCCCTCGAACATCGCTCCCTGCGCCACTCGCTCGAGCAGCGCCCTGATCGGCGCGGGCAGGCCGATGCGCGCCGGCGCGCGGATGTTATACCAAAGGTTCGCACCCTCCTCCATGACGAACGCCGCCGCGGCGCACTCGACCAGCAACGGGCGGATGCAGAGGCTGAAGTGGGTAAAGGCATGCTCCACGGTGCCAAGCGCGCGCGGCTCGCCCGCGCGCACGAGCGAGTCGCGGATGAAGATCCGCGCGGCCGGCGCGGTCTCGAACTGGGGCGGGCACCAAAGCCCGCCCCACACGCCGCTCTCGGGCCGCCGCTCGAGCAGCACCCCGCCGCTGCCATCGAGCGCCAGCACCATGTGGACGCGCCGCGTGCGCCGCACCCGCGAGGCGCGCGGGGCCGGCAGTTCCTGCTGGCGTCCCGTGCGGCGGGCGCTGCACCCTGCCGCGAGCGGGCAGCGCGTGCACAAGGGTCGGGATCGCACGCATACCGTGGCGCCGAGATCCATGATCGCCTGGGTGTACTCGGCGACCCGCATGGGCGGCGTGCAGCGCTCGGACAGCTCCCACAGGCGCCGCATGCCGGCGGACGTAGCGGCCCCGCCCGGCTCGCCGAAGTAGCGTGCCAGCACCCGCCTCACGTTACCGTCGAGGATCGGGAAGCGCGCGCCGCAGCTCAGGGCGAGAATGGCACCGGCGGTCGAGCGACCGACGCCCGGCAAGCGCGCGAGCGCGGCGAAGTCGCGCGGCAGCTCGCCGCCGAGCTCGGCGCAGATCACTCCGGCCGCGCGGTGCAGGTTGCGCGCCCGCGCGTAGTAACCGAGTCCGGACCAGAGGTGCAGCACCTCATCCGTGCTGGCCGCCGCGAGCGTGCGCACGTCGGGGAAGCGCTGCATGAAGCGCTGGTAGTACGGCTTCACGGTGGCAACCTGGGTCTGCTGCAGCATGATCTCCGACACCCACACCCGGTAGGGGCTCGGGTCGGTCTGCCACGGGAGGTCGTGTCGTCCACCGCGCCCGTGCCACTCAAGGAGCTGCGCGGCGATCGGGGACTCGTCGGCGTGGGCCGGGGCGCTTTCGATGGGCACACGCCGGATTCTACCCCGGCGCGTTCAGCTCACCGGCAGGATGCCCTCAGCGGCGATCGCACAGATCGATCTCACCGCTCATGGTCTTCAGGCGCACGTGCGCGCTGCCCGCGCCGCGCGTGCCGTTCATCTTCGTGCCGGGCCCATACTCGCCGGTGCGTTGCGCCTCGACGTTGAAGCAGTCGCGGATGTCGCCGGTCACGCTCGCTGCCTCGAATGCGAAGCCATCCTCGGTGCCGGCACGCACGTTGAGATCGCCGCTGACCGATTGCGCATCGAAATCCGCGCCGTGCCTGAGACGCCCCTCGAACCTGATGTCGCCCGAGGTGCTGCGCAGCCGCACCGAGCCCGCGGGATCGACCTCGACCGTGAGCTCCCCGCTCACCGTGGTCGCCTCGAGGTCGCCGGCCGCGTGCTTGAGCTCGAGGTCGCCGCTCACGGTGCTCAGGTGCAGCTTCGCCGGCTCCCCCTTGCCGCGGAGCTTCAGGCTGCCGCTCACCGACTTCACTTCGATGTCGGAAGGCCCGATCTCGGCGGTAATGTCGCCGCTCACCGTCTTCAGGCGCTGCGTGCCGAGCACGCCGGCGGAGGTCGCATTCGCACTCACCGCGGAAACGTCGAGCTCGCTGTCCTTGGGCACCTGCACGCGCAGGTGCGTCTCGCCGTGACCGAAGTTGAACGACGCCGGCGAGTGCCGCTGCACCACGCGGATCATGGTGTGGTTCCCCGAGGTCGTGACCTCCACGCGATCGACGTCGGCGCCGAGCTCGGCCTTGACGCTCACGGCGGCGCGGTCCCAGCCGGTCACGTCAACGGTGCCGTTGGTGTTGGAGATTTCCACGACGCCGTGTGCGTCCGCGGCCACCTCGCGCTCGAAGGTCCCGGAAGTGTCGCTGCCCCAGGCCCAGGCGCTCGCGATGAGCGCAATCACGGCGGGCAGCAACCGATGAGTCATCCGCATGTCAGATCCCCTTGCCAGCGTCACTGGCTTCGCGCACGTCGGTGAGGACGCGCATCTCATCCTGGTACGTGTTCACGAGCAGCTCCTGCAGGAGCGCGTTGCCCGGGTCCTTGCCGAGTGCTTCCTCGAGCTGCTGCTTCGCCTGGCGAATCGTCGTGAGGCTCGCCATGACCTTGACGCGGCTCGCCGGCGGCAGCGCGGCGAGCTGCGCGCCGAGCGAGCGCATCAGCTCCTCGTGCTGGCGCTGGTAGCGCGGGTCGCTCACCCACGCGGCCGGCAGCGTCGCGCCCGCGGGCCGCGCAGCCTGCGCGAGCGGCGCCGGTCCCGCACCCGGCAGGACGCTCCGTCCGATCCATACGCCGACGGCGAGTGCGCCCACCATGGCCGCGGCTGCCAGCCAGCGCAGCGGCGTGCCGTGCCCGCGGCGCGTGCTTACCGTCGCCTGCGCGGCGGGCGCCGTGGCGCCCCGCCCGGATATCTCGCTCTCGATCTGCGGCCACAGGTCCCGTCCGGGCTCGATGGCCCGCGGGAGCTCCCGCAGCGTAGTCACGCCGTCCTTCGGGCCTCGCGTCGTCATGTCAGCCAACCTCCACGTTCAAGCGCTCGCGCAGCAGCTTTCTGGCGCGGTGCAGCTGAGCCTTGCAGGTGCCCTCGGCCACGCCGAGCATTTGCGCCGCCTCCGTGTGCGAGTAGCCATAGAGCGCGTGCAGCACGAGTGCATCCCGCGCTCCTTCCGGAAGCGCGCCGATCGCGGCCTCGATCTCCTCGACTTCCACGGGCGTCTCCAGGGTCCACTCGGCCTCCGCTCCTTCCTCCTCGACGTTCACATCGGGGACCGGCTCGTCGCGCGCCGCCTTGCGGCGCCTGGCCAGCGCCACGTTGACCGCGATGCGGTGCAACCAGGTGCCGAGCGAGCTGCGCGTCTCGAACTGCGCGAGCGCGCGCCAGGCGTTGATGAAGGTCTCCTGAGTACAGTCCTCCGCCGTATGCGGCTCCCGCGTCATGCGCAGGCACAGGCCGTAGACCCGTCCGGCGTGCTCGCGGTACAGCCGCTCGAAGGCGCGGGTGTCCCCGGCACGGGCCCGTTCGACCAGCGCCCCCTCCCAGTCGATCCGTGAGTCCTCGACCTGCGCAGGTATCATCGGTCAGTTAGAGACATTGCCGCCGCTCGCCGTTTAAAGCCGGGCGTCGCCGGCAGACAACACTTTTCTGGCGGAACTCCGCCCTCACTTCCCGTCTCCAACGACTTGAATGGGAAGGAGGTTACCGTGACCAGGCGACCGACGCTCGGGCAGCTGCTGAAGCCCCCGGGGCAGGCTCTCGATGCATTCGCGACGGTGCTCAGCGAGCACTGGCGCGCAGCCCGCGCGCGCACGGCGGAGATGCTCTGGTCGACTCCGGCGAGCTGGCTGCGAGCTGCGCTGCCTGCACCGGTCACCACCTCACGATCGGCGGCAGAGACATCAGGTACGCCTCCGGATCCGCGTCGGTAGCGAATCCGAAGCGGGTGCCCCGGTCGTAGACCAGGTTGAACTCGACGTAACGCCCGCGCTTCACCAGCAGCCGCTCCCGCGCTGCATCATCGTAGGGGGTGTCCTTGCGGCGCGCGACGATGCGCGGATAGACCGCGAGCACCGCCTCGCCGACCGCGCGTACGAAGGCGAATTCCGTGCCGGCCGCGCCCGCGGCGAGATCGTCGAAGAAAATCCCTCCGACGCCCCGCGGCTCGTGGCGGTGCGGCAGGTAGAAGTAGCGATCGCACCACGCCTTGTATTCCTCGTAAGCCCCCGGCCGAGAGCCCGCGCACGCCGCCGCGAGCGCCGCATGGAACTCCGCGGTGTCCTCGGCGAACGGAAAGGTCGGCGTCAGGTCCGATCCCCCGCCGAACCAGGCACGGCTGGTGGCGAGGTAGCGCAGGTTGAGGTGCATCGCCGGCACGTAGGGATTCGTCATGTGCGCGACCAGCGAGAGGCCGCAGGCGACGAAGCGGCCGGCGGATTCCGCGGCGCCCGCCACCTGCCCGTGGGCCTCGGGGGCGAGCACGCCGGACACGTGACTCACGTTCACGCCGACCTTCTCGAACACCGCGCCGCGCAAGAGGCGCGACTCACCGCCGCCGAGCAGCCGGTGGCCGGCGGGCTTGCTCCAGGCGCGCGCCGCGAAGCGGCTCGCGGGCTCGAAGGCCTCGAAAGCCGCGCAGAAGCGCCCCTGCAGGTCGCGGAAGTAAGCGGCCGCGGTCGCTGCGAACTCGTCCGCGTGTGCGAGGCCGGAGCCCGGCTCGCTAGGGGTGCTCATGCACGAAATCCACCAGGCGCGCCACGGCATCGGGATCGGTATCGGGCCAGATGCCGTGCCCGAGGTTGAAAATGTGCCCCGGGGCGCTGCCGGCTTCGCTGAGCACGGCTGCCGCCGCCCGCGTGAGCTCCGCGGGAGGCGCGAACAATGCCGCCGGATCGAGGTTGCCCTGCACTGCCTTGCCGGGTCCGAGCACGCGCCGCACGTCGCTGAGCGGGGAGCGCCAGTCGACCCCGACGACATCCACATCGAGGCCGGCGACCGCCCCCATGAGGGCGCTGCCCTGGTTCAGATAATAAATGAGTGGCACCCCGAGCGGCTTGAGAGCCGCGAGCGTACGCCGCACCGCCGGCAGCGCCAGGCGCTCGTACTCGCGCACGCCGAGCAGCCCCGCCCACGACTCGAACAGCATGAGGGCCTGCGCGCCGGCTGCGGCCTGTGCCGCGAGGTAGGCCGCCATCGCATCGGCGAGGCGCGTCAGCAGTTGCTCGGCATCGTCGGGGTGCGCATAGAGGAAGGCTCGTGCCGGCCCAAATTCCTTGGACGGACGGCCGCACACCAGATAGCACAGGAGCGTGAAGGGCGCGCCGGCAAAGCCGATGAGCGGCGTGGTGCCTGGCAATCCCGCGCGTACCAGACGGATCGTATCGAGCACGAAAGGCACGTCGCGCGCCGGCTCGAGCGCGGGAAGCGCATCGATCTGCGGGCGGGTCCGGATCGGCTCGCGCACCACCGGCGCGGGCTCGAACGAAAGCGCGACCCCCATGCCCTGCAGCGGCGTCATGATGTCGCTGAAGAGGATCGCGGCATCGAGCGGAAAGCGCCGCAAAGGTTGCAGGGTCACCTCGGCCGCGAGCGCCGGTGTGCGGGTGAGCGTCTCGAAGTCGACCTTCGAGCGCAGCTCGCGGTACTCCGGCAGGTAGCGCCCGGCCTGACGCATGATCCAGATGGGACGATGGCTGGTGCGCTGGCGGCGGCAGGCCGCGAGAAAGGCGCTCGCCACGGACCGCTCGGCTGCAGGCTCGCTCATGCGCGCAGCCACCGCGCGACCTGAGGCGCAAAGTAGCTGACGATGAGATCGGCGCCGGCGCGCGCGATCCCGGTGAGGGTCTCGAGCGCGGCGGCGCGCTCGTCCACCCAGCCGCGCTCGGCGGCAGCCTTGATGAGGCTGTACTCCCCCGATACCTGGTAAGCCACCACCGGCACCCGGACCGCATCGCGCACCTGGCGGATGACATCGAGGTACGGGCCGGCGGGCTTCACCATGACGAGGTCCGCGCCCTCGGCCACATCGGCGAGCACCTCGCGCAGCGCCTCGCGCGCATTGGCCGGATCCATCTGATAGGAGCGCCGGTCGCCGAATGCCGGCGCGGACTCCGCTGCCTCCCGGAACGGGCCGTAGAAGGCCGAGGCGTACTTGGCGGCGTAAGAGACGATCGGAGTCATCGCGAGACCTTCGCGGTCGAGGAGCGAGCGGATCGCCCCTACGCGGCCGTCCATCATGTCGCTCGGCGCCACGGCATCGGCCCCGGCGCGGGCATAGTTGAGTGCCACCTCGGCGAGCGTCGCGATGGATGAGTCGTTGTCGATGCGGCCGCCGTCCGCCACGTGGCCGCAGTGCCCGTGATCGGTCGCTCCGCACAGGCACACGTCCGCCCATACGATGAGCTGCGGACAGGCATCCTTGACGGCGCGGATCGCCTGGGCGGCAAGTCCCTGCGGGTCGCGCGCCGCGCTGGCGCGCGCGTCCTTCTCGCCGGGCGCGGCAAACATGAGCACCGCCGGAACGCCGGCGGCGGCGGTGGCCTTCGCCTCCTTTACCGCCTCGTCCACCGACAGCTGAAAGATGCCGGGCATGCTCTCGACCGGGTGGCGCACCGCGCGTCCCGGCACGACGAACAGCGGATAGACGAGCGCATCGGGCGTCAGGCGCGTCTCGCGCACCATGCGGCGCCAGGCATCCGACTGCCGGGTACGCCGCGCTCTCTCCTCGGGAAATGGCATGTCAGGCTCTCGTTTGCATCAGGCGATAGGTGGTGAGGGCAAGTCCGTGCAGCGTCGCGGTCTCGGCCAGAGTCGCACTGCGGCCGTGAGCGGCGAGCTCGCGCGCGGTGGTGCGGCCGATCGCCACCGGCGGCGCCTGGTCGAGCAAACGGCCGAAGTCCTTCTCGCCGAGCGCCCGGGCGAGCTCGGCCACGGCGGACGGGCTCGCGAAGGTCACCGCGCCGAGTGCGTCCCTCTCGATCCAGGCACGGCATTCGGCCACATCGAGCTTCGCTCCTTCGGTTCGATAGGCCTCGACCTGGGTCACATCGAGGCCGAGCTCCTTCAGGCCCGCGGCGATGGTGGGCAGCGCCCGCGAGCTGGCCGGATACAGCACCTGCGTGCCGGCGTCTTGGGGCCGCCACTGCGCGGCGAAGGCGGCGATCAGCGCCGCGGCGCTCGCCTCCTCGGGCTCGAGGTGCACCGGCCAGCCACGCTGCGTCAGCGTGAGCGCGGTGGCGCGGCCGATCGCCGCGACGCGCAGCTGCGCCGGCGGCTGCGGTACCCGCTCGAGCACCGCCGCCACCGCATGGCGGCTCGCGAACACGATCCAGGCGAAGGACGGGAGGCGCTCGAGGGCCTCATCGAGCGAGCGCGCATCGCCTGGCGCAACGCTGATGGCCGGCCACGCGAGCACCTCGAGCCCGAGACGCTTCAGCTCGCGACTCAGGGGTCCGTCGCTGGGCTCGGCGCGGGTGACGACGACGGCCCGCGCACCTGCGCTCTCGCTCATGGCGCGCTCACCGTGAGCGCCGCGCGTTCGCCTGCGATGAGTTGGGCGGCGCCCGCGGCCAGGAGCTCCTCGGCGATGCGCTCCCCGAGCGCGGCGGCCTCGGCCGGGCTCGGGGTGCCGCCCCTGGCGGCGCGCGCCGCGCCGCGCGCTCTGAGCTCGCGCGAGCCGTCGAGCGCGCACACGGCCGCCTCGAGCTCGAGGGTGTGGTCGCGCAGCTGCGCCAGCGCTCCGAGCGGCACCTGGCAACCGCCCTCGAGGCGTGCGAGCAGCGCGCGCTCGGCGGTGACCGAGAGCCGTGCCTCCCGGTCATCGAGCACGCGCAGCCATGCGAGCGTCGCGGCATCGTCGGCGCGCGCACACACGCCGATCACTCCCTGGGAGACCGCCGGTGGAAACTCCCGCGGGGACAGACGCTGCGTCACGTGCTGTCCGAGTCCGAGTCGGTCGAGCCCGGCGGCGGCGAGCACGATCGCGTCATAGTCGCCGGCGCGCAGCCGCTCGATGCGCGTCGGGACGTTGCCGCGCAGCTCCATCGCCACGGCGTCGGGACGCAGACGCGCGAGAAAGGCGCGGCGCCGCAGGCTGCTCGTGCCGATGCGCGCACGCGGCGGCAGCGCCGTGAGCGAGGTGCCGGTGCGCGACAGCAAGGCATCGCGCGGGTCGGCGCGCTTCAGGGTCGCCGCGAGCGTGAGTGCCGGCGAGAGCCCCGTCGGCAGGTCCTTCAGACTGTGGACTGCCACGTCGATCGTGCCTGCCGCGAGCGCCTCGTCGATCTCGCGGGTAAAGAAGGCGCGGCCCGCGCTCTGCCAGAGCGGCGTGTCGCGCTGCTGATCCCCGCTCGTGCGGATGTGCACCAGCGCCACGGGCGGCGCCCCGGGCTGCGCCGCGAGCAGCGCCTCGACGTGCCGCGCCTGCCACAGCGCCAGCGCCGAGGCGCGCGTGCCGATGCGCAGCTCACGCGCGCTCACGGCTCGCCCTCCACCAGGAAGCGATAGCCGACTCCCCACACCGTGAGAAAGTGGCGCGGGTTCGCCGGATCGCGCTCGAAGCGCTTGCGCAGCCTGAGGATGAAGTTGTCGACGGTGCGCGTCGACGGGTACACGTCGTAGCCCCATACCCGCTCGAGCAGGTCCTCGCGCGAGACGATCTCGCCGGCATGCTCGGCCAGCACCTTGAGGATCATGGCCTCCTTCTCGGTGAGCTCCTGCGCCTCGCCGTTCCAGGCGCGGGCGCGGAAGGCGCGGAAGTCGACCTCGTTGCCGCCGAAGGTGAGCTGCGCGGTCGCAGCGCTCGCCGAGGCGCTGCGGTACCAGTCCCAGCGCTTGAGGATGGCGCGCACGCGCAGCAGGAACTCCTTCAGGTGAAAGGGCTTGGCGAGGTAGTCATCTCCCCCCGCCTCGAGCCCGCGCACGCGGTCGGCCGGATCGCCGCGGGCGGTGAGGAACAGCACCGGCGTGTTGTTACCCTGATCGCGCAGCGTATGGCACAGGGCGAAGCCGTCGAGGCCCGGCAGCATCACATCCAGCACGATGAGCGCGCAGCGCTCGCTCTGCAGCCACTCGAGCGCCGCCTGCCCGTCGGCAAGGTGTGCGACCTCGTAGCCCTCGGCGCGCAGATTCTCCAGGACGCCGGCGGCCAGGTGGGGGTCGTCCTCGACCACCAGCACGCGGCGGGCGCTTTCCGCGGAAGTGCTCACGTGCCCGGCACCGCGGCGGCGGGCCAGGTGAGCACGAAGCGGGCTCCCTGGCCGACACCGGAGCTCTCGGCCGTAACCCGGCCCTCGGCGAGCTGCATCAGACGCCGCACGATGTAGAGCCCAAGGCCGGTGCCGTAGGCGCTGCTGCCGCGGCCCGGATGCAGGCGAGTGAATTTCTCGAACAGTCGCGCCCCGTCGGCCGGCCGGAAGCCGACGCCGCTGTCGCGCACCGTGAGCTCGATCTCGCCGTCGCGGGCGCGCGCGCTCACCGCGACGCTGCCGCCGCCCACGGCGGCGACCGCGGCGAGGGCGTTCTCGAGGATGTTGCGTACGATGACGTCGAGCGCCAGCGGGTCGGCGCGCACGTACAGTCCCGGCGCGACGTCGCTCTCGAGCGTGATGCGCTGCCCTTGAACGCGCTCGGCGAGCGCTGCCAGCACGCGCGCCACCGCGCCGGCGAGCTCGACCGGCTCGGAGCGAAGATCCACGCGGCCGCGCTCGAGCCGCACGCTCTCGAGGATCTGCGTGACCATCAGCTCCATGCGTGCGAGGTCCGCCAGCATGCGCTCGATCAGGACGCGGGCCTGCTCGGGCTCGAGCGGCCGCAGTGCCATCGTCTCGAGCGACAGCTGCAGACTCGCGAGCGGCGTCTTGAACTGGTGGGACACGAGCGCGAGGAAGTCGTCCTGCTCCTCGAGCACCCGGGCCTCGGCGCGCAGCGCGCGCGCGATGACCGCGATGCACGCGGCGAGCGCCAGCAGAAAGAACCCGCCTTCCCAGGCGTACTGCCGATGGCGGCGCGCGTGCTCGGCGCGCAGCTCGCCGTCCGCCTGCGCGGAAAGCGCGGCGTGCCCCTGCGCAACGGTGATGTCGGGCAGGAGCTCGTGCACCCGCGTCTCGGGCACGCCCGCGGCGAGCAGCGCCTCGGCGGCGCGCGCCTGGCCCGCGTACAGCGCCCGTGCCGCCTGCATCTTCTCGACGGCGTAGGTATGCGCGTCGTACAGCCACCAGCCGACCGTCGCCGCGGAGATCACCACCAGCGCGAGCGCCGTGAGCTGAAAGACCCGCGCGGCCTTCATCGGGCGCCTCACGCGAGGCCCGCGAGCGAGGCAGCGAGCGCGGCGCTGAACTCCTCGAGATCCGCGCTCGAGTGCGCCAGCGACAGGAAGCAGGCCTCGTAGGCCGAGGGCGGCAGGTAAATGCCGCGCGCGAGCATGGCGTGGAACAGCGCCGCGAAGCGCTGCGTAGCGCGCTCGGTAAGCGGCGCCGCGGTGCGCGGCGCGCCCTCCTCGTGCAGCGACAGCCACAGGAGCGATCCCACCCGCACCAGGGTGAGCGGGAAGGGTGCGCGCGCGAGCACCGGCTTCAGGAGCCGCTCGAGCGCAGCGCCCGTCTCCTCGAGCCGCTGCCACCCGGACTCGCGCTCGAGCACCTCGAGGGTCGCGAGCCCGGCCGCCATGGCGACCGGGTTCCCCGAGAGTGTCCCGGCCTGATAGGTGTCGCCATCGGGTGCGAGGCGCGCCATGATGCGCCGCTCGCCGCCGAAGGCCCCGACCGGCATCCCCCCGCCGATGACCTTGCCGAAGGTCGCGAGGTCGGGAGTAATCCCGAGGAGCTCGGCGGCGCCGCCGCGCGCCAGGCGAAACCCGCAGATCACCTCGTCGAAAATCAAGAGCGTGCCGTGCGCGCGCGTCACGCGGCGCAACGCCGCGAGGAATTCGCGCCGCTGCGGCAGCAGCCCGTGGTTGGCGGGCACCGGCTCGATGATGACCGCGGCGATGCGCTCCCCGTCGCGCTCGAACAGCGCCGCGAGCGCCGCCTCGTCATCGAGCGGCAGCACCCGCGTGCAGGCGGTGAAGGCCTGCGGCACCCCGGCGGACGAGGGCTTGCCGAGGGTCGCGAGGCCCGAGCCGGCCGCGACCAGCAGATGGTCCGCGTGTCCGTGGTAGCAGCCGGCGAACTTGACGATCAGGTCGCGACCGGTGAAGGCGCGCGCCACGCGGATCGCGCTCATGACCGCCTCGGTTCCCGAGGACACGAAGCGCACCTGCTGCGCGGCGGGATAGGCGGCCGAGACACGCTCGGCGAGCTCGACTTCCGCCTCGCAGGGAGCGCCGAAGGTGGTGCCGCGCTCGAGCGCCGCCCGCACGGCGGCCACCACCGCCGGGTGAGCGTGACCGGCGATCAGCGGCCCCCACGAGCAGACCAGGTCGAGGTAGCTGCGGCCGTCGGCGTCCGTGATGCGCGCACCGGCGCCGCGTGCGATGAACAGCGGCGTCCCGCCGACGGCGCGGAAGGCGCGCACCGGGGAGCTCACCCCGCCGGGGATCGCACGGCAGGCACGCCGATAGAGCTCGACGGAGCGATCGCCTGGCGTCATGGCTCGTCCTTCACGGCCTCGCCGGCCGCGCGGCCCGGCCGGGCAGCATCGAAGAAGGCGTCGACGGCATCGGGGCTGGCGTGCACTGCGGCGGCCCGCAGCCCCGCGAGCGGCAGATGTGCGAGGCGATGCGCAACCGCGTACCCCAGCCGCTCGAGCTGTGCCCGCTGCTGCTCATCGAGGGTGCGCAGCTCGTGCCGCAGCGCCCGCGCCACCTCCTCGGCGGCGATCGCCTCGAACCGCTCGCGCAGATCGTGCAGGCGCGGGCCGAGTGCGCGCGTGGCGAGCTCGGTGCGCAGGTGCGTGAGGCGCTCGTCGATGGTCGCGCGCACCGGCGCGAGCCGCAGCAGCTGTGCGAGGCGCTGCCCCTGCGCGCTCTCGATCAGATCGCTCATGCCGATGCGCTTGAGCCCGGCGCGCCGTGCCGCCGCGGCGTCGACGTTCGGCGGCACGCCGAAATCGATGAGCAGCGTGCCTGCAGCAGCAGCGCCGCGCAGCCGCTCGAGCGCCTCGCCGTCGAGCACCGGTCCGCTGCCGCCGGCCGCCAGCACCAGGGCGCTCACTGGCGGCGGCGCGGCGCGGAACTCATCGAGCGATGAGGCCGTCGCGGACACCGACCGCGCGAGCTCGCGCGCGCTCGCGAGCGTGCGGTTGACGATGAGGAGCGGCACGCCGGCCTGCTGCAGCAGCGCCGCGCAGCGGCGCGTCATGGGCGAGACCCCGAGCAGCGCCGTGGTGCCGGGGGCGTCGGCCAGGTGCCTGAGCACCCGCTCCGCGGCCAGATCCCCGAGCGAGGGTGCCCGCACCCGGGCGGTCATGCGCCGCACGCGCCGCGCCATGCCCAGCGCCTCGCCGACCAGGCGATCGAGGGTAGGGCCGCAGGTACGGGCGGCGCGTGACTCTTCCCAGGCGTCGCGCAGCTGGGCGGCGATCTCCTGCTCACCGGTCTGTGCCGAGTCGAGGCCGCAGGCGAGCAGAAACAGGTGCTCGACCGCCGCCTCCCCCGTCCAGGCACGCAAGGTGCGCGCCGCCTCGCCCGGCTGCGGGTCGCGCCCGGAGAGCAGACGAAACGCGTCCTGCCGTGCGTCGCGCGCCGGGCTCCCGTCCTCGGTCGCGTACACGACCTCGACGCGGTTACAGGTGCCGACGTACAGGATCTCGGCGGCGCGCAGCCGAACGCGCAGCTCCGGCAGGCGGGCGGCGATCTCGGCCCGCGGCACGGCGAAGCGCGCCACCTCGTCGACCCCGGCATGCCGATAGGACAGGCCCACGACGCCGATCTGGTGCATTCCGGCAGCTTACCCGCGCAAAGTGGCTATGAATGTCACCGAATGGTCACGGACCCGGGCGGGCGGCGCAAGAAGTGTGAAGACGGTACGGATCCGTCCCGGTGGCTCATCCGCCTCGAGACGCGGCCAGCCGGTCGAGCTCCTCATCCTGATCGGAGCTGTCGAGCTCGAACACGTGGTTGTCGAAGTCGAAGAAGTACAGCGATGTCCCCGACTTGGACAGGATGAACTCGCAGCCCTGCGACTTGAGCTTGTCGGCGAGCAGCGGGATGCTCGCGCGCGCGACGCGAAACGCGATGTGGTCGCCGGTTCGCTCACGCTCGACGTCGGCGCTGATCAGGGCAAACCAGGTGACTCCGAGGCGGATGAAGGTTTCGTCGTGTCCTTCGTCGTCCGTGCGCCTGAGGAGCGGGGCATCGAACAACTCCCGCAGGAACCCTGCGGTGCGGGCTGCGTCCCGGACGATCAGCGCGACGTGCGCAATGGGGCCGAGCATGAGCACTCCCTCCGTTGGTTCATCGCGACGCGACGATGGAGCGGGTGGTGAGAATCGCACTCATGATACCCCGGTGACCTGTCAACTGCTCTGGCAGCGGATGTTCGGAGCGAGATAAGCTGCGTGCTGACGCTTCACGACGCCGAAAAGCAGAGTAACTGGCATGCGTAGCTCAGCGAGCTGGAGCGGAAACATGCGGATGGCGGCCGGTGTGTTCGGTTGCGTATTCGCCGCCGTGTGCGCTGCCGGACCCGAGCCGGGCGCGCTGGCGGCGCGGCAGGAGTTGCTGGCCGCCGCGCGGCTGACTCCGAACGCCGAGCATGGCGCGCAGCTCTTCGAGACCTGCGCCGCGTGCCACGGATCGGACGGTCGCGGTACTTCCGATGGCAGCGTCCCGGCCATCGCCGCTCAACACGATTCCGTGCTGCTCAAACAGCTCGTCGATTTCCGCCACGATCAGCGCTGGGACGAGCGCATGCAGCATTTCACCGATCAACACCATCTTGCAACGACGCAGGAGCTTGCCGACGTTGCCGCATATGCATCGAGCCTCCCCCGATCTCCCATGCCGCTGGACAACGTTGGCGATGGCTCTTCATTGCGCGAAGGCGCAAGCGTGTACTTCCGCGTATGCGATGCGTGTCACGGCCCTCTCGGCGAGGGCGATGCGCTGCATCTTCGGCCGCGTCTCGCGGGCCAGCGATATGCGTACCTGCTGCGGCAACTTACCGAGACCGCAGCAGGCGGTCGTCCGGGCATGGACGCGGCGCACGTCAAGAGGCTGCGGGATCTCACCCCGGCGCAGATCAGAGGCGTCGCAGACTATTTGTCGCGCACGAGTCCCGATCTCGCCTCGCGGCCGCACACCAAGCTCTAGGCGCGGCGCGCTGCCTCGCGCCTCCGTACGTCATTGACGTACCTACGCCATTGGCGTACGGTAAGGGCATTCAGGCCGCGGCGGCTACTCGCGCGATGACGATCGATCACGAGGCTTTTGAGACGCTGCTCGAGACCGTTCGAATCCTGCGGCGCAAGCGCCGTGAGCGCGTCGCCAGGTTGTTGGGACTCGGCAAGCCCGTAGCGCGCTCAGCGCTTGCCGACGATGTCGACGTACCGGCGATCAGGCGGTTGACGGGGCTGTCCCAGGCGAAGTTCGCCGAGATGCTCGACATCGATCTCTCCACGGTGCGCAACTGGGAACAGGGCCGTCGACAGCCGACCGGCCCCGCCCGGGCGCTGCTGCGCGCGATCCGCAACAATCCCCTCGGGGTCATCAAGGCCTTGAGCGGCTGAATGGAGGGTGTTTCCCCATGTCGGGCGTGACACGCATGAATGTATCGGACGTTCGAGGTGCAGGCCGGTTGTTATCCGATGCCTCCGCCCGGTTGGTCGACATAGTCGAACGGATGCATCGCACGATTCAGCGGCGACCTGGGGCCATCGGTCAGCCAATCGTGGAAGCTACCCGGGGAATCACCGGCCTGGTGTACCGGAGCATCCGGGGCAGCATGGGGTTCATTGGCCACGGACTGGATTCGGCCCTCGCACGCCTTGAAAGGAGCTTGCCGGCAGGCGAGACGACCCCCGGCCGAGACGTCTTCATCTCCATCGTCAACGGTGTGTGCGGTGACTACCTTGCACGTGCCGGCAATCCGCTGGCGATCGAAATGCAGCTGCATCACGAGGGGTCAGCCATCGACCCGGCCAACCCCGCCGCCCGTTTCCCAGCGGGGGAATCTGCGCCTGCGGGGCGGCTGCTGGTGCTGGCGCATGGATTGTGCATGAGCGTCCAGCAGTGGAGCCACGACGGTTACAGCCACGGGGCGGCTCTTGCCGAAGAACTGGGCTGGACCCCGCTCTACCTGCGTTATAACAGCGGCCTGCACGTTGGGGAGAACGGCAAGCTGTTGGCGGAGCTCCTCGAGCTTCTCGTTCGGCACTGGCCGCGACCCGTTGAGGAGCTGGCAATCGTCGGCCACAGCATGGGCGGGCTCCTCGCACGCAGCGCCTGCCTGGCCGGCGAAGAACTTCGTCACGACTGGCTGCGGCGGCTTCGCAAGCTGGTATTCCTCGGGACGCCGCACCAGGGTGTTCCGCTCGAGCGCGGAGGTCGCGGCCTCGACTACCTGATGGAGTTGAGCCCGTACTCGGCACCACTCACCTGGCTTGGCAAGGCACGCAGCGCCGGTATTCAGGATTTGCGGCACGGCACGATCACACTCGGGGAACACCGCTTCGTTCCGCTACCGAAGGGGGTCGACTGCTATGCAATCGCGGCCACCATGGGGGCGCGCCGGAACCTGCTGTCGGACCACCTCATCGGCGATGGTCTCGTCCCACTCAACAGCGCCCTCGGCAAGCACGCGCATCGCGGTCGCTCGCTACGCTTTCCGAAGACGCACCAGTGGGTTGGCTACCAAATGGGACATCTGGAGCTGCTGCAACGACCTGAGGTTTATCCCCAGCTTCGCGCCTGGTTTGCGCATCCCGGCTCAAGCACGTAGGCCCCGGCTTCGTCACGAGCGCCGGCTTCCGGGTTGGTAACGCCCATCAACGCGACGGGGGAAGGGGCCGAAGAAATGCCAGTCAATGGTGCCCGACGTGAAGCGGCGTGCCTGCGAGCGGCCGAATGGGGTCACGTGGGGCGCTCACAAGGAAGTGTTGAACGCCGCGATCGGCGACCTTGCTGACATCGCTACCACAGAGGTGAATGCCCGGCGAGAGGTTAGGTTCGTGGTTCCGGCAGTGATACTGCCGATTCCGTTGATGATACTGCCGTTCATGGAGCAGCGGACGGAGCACGAGGCCTGTCAGGCCCTGGGTTCCGCAATGGCGGGCCGGCTCCAATCGATCAGGTCGCAGCCGACCGAGTAACGGCGATTTGAACCGTCGTGAACGTCCGCTGCGGCTGCTTTGAGTGACCTCTTCGGAGGGCGCCCACGAGCGCCGATGGGTCGCTTTCCGCTCGGCGACCCTGCGTAAGCGCAAACAGTCGCTGATCGGCCAATAGCGGTCTCTCGTTTGCGCAAACTGCATCAGGAGAGCAGACATTCGCGGCACGGCAAGGCGCCGAGATTGGGGCTGGCTGGTCGTCAAAGCCTACCGGTGATCGCGGGGCTTGTTGACTTGGAGATGTCCGCTATCATGGCTGCGGGTGTTGCTGCGGAGCTGGGCCGTGCCGTGGCAACAGGATCTTCGTGCTGGTCGGGCCGCCAGCCGAGGAGCGCCACGTTCCCGTGACAAGCAGCATCGCGCTATGGACCGTTCTGCTCCTCGTCGCCAGCGTGGTAGGCGTAATCGCGCGCCGCTTGCACGTCCCGTACAGCGTCGGACTGGTGGTCGCCGGGATCGGACTGGCGCTGCTGCCCTGGCATCCGTCGGTCACTTTGAGCCGCGATCTCGTCTACACCGGCATCCTTCCTCCGCTGATCTTCGAAGCCGCGTTTGAGCTCCGCTGGGATTCCCTCAAACGGAATCTCACGCTGGTGGTCATGCTCGCGACTGTTGGTGTGGTGCTGTCCGCACTAGCAGCCGGCGCGCTGATGACCGGCCTCGTTCACTGGCCGCTGTCCGCAGGCCTCCTCTTCGGTGTCGTGACGGCGGCCACGGATCCAGTGTCTGTCCTCGCCACACTCAGGGAGATCGGGGCCCGCGGCCGGCTCGCCCTGATAATCGAGGCTGAGAGCCTGCTCAATGACGGGACCGCGGCGATCCTGTTCGCAATTGCGATTGGCGTCGTTACCGGGGAACCGCTGACGTATAAGGCGGTGGCCGTCACGCTCTGGGCGAGCCTCGCGATCGGCCTGCTGGCAGGGACCATCGTGGCCGGCATCGTTCTCGCGATAACAGGGCGCACCGATGACCACCTGATCGAGGTATCGCTGACGACGGTTGCGGCGTATGGATCATTCCTGCTGGCGGAGCAGTTCGGAGGCTCCGGGATTCTGGCCACGCTCACCAGTGGCATGCTGCTCGGCAATCTCGCCCCGCGTTGGGGCTTCATTTCGGAGGCCGGCGATCGTGCCGTACGGTCAACCTGGGAGTTCATTACGTTCCTCGCGAACTCCCTCGTCTTCCTGCTGATTGGCCTCGCCGAGGGGCACGAGGACTTTCGAGGTCTCTGGTGGACTGCGAGTGCCGCCGTAGTAGCCGTACTCGCAGGTCGCGCAGCAGCCGTCTACCCCGTGTGTGCCCTGTTCTCCCTCGGACCCAATCGCGTCAGTGCCGTGCAACAGCACACCCTCGTCTGGGGTGGCCTGCGCGGCGCACTCGCGCTTGCGCTCGTACTCAACATTCCAGAGAGCTACCCGTGGCGCCACCCGATCGTCGTCGTGACGTTTGCCGTGGTCGCGTTCTCCATCATCATTCAAGGGTTGACCTGCCGCCCCCTCTTGCGCCGGGCCTGCCGGACAGACGCACGGTAAGGACGTCCGTGCACTCCGCATCCAACTCCGGCGGCAGTTTCTCATTCCGCAAAGGGGCGGTCGCGACAGGCAGCAATGGGTCAGAACCGGAAGCAGAGGCCAATCCGTCAGCAGTCGGGCCAGAAGCGGTCGTCCGCGAAGCCGGTCTAAGTTCCCCCAGAGCAATGGGATGGACCCCTCCTCACTCCTAACGGCATCGAGTGCCAGACTGGACGTGTGTAGTACCAGTCACGGAATGAGGAGGGGTCGTCATGAAGCTTACTCGCGTGGGTGTGGACTTGGCCAAGCAGGTCTTTCAGGTACACGGTGTGGATCGCGCCGAGCGGCCGGCGTGGTGCCAGCGCCTGAAGCGGGGCCGCTGGATCACGGAGCTCGAGCGCAACGTCGAGCCAGGCTGTGAGATCGGTATGGAGGCCTGCGGTGGTGCGCACCACTGGGCGCGGTTGCTGCAGTCGAAGGGATACCTGGTGAAGCTGATCGCGCCGCAGTTCGTGAAGCCGTACGTGAAGAGCAACAAGACCGACGCCACCGATGCGCAGGCGATCTGCGAGGCGATGAGCCGGCCAAGCATGCGCTACGTGGCGGTGAAGACAGTCGAGCAGCAGGACATCCAGGCAGTGCACCGGGTTCGGGCGAGCCTGATCGGTGAGCGGACGGCGAAGGCGAACCAGTTGCGCGGCTTGGTCTATGAGTACGGACTGGTGGCACCCAGGGAGCTCAGCTCACTGCGGCGTGCCGTGCCTGCTTGGCTGGAGGACGCGACGAACGGGCTGAGTGCTCGCTTCAGAGCGCTGCTGGCGGCGCTCTATCGCGACCTGCAATGGCTCGACGAGCGCGTGGGTGAGCTTGATCGGGAGATCGCGGCGCTCGCGCGGGAGAACGAAGCTGTGAGGCGCATCGAGCAGTTGCGTGGTATCGGCCCGCTGAGCGCATCAGCGCTGGTTGCGATGGTCGGTGACGGACGGCAGTTCAAGAATGGCCGGCAGCTGGCGGTTGCGCTCGGTCTGACACCGCGCCAGCACAGCTCCGGCGGTAAGGAGAAGCTGCTCGGGATCAGCAAGCGCGGCGACAAGTACATCCGGACGCTGCTGATCCATGGAGCGCGCTCGGCGCTGCGTACGGCGCCCGGTAAGACCGATCGACTCAGTCGTTGGGCGTTGGCCTTGGCGGAACGCTCCCACCCCAACGTCGCGGCCACCGCACTCGCCAACAAGATGGCGCGGGTCGCCTGGGCGATGCTGAGACACGGAACGAACTACGAACCGGAACGCATGGCGGCTTGAACGCCGCGCGACCCGACTGACTCGAGGAGGTCATCCACCGCGGTTGCGAGCATCCGAACGATGGCGAACAGGTCGAACCGGCGTCGGAATACCCTGGGTATGTCCATGGGCGCGAAGCCCGACAAAGCAATGAGGAGCCGACGCGCGAATAGCCCATCGTGGCCCGACCTCGGTTGATCGAGGTCACCCTGAGGCCGGATATACGTGAGCAGTCGTACCTCGTCGCCGGAGAACGGAGTGCTAGCAAGTGGGGAGGGGTCCATATACGGACATACCCTCGTTCAGAGGACTATCCTGTCCGATAGCGTAGTCTGCGGAGGGCCGGTGCAGGCTTGGATGTACGACCATGACGCCTAGATCGAAGCTCGACGCCAGATTCAGCTGAGGGCGTTCGAAACCTATCGAGGGCTGTCAATGGCGAATCAGCACAAGGTCGCCGTGGTCACGGGCGGCGTACGCGGACTTGGCCTTGAGACCGCCATTGAGCTCGCCCGGCGCGGGCACCGAGTCGTGGTCGGCGGCAGAGACGAGGTCAGAGGGAGACAGGTCCAAGCGAGCCTTGCCGACAAGAACTGGCGGGTGGTCTTCTCTACGCTTGATGTGGCTGACACACGGAGCATCGAGCGATTCACCGAGGCGGTCCTTGGCCAGTTCGGTCATGTAGATGTGCTCGTCAACAATGCAGGCATCATGATTGACGATGACCAGCCCTCTCGGACGCTCACTGACTACGCGCAGACTATCGAGACCACCTTTCGCACGAATACTCTCGGCCCATTTCTTCTCTGCCAGGCCCTGATACCGCAGATGCTTACCCGCGGCCATGGGCGAGTGGTCAACGTGTCGAGCGGCATGGGACAGCTCGCTGATATGGGAAGTGGCGACCCCGGCTACCGCATCTCAAAGACTGCGCTCAACGCCGTGACGCGCATGTTCGCGGCCGAGTGCCGGGGAACCAACGTGTTGGTCAACTCCGTCTGCCCGGGCTGGGTGCGTACCGAGATGGGCGGACCGCGAGCACCTCGAACGATACAAAAAGGCGCTGACACGATCGTGTGGCTCGCGACACTCCCAGACGGCTCACCTTCAGGAGGGTTCTTTCGGGACCGCGAGCTCATCGATTGGTAACATTAAGGAGGCCGTCCATGCGTATTCTGGTCATTGGTGCGAACGGGACTATCGGCCGCGCCGTGGTCGCTGCTTTATCCGCCGGCAACGAAATCATCTCCGCTAGCCTGCGGAGCTCGACCGTCAAGGTCGATATGGCCGACCCAGAGAGTATTCGGCGAATGTATCGTTCGCTCGGAAAACTACACGCCGTCGTCTGTACCGCCGGGCAAGCCAAGTTTGCTCCCCTCGCCCAGCTGAGCGACGCCGACTTTCGCTTTTGCCTTGAGAACAAGCTGATGGGTCAGGTGAACGTTGTGCGACTCGGGTTCGGCAACATGGAAGACGGTGGATCGTTCACGCTAACAACCGGCATCCTCGCGCAGGCACCGATGCCTGGCAGTGCAGCCATCAGTCTCGTGAATGCTGGCCTCGAGGGGTTCGTCAGAGCGGCCGCGCTGGAAGCGCCGCGCAACATCCGTGTTAACGCTGTCAGCCCACCGTGGGTAGCCGAAACCCTGCAGACGTTGAAGATGGACGTGTCCCAGGGTCTGCCGGCGGCCGTCGTGGCCCGAGCGTATGTGCGAAGCGTAACCGGGGACGACACCGGTTCGACGCTCCAACCTTCTCCCTAGGAGTGACGCGCCTCAGGTCAATCTCGATACATGCCGGCATTCGGCCAACTGTCGACATTCGAGGCACCGAACAGATCTCTCGGAAGCAGACATTCGCGCACTTCAGCGGGTCAATGTCTTGGAAGGCTGACCCCAATTGGATACTTGCACACGTCCGGTGGTCTCGGTGGATGGAAAATGGTGTGCATGCACACGAACCCGATCGTCTTCGCACGAGTGTCGTA
>Ga0335079_10002296_pt1 | contig 22081 bp, 19 predicted proteins | sample Lox_Sample_33_FD_206719 | JGI IMG/M metagenome (GOLD analysis project Ga0335079, IMG submission 206719) | Soil microbial communities from Loxahatchee National Wildlife Refuge, Florida, United States - Lox_Sample_3.3 | ecosystem: Environmental > Terrestrial > Soil > Wetlands | place: USA... | reverse complement strand
TCTTGATCGTCAGGCCGATGACGTCGTACCCCTCCCTGACAAGGAGAGCGGCCACGACCGACGAATCCACCCCTCCGCTCATCGCGACGACCACCCTGCTCTTCATCCGCACCTCATGGCAGCCCCGGTTTCTTCACACGACCAATATACGAAACCGGGGCGAGCCTTCAAATGTCGGCCCCGGGCGGACATACGTCGTCGGCCCGGGCGAACAGGGCCGGCGCGCCCCCTGTGTGCCAGAAGAGGACGGTCGATTCCCGCGGGATCTCCCCCGCCTCGATCATCGCGACGAGAGCCCCCATCCCCCTCGCCGTGTAGACCGGGTCGAGCATGATCCCCTCAGTCCGCGCGAGGAGGCGTATCGCCTCCCGCTCGCGCTCCCCGACGACGCCGTAGCCGTCGCCGGAGAATCTCCTCTCGAGCCCCACGTCAAATGTCCCGGCCGGAACGTCCGCTCCCGTACACAATCGGGAGGTCTCTGCGGCGAGCGCTCCGATCCGGCGGGCAAACTCATCGCCCGCGGCATCCCCTTTCTCGATCGCGATCCCCGTTACTGTCCCCGCGAAGCCCGTCCCCCGTGCGCCGGCGATGATACCGGCATGAGTTCCGCCCGAGCTGGAGGCAAAGAAAATCGAATCGATCGACTCTCCGCGAGCGCTCGCCTGCGCCATAAGCTCTTCCATCGCCGCGTAGTACCCTGCGGCGCCGAGCGGCGAAGAGCCCCCGTAGGGAATGACGTACGGCTTCCTCCCTTCCCGCCCGAGCGCGGCCGCAAGCCCGGCAAGGCCCTCCCCGCGCCGGTCGTCACCGGCCCAGTGTATGCGCGCCCCCAGGAGCCGGTCAAGGAGGAGATTCCCCTGGAGTGAGGCCGGAGGCGTCCCGCCGAGGAGGAGATGACAGTCGAGCCCTGCCCTGGCCGCCGCGCCCGCGGTCTGACGGCAGTGGTTCGACTGGGCGGCACCCGCCGTGACGAGCGTGTCGGCTCGATTGGCGAGCGCCTCTGCCACGAGGAATTCCAGTTTCCTGGTCTTGTTCCCTCCGAACGCCGGACCGCTGCAATCGTCCCGTTTCATGAGTATGCGCGGTCCGCCGAGATGAGCCGAAAGACGTGGAAGGAAATGGAGCGGCGTCGGGTAATCCCCGAGCGGGAAGCGGGGAACAGGGCGCATCCGTTCTGGTCGCTCTAACGTGAGTGTCGTCGCGACAGACTACCCAAAAGGGGGCCGAAATGCAAGGCGCGCGCGGGGAGCCATCCGACTACAGCGCGACATCCAGTTGCAGCGCCGCCTGCCGCGCTCCCCCCGGCATTGCCCCCGCATCAGAGGGGGCGCAATCTGAAAGCGTGGCTGCGTAGCGACAGCTCAGCTCGTACCCGGGGAGAGCGCGGAGACTCAGACGGACGTGCCAGCGCGCGCCGCGGCCGTAGAGCGGCTGCGCGGAGAGTACGCCGGGGAGAGCCTCTTCCCTGTCATAGACGCGCCCGTCGTAACCGTCTGTGCGGAAGAGGACAATGCGGCTTTCCAGAACGGTGCGGAGCGGAAGGCGTATGCCGATATCTCCGCCGAGGAGAATCCCCGCGTGCGGCACGCCATCGGGAGTGGCTGCACGAACGAGTTCGCAACGCTCGCTGCACGTGATCCCCCCCGGGGCGGGGCTGGCGGCCGAAAGGATCCACCGTTCCTCCGAGGCCGCCCCCCCGGCAGAGACCGTTCTTCCGAGGGCGTCCACGCCGGCGGAGCACTCGTACGAGCGGCTGAGCGATGCCCGACACGTGAGGAGTCCGCCGCGGGGGAGAGCGCTCTTCCAGATGAGCGTCATCTGGAGACCCCGCCGCGGGATGGGACAATCGAGCGTCGGCGCGGGATGCTCAGACGCCTCGACGCGGCATTCACATTCTGAAACCGGACCTGCCCCGAAGCGGAATAGCGCCAAACAGACGCGGGAGTTCCTCGTCTCTCCCCATTCCCCGTCGAGTGCGGCGTGGGGATTATCGAACCGCGGCGAGAAATCGAAGTACCGGAGCATCAGTGTTTCGCCGCCTGGAGCGGCCACGGCCGCTTCGCACGTGAATGCGCGCGCACCCCCCTTGAGCACCCCCCATTCGCCGCGGGCAGTGATTCCGCCTTCAGACCACGCCGCATGCGCTCCGAATGCGCCGGTGGAGTTGCCCGAGAGCCTCTCCGGGTCCGACGGCCTGAACGTCCTGTTGAAGCGGGATGCGTAGAACGTCACGCCGCCACGGACGCCGAATGCGGCGGGGGCCTCGAGTGAGAGCCCGGCGAGCCGCTCGCGGAGTGCATCGCGCTTCGACGCCGCGGCCGCCGTGGAATAGGCTCCGGAAAAGTACGCCGTGGCGCTACCCGAGGTATCGACGCTCGCCGCATAGCTCCTCCCGGAAATGAAGAGCGACCCTTCCCAGCCGGACGGGTGCGCAAGCGAAACGCCGATTCCGCGCATGTAGTGGGCCCTGTCATTCCCCCTGTGCGGGGTGAGAGCGCACCGCGCGGCGACGCTCTTTACCTCTCCCACGCCGGCTGCCGAGGGACCCCGCCAGAGAACGATCCCTCCCGCGGATTCCACGTCGAAGTCCCCCGCGATCAGGCGCGTGAGCACCCCCTCCCCCGTGAGCGAGGCATATCCCGTGATGAGTGCGTCCTCCGTCCGCTCTCCCGCCCGGCGCGAAAAAACCCCACCCGCTTCGACGCCGGCCGGTGACTCAACTGCAACACGTGAGAGGAGCTCGATCGGAGGGCCCGCAGCCCCCGCATCAGCGGGTGAGCGGCTGACGATCAGCTCGCGCACGAGGAGTCCGTGTGAACGATGCGGGGCGACACAGACGAATGGCCTGAGCGCATCATAGAGTATCTCCCCGCCCCCTTCAATCGTCCGGAGTTCCTCCACGCTGTGAAACGATTCTCCCCGGCTCCTGAAGGCGAGTATCGCCCGGACGTTTGTGGGCGTCAGATGCGGGATGGCAATGAGCTCAGCCTCCGTTGCCCGGTTGATATCGACCGGGTGGAATCGCATCCAATCCAGCGCGTCCATCGCCGCCGTCCCTTCCGCGTCTTCGGCCAGTTCCCAGACCAGTTCCGGAGGGAATCGCTCGTCGAACGGGGGGGCCAGCGTGTCCCCTTCACCGCAGGCAAGAAGGGCGCCCAGTATGGCACAGGCCGATGTCACGGCTCACGGGCCGCCGAAATGAATCTCAACGCCGAACCTGTGCGTGAAACCGAGCTCCTGGTGGCGCGTGAATGCATAGCCGACCTCGACGGGAGAAAGGGAGAGGCCGATCCCCGCGCAGAGGGCCGAGGGATCCGAGCTCACCCCGGCGCGCAGCGCCACGCACCCGGCGATCACGTATTCCCCCCCCAGGCGGAGCTCCACGGGATACCGGGGGTCGACGGCCAGGTCGAACGCGACTGTGGCGGGAAGGCCGGCCGCAACGGCAATTCCCGCAGTCGCGCTCCGTGCAACGGCCTCCCCCGAGCGGCCGGGGGAGGGGGCGTTGAGGTTCTGCACGCTTGCGCCGATGTCGACGCCCGGGGCGAGCGCCCAGAGAATCCCGGCATCGCACCCCCAGCAGGAGCCGCTCCCGTACCCTTCGATCGAGAGCGCGTTGAGCGAGCAGGAGCATCCGCAGCGGAGGCCCTTTCCCAGGTCATACCCCACCGCCGCCGCAACCGTCGTTTCCCTGTACAGCGTGAACCCCGTGCTGAGCGCGGCGATTGAGGCTCCGCCGCGGCCCCACCCGATCGCACACGCGCACGCCTGCCGGCCGAGTTCCGTGAGGCCGAACGGGGAGGGGGCGAGCGAAACCCCGGCCAGTGCGCCGAAGGCGCCCGCGAGCGCCGCGGGATTTGTGAACGCCCCCCACGGGTTGCCCGGGATCGCGACGCCTGCTCCCCCCATGGCGACAGAGCGGACGCTCTCCGGCTGGCGCTCGAAGGCGCCCTGCGCGGGGGATATCCAGGCGCAGACGACGGCGCAGATCATCAGGCGACGCATTGCACACCCTCCGTGTGTACTACCGCCGGCGCTCCCGCTTTCCGAAGGGAGGGACGGGCGTGCTTGCACCGCTTTGTGAAATCGTGTATATTGCGCCCACATTCACAACGCTGGTGACACTCCATGACACTCCGCAACCGCACAGCGGCGGCGTTCCTCCTGTGCGCGGCGCTTTGCCCCGCCCCCGCGCACGCGCAACAGGCAGACGTCACCGTGCTGGTCAATTACGAGTCGATCCCCACCACGAACAAGGACCTCCTCAGAGACTTCGCGAGCGACGTCAAGGCGTACCTGGGCAACTACAACTGGGGAGGGGGAAATCCGGGGGACAAGGTGAAGTGCACGCTGAACATATTCATCCAGAGCGTGATCGGCGACAACAAGTACTCGGCGCAGATATTCGTCGGGAGCCAGAGGGAGATATATAATTCCACGCAGAGCACCGCGGTGGTGCGGCTCTTCGACGAGACGTGGCAGTTCACGTACCTGAAATCCAAGCCGCTCAACCACAATTCGTACGTCTACGACGACCTGACGAGCGTCCTCGACTTCTACATGTATCTCATCATGGGATACGACTTCGATACGTACGAGAAGCTTTCGGGGACGAAGCTCTTCCAGAAGGCGTCGGACATTGCGAACATGGGGCGGTCGACCGGGGACCCGGGGTGGCAGCCTGCGACGTCAGGGTATTCGCGCATCCAGCTGATTGACGAGCTGATGAGCACGACGTTCCAGCCGGTGCGGGCCGCCTCCTGGTACTACCACTTCGCGGGGCTCGATTCACTGGCGATCAACCGGAGCCAGGCGTGGCAGAACATGGTCACCGCGATCTCGATGATCGCCGAGGCGAAGCGGAACGCGGATCTCCGCAACGTGGTGATCAAGTCGTTTTTCGAAGCAAAGGCCAAGGAGCTGGCCGGCGTGTTTACCGACTACCCCGACGTTTCGATCTATTCGCTGCTGGAGAACGTCGACCCGAACCATACGCAGGTCTACGAGGAGGCAAAGGCGAAACACCAGTAGCGCCGCGGCTTCTCCCGCCCGGGAGGCGGCCCAGGAGCCACAGGACGCGCGCGGCGACATCCTCTGCGCCGAGCGCCCGCATGCAATACGATCCGTACCGCTCGCCCGGCGGGACGGCGTTACGGCAGGAATCCGCAGGGCACGCCGGGCACGGGGCGCTGCTCTGCAGCGTCCCGGCACGGACCTCGTCGTCGTAGATCTTCCACCCTATATCGTCAAACCGGGGAATCAGCGCGAGCGACGGCACGCCGCAGGCGACAGCCAGGTGGCGCGGGCCGGAGTTGTTGGACACCAGGAGCGCGCACTTCTCCAGGAGCGCCGCAAGGTCAAGCACGTCGTTCGTGAATATGGAGGGGACCGCCCGGGCGCAGCGGCGCTCCACATCAAGGACGACGGACCTGTCGAAGTCGCTCCCCGCAAGGAGGACCGATATTCCCTCTCCCTGCAGCCTGTCGATCAGTTTCCCGTACGACTCCGGCGGCCAGACGCGATAGTCACCGCTCGCCCCGGGGTGCACTGCGACGACTCTCCCGCGAAGCCGCCCCCGGACCGACCGCCAGGTCTCATCGGCGCGGCGCCGGTGCGCCGGGGGGATCGTCACCGCGGTCGCGCGGTCCGTGACCGGGGCGCCGGCCGCCCCGGCGAGCGCGCAGTAATAGTCGAGCACTCCTCCCTTCCCCCTGTGCGCTCCCGTCCGTGACGTGAGGAGAAACGAGAGGGGGCGTCCCCCCTCCCCCACGCGGCGCCGGGCCCCGGAGAGGAACGCCCAGAGGAAAAACCTGTCCTGCGGGAACGTGCAGACGACTGTGTCGAAGCGCATCCCCCGCATCCAGCGCACGACTCCCAGCTCAGCCCGGAGCCTCGCCACCCCCTTGAGCGCGCGGAGCGCGTCCCTGTCGATCTCGGCAATGCGATCCACGCCCGGGTCGGAGCGAAGGACTTCCGCCGTCCCCCCGCGGGAATCTTCCCGCACGATGGGTCCCGGCGGGGAACCGGTCGCGTACCTGCGGCGGTGGAGCACGAGGAGGGCGATCAGCGCGCGCGGGAAACTCGCCCGCAGGGCCCTGATCGCGGGCGTGAGTATGATCAGGTCGCCGAGCTGGCCCTCTGCAACGAGGCAGATGCGCCCGGGCACGGTGTGTGGGTGGGGGGTCATGGCAGTCGGGCCCCGCCGGGGCGGGGCCGTCCGTACGTCAGAAAAACGGGCGGGTGTAGAACGTGGCGCCGATCTCCTCCTCGACAAAGGCGCGGGCCCGTTCCCTGTCCACGTCGCTCAGGTCGACGATCGTCATCGTGACCTTCGGCAGGAGGCGGACCGCCTCGCGGGCGAATTCCACCATGGCGGGGAACATGCGTGCGCCGTCCACGCGCATCAGCTCTCCGTACTGGACGGGGTCCGTGGAGTTGAGGCTGATGGAGACCGCGTCGATCAGGCCGGCGAGCTCAGGCACGATGTTCCGCTTGTTGATGACGCTGCCGTGGCCGTCCGTGTTCAGGCGCGTCCGCCCGCCGTGCGCTTTGACCCAGGCGGCGACTTCCTTCAGCGCCTCCAGGCGGATCGTCGGCTCGCCGTAGCCGCAGAAGACGATTTCGTCGTACCGCGCGGCGTCCCCGATCGCCGCGATCACCTCGGCAGCCTCCGGCTCACGCTCGATCCGGAGATTGTGCCCCTTGATGACCGCGTCCCCCTTCCTGTCGCAGAAGACGCAGTCGGCGTTGCAGCGTATCGTCAGGTTAATGTAGAGCGAGTTCTTGAGCGAGTAGACGATCGCCGGCTTGCCGGGCGACCCGATCCCGAACATCGTGTATGCCCCGTACGCGGTGGTGCGTGCGATGTCCTCGACGGAGAGGTGCTGCGCGTCCGCGATCGCCCGGGCGACGAGCGGCAGGTAGGCCGGCTCGTTCCGCGTTCCCCGGTGCGGGACTGGAGCGAGGTACGGGCTGTCGGTTTCCAGGAGCAGGTGTTCCGGCGAGACATCGCGGGCGACATCGAGCGCGGCGCCGGCCTTTTTGAACGTCACGATGCCCGGAAGCGAGACGGCGAACCCGAGGCCGATAAGCTCCCAGGCCAGCTGCGGCGTGCCGGGGAAACAGTGGAACACCCCCTTCGGCGCGGGGAATCTCCCGTGCGGCGTCGCAGCGCCGCTCCTCCAGAGGGGGTACGCCGTCACCGCATCGCGGACCAGCCGGACCGTCTCCTCCGTCGCATCGCGCATGTGGATGACGACGGGGAGGTTGTTGCGCGCGGCGATGCCGAGCTGCGCGGCAAAGACGCGCTCCTGGTCGTCCCTCGGCGCGAAGTCGTAGTGAAAGTCGAGCCCGATCTCGCCTATCGCAACCACCTTCCGCTCGCGGCAGAGATCCTCGATCGCGCGGAGCACGTCGTCCCCGGCGCCGGTCGCCTCGTGCGGATGCATGCCCACGCAGGCGTACACCCCCTCTTCGGCCGCCGCGAGCTCCACGGCGCGGCGGCTGTCGTCGAGCGTGGTCGCGGGATTGACGATCCGGGTGACGCCCGCGTCGCGGGCCCGCGTGATGACGTCGCTCCTGTCGGCGTCGAACTCGCGCGACGTCAGGTGCGCGTGCGTGTCAATGAACATGCGCTCGGGATCCCGGTTATTTCACATGCGCGCCGGTGGCGACTGGGGATTCCGGCGCGACGATCACCAGGCGTCCTTCCGCGTCGGAGGCTGCCAGCAGCATTCCGCGCGACTCTTCCTTCATCAGCACGGCGGGGAGAAGGTTGGCCACGACCACGACGAGTTTCCCCGTGATCTCCTCCGGACGGTAGTGCCGGGCGATCCCGGCCACGATCTGCCGCGTCTCGCCGCCGATCTCCACCTGGAGCTTCAGCAATTTCTCCGATTTCGCCACGGGCTCCGCGCTGAGGACTTTCCCGATCCGCAGGTCCAGGCGGCGCACGTCGTCGATCGTGATCGTTCCTGCGGGCCCTCCCGCAGATGCGCCGCCCGCGGGTGCGCCACCTGCTGGTGCGCCGCCTGCGGGTGCTCCGCCTGATGTCGTACCGCCTGCCGGCGCCGCCTCCCCGGCAGTCCCGTCAACAGCCGCAATCATGTCGTCCTCGATTTTTGTGAAGAGAATCTCCGCCTTCCCGAGCCGGTGACCGTCCCCGAGGGCCGGCTCTCCCGCCGAATCCCAGGAACCCGCCGCCGGCTCCCCTTCCAGGCCCAGCATCCCCCAGATTCTCCTGCTCGAGGAGGGAATGACCGGGCTCATCAGCACGGCCAGCGCGCGAACGACCTGGATGCAGATGTTGATCGCCGTCGCACAGCGCGCGGGGTCGGATTTCGCGGTCTTCCACGGCTCGCTGTCGTTGAAATACTTGTTCGCCCCCCTGGCGAGGTTCATGACTTCCATGAGCCCGTCGCGGAAGCGGAACCGCTCGTAGCAGTCCGCGGCCGCGCCGGAGGTCCGCGCCAGGAGATCGAGCATGGCGGCGTCCGTCGCGCCCGTGGCGCCGCGGGGGGGAACCGCCCCCCCGAACGTCCGGCCGGCGAAGGCGAGCGTCCGGTTGACGAAGTTGCCCAGTATGTCGGCCAGCTCGTTGTTGTTTCTCGCCTGGAAGTCCTTCCATGTGAAATCCGCGTCCCGGTACTCCGGGAGGCTGACCGCCAGGTAGTACCGGAGCGGGTCCACGGGGAATTTCGCGATGTAGTCCTGCAGGTCGATCCCCCACCCACGGCTCTTGGAGAATTTCTGACCCTTGTAGTTCAGGAATTCGTTCGCCGGCACGTTGGCCGGGAGCACGTACTGGTCCTTCCCGCCGTCGTTCCATGCCATGAGCATCGCGGGGAAGACGATGGTGTGGAACACGACGTTGTCCTTGCCGATAAACGCCACGTAGCGCGTGTCGGCACGCTGCCAGTACTCCCGCCACGCCTCGGGGGTCCCCCGCCGGGCCGCCCATTCCTTCGTCGCAGAGATGTATCCCAGCACGGCGTCGAACCAGACGTAGATCACTTTCCTCTCGTAGCCGGGGAGCGGGATCTTCACACCCCAGGCCAGGTCGCGCGTCACGGCCCTGTCCTGCAGCCCTTCCCTGAACCATCCCCTGCAATACTGGAGGACGTTCTCCTTCCAACCCTCACGCTCATCCTGCGCCCGGACGTAGGCCTCCAGGCGCGCCTGGTAATCGCCCAGCGGGAAGTAGAGGTGCGTGGTCTCCCGGACGACGGGCGTCTCCCCGGTGATCTTGCTCTTCGGGTTGACGAGCTGCAGGGGATCCAGGAACGTCCCGCAGCGCTCGCACTGGTCCCCCCGGGCGTCGGGGTTGCCGCAGACCGGGCATGTCCCCTCCACGTACCTGTCGGGGAGGAACATGCCGGCGCGGGCATCGTAGAGCTGCCGCTCGTTCTTCTCGCGGAGCACCCCCCGGCGCCGGAATTCGAGGAGAAACTCGAGCGCGGTCTCATGGTGGAGCGGGAGGCTCGTGCGGGAATAATTGTCGAACGACATGCCGAAACGCTCGAACGCCTCGCGGTTCATCGCGTGGTAGCGGTCCACGATCGCCTGGGGGGTCGTTCCCCCCCCCTCCGCCGCAAGCGTGATCGCCACCCCGTGCTCGTCCGACCCGCAGATGAAGAGGACGTCGCGCCCCCGGAGGCGCTGGAAGCGGGCGTAGATGTCCGCCGGGAGGTAGGCTCCCGCCAGGTGTCCGAGGTGGATGGGGGCGTTCGCGTAGGGTAGCGCCGCCGTGATCAGTACCCGTCGTCCGTCGTTCATGCCGTGCCTGTCATGCCCCTGGGGCGCCCCGCGCCTTCGGCGGGCGCGCCGAGGATCGCCGCCCGGAGGCGGACGGCGAGCTGCGCAAGGACGAGCTTAATATATGTATATCGGTCCACAAGCGAAATCGCGTCCTCCACATCCATGAGCGCGCGCACCAGGTCCGCGCCGGGGAACCGGGCGACGAAGCTCTTCAGCTCCGCGGCCTGGTCGACGTTCACGATCGGCGCCCCGTAGCGGAGCACCATGGCGTCGCGGAACCAGAAGAGCATGAGCGTCAGGAAGCGGGTGTGGACGTCACGGTCCTTCGTCTCCGCCATCCGCTCGACGAGCTCGATCAGCTCGAGCGTCTTCCCGCCGATCGCCTTCCGCACAAAATCGACGACGTCCGCCCGGTGCGCGGCGACGTCTCCGCCGGCAAGCTCCAGCGCGCGCGTGAAACTCCCCCCCGCGAGCCTCGCCAGGAGGGGCGCCTGTTCCTCCGTCGCGCGCCCGCGCGCGACGAGCGCGCGGAGGATCTCTTCCTCCGACAGGGGATCGAACCGGACGTTCTGGCACCTGGAGAGTATCGTCGGCAGGAGCGCATCCCTGTGCGCCGTGGTCAATATCAGCATCGTCTCCCCGGGGGGCTCCTCCAGCGTCTTGAGGAGCGTGTTTGCGGCGGCATCGTTCATGGCGTCCGCGCCCGAGATCACGAACACCCGGCGCTTCCGGTCGGTCGTGGCAAACGAGGACTCGCGCCGGATTTCCCTGATGCTGTTGATCTTGATGACGTTGGCCCGCGGGATCTGGAGCCGGTGGTAGGGATCCGCCGCCTTGAGCGCGAATTGCTCGCGGACGACCCGCACGTCGGCCTCGCTCAGGCGGGCCATGGGATCGTCGTCGTCCTTCTCCTGGCCCCCGCGGGGAAGGGGGACGATCAGGCGCACGTCCGGGTGCTGGAGCGTGGCCATCCGCGCGCAGGAGGGGCACGCATCGCAGGCCTCATCCTCCCCCCGTTCGCACCGGATCACGCGCGCCAGCTCGAGGGCCATGGCATCCTTCCCCACACCCTCTTCGCCGTAGAAGAGATAGGCGTGGGCGAGCCGGCCGCTCCGGCGAGCGGCGAGCAGGGCCGCCTTGACGCGCCGCTGCCCGATGACGCGGGGCCAGACCACAGGTGCGGGATCAGAATGCATTGCCGATGCCGAAATGAAATATCGCCTGCTTGAACGTCCCTCCGAAGAGCTGCCGCTGCGTGATCCACCGCTGGCCCGGCGTCCCGCCCGGATCGTACACGCGGAACCCCCAGTCGATGCGGAAGGGGCCGAAAAACGTATCGTACCGGAGGCCGATGCCGGCGGCGATCGCGACGCTCCCCAGGCTGAGATCCCGCACCTCCCCCCACACGTTCCCGGCGTCGACAAACTCCACGAGCCATACCTTGTCGAGGAACCCGTCGTGGAGCCCCTGGAAGACGTTCGTCCGCAGCTCCAGGCTCGATTCCAGGTCCAGGTTCCCGCCGAGCTGTCCCCCGAGCGGCTGGTTCGTCTCCGCGATCAGGTCGCGCGAGTTCCATCCCCGGATGCTGTTCCCCCCTCCCGCGTAGAACCGGTGGGTCTGCGGGATGCCGACGTTGGAGTCCGACCTGGCGCCGCCGTACTTGTCCTCGATCCCCCCCTTGAGCTTGAATGCGAGTATCGCGAACCTGTGCGGCACCGCCTCCGTGTACCACCTGCCGATCAGGATCACGCGGTAGAACTGGGAGATCGGGAGGCTCGGGAAGACACCCTGGAGGAGGAGCGGGAAGAGCCCTGCCTCGTCGAACTCCGCAGAAGTGATCGACCCCTCGGAGGGGGAAAAGAGGTCGTTGGTGACGTCCCGCTGGATCGTGAAGGAGAGGATGGAGTTGAACTGCTCCTTCTGCAGGAGGAGGATCTCCTGCTGGACCTGCGGGGTCGTGCCGGGGGTGATGACGAACGCGTCGTTCTTGCGCGAGCTGATGGTCTCCAGCGTCCAGTCCAGGAAGCCGTTGGTGGTTTCCGTGAACTTGCTGGTGAAGCCGAATTTGTTCCTGATGATGTTCTGGAGGTACGGGACCTCCTTGTCCAGGATGTACGAAAACGACCAGGAGCCCTTGACGCGGTTGCTGAACACGTACGGCTGCACCAGCTCCGCCGTGAGGTCGAGGTTCGACACCGCCTTCGTGTCGTTGAGATCGAAGAAGTGGGGCGCTTCGCTCAGCGTCTGCGTCCTGAACCGGAGCCGCGTGGTGAACAGGCGCGCGCCGCCGTAGAAGTTCCGCTGCGTGTAGCCGAGTCCCGCGCCGAGGTTCAGCGCGCCGTTCTCGTCGCTCACGATCAGCTCGGGACCCAGCTCATGCCTGTCCTTGGGGCGCAGGCTGATGAGCGTCGGGACTGTCACCGCGGTGTCGCCCCGCCGCGGCACGATCATGTCCATCCCCCGGAGGTCGAAGATTCCCAGCCTGTTCAGGTTGCTCGCGCTCGCGGCGCTGTCCTCGATGCTGAACCGCTTGCCCGGGGTGTACGTGAGCTGCTGGAGGATGATGTCGTCGGTGATGTCGGCGCGCGCGGCGCCCGCGCGCGACGAGTCGACCTCCTGGCGGATGGCCACGCCGCCGAAGTAGTAGACCTTCCCCAGGTCGAACCGGAGGCGCACGCTGCAGTTGCCGGTGCTCGCGTAGCGGACCGCGCGCGAGCTGTCGCGCAGGTAGCGCGCGTTCGGGTAGCCGGTGTTCGCCAGGATCTCCAGGACGCGCACCACCTCCTCCTCCAGGAGCTGGGCGTTGTAGGGATCCCCGACCGCGATCCGGGGGGACGCCAGGATCTCCGTCCAGATCGTCCCCGGGGCGTTCACGATGCCGAGGTAGGTGAGCGTGTCGATCAGGGCGCGGTAGCCTTCGGCGATCCTGATCGTGACGTCGACCTCGGCGTCGTCCCTGCGGTAGGCGAGCTGCGTGTCGATCGCCGCGTTGAAGAACCCCCTGTTCTCGTAGTAGGTGCGCAGGCGGTGCAGGTCGGCTCCCAGCGTCGGGAGGTCAAGGTACTCGTTGCGGCGGCCGAGCTTCTCGCTGATCGTGTTGTGGAGGAACCGGTTGAGAAACCCCGGCGTCTCCCGCGTGACCATCTGGGCCTGGAGCTCGTTCGCGGAGAGCGCGGCGTTTCCCTCGAAGGCCAGCCGTGCGATTTCGTAGCGGGCGGGGGAGGGAGGGGTCTGCGCGACGGCGGGGGCCAGGAGGCCCGGGAGCGCCGCCGCGAGAAGCCAGTACCGCCGGCGCCCGGCAGGGCGCGCATGCGAACGGAGATTCGGGGGGGGCGGGGAGTCGGAGTTCACAATGCGCGACAGTGACAAAAAAGCCCCGCCTTCGGCGGGGCACGTAAGATACGCAAACCGTGACGGAGAGTCAACGCGCGGCGCCGCGGGTCAGTACTCCCCCTCGTCCTCGAAAAAAAAGTCCTCCCCCGTCGGGTAGTCCGGCCAGATCTCCTCCATGCTCTCGTACGGTTCCTCGCTGTCTTCAAGCTCCTGCAGGTTCTCGACCACTTCCACCGGAGCACCGGTCCTGATGGCGAAATCGACTAGCTCTTCTTTAGTGGCGGGCCACGGAGCGTCATCCAGGTAGGACGCGAGCTCCATTGTCCAGATCAATTATCACCTCGTCCAGTCATGGTACTGACCAGTTGCGAGCGGTACCGCGCGGCGTCGATGTCGTCGAAGAAATAGTCGACCGGGTTCTGCTTCCGCCCCAGGTACCGGACTTCATAATGGAGATGCGGGCCGCTCACTAACCCAGAACGTCCGCTTTTCGCGATGAGTTCCCCTCTGTGCACCGTCTGTCCCTCGCGCACCAGCGTCCGGCTGAGGTGCGCGTAGAGCGACGCGTAGCCGTACCCGTGGTTGATCTCGACGGCCATGCCGTAGCCCCCCATCGTCCGCCCGGCGAAGTGGACGACGCCGTCCCCCGCGGCGTAGACATTCGTTCCCACGTCGCCGACGATGTCGATCCCCTCGTGCATCTTGTAGACGTGGAGCACGGGATGGAGGCGCATCCCGAAGCTGTTGATGGAGTAGGGCCCGGCCATCGGCTTGATGGCGGGAATGTGCGCGAAGAGTCCCTTGTTGTATTCCATGCGGCGCGTGATCTCTTCGTAGCTCGCCTGCTGGAGCTTGACCTCCCGTTCGAGCTTGTCGAGGAGCGAGCTTGCCCCCGTGAGCACCTCGCGGGCTTCGCCCGAGAGGAACGCGTTCACGGCGGGAGGCACCGACCCGCCGATGGCCGCCGAGCGCGTGTCGTCGTCGATCCTGGTCAGGTCGACGGCGGTCCGGACCTCGTTGTCCCTGTCGGAGAGCCTCTCGAGCGACTTCTGCACCCCCGCCATCTTCTCCCCGAGCTGCCGGATCTGCTCCTTGAGGATCCTGTTCTCCGCGCTCAGCATCGACATCCTGTCGATGCCGAGTCCGAGCACGTCCCCGCCGACGTGGTTGAGCACCAGGAGCGCCCCGAGTATGCCGGCACAGACGACGGCGCCGGAGGCGACGATCTTTGACTTGAAATGACGGACTTCCTTCAGGTCGAGCGACCTGTGCGAGAACATGTAAAATTTCGTATGGCGCAGCATGGTCAACACCTCTGGTTTCTGTCTAAAGCGCACTACTGCCGGCACGCACACGCCGTCGCATGTCGCAGAGACAGTACTCCCTTCCGCGACGGAATATTCGCAAAATACGGGGGAAGTATAGAGAATTATGGATGTGATGTCAAGCGATTTCTTCGGGGCGGGCGCCTTTTTTTGTCCCCCATCACTCGAAATCGTGCTCGAAGTAGTTGATCGCCCTGCTCCCCCTCTTCTTCTGCCCGATCACCCCCTCCAGGCGCTTGGAAAACTCGCGTGCCGCGTCATACCCGTAGTGCCTGAGCAGGTAATTGAGGGAGATCACTTCGGTTATGACGGTGACATTCTTTCCCGGGAATATCGGGAGCTTGACGAGCGGGATATCCACCTCGAGGAGCGTCATCGTCGTGTCGTCGAGGCCGGTCCTGGTGTAATCCTTGTCCGGCTTCCATTCCTCGAGTTCCACGACGATCTCGACGCGCTTCTGGTACCTGATCGCCCTGATGCCGAACATGCTCCGCACGTCGATGAGTCCCAGCCCCCGGATCTCCATGAAGTGCTTCACGAGGTCCGTCCCTGCCCCGATCAGTATTCCCTCCCCCTTGCGCGTCACCATGACCACGTCGTCGGCGACGAGCCGGTGTCCCCGCTCGATCAGGTCGAGCGCGATCTCGCTCTTGCCGATGCCGGACCGCCCGGTCAGGAGGACGCCGACGCCGTAGACGTCGACGAGCGAGCCGTGGACGACGATCTGCGGGGCGAACTGGTCGTCGAGGAAGTCCGCCAGGAAATAGGAGATCTTGGTCGTCTCGAACGGCGTGCCGAAGACGGGGATGTTCTTCGCGGCGGCGGCCTGCAGGAGGGCGTCCCCGATCAGGTTGCCGTTGGTGAGGATGATGCACGGGATCCTGAACTCCAGGAGCGACGTGAACGACGCGGTGCGCTGCGGCGGCGGGAGCGAATTGAGGTACCGGATCTCGGTGTTGCCCATGAGCTGGACGCGGTCGTACGTGAAGAGCTCCACGTACCCGGCGAGCGCCAGCCCGGGCCTGTTCAGGTTCCTGTCGCTGATCTGGTTGTCGAACCCCGCCTCCCCGTTGAGCTGCTTGAGCCTGAAGCGCTCGTGCGTCTGCTCGTAGAGGAAGCCGACGGTGATGTTCTTCTTGCGCGTTTCGCGCGTGCGGTCGCTTTTCATCGGTGGTCGGCCCCGGCGGTCACGCCTTCTGTGTGATCTCCCTGACTTTTCCCTTCTCTTTCGAGCGCAGTTTTGTCTTGTACTTCGCGAGCTGCATCGCCAGCTTTTCCCCCGTGGCGTCGATCGACTTGATGAAATCCTCCGAGCGCTCGCGCGCGGAGAGCACGGCGCCGTGGACGTGGAGGTTGATCTCGGCCATCTTGACGCTCTTGGTCGCCCGTTCGTAGCTCAGGATGATGTCAGCGGTGACGATGCCGTCGTAAAAGCGGTCCAGCTTCCTGACGGTCTCCACGGCGTGCTCCCGGATGTCGGGGTGCGCCCGGAACTTGCGCGCGGTAAATTTAACGTTCATGGAATTCCTCCTCTGTGAAAGGATCACGGAGCTCATGACGCTCGGGGATGTGCCTGGGCATACACCTTCCGGAGGTGCCCCATGCTGACGTGCGTGTACACCTGCGTGGTGGAGAGGCTTTCGTGTCCGAGCAGCTCCTTCACCGCCCGCAGGTCCGCCCCCCTGTCGAGCAGGTGCGTCGCAAACGTATGCCGGAGCACGTGGGGCGAGCGCTGCTCGATCTCCGACACCAGGGCGATGTACCTGTTCATCAGGCGGTTGACTCCCTTGGGGCTCATCGCCCGCCCCCGGGCGGAGAGAAACACGTTTGGCACTCCTTCGCCCTGTGCCGCCATGTGAGGCCGCGCGGCGAGCCACGCGCCAAGTGCGCTCGCGGCTTCGCGGCCGAGCGGGACGATCCGCTGCTTGCTCCCTTTGCCGGTCACCTTGAGCGTCCCGCCGGGAAAATCGACGTCCGCCGGGCACAGGGCGATCATCTCGGAAAGCCGGAGGCCCGCGCCGTAGAGGACTTCGAGGATCGCGCGGTCGCGCAGCCCTTCCGGCACCGTGAGATCCGGCTGCGCCATGAGGCGGCGGACGCTCTCCTCGGCCAGCGTGCGGGGAAGGCGGCGGTCGAGTCTCGGCGACGCCACGGTGGCGGCGGGACTGGCGGCGACGGCGCCCGACTTGCGGAGGTAGCCGAAAAATGACTTGAGACAGGCGAGCGCGCGGGCGATGCTCCTCGGGGCGCGGCCCCGGTCGTGGAGCGCGGCGAGAAACGCGCGCACGTCGCGCCGCGACACGCCGCCGGGACCGGGAATGCCGGCGGCGTCGCAGAAGGCGATGAACTCATCCAGGTCGTGGCGGTACGCCGCCACCGTGTGCGCGGAGTAGTTGCGCACGGCGCCCAGGTGATGCAGGAATTCGCGTGCGTGCGTCTGCATGGGTGCTGCTCCGGGGGCCGGCGTCTCCTTCCTCATGAGGGGAGGGAAATCAGCCTGCCGCCTGACGGACCTGCTCGCGGGCGACCTCCGCCTTGCAGGCGGGGCACATGAGGTATTCCCCCCGGGACTGGTTGTATTTCTCCACCATGTACGGGTTGCCGCACGTGTCGCACACGCGCGCAACCGGCTTGTCCCACGACGCAAAATCGCAGTCCGGGTAGCGCGAGCAGCCGTAAAACACGCGCTTGCGCTTGGTCTTCCGCTCGATCACGTCCCCCGTCGTGCACTTCGGGCACTTCACGCCGATGGAGAGGGGCCGGGTGTTCTTGCACGCCGGGTAGTTCGAGCAGCCGAGAAACGCCCCGAACCGCCCCCCCTTGACGACCATGTCGCCGCCGCAGAGGTCGCACTTGATGCCCGCCGCCTGCGCGGTCAGCGCGGCCTCGTGCGGCAGGGGCCGCGTGTTCTTGCACGCGGGGTACCCGCTGCAGGCCATGAACCGCCCGTTCCTTCCCCACTTGATGATCATCGGCTTGCCGCACAGGTCGCACTTCTCGTCCGTCGGCTCCTGCAGCGATTTCTTGATGGCGGCGCTGTTCCTGTCGACGCCTTCCAGGTCGCTGATGAAGGGCCTGTAGAATTCCTCCATCACGGTGTGGTACGTGTCCTTCCCGGAGGCGATCGTGTCGAGCTCCTCCTCCATCCGCGCCGTGAATTCGACGTTGAAGAGGTGGGGAAAGTTCTGCACCAGGATGCGGTTCACGGCGATCCCCAGGTCCGTCGGGTAGAGCCGGCGCTCCCGCTGTTCGACGTACTTGCGCGCCTGTATGGTATCCACGATCAGCGCGTACGTGCTCGGCCGCCCGATCCCCAGCGCTTCGAGCTCCTTGACCAGCGTGCTCTCGGTGAAGCGGGCCGGCGGCTTTGTGAAATGCTGGTGCGGGACCACGTTCCGGAGCGTCGCCCTGTCCCCCGCGCGGAGCCCCGCAGGGAGCCTGGAGACGGGATCCTCGTCCTCCCCGGCCTTCTCCACCTCCTCGGCGACGTCGTCGTACACCTGCAGGAACCCCCTGAACTGGGGGAGCGTGTCCGTCGCGCGGAAGAGGTAGTCGCCCCCCGCGATGTCGACGGTCGTCTGCTCGAAAACGGCCGCGCTCATCTGGCACGCCACGAACCGGTTCCAGATCAGCTCGTAGAGGTCGAACATCTCCTTGTCGAGGTACTTCCGGACCGCCTTCGGCGTGTGGAGCATCGAGGTGGGGCGGATCGCTTCGTGCGCGTCCTGCGAGGATTTCCCCTTCTTGAACTGCCGGGGCTCCGCCGGCAGGTAGTCTTTCCCGTAGTTCTCGTAGATGTACCGGCGGACGTCGTTCACCGCGTCGTCGGAGAGCCTGGTGGAATCCGTGCGCATGTACGTGATGAGTCCCACGCGCCCCTCCTCCCCCAGCTCGATCCCCTCGTAGAGCTTCTGCGCGAGCATCATCGTCCGCTTCGCGTGGAAGCGGAGGCGGCGGGCGGATTCCTGCTGGAGCGTGCTCGTGATGAACGGGGCGCCGGGGTTGCGCCGGACCGGCTTCTTCTGGATGTCGCTGACGGCAAACTCCTGCTTCCGGATGTCGGCGACGTATCCCTCGGCGGTGGTCGCGTTGCCGATCGCGGGATCCCCCCCGGCCACCTTGAACAGCTTGGCGAAGAAGGGTTCCTGCGCGGCAGTGACGAACTCGCCGACGATCGACCAGTATTCCTCGGGCACGAACGAGCCGATCGCCTCCTCCCGCTCGCAGATCAGGCGGACGGCCACGGACTGGACCCTTCCGGCGGAGAGGCCGTAGAACACCGTCTTCCAGACGAAGGGGGAGACCTTGTACCCCACCAGGCGGTCCATGGCGCGGCGGGCCTGCTGGGAATCCACCAGGTTCTGGTCCACTTTCGTCGGGTGCTGCATCGCGTCGGTGATCCCGCGCTCGGTGATCTCGTTGAACATCACGCGGAAGACCCGCTCGTTGTCCGGCTCGATCTCCCGGGCGATGTGCCAGGCGATCGCCTCCCCTTCCCGGTCCGGGTCGGTGGCCAGGTAGACGGCGTTCGCGCTCTTCGCGTGCGACCGGAGCCTGGCGATCACGTCGTCCTTTCCCTTGATCGTCTCGTACTCGGGACGGAACCCGTTGTCGACGTCGATCCCCAGTTTGCTCTTGGGGAGGTTCTTGATGTGGCCGACGGAGGCCTCGACGACGAAGTCCTTCCCCAGGTACTTGTTGATCGTCTTCGCCTTTGCCGGCGATTCGACGATGATCAGCGACTTCCCCGCAGTATCCACGGAGGCCGCCACGCGGCGCCGCCCCTTCGTGCCCGGGACCCGGACGCCCCGGGTCCCTCCCTCAGTCACTTCTCCCGCCGCTTTCCTTCTGGTGGCCATCAGTGTATCGTATCTCCGCTGTTGAGCATAAACCTGTTTCCCGCGGCGTCGTCCCCTCCCCGGGCGAAGAGCACCGAGGCGACGATCTCCCGCAGGTCCGTGAGCGATAGCTTCTCGTACCCGGCCATCATCGCCCGTTCGATGACCGTCTCAAAACTCCCGTCGTCCAGGAGTCCCAGCTCCCGCAACTGGATGAGGTACCCCTGGCTCTCCGTAGAGAGGGCGGCCTTCTCGGCGTCGTGCAGCACGCGCCGGGATCCGGGGGCGGGGCGGCCCGCCGGCGAGGGGCGCTGTCCGCTCAGATCGCTGTTTTCGTAGATCCAGCTGAACGCCGCGCTGATTTCCGACTGGGTGTACCCCCGCGTCTTCAGGTCAAGCAGGTCGATGTCGCTGATCCGCTTGTTGTCCTGAATCTCGGACATGATATAAATGAGGAGCTCGACGACTTTTTCCTTCATACCCACCTGCCTGTGCCGGCGCGGGCCAGGAGGGCGACGTAGGCGTCCTCCTTCCGCTTCATGCGGCGCCGGGCCGCCGCGGTCCTGTCGTCCTCTCCCAGGAGATGGAGCGTGCCGTGCACCACCAGGCGGCACACCTCCTCGCCGAACCCCACCCGGTACGCGCGCGCCTGCGCGCGGGCGCGGTCCAGGTTCACGTACACCTCCCCTTCGACGGCCGTCCCCTCGCCCAGCGAGAAGCTGATGACGTCGGTGCTCCCGGCGTGGCCCAGGTACCGCCGGTTCATCGCCGCCGTGGCGCGGTCTCCCTGGAAGACCACGCTGAACGCTCCCCGGCGCCGCCGTTCGCCGCGCGCGACGCGCCGCACCGCGGCCGTCACTGCGCGGCGGCGGATCCGCCGCCGGTGGGCGTTGAAGACCTCCACCCGTATCATGTCCTGGCGTCCGCTTTCGTGCGCCGGGCCCCGGTGCGCCGCCGGCGGGGCGCCTTCTTCTCTCCCTCCAGGACGGGCTCCGTCAGCGACAGCGCCACGCCGGAGAGCATGACCTCCGGGGAGAGCTGCGTGAAATCGCCCGAGAGGATCTCGCGGTCCACGTTCGCAAAGAGCGTGCACCCGGCGGTCTTCTCCACGATCAGCCCGGAGAGCTTCCCCCGGTATTCCCCGACGAACGTCGCCTCCCCCAGGTCCTCGCTCAGGACGAACCCGGAGCAGAAGTGGAGCTGGAGGTGCGCCGCTTCCGTGTACACCGAGACGAGGTTCCCCCGCTTCCTGCCGATCCGGATGTCGCCGTAGATCTCGAGCGCCAGCCGCCGCGGCGTCCCGCCGCGCCCGTCCGCGGCGGTGATCTCAAACCGGTGGCTCGAACCCGCGCTCGTCGCCCGGACGCCGAAGAGCGCCTCGAGCCTGCGGATCGCGGAGGGGGTGAACACTGTGGCCATGCGGGCGCCTCAGGAATGTCGGGTGATCACTGCGCGCGGGGGAGTACGCGAAAGCCCCGGCCGGCTCTCCGCTGCGCGCGGAGATCCGCTGACCGGGGCTTGCTGAGTTGAGCGGCGGCCGGCGCGCCGCGGCGCCGGACCGCCGATACCGTTTCCCATCCCTCCGTGCAAGTGCGTTGTCTGCTCCGTTGGGGTGAATATAGGGAGCGGGGGAGCGATTGTCAAGCGCTCACCATTCCAGCTCCATCCCCTCCGCGGCGGCGATGCACTCGAACCGGTAGTTGCGGTTCCGGATCTCGCGCAGGCATTTCCCCAGGATCTCGTCCACCTTGTCGTCGTTGTGCGACTGCTCGTGGTGGAAGAGCACCAGGCGGCGGACGGCCGCCTCGTCGGCGATCTTCAGCGAGAAGAGGTAGTGCGAGTGCCCCCAGCCGACGTGGTTGACGTATTCCTCCGGCGTGTACGTCGTGTCGTGGATCAGGATGTCGGCGCCGCGCGCGAAGTCGAACACCCGCTGGTTCGGGTCTCCCTTGACGGCCATGTACTTTTCGACGATCGTCTTCTCGACGTTCTTCACCGAGCGGGCGACCTCCCTGTCGAACGGCTCGTTGTCGCTGATGTAGACGAGCGACTTCCCCCCCACGTTCAGCCGGTAGCCGAGCGCGAACGCGGGATGGTTGACGAAGATCGACGAGAGCGTCGCGTCGAAGATCGGGATCGTCTCCTCGCGCACGGGGTGGAACTTGATCTTGGCTTTCAGCTCGTTGAGCTGGATGGGGAAGTAGACCTTGTCCATCTGGTCGGAAATCATCTGGCGGAGCTTGAGGTTCCGCGACTGCGCGCCGATGATGGTGAACTCGTTCCCCGAGATGTAGAGAGGCTTGAAGAAGGGAAACCCGTGGATGTGGTCCCAGTGGGGGTGGCTGATGGCCAGGAACGCCTTCACCGATTCCCCCGTCGCGATGAGCGCGTCGCCCAGGCCGCGGATGCCCGTGCCGGCGTCGAAGACGACGAGGTTGTCCCTGTGGAGGCGGACCTCGATGCAGGGAGTGTTCCCGCCGTAGCGCACCGTGTCCTTGCCGGGCGTCGGGAGGGATCCTCGTGTGCCCCAGAATTTGATCCTCATGGGTGTGCTCCGTCTGGAACGCGGGGCGCGCCGTGCGGCCCCGCGGTCACCCCTTTGCCCGCGGCGGGTTCCATCCCGGGCGGGTCCATTTCATGAGCTCGACCGTCACGCTGCCGATCAGGACCTTCATCTTGGCCTGGATCGGCACCCGCGCGTCATCGTTCGAGAACCATCCCTCGAACGCCCCCGTCAGCCCGAAGATCCCCACGAAGTCCATGTTCCCCTCGAAGCGGACCACGTCCACGGGGTAGTCGACCGCGTCCAGGTCCACCGAGGCGTGCTCA
>Ga0335079_10002292_pt1 | contig 22092 bp, 20 predicted proteins | sample Lox_Sample_33_FD_206719 | JGI IMG/M metagenome (GOLD analysis project Ga0335079, IMG submission 206719) | Soil microbial communities from Loxahatchee National Wildlife Refuge, Florida, United States - Lox_Sample_3.3 | ecosystem: Environmental > Terrestrial > Soil > Wetlands | place: USA... | reverse complement strand
TCCTTTTATTACTATCCTATGGTAAAGTTACAGGGTTTTTGATCAGACGCTGGAGGCGGGTATGGGCAGGGTCATCGCGATTGCCAATCAGAAGGGCGGCGTGGGCAAGACAACGACCACGGTGAACATCGCCGCGTCCCTTGCCGCAGCGGAAAAGAAGGTTCTGCTGGTCGACTCCGACCCCCAGGGCAACTCGACGAGCGGCATGGGGATCGACCGGAACGAAATAACCGGCAGCACCTATGACCTGTTCACTGGGAAAAAGCCCCTTCCGGAGATCAAAAAATCAACGCATTTCCCCTGGCTCGACGTGGTCCCGGCGAAGATCGACCTGGTCGGCGTCGAGGTAGAGCTCATCCAGATGATCTCTCGGGAGCGGGTGCTCAAGAGGGCGCTCGCGCCGATCAGAAACGACTACGACTATATCCTCATCGACTGCCCGCCCTCGCTGGGACTGCTCACGATCAACGCGCTGACCGCAGCCGACAGCGTTCTCATCCCGGTCCAGACGGAGTACTATGCGCTCGAGGGCCTGTCGGCGCTCATGAATACGATCAAACTGATCAGGCATGACCTGAATCCCGACCTTGCCATCGAGGGCGTGCTGCTTACCATGTACGACAGCAGGAATAATCTGGCCGAACAGGTTGCCCAGGAGGTCAGGAAGCATTTCGGCAACAAGGTGTTCAGCACGGTCATCCACCGGAACGTGGCCCTGAGCGAGGCTCCCAGCCACGGCAAACCGGTGCTGCTGTACGATATCCGTTCCCGCGGAGCCCAGAGCTACCTGGAGCTGGCCAAGGAGGTTTTGACCAATGCAAAAGCAGGCGCTCGGTAAAGGGCTCGGCGCGCTCATCCCGGACCTTTCCTCGCTCGACGACAAGGAGCGGAAGGCCCTCGGCATTTCCGAGATCGCGCTCGACAAGATCATTCCGAACGAGTACCAGCCGAGGAAGACCTTCGACGACGGGAAGCTGAATGAGCTCGCTGCGTCCATCAGGGAGCAGGGCGTGATCCAGCCCGTCATCGTCCACCGGACCGCGGGCGGCAGCTACCAGCTGATTGCGGGCGAGCGGCGGTGGCGAGCGGCGCGCCTGGCGGGGCTCAAAACCGTTCCGGCGCTCGTGAAGGAAGCGACCAAGCGCGAGCTGCTCGAGATGGCGCTGATCGAGAACATCCAGCGCGAGGACCTGAACGCTCTCGAGGCCGCCGAGGCGTACAAACGTCTCCAGGACGAATTCAAGCTGACGCAGGAAGACCTGGCGAAGCGCGTCGGCAAGGAGCGATCAACAATCACGAATTTCCTCCGCCTCCTCGGCCTGCCCAGGGAAGTGAAACAGGATCTGGCAACGGGTGCACTCAGCATGGGCCATGCGAAGGCCATCCTGTCCCTCGAGCGGGTCCGCGACCAGGTGCTGGCGGCCCAGATGATCACCAAGAAGGGGTTGTCCGTCCGCGAGGCCGAGGCGCTCGCCTCGCGGCTCAAGAGCCCCCCGAAGGAAAAAAAGGCGCGCCAGAGCCATGAGCTGAAGTCAGTCGAGGAAAAGCTCAGGAAGTCGCTCGGCACCAAGGTGACCATCGCGGCGAAAGCAAAAGGCGGCAGGATCGTGATCGAATACTATTCCAATGACGAGCTGGAGAGGATCGTGGAAAAGATCGGGTAACGGTGAGGGGGATTCCACCGCAGGGGACGCAGAGATCGCGGAGCTCGGAGCCGGCCATCGTCTGTCACATCATCCCAGTTGACCCTGTGGCAAAGCTTCTTAAATCGGTTTGAGGAGGATTCTTTCATGTTGAAGAAGGGTTCAGGTTCACCGGAGCAGGCGGAGATCACCGCGTTCCTCGGAAAGGGAACGGAGTTCAAGGGCGTGCTCAGCTTCGAGGGCACCATCCGGGTCGACGGCAAGGTCGATGGAGAAGTAGTGTCCAAGGACACGCTGATCGCCGGCGACGGCGCGTTTCTCCAGGGCGAGATCTCGGTGGGAACAATCATTACGAGCGGGACGGTCGTCGGCAACATCACCGCTAGCCAGAAAGTGCATGTCATTGCCCCAGGCAACATCCAAGGCAACATCAAAACGCCAAAGCTCATCATCGAAGAAGGCGTGACCTTCGACGGCAAGTGCGAGATGGCCGGTGAGAAGAAGGCCACTGACCAGAAGGTCGTGTCGCTGGTCGAACGGTCGTAAAGCCTGATACTGTACGGACGCCTGCTTTCGATTCGAACAGGCGACCCATATTCCTTCGTGTCTTCGTGGCAAGCCCGAACAGAACGAGCTGATTATGATCCTCTTTCATCGATACCGCACGCCGGCGCTCTCCGTCTACCAGACCGCCGGCCTGCTCACCTCGGCCCGACAGGCAGTGTCCCCGGCGATCCACGGCATCGCGACGGAGTACTGCTTCAACATCGCCTCGGACGGCCCGTTGGGCGCCGATGAAATGCTCCTGCTCCGCTGGCTCCTCGCAGAGACCTTCGAACCCCGGCAGTTCTCCGACAAATCGTTCCTCTCGGCCGATGCGTCACCCCTCAAGCCTCACGTCGTTTTAGAGGTCGGCCCCCGCATGAACTTTACCACGGCCTGGTCCACGAATGCGGTCTCGGTCTGCCACGCCTGCGGCCTGAGGAAGATCTCCCGCGTCGAACGGTCGCGCCGGTACCGGCTGGAGCTCGCGCCCCAGGCCGCCCTGTCGCGAGGCCAGGAAACAGAGTTTCTCTCCCTCGTGCATGACCGGATGACGGAGTGTCCCTATCCGGAACCGCTCAGGACCTTCGAGACCGGCGTCAAACCCGAACCCGTGCGGATCATTCCCTTGATGGAGGAGGGGAGGGCGGCGCTCGAAAAGATCAACCGCGAGATGGGCCTCGGGCTGGACGAATGGGACCTCGATTACTATACCGGCCTCTTCGTGAAGGACATCGGGCGCAATCCCACGAACGTCGAGTGCTTCGACCTCTCCCAGTCGAACAGCGAACACTCGCGCCACTGGTTCTTCCGCGGCAAGCTGATCGTGGACGGCAGGGAGGCTCCCGACACGCTGATGAAGGTGGTGAGGGCCACCTGGGAGGCGAACAGGAACAACAGCGTCATCGCCTTCAGCGACAACTCGAGCGCGATCACCGGGTACGACGTCACCACGCTCATCCCGGGCGTCGTCGGCAAGCCGTCCGCCTTCCAGGCGGCGCGCAGAAAATACCACATTATCTTCACGGCCGAGACGCACAACTTCCCCTCGGGCGTGGCCCCCTTCCCCGGAGCCGAAACCGGCACGGGCGGCCGCATCCGCGACGTACAGGCGACCGGCACGGGCGGCCTCGTCGTGGCAGGCACCGCGGCCTACTGCGTGGGCAACCTCAGGATCCCCGGGTACGACCTTCCCTGGGAAGACGCCTCATATACATATCCGAATAATCTTGCCTCTCCGCTCCGGATCGAGATCGAGGCCAGCAACGGTGCGTCCGATTACGGCAACAAGTTCGGCGAGCCGGTGATCCAGGGCTTTACCCGTTCCTTCGGCCTCAGGACGCCCGATGGCGAGCGCCGGGAGTGGATCAAGCCCATCATGTTCTCCGGCGGCATCGGGCAGATGGACGCCCGCCACACGGAAAAGACCGCGGCGAAGAGGGGCATGCTCGTGATCAAGGTGGGCGGACCGGCATACCGCATCGGTATGGGCGGCGGCGCCGCCTCGTCCATGATCCAGGGCGAGAACATCGCCGAGCTCGACTTCAACGCCGTGCAGCGCGGCGACGCCGAGATGGAGCAGAAGCTGAACCGCGTGATCCGCGCCTGCGTGGAGCTGGGGGATCAGAACCCGATCCAAAGCATTCACGACCAGGGCGCGGGAGGCAACTGCAACGTCGTGAAGGAGATCGTGCATCCCGCCGGCGCAAAGATAGAGATCCGGAAGATCCAGGTGGGGGACGCCACCCTCTCGGTCCTCGAGATCTGGGGCGCCGAGTACCAGGAGCAGAACGCACTCCTGCTCAAGCCGGAACAGGAGGCGCTTTTCCGCTCGCTCTGTGAGCGTGAAAAAGTGCCCGTCGCGGTCATCGGCACGATCACCGGCGACGGCTTCATCGTGCTGTATGACTCGCTGGACGGTTCAACGCCCGAGGAGCTCGAGCTCGCCAAGGTGCTCGGCGACATGCCTCAGAAGGTATTCACGCTCGACCGGAAGAAAACAACGCTCATGCCGCTCGACCTGCCAAAGGATCTGACCGTCCGGAAGGCTATCGACCGCGTGCTCCGCCTCCTCTCTGTCGGCTCCAAGCGCTTTCTCACGAACAAGGTCGACCGCTCGGTCACGGGGCTGATCGCACGCCAGCAGTGCGCCGGGCCGCTCCAGCTGACCGTATCCGACGTTGCCGTGATCGCCCAGTCCCACTTCGGCCTGACCGGCGCAGCCATCTCGATCGGTGAACAGCCGGTGAAGGAACTGATCGATCCGGCCGCCATGGCGCGCATGAGCGTGGGCGAAGCGCTGACGAACATCGTCTGGGCGCAGGTCTCCGGCCTCGGAGACATCCGCTGCTCGGGCAACTGGATGTGGGCCCCGAAGCTCCCGGGCGAAGGGTCCCGTCTGTATGACGCCGCCGTTGCCATGCGGGACGTGATGATCGAGTTCGGCATGGCAGTGGACGGAGGCAAGGACAGCCTTTCCATGGCCGCCAAGGTCGCCCGTCCCGACGGGACCAGCGAGACCGTGAAATCGCCCGGCACGCTCGTGATTTCCGCATACGTAACCTGCCCCGACATCACCAAGACGGTGACCCCGGACCTGAAGTCACCCGGCAGGAGCAAGCTTCTCTTCATAGACCTCGGGAACGGGCAGAACCGTCTCGGCGGCTCGGCCCTGGCCCAGGTCTTCGGCCAGGTGGGGGACACATCGCCCGACCTCGACGATCCCGCTCTGCTGACCAGAACCTTCAATGCCGTCCAGAAGCTGGTTGATGAGCGGCTCATCCTCGCCGGCCATGACCGGTCCGACGGCGGACTTGCGACGACCCTGCTCGAGATGGCCTTCGCCGGGAACTGCGGCATCAGTGTCGATCTCGGCAATCAAAAAGACTCGATCGCCGCCCTCTTTGCCGAAGAGCTCGGCCTCGTCATGGAGTATTTACCATCCGATGAGTCGCGGATATTCGCGATCCTCGATGCCGCGGCAGCGCCGTACCGGGCGATCGGGACGACATCGGCCGACAAAACGATCACGGTGATTGCAAGCGGTTCGCCAATCCTCTCCGAGGACATGCGCACACTCCGCGATGTCTGGGAGGAGACGAGCCACCAGCTCGACTTGATGCAGAGAAACCCCGACAGCATCCGCGAAGAGCGGAAGAACATATACGACCGCAAGGGTCCGTCCTTTGTGATCCCCTTCACCCCCTTTCCCACGGCCGACGACCTCCTGTGCAGCATCACCAAACCGAAGGTCGCGGTCATCCGCGAAGAGGGGAGCAACGGCGACCGCGAGATGGTCTCGGCCTTTTCCATGGCCGGCTTCGAGCCCTGGGACGTGACCGTGACCGACCTGCTCGCAGGCCGCGTTACGCTAGACCAGTTCCGCGGGGTCGTTTTCGTCGGCGGGTTCAGCTATGCCGATGTGATCGACTCGGCAAAGGGTTGGGCGGCCTCGATCCGGTTCAACAAGACGGTCTGGGACCAGTTCGAGCGGTTCTACCACCGTCCCGACACCTTCAGCCTCGGCGTGTGCAACGGGTGCCAGCTCATGGCTTTGCTCGGATGGGTGCCGTGGAGAGGGATTGCAGACGAGCTCCAGCCCCGGTTCATCCACAACCGGTCAGGCAGGTTCGAATCGCGGTTCTCGACCGTGAAGATCCTGAAGGGCCCTTCGATCATGCTGAGGGGTATGGAGAACTCCGTGCTCGGCATCTGGGTGGCCCACGGAGAGGGACATGCCTTTTTCCCTGACCAGAAGATGCTCAGGGACTTCGACGCCCGTCTCGCGCCGGTACGCTACGTCGATGACAATTCGAACATAACCGAGGAATACCCCTTCAACCCGAACGGCTCGCCCGCGGGCATCGCGGGCCTCTGCTCGCCCGACGGCCGCCATCTGGCCATGATGCCTCATCCCGAGCGCTCGGTGCTGACCTGGCAATGGGGCTGGATGCCGGAGCACCTTAAGAAGGCCCTTACCGCTTCACCCTGGCTCCGGATGTTCCAGAACGCGCGGGAGTGGTGCGAGACAAACAGGTAAAAACAGCAGCGCGGCAGACCCCGTCACGAGCTCAGTCGAGCAATGAACGCGGATGATCGCAGACAAGAGTCCCCAACCCGGAGAAGCCGGAACGAAAACCTTTTTCCGGCCTAGAATCAAGCTTTGTTTGCGGGTATGACTTGCCGATACGTTATTCGCACATGAAAACCCCATCTGCCGCTATCCTCCCTCCCGATAATTACCTTGTAAAACCATCACCTATTTGATACCCTGTTCGTCGTGGAAAACACCGCGAGCGAGGTGACCATGCGAACCAGCCCGATTGACACCGGTAAAAAGAGCACCGGGCCGCTTCCGGACGAAGAAGCGCGAAGGAAACTGCTGGTCGGGACCGGGGCAATGCTGGCCCTGTTCCTCACGCTCCTGTACACGGCCTTCTATTCATCCCAGCGATGGTGGAGCCCCTTGCTGTTCAACATCCCCGTGTGCGTCGCGCTGGCTGCTGTTGTCATTCTTATCAGCAGAAAGACCACGAACGCTTCGATCGTGCTGTTCTTTTTCATCCTCATTGCGCAGCTCTTTCTCGTCACGAACCTCTTCCTGGGCAAGGAATCGGGCATTCACTATTACCTGTTCTGCATCATGCCTTTTCTCATCATAGCCTTCCCCCGGAAAGAAGACCTTGCCTTCATCATCCCCATAGGCACGGCGGACCTGCTCGCGTTCGTTTTCACGGAATACGCACCTTTTAATTCTCCCTTTGCCGTGAAGCCGTCCTGGGAAACGCTCACGTTCATTCACATGGCATCCACAACGGGAACGCTGCTGCTGATATCCGCGCTCGTGCTGATCCTCTACTGGGACATACGCAGGGCGAAGAACGCACTCGAGCGCGAACACAGCCGCTCCGAATCGCTTCTTCTGAATATCCTTCCGGCGCCGATCGCGCTCCGCCTGAAGGCCTCACCGGATGCGATCGCCGAGACGTACCGGGAAGCCTCGGTGCTCTTTGCCGATATAGCCGGATTCACCGCTCTTGCGGCCAGGTTCCGGCCGAACGAACTCGTCGCTATCCTGAACAGGTATTTTTCATGCTACGATGAGCTCGCGGAGAAATATTGCGTGGAAAAGATCAAGACCATCGGCGACGCTTACATGGCGGCCGCTGGGATCCCGCAGGTTCGGGACGATCACGCAGCGGCGCTCATCCGCATGGCGTCCGAGATGCTTGAGATGACCGGCAGGATAAGCCGGGAATGCGGGCTCGAGCTCGCGATACGGATCGGGATAAACTCGGGAGAGGTCACTGCCGGAGTGATCGGTAAAAAGAAGTTCATCTACGACCTCTGGGGGGACACGGTCAATATCGCCTCGAGGATGGAGTCCCACGGGCTGCCCGGAAGGATCCAGGTCTCTCAGCGGACCTATCAACTGCTCAAGGACGAATTCTCCTTCGAACACCGGGGCAGGATTGAAATAAAGGGGAGGGGTGAACTGGATACATATCTGCTGATAAAATGACGCCGATAGCATGGTTGCCGGGTTTCACTTCGTTCTCCCTGACTGACAATCTCGCGTGACCAATCTCTTTCTACCCTGCCAAAGCAGGCGCGTCAGCCGCAGCTTCCCTCCTTTTATATTGACATCCCAAAACATTCTGTATATATTTCGTTTCAATGAACGTGATCACCGAGACCGAGGTCGTCCAGGCCTGCCAGACGCTCTTCGGAGACCATGTCAATATCAGCAGGGACTTCCTGTCCTACCTCCAGCCCAGCGGGGTCAAGTCAGCCTACCGCAAAAAGGTCAAGGAAAACCACCCTGATTTTTTTACCTCCGATCCGCTCCCCATCCAGCAAAAACAGACCGCGCTGTTCCGCGACATTCTCCAGGCCTACGATGTCCTGACCCTGTTCTTCCAGCAGCGGGAAAAAGACGCGTACAAGCCTGCTCCTGCCGCAGCGCGGCAGCATCAGCCGCGACCCCGGAAACAGGATGCCGCACACAGCACTGCAGCATCCGACGCGCCTCCGCGCGCCAAGGGCGACGACGCTCGTTACCGGGGAAGCATGCCCCACTGCACGCTGCAGACCGGCCAATACCTCTATTACCGGGGAAAGATAACCTTCGAAACTCTGATCAATGCGCTGATCTGGCAGCGGAAGCAGCGGCCTTCCTTCGGCGATATTGCCGTCCGGTGGGGTCTTCTCGACTCGGACGGCTTGAACAGGATCTTCAGCCAATGCGGGAAACCGCGGCTCTTCGGCGAAAAGGCGGTCGAACTCGGCCTGCTCACGGTGTTCCAGGTGAACACGATCCTCCTGTATCAGCGCTCGCAGCAGAAACTGCTGGGCGGCTATTTCGTCCAGAAGAATCTCCTTGCGAAGGACGAGCTCGAGCGCCTTGTCCGCGAACTCAAACAGCACAACTCAGCAATGCGTTCGGCTGCTCTGAAGCGAAGACAACACGAAGAAGCATACGCCTGATCCTGCTGCCCCGGCCTCTCCCTCTCCTTCCCGCCTTTCTTCGCCCCACACGGAACAACCTTCTCCTGATATACTAATACAAGCTATTTCAAAAACTCAGTGGAGGAGGGACGATCATGGCAATGGCGAAAAAGATCAAACAACTTTTTTTCATGGTTCCTGACAAGGCCGGACAGCTCGCAGCAATCACTGCCGCGCTGGGAAAGGCAAAGGTGAATATCACTAATATCTGCGCTTACGGCATGCAGGGAGAGGCGACCTTCATGCTGACAGCGGACAGCCACGCCAGGGCGAAAAAAGCCCTTGCTCCCCTTGGCGCAGAGATCAAGGAGTATGAAATCATTGAGGCGGAGATCTCAAACAAGCCCGGGGAGTTGCAGAAAGTAGCTAAAAAACTGGGCGACGCGGACATCAGCATCATGTATATCTATGGAACAACGTCTAAGAGCAGAACGGCTAACGTCGTCTTCACCACCACGGACGATGCTAAGGCAATCAAGCTTATCAACAAAAAGTAGAACGCTCATACTTTTGAATGGGCTGTGAAACACCTCTTGCCCTAAGGATGCATTAAACACCGGGGAAGGGGGGTCACGGTATGATTATCAAACAAAGTGATCATTACGGGCTTCTCCGATACGGCCGTTATGCCCTTCTCCTCTTGCTTCTCCTTCAGGTTTCCTGCTTTTACAACGACGATGATAATGAGTGCATCCTGCTTCCGTTTTTGCCATTGACGGCCGGCGTGCCCTTTACTGATGTAGTTTACTTCGGCGGTTTTAATACCTATGGTGTTTCCGTCATCCCCGGGTCGCTCTACAAGATCAGCATCACCGGCCTGACCGATGACTCCGACCTTGTCTTTTTCGGGACCGACGGGACCTTCACCTTTCAAGCACGATGCCCGGTCGATAATACGGCGTTCATCGGCCTGTCATCAGAGGACTGTGTGATAGCGGCCCCCGGGAACACGCTCTATTTCGCCGTTGACGGGTCCTTCCTTTTCACTTCGGCCGGCCTCTACACCATCGACGTGGAGCCGTTGACCATAACGGACCTCACGGTTTCCCTGCCTGCTTCTGATACAGCAGCGGTGAGAGGCGCGGGCGTGTACTCGCTTCCGGTCACCACAGGCACTGTCTACACGGTCGGCATGACCGCGCTCACCAATGACGCGGATATGTATGTCTTCAACGACGCCTTGTTAACCTCGAAAGCGATCTGCGCTATCAACAACACGCAATTCACGGGAACCACACCGGAGGACTGTACGCTGACCGCGTCCGGCTCGACGCTGAATTTCATCATTGACGGGATATTCAGCACGTCACCGAGCGTTTCTTATACCGCCCTCGGAACGCCGGCCCCGGCCATTCCCGTTCCGGTCAATGAGGGCACGCCGGCCGCGCCCGTGGCCCTGGCCATAGACGCTCAGGTGATCGGACAGGTTGCTTCAGGCCCGACAGGATCAAGCTATTATGTCGTTCATGGTCTTACCCCAAACTCGCGGTATACGGTAAGTATCAACGGACTGACAAACAACGCCGATCTCTCGGTCTATGACAACGATGCGACATTCACGACTTTGGCGGTATGCTCGATCGACAATACTTCCTTTGCCGGCACAACACCGGAAGACTGCACCCTGACCGCTGCAGGGGCCTCGCTGTACTTCAAGGTCACTTCAAACACCACTAGTGGCGGTCTTTCTTTTATCAGTCTCGTGGAATCAGGGCCGTAGCATGGAAGACACGAAAAAGGACGCTCTCAGATCACGAGAGCGCCCCTGCACTTGCCGCACGATTCACGCCGATATCAATCGAGAGATACCACAAAGCTCCCCGCATACCCGTGTTCCGTGAAGTTCTTTTCCGCTGCCTCCGCGGCCTTCAGCGACGGGTACTTGCCCGCATAGACGCGATAGAACAGCTCGCCATACACGTTCGTCAGGTGAACATCGGTAAATCCGGAGCGGTTCTTCATATCATCAGCCAGCCTGCGTGCATTCGTGAACTCCTTGAACGAGCCGATCTGGACCGTGTAATTTCCCGTATCATAGCTTGGCGCTTCCCGGTAGCCCGTCTTGCCTTCCAGCCGGTAGCCGAGCGCCTCGATCCGCACCGGTGCGGTACCCGCGATGTCAATGCCCAGCGTTTTTGCCGCGGCATAGGACAGGTCGATGATCCTGCCCTTGACGAACGGGCCCCGGTCGTTCACGCGCACCACGGCTTCCTTCCCGGTGTCCTGGTTCCGCACCTTCACGTACACCCCGAGCGGAAGCGTCTTGTGCGCCGCTGTCATGGCGTGCATGTCGTATTTTTCGCCGCTGCTCGTGTTCTTGCCGTGAAAATCGGCGCCGTACCAGCTCGCCACGCCCGTCTGAACGAACCCCTCGTGGGTCTGCAGCGGCTCATACCGCTGGCCGTACACGGTATAGGGCCTTTGCGACGCCTTCGACGGAGCGACAGCAGGCTTTTTCGGCGCGCAGGCTTGAATGAGCAGCAGGCAGAGGACCAGCAGAAATAGTCGTTTCACCATTAGAAGCGCTCACCTAAGGTGTAATCAGGGTGTAATCAGCAGGACCGGGATTCGGGCTACCCGGCCGCGCTGCGTGGTGCTATAATACCGTCAAACGCCCGGCGGGGCAACTGCAAAATACCATGCCGAGAGGCAACAATGATCAAGCACATTGTATTGTGGAAACTGAAACCTGAGGCTGAAGGCGCGACGAAGGATCAGAACGCGGCATTCATGAAGCGCGAACTCGAGGCGCTGAAGGCAAAGATCCCGCAGATCAAACACATCGAGGTAGGACTGAATCTCATCCCCTCCGACGCGGCCCACGACGTTGCGCTGTATTCCGAGTTCGCGACCGAACAGGACCTTGACATCTACCAGAAGCATCCCGACCACCTGAGGATCGCCGCTTTCGTCGCAAAGGTCAGGGAGAGCCGCGCTGTCGTGGATTACAAATCGGGCGGTTGATCGGGAGGCCGGCATGGACAGGACCATCAGCGCCCAGGAGCTTAAGGAACTGCTCGACACGGAGAAGGATCTTGTTCTCCTCGACGTGAGAAGGAAAACAGACCGCGACGCGGACCCGGCCGCACTTCCCGGCGCCCTGTGGCGGGACCCTGATAACGCGGCCTCCTGGAGCAGCGAGCTGCCTCCCGGCAGGGACGTCGTCATCTACTGCGCCCGCGGAGGTTCGGTGAGCAACAAGGTCCTGGACCAGCTGCTCGAGAAAAAGATTCCTGCACGATTCATTGAGGGCGGCATCGCCGCCTGGAAAGAATCAGGGGGCAGGACCGTCGAGAAAAAGACTTGACCGGCCCCAGCCTCAACCGGGCCTCGCACACTCCAGTGCCGCTTCATCACAAGAGAAAGGATTATCGCGGCTTCAGCAAATTCGACCTTGATCGTAAAGCATAGGACGCACAGCTTTACAATCAATATTGAATCGGTCCTCTTCGCGACCTAGGGCTATAGCCGTTGCGTTTTCCGGAAAATTGTCCTTCATCACAACCTGATTCCCTCCCCATAATGGTCCTTTCCCGGATGGATTCTGTCTATCATCCCGCGATCAAAGATCCTGTCCTCTGCGATCTCCGACCTGATGTATCCCAGCCTGCGAAGGACGGGCACGAACTTCATCGTTGACGCGATATAAGCTTCCGTCAGCTGCGCGCAGTATCGCGGTGAGATGCCGATCGCATCCAGGACAAGCTCTTGGTCGACGATCCCAACGAAGTCCGCAATGGCTCGCGCAGCTTCCGAGGGCTGATTCCTGATAAAGGCCGTTGCCTCTTCATGCAGCCCGAGAATTCGCTCCACCACGCCAGGATATTTCTCTAGGAAGTTCCTGTCCACTGCGATGCCGTAGCTGGGATTGTCCGGCCAGAGCTTCGACGGCGGGATGAGCACCCTGCCGTCAGCGAACCTCCTGATTGCCGCGGCCAGCGCCGGCGTGCCGACGGCGGCACTGACCTCATCCTTTACCACGGCCTCCGTCACCAGGTCAGCCCAGGCAAAATTCCTGACCTCGATCTCGCGCTCCAGGCCCTGCTTTTCGATGCAGTCTTTCAGGATCACGTCATGGATCGAGCCCCTGCCCGGCACGCCGATCACGCGGCCCCGGAACTGGCTCAGGACCGAACCCAAGTCCCCCTCTTCGGGAAGTCCCCGCCATTGACGCTTTCCGGCCATGGCCGTGCCTTCCATATGACCGCCGGCCACGCACACGATGTTGACTCCCTGATCGATGCCGATGATCGCCGGGGGAAGGCCGATGTACGCGAGATCGAGCTCACCCTGCCGGAAGGCCTGCACGATTGCGGGACCGGTGCCCATGAGCCGCCACTCTATCCGGGCGTCGAGCCGCTTCTCGGTCCCGCCATCGGCCATCAGAAGGATAGCCGTGTGGTAGAACGTGGAAAGATGTCCAATCCTGACCTTCATTGTCATCCCCCTCCTGCCCCCGAATCCGCGCCTGGTTCCATAATAGTCTGCACTGCCATCGGAGTCAACTCCGAGCATCACCGCCGGTTTCAAGTTGCAGCTAGAGACAACCGGGCAGAAGAGCCAGATTCATCCTTTCCCTGTTGCCGATAGGGTGCGCGGTGTGATAGTATTCCGGCATGAAGATCACCATCGACAGGGAAAGCTCCGAACTGCTCAGAACTCTCGATGTCCTGGGCATGCCCGCCTTCCTCGTCGACCGGCACTGGACCATCCTTTCGTGCAATGACGCGGTCCCGGGTTTCTTTGAATGCGAACGGTCAGCCGTCATCGGACAGTCCCTCGACCGGTTCGTGTCCATTGACCAGCTTCCCCTCAATCTTTTAGTAGTATCTCCCGGGGAGTCTGACCCCGGCGACGGCTCCTCCGCATCGGTGCGCTCATTCTGCTTCCGGAAGAACAGCGGGCCGCTCGCCTGCCGCGTCGCGATCGTTCCGAAGAGCAATAATCGTCCGGACAGGATGACTGTCATTGTCCGGGACGGGGCGGGTCATCGGGCAGGGCAGATTGACGCTCCCCCCGCGCGGCAGGACACGGGAACACAGGGCGACCTGATCAACGAGTTGAGCAGCATCATCAATTCGAGCCTCAGCATCGGGACGATCTTCCGCATGGTCGTTTCCGAGCTCAGGAAAATCATCCACTACAGCAGGGCGAGCCTCCTGCTCTATGATGAAAAGACCGACAACCTGCTGATCTTCGCCCTGGACACGGGCATGAAGACGGCGATGAAGAAGGGCGTCAGGGCGCCGATCGAGGGAACGAGCGCGGGATGGGTCGTTCGGAACAACAAGCCCTGGATCAGCTACGACCTGGGCGAGACCGCGTTTCCCCTGGACCGGAAGCTGGCGCGCGAAGGCATCCGCTCGACGATCAGCATTCCCCTGTTCCACGACCGCATGCTCGGCGTGTTCAATTTCGACAGCGAGCTGCCGTCACAGTACTCCGAGAAGGACCTGGAGATCCTGCTGCCTGTTGCCAAGCACATCGCCGTCGCTCTGGAGAACGCGCTCCTGTTCGAGGAGATCTCGAAGGAAAAAAAGGAGTGGGAGAGCACCTTCGACGCGATCACGGACATGGTCTGGATCGAGGACGGCCGCCAGAAGGTGATCCGCGCGAACAAGACCCTGCTCACGCGGACGGGCTTTTCTAAGGCCGAGATCACGCAGAAGCTCTGCACGGGACTGCTTGAAAAGATCGGCATCGTAGCGACCGACTGCTGCCTCTGCAAGGACACCCTTTCCTCGAAGCGTCCGGCCTTCCAGGAGCTGAAAAGCTTCGGTGGCAGCATTTTCCATTTCTGGGCCTATCCGCTGGTCGACGAAGAGGGCAGGCTCTATGCGATCGTCCACTATCTGAAGGACATGACCGCCCAGAAGCGGCTCGAACAGCAGCTCATCCGTTCCGACAAGCTCGCCTCCCTCGGCACGCTCGTCGCCGGCATTGCCCACGAGATCAACAATCCGCTCGGCATCATTGCGGGCTATTCCGAGGCGCTCCTCGACCGGTCGCAGGACGCGGCGCTCACCGGCCTCAGGGAGTTCGAAGATTTTCCCGATTATCTCAAAACGATCCATAACGAGATCTTCCGCTGCAAGACGATCCTGAAAAGCCTGCTGGAGTTCGCCCGGCCGTCGGGCGGAACGTACCGCGAGATCGACATCAACGAGCTCATCAAGGAGGTGCTCCTGCTGCTGAAACACCGCACAGCTCGGCTCAAGCACTCACTCGAGCTCGACCTGAACCGGGACCTCCCGAAGATCCTTGCCGACGCCGGGAGTCTGAGGCAGCTCCTGATGAACCTTCTGCTGAACGCCATTTACTTTACACCCGAGGGCGGCAGCATCTTCATCAGGACCGGCGCGGACGATCCCCGGCAGGACCGCCCCTTCGATACCGGGCCCGGCAGAATAACGCTCTCCGTCAGCGACACGGGAGACGGCATCCCCCCGGACCTCATCGACAAGATCTTCGACCCCTTCTTCACGACGAAACCCGTGGGCGAGGGCACCGGCCTGGGCCTCACCATCTGCCACCGCATCGTGGAAGAGCATGGCGGCACGATCGATGTCAAGAGCGAGCCTGGCAGGGGAACGACGTTCATCATTACGCTGCCGGCGATCGCGTGATACGGGCGGGGGCATCCAGCACCCTGAAAAGGGTAACTACAAGGGTTGCCCCTACGGTCTCTAGAAGACCATGATACTGGTTTAAGGTTTTTACCAAGGACGGTATGCTGTCAACTCTTTCTCCGCGTCTCCGCGTGAGACTTGTTGAATAAAACGCTATGATCAATATCCTCGTTGTTGACGATGAAGAGCCGTTCAGACGGCTCCTGAAAAAAGAACTTACCCGCAAGGGGTACAACGTGGAGACCGCGCCCGACGGCGGCGAGGCCCAGCAGCTCCTGCGCGACCAGGTCTTCGACGTGATCCTGCTCGACGTGGTGATGCCCGGCGTGGACGGGATCTCGCTCATGAAAAAGCTGAAAGAGGACCCCTCCTCGCCCCCCATCATCGTCCTCACCGGCAAGGCGACGGTGGAGACGGCCGTGGAAGCCATGAAGAACGGCGCCTACGACTACCTCACCAAGCCCTACAAGTTCGATGAGCTCGTGATCGTGGTCGACCGCGCCTGCGAGTACAGCAGGCTCTCCGTCAAGAGCAAACTGCTGGAACAGGAGCTCGTCAGGCAGGAATCGGCGTTCGATTTCATCGGCAGGAGCAGGCAGCTCCAGGAGGTCCGCGCGCTCATCCAGAAGGTGGCGCCCACGGATTCGCCGGTCTTCATCCAGGGCGAGAGCGGTACCGGCAAGGAGCTGGTCGCGAACACGGTCTGGCATTCCAGCAAACGCAGGGACTCCCCGTTCATCGCGCTGAACTGCGCGGCCCTGTCCGAGAACCTGATCGAGTCGGAGATCTTCGGCCACGAGAAGGGCGCCTTCACGAGCGCCTACCAGATGAAGCACGGCCTCGTCGAGGTCGCGGACAAGGGCACCCTGTTCCTGGACGAGATCGGCGAAATGCCGATCGGGCTCCAGGCGAAGCTCCTCCGTTTCCTCGACTCCGGCGAGTTCCGGCGCGTGGGCGGGAACAAGGCGCTCCATGTAGATGTGCGCGTGATCGCCGCGACGAACAAGGACCTGCTGGCAGGCATCAAGTCAGGCGCTTTCCGCGAGGACCTGTTCTACCGCCTGAACGTCATCAACATCAAGATCCCGCCGCTGCGCGAACGGAAAGAGGATATCGACGTCCTGGCCCGCCATTTTTTGGAGAAATTTGCGAAAAAGCTTGCGAAGCCGGTCCGGGAGTTCACCCCGGAAGCGCTGGAGCTGCTCACCCTGTACCGCTGGCCCGGCAACGTGCGCGAGCTCGAGAACGTGGTGGAGCGCGCCGTGATCGTCTGCGACAACGGCACGGTAGGGGCACAGGACCTTTCGATCTCTTCCTACTCCCCGGCCGCCGACTTGTCCGTAAGCCCCTCACTCGAACAGATGGAGAAAGAGTACATCCTCCGGGTGCTGAAGGAAAGCAACGGCAACCAGTCCAAGGCGAGCCAGCTCCTCGGCATCGACCGGAAGACGCTCTACCTCAAACTCAAGAAATACGGCATCAATGAAAACGGATGATGCCTCTTCGAACCGGCGACCCATCGTTATATATGGAGGAGAATAATGAATAGAACAGCAGTGACGACCTTTGCTTTTCTCATTTTTGGCCTGCAGCTGATGTCGGTACATCAATCCGCACAGGCATGCCAAGTCGACGAGTTTTACCTTACGAAAGAAGGTCCCCTGGCCGCTTCTACCCCGCAGATCTTGAATGAAGCTACAAAATATGAAGAAGGCGGAGACAATGATAAACTTGCCGGTCTTCTGGATAAGGGGAGCGTACTGAGGTTGAAAGGGGATATCAAGGTCCAGGTTTTGGAAAGATCTTTTGAATTCAAGACGCTGAAAATAAAATTCTCAGACCGAACAGACCCTTATTGGGTCAAGGACGGTTCTCTGAAACAAATCATTTGTAATTAGGCAATTAACCATCTATTTTGCTGGCCTCAATAATGGAAGAAATAAAATGCACACACATTTCGAATAAAAAAAGATGATACTTTGCCTATCTTTCTGTATAAAAATTTCACATCATCCGCGGATGCAGTAAATTTTAAGCAAGGCAATATTCTCATTAGAAGAATTGAATACCATCAAAAATGGGAAAAAGAAATCATCGGCGAGATATAACTGGGAATCAAGCAGGTTATATTTACAAAACTGGGGGCATGACAATTAACGGCGGACTTACTTATGCAAATCAAGTTTACATTTTATCGACTTCAGGATCGAATTCTGACAGATGTAAAGGTTGAATATTCAAGAGGAGGTTTATATTGTCCTGTAGAATGAATCCGGACATTGAATATCCACGCCGGGCCGCTACGCGTCGTGTCAAATCATCGTTCCGCTTATCTTCTCACAAACTCCCCGCAACGTATTCTCAATCGCCCGATTATCCAGCCCCTCGATAATGACCACCAGCCTGCCTTGCTTGCGAATATCTTTTCCCGTTTGCTTCTCGTCCTCAACTACTGTGCCGGAGGGGGAGGCGGAGGTGGTGCAAGATACGGCGATGAGACATCGGGCTGCGACGATTCCATGCCCGTCGGGGGCGGAGGTGGCGGCAGCGTCCTCTGAACGCCGTAATAAGATCGTCTCATTCCCGGGATTATATTCCCGTTGGCGTACATGCACTGCACATAGGCAATATCATACCGGCGCTGCGCCTCATATCCATGATACCGGCCCGCGTCGGCGCCAGTGGCCGTGCCGATGAGAAGCCCGGTTGCCGCGCCGAACGCCGCACCGGAGCCTGCGTTACCTGAAGCCGCTCCAAGGGTCGCTCCGATGCCTGCTCCCACAGCGGTTCCGATCGCGGCCCCTGTGGCCGTGCTTTTATTGACCGCCTCCTGGGGAGACAGCCCGATCTGCTGACGCGCCCATTGCCTGCACATGACGTCCTCCGACTGAAACAGATCAAAAGGCTTGCCGTAGGGCGGCATCACCATTACGCTGGGGCCGGCCGGAACGGTGGCGCATCCCGCCACTGCCAGCAGGACGAAAGACATCAGGATATTTCGTTTGCCTGTCGTCACGGCTCCTTCACTCCTTGCCCTTAGGCGGATTTGAAGGCGGAACAACCTTCAGCCAGCCGCCGGGACATTGTTTCACGTAGGGATAATAGGTCTTGGTATCCGGACAGAAATACCAGTAATACGGTTGCTGCTGTACCTGGGGCGCCTCTTGTTCATATGCGGGATATTGCTGCTGCATGACAACGGGAGGATCCGAGTAGTAATAATTCGGATAAGGATAATAATATGGATAATAGTACGGATAGGGACCCCACCACGGACCTCCGATCCAGATTCCACCGCTTACATGGCCATGGCCTCCTCCATGATAATAGCCTCCCCCGTAGTAGCCCCCTCCATGTGCATACACAGGCAGGACACCTGCAAGCAGGATTAAAGTGATGGCCACGAAAAGATAAATTATCTTTTTCATGTTCGATTCTCCTTCGTGATCGCCGGCAGAATAGCTCTCCCTTATATTATAAGACATCGCTGATGATAAATGGTTTAAGGGAGCAATACTTTAGGCCGACAAATCAGACTCACACCCGGCACTACTTTGCCCGTTAGCCTTCGTTTTAATTTGAAAGTCTACAGATAGCAGGCGACGCTACTGGTGTTCTCTTCTCTGCCCAGACGAAGTTTTATTGCCTCCCTGGGAATGATGGCCCTCCTTACTTCCACGTGAATGCGACGGAGGCATTTTCCTTCCCTCTGTCATTGCCCGTTCATGGGAACCTCTAAATATTGTTTCAGCCCCTCCTCGACGACCGGGTGAGATAAAACGTTTATCATCGTGCGGCGCGCCTATGCCTGCAAAGGTCCGTCCATTGTATCTCCTCACGGGGTCAATTCGAACGATCCTGTTCGTGCGGTGATCAACGAAGTGATTGGATATAACTTCCACCCTGCCATGGACATGGACGACCCTGTGGAAATCAGACAAGATGTAGAACCCGGGAAACCATATATTCCACCCCCAGAAGGGGTACGGGACCCAGGTGTATAAGTAAAAATAATCAGGAGGAGGGGGGTAGTAGGTCACAGCCGGCGGGCCCTGGTCGTAGTAATAGTTGTTTATCACGGTATTATCAGGAGCAGCGATATTACCTGGACCTTGCTGGGCCGTCTGTCCGGGAGTACCTCCCCTGACAGCTAAGTTAGCCCCGGCCGTAACATTCTGGAGTGCCAGCAAGGCTTCACCTTTCCCCATTTTCAAATTGTTAAACTCAGCCGCGACGCTTATTGACTGCGTCAACTCTCCGATAATATCAGGCGTAACCGGGTAATCGGCAATCCACCCGTTCCGTGGCGTGATGCCGGCATTCCCGAGCAGGCTTTCTGCTTCAGCCTCGCTGGTAGCCGTTCCCAGTTTAAGCGCATCAGCAAGCTTGACTGCCAAGTCTCCTTCCCTGACCAAAGGCTGAGCAATCGGAGCTTGTTCTCCTGCCGCTTGCCCGGATTGCGCATGGATACCCGCAGGCATTGAAACAAAGACGCTCAATGCCAAAGGCGCCATAAGGAACAATCTTCTCATGGTTTTTTGCCCCATTCATTTTTCGCCAAAGACCAGATCTCTCTCCTAATGTATATGTTAACCTAAATCCGGCCTAAATTCTATAATGTGATACGGAATGTCCTAGTTAACGGTAGTTAGATTTGTCTTGACATCCTCGTATGACCTGCTATAATTGTCCTCAGTAAAGGTAGTTGACTTTGGAGGACATATGAATATCATCGAAGTTTACCGCAAGTTTCCTACTCCCGAATCCTGCCTTAAACATCTTGAAAAAGCCCGTTGGAATAGTACACCTGTTTGCCCTTATTGCGCAAGCACTAGAACAACCGCAATGCCAAAAGAACTTCGGCATCATTGTAATAACTGTAAAACCTCTTTCAGTGTTACAGTCGGGACGATTTTCCAAAAAACTAAGGTCGATCTTCAAAAGTGGTTTCTTGCAATCTCTATCATCTTAAACGCTAAAAAGGGGCTTTCCTCTCGCCAACTCGCTCGTGACTTAGAAGTTAATCGAAATACTGCTTGGTATATGGCCATGCGGATTCGCAAAGCTATGACTCAATTTCAAGATCAAACTCTGTTACAGGGCATTGTCGAAATGGATGAAACATATATCGGTGGCAAACCTCGCAAGGGTAACAATGACGATGGTGCTCCAAACAAACGTGGACGCGGGACAAAGAAGATCCCAGTTGTTGGTATGGCTGAGCGCGGTGGCAAAGTAAGAGCTAGTGTTTCGAAAAAACACGATCTTAATGCCACTAAGCTTTCTGCTCTTGTTCGGAGAAATGTCAACGTAACAAACACCATTCTTATGACTGACGAATATAAAGGCTATCTTCGCATGTCAAGCTTCATTGACCATAGAACTATTAATCATCAGCAATGGTATGTTGATGGCGATATTCACACAAACACCATTGAAAGCTTCTGGGCGCTCTTGAAACGTGGAATCGTAGGACAATATCATAAAGTCAGTTTACACCATCTTCCAAAATATATTGATGAGTTCTGCTATCGCTATAACAATCGAAAAAATGAAAACGTCTTTGACATGACCTTGAATAGAGCGTTGGAGGTGAGGATATGACAGAAAAAACCCTCAGAGCCGTTTGGGGATCGCCTGATAGGCCCCTGAAAATTGTAGGGCTTGAAATACCATGTTATGTGCTTGAAGATGGGACAAGAGTTCTATCTGGACGGGGCATGCAAGAGGCTCTTGAATTAGGTCAAGGCCATGGTGCATTATTGAAGCGTTTTTTAGGAAGTAACAACCTAAAGCCATATATTAATAATGAGTTAGCCATGGCGCTATCTAATCCGATTAGATTTATAAGACCAGGCAGGGGTGGAAAGCTTGCTACAGGATATGAAGCTACGATACTGGCAGATATTTGCAATGCAATATTGGAAGCAAGGGATAATGGGCTGTTATCAAAAACTCAAGAGCTAGTAGCAAGACAATGTGAAATACTCACGAGAGCATTTGCCAAAGTAGGAATAATTGCTCTCGTAGACGAAGCAACGGGTTATCAAGAAATTCGAGATCGAGAAGCTTTACAGAAAATCCTCGATAAATATCTTCTTAAAGAATTTGCAGCTTGGGCAAAGAGATTCCCTGATGAGTTTTATATGTTGATATTCAAATTAAAAGGATGGGAGTGGAAAGGCATGAAAGTAAATAGGCCCAGCGTTGTTGGTACATATACAAATGATTTAGTTTATGAAAGATTAGCGCCGGGACTTTTAAAGGAACTAAAAAGGCTAAATCCTAAAGACGATAAGGGCAATAGACCAACAAAACATCAGCAATGGTTGACAGAAGATATAGGGCATCCAGCACTCGCGCAACATCTACATGCTGTAATGGGATTTATGAGGGCCGCAGCTACATGGGATCAATTTTATAGAATGATACAGAGGGCGTTCCCTAAAAAAGAAGAAACCTTACCGTTGTTATTAGAAGATTAACAATTTACCTTTTTCTCTCTAAGTAAGATTTAAGACCGTAACCCCCACCAAATGCTCCAGCTAAAGCAACGAGGGTATTAATGATGTTAAAAAGAATGTCTTTAGTGTCTTTTAAAAAAACAATAAGAAATATTAAAAATACAAATGCAAGTATTGTATACCCAAAATGAACTGACCCCCACCGTTTGGACAAATATGGTAGAGTACCGGACAGGATCCATGGCCTGGAACGGGCAGAAAGGATCTTGTCATGAAGAAACAGAGGTCGTTCAGTTCCGAGTTCAA
>Ga0335079_10002291_pt1 | contig 22093 bp, 28 predicted proteins | sample Lox_Sample_33_FD_206719 | JGI IMG/M metagenome (GOLD analysis project Ga0335079, IMG submission 206719) | Soil microbial communities from Loxahatchee National Wildlife Refuge, Florida, United States - Lox_Sample_3.3 | ecosystem: Environmental > Terrestrial > Soil > Wetlands | place: USA... | reverse complement strand
TGGGGATCTGGGCTCTCGTCTTTGGAGCCGGTATGCCGATCGGCAGTTTCTGGATGGGCCTTGTAGCATCGCATACGTCTTCGGGTTTTGCCCTTCAGGCAGGCGGAGTCTTTTGCGCGCTCGGAGGTTCTGTCATCTATTGGTTCTATAGAAGAGATGTCCATACTATGGTCGACAAGTCGGCACGCTAGGAATTTTACTTCGGGTGACATAGTCTTGTTGGCAATGAACAACATTCGAACAAGAAATTCCAACGTCGGAAGCCCAACGTGACACATTAATTGTCTATTATGCCGATGCATCCATGCTAACAAGCAATTCATGATGGACAGGATAGCGTCTCAAAGACTCGGAATGAACTCAGACAATCACCGCGATAACCTATTGGCCGCCTGGCGGACCAACAACCGCGTGACGGAGTTCTTCTTCGAGGAGCTTCCGGGCGAATTGTGGAGTATGAAGATCCCGGGTGCGCCGCGTCGGACCATCCGAATGGTTGCAGGTCATATTCATAATGCGCGGTGTATGTGGATCAAAATGGTCGGGAAGCAATATGGGATCAAGATCCCGAAGAGCGTTGACCGCAGACGTGTCAGTCGCGCACAGTTGCTTCGCGCTTTCAAGCGGAGCAATGATGGAATCATTCGGTTGCTAAACGCAGGTTTTGACCAAGACGGTAGATTGAACATTGGTGTGACGTGGAGTAATATTCCGTCCGATGTCGTACACTTTATGGCGTATCTCATGGCCCACGAGGCTCACCATCGCGGACAAATTGTCCTGGCGGCCAGAGCACTGGGCCATCGTCACCCGCAGGGCATCACGGCTGGACTATGGCAGTGGAAGAAACGATCGCGTGAAACGATGAAATAGTATTTTCCAGTGGCCTGCAGGGCCGTTCGAGTGCATTTCGTCTTTCGCAAGCCGTCCGACAATCAACGAGTTTCTGCGCACCTCTTTTCTCAAACCTCAAGTATTGATTCCAGGAATCACGAACTGCTCTCTCCTCCAATTTCTGCTGCAAATGATGTGGCTTGAGGCGAAACTTACGCGCCACGTATCCGCTTTGAAGGCTTGGTCTCTTGGCTGTGTCAGATTTGAAAAAGGCGGCATTCCCAGCTTTGAAGCAACACAAACTTAACTTGTATAATCTCGGATGAATTAATAATTTAATTCTGTCGCACTGCAGCCGAATTGGGAGAATGGTTGCGGGAGAGAAATTGTGAACGAGAGGCCTCCGGATTCCAGGTGATGAAGGAGGCTTTTCTCTTACTGAGGAAATTGAAAATCGGAAAGGGTCGATTTCAGGGAGTAAACTATGAACTCGTTAGTAGCCTACTACTCGGAATTTGGCAACACGGCACGCATCGCACATGCAATCGGCGAAGCACTCGAAAAAGCGGGAACGACGCTGGTGATTGACCTCAAAAGGCTGACTGTTTCCGACCTCAAGGGGCGCGATCTTCTTGTTGTGGGAGTTCCGACTCACAGGATGAATCTGCCAGAAGCTGTTCAGACACTTCTCAGGGCCTTTCCTAGAAAAGTTTTCGCACGCAACGCCCGGTTTGCCGCCTTCGACACATCGTACAAGATGTCTCGCTGGTTACGACCGTTCACAGCCTCGCACAAGTTGTCGGGCAGGCTCAAGAGGCTTGGAGGCAAACGAGCAGTGCCGCCCGAGACATTTCACGTCGTGGGACGCGAAGGTCCCTTGCTTGACGGCGAGATTGAGCGGGCAAAGTCATGGGCGGGAATGATAGTAGAAGGGATGCAACGATCCGGGTAGTCCTGTCCTTCAACCATCACAAACTCAGGAAACGCACCAATGACTTCTGAAGACAACATAAAACCGATGGGGCTTGGGGTATCATTGTTGTACTTCGGGATACCCTCCGCGTTCATCTCGTTTTCCATCTACGTCCTCATGCAGTACTTCCACGCGTCGGGGATGAATGACTTCGTCAATTTCTACCTGACGATGGCGTTGCCGCTGGCCCTGATGCTGGTGGCAGCTCTTGTCGCATATAGGTCGGAAGGGGGATCGATGACGTGGAAAGCGCTTACCGGGCGATTTCGCCTTCGAAGCATGACGGGAAAGGACTGGCTCTACACACTTGGTCTCTTCGTGGCGATGGGGCTCTTCCAGGGTTTGCTTGCCCCCACGGCGAAGTGGTTGATTCAATTCAAATTGTTTGCTCCGCCGGAGTTTCTTATTCCCGCCGTGGACCCGAGGCTGAAACAGAGTCTGGTGACCGACGTATTTATGGGCATACCGCTCAAAGGTCAATGGTGGATTGCGGTTGTGTATTTTGTCGCATTGTTGTTCAACATATTCGGCGAAGAATTCTGGTGGCGCGGGTATATTCTTCCCAGACAGGAACTCGCGTTTGGAAAATGGACGTGGGTGATTCACGGTGTCCTGTGGACCCTCTTCCACGTTTTCTGGAAATGGAATCTGATTGTGCTTCTGCCATCGTGTTTGGCTCTTTCGTATGTCGTGTATGTTCGGAAGAACACGTGGATTAGCATCATCACGCACTTGATGTTCAACAGCATCCCACTGGTGGCGATCATCATTGGCATCATCGGCTGATGAAGACGAGAGAATAATGCAAAGGGTTCATTTCGACGCGCCTTCACGGTAAGCGATAACTTTTGAAGCCAAGCCTGCAATCTTCAGGAGCCAGTGCGTCAGGAAGTGAATTTTGAAGAGATAACCGGGGAACAATTCCCCTGCAAGAGCCGTAGAACGTATCTATCCAGAACGGAGGAGAAGTTGGTATGAAAACGATTCCTGATTATTTGGACTGGCTCAATGATTTGACGGGACGATCGATCGACCAAAAGACGGGGGAGAGCATCCAGAGGCTCATCGCGCTCCTGGAAACACTCGTTGAAAGGAACGTTTTCTCCAAAGACGCTTCGAAGATGCTTCAGAGACTTGAAAGCATGATGTTCAAGGTGGAACGCCAACCCGAGCGGACGAAATATTTCGTTGACCGTTGTTTTTCGGATCTCTTGGGCATTTCCGCGAAGTTCTTTCGCCTGGTGAAGAAACGCCATTACCTCAACGAGTGGGTGGCGAACGGAATGAGCTTTGGTGTCGTCCTGGGGGTTTTGGCTTATTCATTCACGCGCGATGCAATCTATATTGCTCTCGGAATACCTGTGGGCCTGGCGATTGGAGTTGCAATAGGGGGTGTGTTAGAAAGAAAAGCAAAACAGGAGGGGCGGATATTAGAAGTCTCATGACTCGTGAAAGTCGTCTTGGCCTCGGCCAAGGAATAGAAGGACATACTATGAACGATGAAATCCGTAGTCTTCTAAAGAATGAATTTCGAGAGAAGGACATTTCCACGAAGGAAGGGATTGCGATACTCCTGAACGACAGGTATGTCAAAGACGACAACAAGAAATTCATGGACATGTACAACTGGATGTCCCGAGGGTATGATATCGCTGAATTTGTTGTGGGTCGTGTGAAGTACGGGAAATCCATCGATCGATTGCGATCCGATCTGATGTCCCAGCTGGAATGGAAGGACAATGGCAAAGTCTTGTACGTATCGATCGGGACCGGCAGGGATTTGAGCTTCATCCCGCCATCGATCGAAGCCAAGAGTCTGAATCTTGTCGGACTTGATATCTCGTTTGGCATGCTCAGGAAGTGCAATAAGAAATATGGAAGGAGCTTGAACCTGACGTTGTTCAATTGCGCCGCCGAAGAGTTGCCGTTTGCTGATAACGTATTCGATACTGTTTTCCACGTCGGTGGCATCAATTTCTTCCTTGACAAGCGGGCTGCCGTCCGGGAAATGACCAGGACTGCGAAGCCCAATACGAAGATCTTGATTGCAGACGAAACTTCAGATTATGTTGAAAAACAATACAAGAGAAGCGGGATATCGAAGAAATTCTTCCGGGATAGGCAGGTTGATCTGAGTGAGCTTGAAGCATGTGTACCTGAGAATGTGAAGGACAAGAAACTGGAATTTGTGTGGGATAATAGGTTTTACGTTCTCACGTTCAGGAAAAAGCCATGACAATTGAGAAATACCGCCACCCGATTCTTTTTTATGGCCTCGCCACGGGGATTCCGTGGCTGATGTGGTTTTTCGCTGCGTACCTGAGTCATTTAGCACCCGGGAATGATACGTATATGATAGGGGGAAGCGTACTGGGGATCGTCGGACTCTTCAGCCCGATGGTCATCGCATTCATTATGATGTCCTCAGACGCCGAACTGCGGGACGACCTTTGGAACAGGTTTTTCAATTTCAAATCGACGAGACCATTCTATCTCGTTGCGACAGGGTTTTTGATGCTCGCGAGCATTCTTCTCGCGCAGGCGATTTCTTTGCTGTTTGGATACAGCCCCAGCCAATTTACGTTCGCGGGCAAATTCTCGTTTTCCGCGGGCATTCTCCCGGCCTGGTTCCTGCTTTTTCTTGCTCCGCTGGTGGAAGAGCTGGCGTGGCACTCGTACGGTACTGACTGTTTGCGGGCACGGTTCAGTCTCTTCACTACAAGCGTTATCTTTGCAGTCTTTTGGGCGTTTTGGCATTTTCCGTTGTCGTTCATCAAGGACTATTACCACAGCAACCTTGCTGAGAGCGGGTGGATCTACTCGCTCAATTTCTCTCTCAGCCTTATTCCGTATGTATTGTTGATGAACTGGCTGTACTATAAAACAGGCAGGAACATTTTGGTGGCTATCGTCTTTCACATCACCGCCGGGTTCTTCAACGAGATATTTGCCACGCACCCAGACAGCAAGATCATTCAAACTCTGCTCCTGCTCGCCTTGTCGGTGGTCCTGGTGCTGAAGGAGAGGGATTTCTTCTTTCAGCGACTGTATGGAGCATCGAGCTAACACTTGCGGCAGCAAGAATCTTCACGAATAAATCGGGATAACGAACTATGAACCGTAAACCAATACTTCCTCCCACGTATTTCTGGATTGCAGTACTCATCTCTCTTCTTTTCCACTTCGTATATCCAGTCACCGTGCTGTTCAACTCAGGATGGTTGCCGCTTGGAGTGTTCTTGATCCTGATGGGCGGCGTCCTGAACATTTGGGCCGATCAGCTGTTCAAGAAGCGGAGTACGACCGTGAAACCGTTTGAGCGTCCAGCGGTGCTCGTCACGCAGGGGCCGTTTGCGTGGCTGCGGCATCCAATGTACTTCGGCATGCTCGCTATTCTTTTGGGATTGTCGATGATCTGGGGATCGCTCACGAGTCTTGTCGGACCAATTGGTTTCTGGCTGATCATCCGGCTCCGGTTTATTCCTGCCGAGGAGCGATCGATGGCCGAGTTGTTCGGGGATCAGTACAGCCACTATAAGAAGAGAGTATTCGGTTGGATGTAGGTGGTTGTCAAAGCGACCATTCTCCTTACGAGCACTTGGGCAAGGACGAGTACAACATGAAGGCTGGTATATCCGTCCATCGCATTGAAGAAAACTTCCGCGCAGATTAACTTTCCTAGACCTCCAGCTTCGTCGGAACACTACGATAAGTAATGCAAAGGAATTCCGTCCGCCTGAGGTCGTTCCTCGAGAGACCGGCGACGTCGATTGACACTCCTCAACACTTTTTGTAGCTTCAAGAGCATTGGACGGCCTTTTCCTGTGTCACGAGTCAATTCATCAGAAAGGAATACGCCATGGATCACAAATTGTTGATTGTCCCTGCCGGGAAAAAGATCCACCTCGCGCACTACGATCCGGGATTCACGGGCACATTCAAGAAGAAAGAAAATGCACTGAAGAAATTGCAGGCGGATATTCTGTCGATCGCCGAACTGCAGGATATTCTCTATGCTCAGGATCGATACGCCCTCTTAATCATTTTTCAGGCGATGGATGCAGCGGGGAAAGACGGAGCCATCAAACACGTTATGTCCGGACTCAATCCACAAGGATGCCAGGTTTTCAGTTTCAAGACTCCTTCGGCGGAAGAGCTCGATCATGACTTCCTTTGGAGGTGTAACAAAGCTTTGCCGGAAAAAGGCCGGATCGGAATCTTCAATCGCTCATACTATGAGGAGGTCCTGGTGGTGCGTGTGCATCCGGAGCTTATCACGAAGGAAAAACTTCCGGGAGAATCAGGGGGGAAGGAGTTATGGAACGATCGGTATGACGAAATAAACCAATTCGAGCATCACCTCGTCCGAAATGGCGTTGTCGTTCTCAAGTTTTTCCTCAATGTGTCCAAGGATGAACAGAAGCGAAGATTCTTAGAAAGGATAGAAGAGCCGGATAAGAACTGGAAATTCTCGATCGCGGATGCGAGCGAGCGAAAACACTGGGATGAGTATATGAAGGTGTACGAGGACATGTTACGACACACCAGCACGAAGTGGGCGCCGTGGTATGTTATCCCTGCCGACCATAAATGGTTCACACGTGTTGCGGTGGCAGATGTCCTCCTGAAAGGTCTGAAATCGCTCGACTTAAAATACCCCAAAGTGTCCAAGGAACGAAGAACCGAGCTTCAGAAAATACGTCAACAGCTGGAGTCTGAGCAAACCTGAGACCCGCTTGAACGTTGACGCCCCGCAATGGTGGCCGTGAAATCCCGGCGAATTCGCGTGTTAAGGAATTGTTAAGCCCCTTTTTGGTTGTTGCAATCCTTGTCCGAATCTGGTAATTTCATTCAGGAGAAGCACTTATTGCGGTCTGCACGCAAAGTGACGAAGAACCATCTCCCGCCGACCTGAAATCCCTCACAGAAACGACCAGGATTCGCCATGGCGAGACCGTGGAAGATAGTCGATCTTGACCCCAACGAAAACCTGAGAATTTGCCTGCACAAGATTGCACTCACGCGCTTCCAGGAGACATTCTCGTACGAGCAAGGGACCGTGAAGGGGGAGGATATCGAAGCGCTGCACGATATGCGTGTTGGCGCGCGAAGACTGCGGGCGATCCTGCGTATCTTCAGGGAGTGCTTCCCCAAGAAGAAATTCAAGAAGCACGATGAGAAACTCCAGGGGCTGATAAAGTCTCTGGGCGCCGTTCGCGAGCGGGATGTTTTTATTCAGTTGCTCGAAGAATCGAGGAAGTCGTTGACTCAGCGCGAAGGCAGGGGCGTTGATTTATTGCTTGCCCGTGAGCGATCTACCCGGCTCTTGCAGCGAAAACAATTGCTCGCGGAGCTTCGAAGCTTGCAGCGTACACGGTACGCCGAGTCGTTCAGTGAGTTTCTCAAAGAAACCCTGTAGAATCCCATGGCCAAGCGTTGGCGCGTAAAACCGAACAAGAATCTGCGCGACAATGCCCGGTTGGTGCTGCCGATGATGATTGACAATTTCCTCGCGCGCAACGATCGCGTCGTTTCCCATCCGCGGCTGAAGCTTGAATTGCATCGGATGCGGCTGACGGGAAAAACCGTTCGCTATGCCATGGAAGTATTTGAACCTGCCTTCGATGAGAAGTTCGAAACCTGTTTGCAGGAATTCAAGCATCTTCTCGATACGATGGGCAAAATTCACGATTGCGACGTCAATGCCCCGAGACTTCAGTCACATTTGCGCGAGATGCGGCTGTTCAATCGGGCGACTCCGAATCCTGACGATCGGGTTTCTACCGGTTCAATCGTGAAGCTGATTCGGGAACAGCTCGCGACCCGCCGCTCACTGTTTGAAGATATGTGCTCAATCCTCGGACGGTGGCGACGTGAGAATTTCAAAGGCAAAGTCCTCCAGTCCATGATGGTTCCTCTGTAAGAGAGTGTTCGTGTATGATCGTCTACATTGTGCGACATGCTGTGGCGGTTGCGAGAGGAACCGTCGGCTATCCAAACGATGACCGCCCGTTGACAGAAGACGGCAAGGACAAGATGTCGAAGGCCGCGAAGGGAATTGCGAACCTTGTCGAGGACGTCGATCTGATTCTGACGAGCACTCTGTCGCGGGCCCACGACACGGCGGACATCGTTGCGCGTGCCCTGGGTATCGAAGAACGAGTCGAGTTGTGCAAGGAACTGACCCCGGGTAGTTCACTGAAGAACCTGCTTTCCTATCTCGCAAGGTACAAGGAGCTGAGCAGTATCATGGTGGTGGGACATCAACCTGATCTCGGGTACCTCGCATCTGCGCTGCTTGGCTCATCCGATTCCATTATTGAATTCAAGAAAGGGGCAACTTGTGCCATTGAGATCTCCGGACTTCCTCTCAAAGGGAATGGGACTCTGCTATGGCATCTCCAGCCGAAACAGCTGCGGGCGTTGGCTTAACATCGAGGACCTTTTATGGTAAGACTTTTTGATCAACCACATCCTTATCCGGGCATGCTCATCGTTGTCGAAGGGATCGACGGTTCCGGCAAATCGACGCAGCTCCAGTTGTTGCAGAAGTGGCTCCTGAACGCAAAGTACAGGGTATTCTTCACCGAATGGAATTCATCGGCGCTCGTCAATGAGACGATCAAGCGAGGTAAGAAGAAAAACCTGCTGACGCCGACTACCTTCAGTGTCCTGCACGCAACCGATTTTGCGGACAGACTCGCACACCTGATCATTGCGCCGCTCAAGGCCGGCATGATCGTCTGCGCAGACCGTTACGCTTACACCGCGTTCGCTCGCGATGTCGTGCGCGGGGTTCATCCGGAATGGGTTAGGAATATGTACGGGTTTACGGTTCGGCCCGACATTGCATTTTACTTCAAAGTACCGATTGATGTGTCGCTCAAACGGATTCTCAACGGACGCGTCGAACTGAAATTCCACGAGGCGGGCATGGACCTCGGACTCAGCGAAGACCCGCGCGAAAGTTATAGGCTGTTCCAGTCAAAGATACTCGAAGAATACGACCGCATCGCTCAGGAGTTCAACCTTACCGTGATTGATGCCACGCAATCGATTCAAAAGCAACAGCAACTGCTGCGCGAAATCGTAAAGGAGAAGCTGAAGGAGTACAAGCCGGCGCCGTATCTCCAGAAGAAGGAGAACGTCTATGTCGCCTAGTAAAAAAAAGATCTTCTCCGGCTTCGGACTACCGTATGTCGATGTCAGTGATCTCGACGGCAAGCTCATTGTCATCGAAGGGACGGACGGCGTTGGCCGCACAACGCAGATCGAAGACCTGAGGAAGTGGCTGGAGGTCAAAGGGTATGGCGTCGCAACAACGGGATGGACGCGATCGCCACTGATGGGAAAGGCCATCGACGAGGCAAAATCGGGGCATACACTCAATGTCAATACGTACAGCCTGCTGTATGCCGCCGATTTCGCCGATCGCCTGGAACACGAGATTATTCCTGCACTGCGTTCCGGGTTCGTGGTTCTCGCAGATCGGTACAGCTATACGGCATTTGCCCGCTCCGTGGTGCGGGGAGCAGATCGCCAATGGATCAGGAAAGTCTTCGGGTACGCACTTGAGCCGGACGCCGTTTTCTACATGCGTATCAGCATTGAAAACCTCATCCCTCGCGTTATCAACAGCCAGATGCTGAACAAGCGTTACTGGGAGGAACAATCCGGAGAGGGGATGGATTATTGGGAATCCGGGATGGATCTCCATTTGGGAGACGACTTCTACGACAGTTTCATCGAATACCAGAAAGCCGTCCTGAAAGAATTCGACAAGATGACGACGGAATTTGGTTTTCAAGTCGTCGATGCTGCAAAGAACTTCGAAGAAATCAACCGCACCCTGAAACAGGGCATCCTCGCGGTATTGGAAGATGGAGAAACAGAAGAAAAACCTCGCCGCAATTGACGTTGGGACCAATTCCATACACCTGGTCATCGCTGAAGTAATTCCCGATTCAGGTCGTTTTAAAGTACTGGACCGCGAAAAGGAAATGGTTCGCCTTGGCTCCGGCTCGACGGATATGAAGTACCTGTCCGAAGGGGCGATGGATCGTGCACTCCAGGCGCTGCACCGTTTCAAAATCATTGCTGACTCGCTCCGTGCACCCGTTCGTGCCGTGGCGACCAGTGCGGTCCGGGAAGCGTTGAACCAGGATGAGTTTATCCGGCAGGTCAGGACCGAGACAGGGATCAAACTGGAAATAGCTTCGGGGTTCGAAGAGGCCCGCCTTATTCATCTCGGTGTTCTCCAGGCTTTGGCGGTGTTCAAGAAAACGCACTTAATGGTCGACATCGGCGGCGGAAGCACCGAGTTTCTCATAGGGCACCAACGGCGCATACTCTACAGCAACAGCCTGAAGATCGGCGCTGTGCGACTGACCCAGCGTTTCTTTAACGGCCAGAAGACTTCTGCCAAGTCTATTCGGGAATGTGAACGGTATGTACGGGGTATGCTCAATCCTATCCGGCGATCCGCAAAACGGCAGCGCTACGAAATCGCCGTGGGGAGTTCCGGCACGATTATGAATATAGCGGGCATCATCCGGTTACGCCGCGATGGAGAGGAGGAAGGCTCGTTGAACAACTTCACCTTTTCCCGCGACGAGCTGTTCGAAACGGTGGAAGAGATCGTCGAAGCGGAACGGCCGGAGGATCGACTGAAGATCGACGGGTTGGATCCCGCACGCGCAGACATCATTGTCGCGGGAGCGATCATCCTCGAACAGGTCTTCAGAGAGCTCGGAATTCGGACCATGACGGTGTCCGAATATGCACTGCGGGAAGGGATCATCTTCGACACGATCGAGAAGCTCCACCGCAAGAAGCGATCCAACCATCTTCACGATCTTCGCTATTCGAATGTCCGACATCTTGCGGAGAGCCTTCATTTCGAAAAGGCTCACTCGCAACAGGTCGCGAAGCTCGCACTGAAGATTTTCGATGAGACCGTTTCCTAGCATCGATTGGGTATCCAGGAGCGTGAATACCTGGAAGCAGGAGCGCTACTCCACGAAATAGGCCTCTTCGTCTCCCACGCACAGCACCACAGGCACTCCTATTATTTGATCCGTAACTCGGAATTGCTCGGGTTCACGGAAAACGAGAAGGAAATCATCGCCAATATTGCGCGCTATCATCGCAAGAGCCACCCGAAGATCAAGCACGAAGGATTTCGCAGATTGACCCCGGACGATCAGGCCGTGGTTGCAAAGCTTGCAGCAATTCTCCGGATTGCCGACGGCCTTGACAGAACCCATACTTCTGCGATCGGGGATCTCCGTTGCCGCATATCGGGAAGGAAAGTCAATGTCATCCTTCGACCATCCAATGGTTCGCCGGTGGAGCTCGAGTTGTGGGGTGCCGACCGCAAGAAGAAACTCTTCGAAGAAACCCTCCGGGCTCGTGTCCGGTTCACCGTCCGCTTACAACGATAACGGCGTTTGCTGTCCCTGGTCCACACCGCCCGTCTCTTCGTAGTTTATCATTTGCTAACCTGTAGGTAATCTCCCTTTAACACCTCCTTCGTACGTTTGTGCAGTATTCGTCAAGGTGAGCGGATTCGGCGGCCGCCTGGCGATACTTCACTTCCTCCGCGTCGGGCCGGCTAACGACGAGATTTCTGGCAATGCTGTCAGTCGTCCGTGGTGGGACGGTTCGTGAAACCGGTCCGACGACCTTTTAATTCGACACAGAAGGGGTTGTTCACCTTTCACGGTTTTCCTCCAAGTTCTGCATCTCTTCGAGTTCTTCTTTGATTCTTTCCTGCCGCAAGCAGGTTGCAATGCCCGAAACCTCACGTCTCTCATTATTGCGACAAAACCACGAGCTCGATCAGTCTGCGTTCGTTTGAATCGAACAGTGTTGGTCCTGTCTGCGTGCATTTCATCCCACAATTTTGTCGTTTCGTCCGGATATTCTCGGAATTTCGATCAGTGTGCTGCATCTTGCCTCTGTCATCAACGTAGACTCACAACAAAAAGAGGAAAACCGAGATGAAATGCCGGACGCTCATTCAAATTGCGTTTGCCGTTCTTGTGACGAGCGGATTTTGCTATTCTCGACAATCAATCGCCGATCTCGAGGCTCAGGTATCAAGAGCCCCCCACGACGTCAACGCACTGTTAAATCTTGGAATCGCATACCACAATCAAGCGGCGGCAGGGAACGAGGAGGCCGTCGAAAAGGGCTTTGGTTGCTTCGACACGCTCCTGGCGATGGATGCGACAAATGCGGTTGCGTTGGTGTACAGGGGTAGTCTCTGGACAATGCGGGGGCGCGACGCGTGGTGGCCCTTTACAAAGATGAGCGACGTCGACAAAGGGATCGATGAGATGGACAAAGCCGTCGACCTCGACCCGGACAATGTGACCGTCCGTCTCACCCGAGCGATCAATAGCGTGCATCTCCCTTCGATGTTCAAGCGACTCGGGACAGCGTTGAAGGACCTTACTTATTTGCTCAACCATCCCGGGTTTTCGAAGTTCCAAGCCGGACTTCAATCGACTATTTACTACTGGGCAGGCTTTGCGTACAAGCAGGATAACCAGCGTGAGAAAGCAAAAGCGCTCTTCCAGAAAGCTATCGATGTTGCTCCCGATTCCGACACTGTCCGGAACGCCAGACGGGAATTAAAGGATTTGTCCTAACGTCCACTTAAGGAGATACTATGACTCCGCTCGTTCGCACGCAGACCATTACGAAGACCTACTCGCTCGGCAAGACGGAGGTTCCTGCACTTCGTGGTATCTCGCTGGATATCGAGCAGGGAGAGTTCACTTCGATCTCTGGACCCTCGGGAAGCGGGAAGACAACGCTCCTCAATCTCCTGGGTCTCATCGATTCACCGTCCTCAGGAACGGTCATTCTCGAAGGTTCGCAGGTCAAATACAACGGGCTCACGAAGCTTCACTCGATTCGCCTGGAAAAGCTGGGCTTCATTTTTCAAACGTTCAACCTGATTCCTGTTCTCACAGCGTATGAGAACGTCGAGTACCCTCTCTTGTTGGCGAAAAAATCCTCGTCGGAAAGAAAAACAATGGTCGAGAACGTGTTGCGGGAAGTGAAGCTTTGGGAATTCCGCAAGCACAAACCGAACGAACTCTCCGGAGGTCAACGACAACGCGTTGCCATTGCCCGTGCGCTCGTGAACAGGCCCAGGCTTATTCTTGCGGACGAACCGACAGCGAACATCGATTCCGCAACGGCGTTGGAGATACTCGACTTGATGCACACGTTGAACGAAGAAGAAAGAGTGACATTTCTTTTCTCCACACACGATCCGCTCGTGATGCAGCACGCCAGGCGTGTGGTGAAACTGCACGACGGCGTAATTATCAACGGCCGACAAAACTAACAATTGTCCTGAACGAGGAATATCCCATGTCCAACTTCATGAAACTTGCCTTTAAAAACGTATTTCGCAACCGGCGTCGCACGGCGATCACAGGTCTTGTGCTCGTGTTTGGGGCGGCAGCGCTTATCCTCGCCGGCGGATTCATCGCCTTCACCTTCAGGGGCCTGAGTGAATCGACGATCCACGGCCAGCTGGGACATATCCAGCTCTTCAACAGAGAGTTCCTGCAGCGGCAGGAGGATCGGCCGCTCGAGCTTGGCATTGACAGCGTCGATGCCATGAAGCGGAAGATCATCACCATGAACCACGTCCGGTTTTCGATGGCGCGCGTGGAGTTCATGGGGTTGATCTCGAACGGGGACAAGTCCGAAGCCTTCCTCGGCCGTGGCGTCGAGCCGGACAAAGAGCTCAAACTGGCGGACTTCGCACTCGATGTCGACACCGGTAAATTCCTCGGGGAGAACCCGGACAACGCAAAGGAAAACGAAGTCATTCTTGCGTCGGGATTGGCGAAGACCATGAAGGCAAAGCTCGGAGACTATCTCACGCTGATGACGACCACATCCAAGGGGGCATTGAACGCAATGGATGTCAAAGTTGTCGGAGTGTATTCTACGGGCATTCCCGAGTATGACGAACGGGCGTTGATGGTGGACATCCACACCGCACAACAGATTCTTAACACGAAGAAGGTGACAAAGCTCGTTATCGTTCTCGATCAGACCGACCAAACGGAGCGCGTTGCAGCATCGCTCGAGGCAATGTTCCCGAACATCAAGGCGAAGCGCTGGTTCGACCTTGCCACGTTCTATAATGCCGTCGTTCGACTGTATAACGCAATTTTCGGATTCCTGGGCGTCATTATTTTCGTGATCGTCGTGCTCAGCAGTTCGAACACGATGATGATGTCGATCTTCGAGCGGACAAAAGAAATCGGCACCCAGCTTGCAGTCGGGACATCGCGGACACGTCTTCTGCTGAACTTCTTGTACGAAGGACTCATCATTGGAGTCCTCGGTGCGTTGCTCGGACTTCTGATTGCCTATGGTCTCGCACTCGTTATTAACAAAGTCCGCATCATGATGCCTGCGCCTCCCGGCAGAACGTCGGGCTATCCGCTTCTTGTCGATACAGTCCCGGTCATCTTCGCCGGCGTGTTCTTCCTGATGTCGATGACGACAGTTGTTTCAACGCTTATCCCCGCATTCAAAGCATCGAGACTCAAGATCGTCGATGCACTCGGACATATTTGAACTGGAAAGGAACCGTATGAACCAGTCATGCATATGTGCGCTTTGGATCTCGTTGGTGATGCTTCCGACGGCGGGCATCCAAGCCCAAGATACTACGGCGCCTCTGTCGGCGGATCAAATCCTGAAGTTGTCTGACTTGAGTCGTAATGGATGGGATTCGTACGGCGTTCGCACCACGATCGAGAACTTCGAAGATGGTACGATGAAAGATAAGGGACTATTCGACGTGACGATCAAAGGGGCCAGCAAGACGCTGGTGAAGTTTTTGAACGCCGATGTGAAGGGGCAGTATCTCCTGATGGTCGATGATGACATGTGGATCTACATGCCGAATACACGAAAACCGATTCGCATCACCCCGCTGCAACGGTTGATGGGCAATGCATCCAACGGCGACGTCGCACGGACACGTTACGCGCACGATTACGCAGCGACACTGTTGAAGAATGAGGTTCTCAACGGCGTTCCGTGCTATGTGCTCGACTTGAAAGCCAAAAGCGATGGAGCGACGTACAACCGCATCGAATACTGGATCGCAAAGGAAACCAACAGACCGAAGCGGGCTGAAATATATTTGACGTCCGGGAAGCATTACAAATCAATCGATTTCGACACATACGAGGAAATCCTCGGGAGACCACTGCTCACACAGATGACTATTACGGACAGGCTGCGCAGCGGTCGTAAAACTGTCATGCGGTACGATTCGTATGCCCCGGGAGAACTGCCGGACAAGTACTTCAACAAAGATTACCTGGAAAAACTGAGATGAGTCTTCGTTCCACTACGTTTCTCGTGTTGGTTTGCATTGGCGTGGCACCGGCGATTCTCCGATCGCAGGGATTGGAGTACCGGATGTCCATCGTGGACGAAGGGACACTCAATGCGTTGAACAAAACAACGCCGATCAATTACGACAACTGCATTCTGCCCCAGCCTCATCGCGGCAACATCGGGACTTCCAATCTCTTCCTGAGCGTCGGCGGTTTATCGGCATTGCTTGACCTCTCCACCAATACCGACAACCTGCGGTCTCCCGACTACACATACTCGTTTCGAGAATTTTCCTTTGATTATTCCCTTTCCGATGCGGTGGATATCACCATAGGGAAGAAAATCCTGAAGTGGGGCACAGGATACGCCTTCAACCCCACCGGCGTCGTCGAGCCGCAGCGCTCGCCGTCGGACCCGTCGGACCGGCTCGGTCAAAATGAAGGAAGCAAGATCGCGGAAATCGACTACTTTAAAGGAAGGAGTTCGCTCACGTTCGTCTATGTGAACGATGCACGGGTGGATTCCTGGAAGTGGCACTGGGGAGTACAGGAAGTCGCGGCACGGGCCTACACATTTCTCAACGGTCTCGACCTCTCGCTCGTCGCCCATTACAGGGAAGGAGATCGGTTGGAAGTGGGAACGAACGGGTCCTATGTCCTGGGAAGCAACCTTGAGCTCCACGCCGAATTCCTGGGCAAAAAGGGATCGTCCGCACTGTATCACAATATTATCACGACGGACGACGATCAGCAGGTATTCGCTTCATATCCGTACGTGCCACTGTACAGATATTCGAATCAAATCTTCTACAAATTCCTCTTGGGCGGACAATTCACGTTCGACAATGGTCTTAACATTGCCGTCGAATACTATCGAAATACCGAGGGTCTCACGACGATGGAATGGCAAAGATGGATGAAGTTTGTTAAGTTTCAGGACGGCATCCAGCAAGGGAGCGTTCCTGTGTCGCCGGATCTTGTGGCACCATCGCGGTTCAATCTTCTCTGGGCGCTGCAAACCCTCTCCCCCCGGGGTGCGATGCAGGATTACTGCTTTGGACGCGAGTACTTTGCTGAAGACCGCTGGGGGATAGAACTCATTGAATTTATCAACGCACAGGATTTCAGCACCGTGATCATTCCGACAGTCTCGTTCAAGCTTTCCGAGAATTTCTCTACCTACGCCCGGCTGGCGCTGTTCACTGGTCGTAGCGATTCGGAGTTTGGTGCACTCTTCTATCAAAAGACGCTCAACCTTGGTATTCAATTCCAGTTATGAGTAAGAAAAGCCTTCTTCGGACTCTTTGGTTCTGCCTCATTATATCGGCGATCGTGGCGGCCGGACTGACCTATGCAGATCCCGCACATTGGTTTGATTTCCTCTTGAGCGCACTGATCTATTCGAATTGCATCGGCTTTACGGTTCACGCGCTTGTAACGCTGTTCCAACCGCGTATCGGCAAGTTTCCGTCAGTCGTTCGTCTAAGCCTTCTCCTGGTTCTCTTCCTGCTCGGTGGATTCATCGGCACGGAGATCGGCATGGCGATTCAGCGTCTCATTTCGGCCGGGAAGTTCTCGCTGCCGATGGATATGCGCTTGCTGACGTTCAACCTCGTTCTCGCGGCTATTTTTGGGAGCATTGCCGTGTTATATTTTACACTCCGGGCTAGGGCAGAATCGATGGCGGCGAAATTAAAGGAAAAAGAATTGAACGAGGAACGTCTCATCCGTCTGAAAACAAAGGCTGAACTGGAAGCGTTGCAAACCAAAATCAATCCGCATTTTCTTTTCAATACGCTCAACTCGATCGCAAGCCTGATATCGGAGAATCCGAAAGCCGCAGAGGAGACTGTCGAGAAACTCTCCGAACTCTTTCGCTATACCCTCAGGCACACGGAGCGGGACAGCGTGACGCTGGACGAAGAGCTGGATTTGGTACGTACATACCTCGACATCGAGAAAGTACGGCTCGGTGACCGTCTCCAGTTTGAAGTGAAGTGCGAAGAAAATGTCCGGAAGGTCGAATTGCCGCCGATGCTCATTCAGCCGCTGGTGGAAAACAGCATCAAGCACGGCATTGCTTCGGCAGTGGAGGGAGGTACGATTCTCGTCGAAGCCAAATCGTCGGACGGCAATTGTGTCATCGCCGTTCACGACAGCGGCAAGGGTTTCCGGCTCGAGAACGACGCCGGGGGGTTTGGCTTGAGGAGTATACAGGAGCGGTTGAGGCTTCGACACGGTGAAAAGGCATCTCTGCGGGTCATTCAGAACGGCCACACCGAGATTGTCATTACGATCCCCCTTGAGTGACGAATGACAATGCGTATCCGTGCTGTCATAGTCGATGATGAAGATCTTGCGCGCAAGCGTATCCGGAAAATGCTGCATCCGTACGAAGCTGACCTCGAAATTGTCGGTGAAGCGAGTAATGGAGGAGAGGCCGTCACGCGAATCGACGAGCTTCATCCCGACGTCATTTTTCTTGATGTGCAGATGCCGGGATTCAATGGGTTCGAGGTCGTCCGTCGGATCAAAACGAAGCCGTACATCATCTTTGTCACCGCTTACGACGAATTTGCTCTCAAGGCATTCGAAGAAAACACCGTTGACTATCTTCTGAAACCAATCGACCAGCGGCGACTCGACACGGCGATCGACAAACTCCGCAGGCTGTTCCGGGATCGTGCGCTTCGTCTTGACGAAAACGTGGAACGTCTTCTTTCCCGTCTCGCTGTTCCCCCTCCCAGGCGTCTACAGGTAAAGGTCGGCGATAGGATCGTTCTTATCGATACGGCCGATGTCGTCTATTTCGAGTCCGAAGGCAAATACACGTATCTTCACACGGTCGATCAAAAGTACATCGTCGACTCCACGCTTGCCGAGCTTGAATCAAAGCTGGATTTCACAGATTTTGTGCGGATTCACCGCTCAGCCATCATCAACCTTAATCAGATGACGGAGCTGGTGAAATGGTTTGGCGGAAAGTATAAAGTGCGACTCAAAGACAAGAACAAGACCGAGCTCGTCGTGAGTCGCGGGTACGTCGACCGGATTCACCGGCTTTGAAGCGACCGGGCCCCAAGCCGTTAACGGATCCACAAATTCCGTCCCGATTGTCTGTGCTCACCCGCGACAAAAAATTCCGTATCCTTATTAAGACCTCCCAATCCCGTCCCTTCATTTGTTATTCTTCGCGGTCAATTCGCAATCTGATTGGAGACTAGCATTTTCCCCTTTTTGGCAAAAAAACTTTGCATTTCGGGCCTCTGTTGGTTATATTTCCACTCCAAAATTTCGAGTTTTGAGCGAATTGATCGGTGAAAATGACAGATGTCCGAAAACCGTGAGCACCATGCGTCGAGGAAAAACGTCCTTTCGATTCTCGTCGTTCCGAATGGAGAAACCCGCAGATCCAGAAACTTTGAGATTGTTCCGTGGCATCTTGCAGCAGGGTTATTGGCCGCAATGGTGCTCATCGTATCCTCCGTCCTGCTGGTCCTGATCTACACTCCCGTCGGGTCGCTGGTTCCGATCTCGAACCCATACCTTGAAAACAAATACAGTAAAGAGCTGGTCAACCTGAGCCAGAGAATGAACGGTGTCATGGAGCAGCTCGTTGAATTGCGCTCCTACAATATCAAACTGCGGAAGGCGCTGGGCGAAGATGTGTCCGACACAACCACGGAACAAGCTGGCGTAAAGATTGCAGGCTCAGACGAAGTGATGGCGCCGGCCAACGTGGTGAACAACACGGCCGAGAATCAAAGTGTGCAACAGAATAATGCGGAGGCCAACTACCATCCGCCGATTCCCCAGCAGGGAGAAACACCCAAAATCGTCTTCCCGGCAATGATGCCCGTTGAAGGCTACACGACCCGTGGTTACGAACCAGCACACGGACACTTTGGTCTCGACATCGCGGCAAAAATGGGATCCCTGGTGTGTGCGGCGGCTGACGGGTACGTCGTGTTCTCGGGCTGGACGCACGACGATGGGTATCAGATCATTCTTTCGCACGACGGCGGATTCCTGACGTTCTATAAGCACAACGAGACTCTCTTGAAGCCGGCAAACGTGTTCGTCAAACGAGGTGAACCCATTGCACTGCTCGGCAACTCCGGGCAGACGAGTTCGGGCCCTCACGTTCATTTTGAGATTTGGAAGGACGGGACTCCGGTGGATCCTAAACTATACCTGTTGAATTACAACCTGTGAGAGAAGGCTATGGCAAAACCTGATCCGATTCGAGAATTGAACATGATAGGCGCGGGGACGGTCGTGGAGGGCAAGATTCGCAGCCAGGGAAGTGTGAGAATTGACGGGAAGGTAATCGGGGAGGTGATTGCCTCCGAGTCGTTGGCAGTGGGTGTGATGGGAGAAGTGGAAGGGAACATCACGGGGAAAAACATCACAATTGGCGGTAAAGTGCGCGGAGCGGTCAGTGCCGCCGAAAAAATTGTCTTTGAAGGCAAGTCGGTCGTACGGGGAGACGTGCGCGCCACACGGCTCGTCATAGACGAGGGATCGATATTCGACGGCAAGGTGTCGATGTCGGAAAAAGCCCCGCTCTACGAAGTGAAGCATTAGGGCAGGATCTTCCGGATTTCAGACGGGCACATTCACATTGGACTTTGGGTGCGCGTGTGAAATTGAATAAGTCATCAAACTCGATTGTGCGTGAGCTCTCCCCGTACCTTGGTCTGGGAATCCAGTTGGCTGCCGGAGTCATCATTTTTTATTATTTGGGGTCGTGGGCTGACGGAAAATTGCACACTGCGCCCTGGTTCATGCTCGTGGGCGTCTTGATCGGAGTCGTTGGCGGATTCATCAAGTTCTTTCGGACTGCAGCCGAATTGGGCAAGACGGAAACGACCCGGAAAGACAAAGGGGCGATGTGAAGGCAGATTGGCGCTTTCTCCGGCTAGTCGCTTATCTCTACGCAGGCGCATCCGTCACGGGGTATATCGTGATCTCACGGTACGGCTCGCACGAGGCGCTCAGAAGCGCCGTCGTTGCAGACCTCGCCAGCCTGGTGCACTTGCTTCTCGGTTACGGTGCGGTGGAGTATTCGTTCGGCAAGAGCAACATCACCTTTTTGAAAATTGTGCTGGGCGGCATAGGATTGAGGCTCTTTCTTCTCGCTTCACTTGTCCTTGTTCTGCTCAGGTACTATGCGTTCGATCCGCTTTCGCTGACGCTCTCGCTTCTCTTCTTTTACGTGTTGAATCTTATTTTGGAAATCTATTTGTTGGAAAACAGGGTATCCATCAAGCAACAATAGCAATCGAACATGCCGTTTATTCCTTCCAATATGGCCGATACGCTCCGGCAGGCGCCGCAGGCGGTCGCCGACACGATGCGATCCGTCGCCGGTGGTGAACAGGCGGAGCAGTTCAACTTCACACATCTGTTCAGCCATTTAAGGGATTCGCACGAAATCGATATTCCATTCGGTCATATCAATCTTCCGCATTTTCCTGCCGTCGCGATCGGTGGATTCACGATTGATTTGTCCATCACCAGACACGTGGTGTTTCTCTGGGTAGCCGGGATTATTTTGATTGTTGCAGCAGTGTCCTCGGCACGCAAGTACCGGCGTTCCCCCGTCCCTTCCGGTTTTGCGAGCGCCCTTGAGACGATTGTCATATTCGTGAGGGACGATATTGTGCTGGATACGATGGGGAGCGCGGGATTGAAGTATCTTCCGTATCTCATCACGACCTTCTTGTTCATACTGATCATGAACTTGCTCGGTCTCGTTCCCTACGGCGTGACGTCGACGACGAATATCGCGGTGACAGGAGGGCTCGCATTCATTTCATTGGTGATGATTCAGGTGGCAGCCATCCGCGAGCAGGGTGTCAAGGCATATTTCAAACATCTCACGGGCGGGGTTCCGTGGTATCTTTGGCCCATCATGGTTCCGACCGAGCTGGTCGGGATGTTTACGAAACCTTTTGCGCTGTGTCTTCGTCTGTTTGCGAACATGAACGGCGGGCACATGGTGGTTCTGTCCTTTATCGGACTGATCTTCATATTCAAATCGTACCTTGTGTCGCCGGTCCCGGTGTTGTTCGCTGTCGGCATCAGTCTGCTGGAAATCATCGTTGCGCTGCTGCAGGCCTACATCTTTACGATCCTGACGGCGCTCTTCATGGGAACGGGGATGCAGGCGGGGGAACACGAAGGGCACGGACACGAGAAAGTGTGACTCATTCAAAATCTACTAATACAACAATGAACATAATTTCAGGAGGAATGTTCCATGGAAGCAAACGCAGTTGAAGTCGCAAAATGGGCCGCCCAACAATGGGGATATGTCGCAGCAGGGTTTGGAGCAGGACTTGTCATGCTCGGCATGGCGTTCGGGATCGGCAAACTTGCAGCCGCAGCGATGGATGCCAGTGGCCGTCAACCGGAAGTGGCCGGCCAGGTCCGCACATCGATGCTTCTGGCGGCGGTTCTGATCGAAGGTGCGACATTTTTCGCTCTCGTTATTTGCTTCATTCTCGCGAACAAGTAACCACGAAGAACGAGGAATTGTATGCTTGAAGTTAATCCGGGTCTTGTGCTGTGGACCATTATTTCGTTCATCATCCTTGTCGCCGTTCTGGGCAAGTACGCCTGGAAACCGATCATCAAGGCGCTTGCAGATCGTGAAGACAAGATTCGCAGCGCTCTTGAGCAGGCGGATCGTGCCCGCTCCGAAGCCGCCGACCTCCTGAAGAAAAACGAGGCGAATATGGCACGCGCTGAACAGGAGTACCAAAAAATGCTGCGCGACGGGAAAGAAATGGCCGAGAGGGTGAAGGAGGAGATCGTCGGCAAAGCGCGCCTGCAGGCTCAGCAGGAGATCCAACGGGCAAGCGAGGAAATTCAGCGCAGCGTCGACTCCGCC
>Ga0335079_10002286_pt1 | contig 22119 bp, 16 predicted proteins | sample Lox_Sample_33_FD_206719 | JGI IMG/M metagenome (GOLD analysis project Ga0335079, IMG submission 206719) | Soil microbial communities from Loxahatchee National Wildlife Refuge, Florida, United States - Lox_Sample_3.3 | ecosystem: Environmental > Terrestrial > Soil > Wetlands | place: USA... | reverse complement strand
ATCACCGATGTTCCGCTCGACACGGCTCGCGCCAGCACCGCAGCGGCCATCCGCCACCGGATCGGGGTCTCGGTAGCCGACGCGCACCTGGGCGCGGTTATTCAGTCAACGTCGGCCGGGCAGCAGATCACGGTCGTGACCAGCGACCCAGGTGACATCCGCCTGGTGGCCGGCGACAGGGATATGACCGTTGTCGCTATCTGAGCCGTGGTAAGGGTGCCGACCGTCAGGCCGGGCGGGCGTCGCGGGCGTGACGGGGAAGATCTCGGTTCAGCGCCCGCGGGGGAGGAGCTGTGCCAGAGCGCGAACCGCACTTCGTCGTGCTGGCGGGCGGCCTTGGCCGTGGCGGCGGCGGAGCGGCTGGCGGGGCGACGGGGTCACCGCCGGCCGGGTCCTCGTCGGTGAAGGTCAGCGGTACCCAGGCGCGGCGCAGGTGCCAGGTGAGGTAGCAGGCGAGCATGCGGATCAGCACGTGAGCTTTGACGCGTTCTTCGGGGTAGTGGTAGACGGGCCGCAGCTCCAGGTCGTCGGCCTTGATGTGGCGGAAGTCGCGTCGACTGCTGCGCGGCGCTGCGCGTGTCGTGGTGGACCAGGTAATCCGCTTGATCGCCTGCCTGGTGACCCACAGAAACCAGCGTTCCCAGCCCTCGGGGGACTGGGGTGGCTGATCGGGGTCAGCAGGTTCTCCCCGCATAGGCTGCACCGCCCGTCCTGCCTGGACAGCAGGCGTCCGGGCAGCCGGAGCCCGCGGCCCGGACGCCGCTAAACGATCAGGGGGGCCGTAACCATTCTGCCACCCCCAACCGTCGCCATCCCAGCCGCCGCACGGGACCAAGACACGCGCACCCGCCCCCAGGCCCCTCGGGAAACCCTCACGAGCCAACGCGGATCACGGTCGATCTACCGCATGACTCGTGTGTTGCAGGCGCTCAAAGATCAATTTTAAGATCGCAACATGGTCTTGATATGTGGAAACGGCGGCTAACGACAAAACCCTGCTGACCTGCGGTTACGGGATGTTTTTGAAGGGCTGCTCCCGGGTTAGGTGGGCTGATCTCCCAGCGTTTTGGGTGGTTTGGGGCAGTTCGGGTTCGGTCCGCGGACGGGCGGGTGCGCGGCGGCACTTGGGTACCGCGGGTTGATCTTGACTCAGTTTTCGGCGCGGGCTATCTCTTTCAGGGGGATGGCCTTGTTCTCCCTGTAGATCATGGCGAAATGTCTTTTGATGATGGGTCGGCCAGCCGAGGATCGCGCCGCAGCCGGATGACGGCCCGCTGCCTGATAGGCCCGATGCTGCCGACCGGGATGCCAAGGCGATGGGAGAGATCGAGATAACTCTGACGCTCTCGCCTCAGCAACTCGATGAGGACCGTCCGCTGCCGGTCCGGCAAGGCCGTGATGGCTCGGTAGAGATGGTCATGCTCGTCGCGGCGTGCCACCTCGGCGCATGGATCGCATTCCCGACTTCTGTCGTCGATCAACCGTGCCGCGTCCAACTCGGTGAGCGGTACCTCCCGCCGTTTCTTGGTAATCAGCTGGATGCATTCGCGTCGGCAAATGGTTGCCAGCCAGCTGCGTAGCTTATCCGCTTGGGATAGCTGATCGATATGTTCCATGCAGCGCAGCCAAGTGAATTGAACGACGTCAGCGGCGTCTTCGGCTGATAGCCCGTGGTGGCGGGCGAGCCACCGTAGCAGCGGCTCGTATTCATGGATCAGGTCGCGCCATACCGAATCATCTCCCGCCCGGATTCGGTCAACAAGTGCGGCCGGGCTTTGGGGGAGCGCGGTTGTGGTGGCGGTTGCGCTGGCGGCCTCCGATTTCATCGGTTTCCCTCATCTCTTCTGGGCCGCAAGATTTGCTGGCCAGAGCTCCGCGACTGCGCCGGTCGAGTCGCACGTCGATGACTGAGCGACAGGAGCTGCGTTGTTTCTCGTCGCAGGTCCGGGGCTTGTCTTCCTTGGCGCATGGTTCGACAATGAATAGCGGGTGCTGACAGTCCGCTGACACCTGGGGGAAGGGCGGTCGATGCAGGTACGGATCCTCGGCCCTTTCCAGCTTGAGGATGGTGGCCGACGGATCACGATCGGCGGGGCCCGGCAGCGCGCCGTGCTTGCCTATCTGCTGCTGCATGCGAACGAGGTTGTGCCGAGCGAGCGGCTTCTGCTCGATCTGTGGAGCGAAGACTCCCCACCCAGCGCGGCGAACGCCCTTCAGGCGGCGATCTCACGGGTGCGAAGAGTGCTTCCGCCGGCTCGGCTTATCACCACAACGCCGGGCTACGCGCTGCGGATCTTCCCGGCTGAGCTAGACGTCAGGCAGTTCGAGCAGCTGATCTCCGAGGGCCGCGATGCGCTCGCCGCGGGAGCGCCAGCGGAGGCGGCCCGGATGTTTGGTCAGGCGCTGTCCCTACGGCGGGGCCCGCCGCTGGCCGATTTTCGCTACGAACCCTTCGCCCAGGCCGAGATTGCCAGGCTCGAGGAGTTGCATCTGACTTGCATGGAGGAGCGCATCGAGGCGATCTTGGCGCTCGGCTCGGCGGGTGCACTCACCGCTGAGCTACAGCGGCTGGCCAGCGAGCATCCGCTACGCGAGCGTTTTCGCGGCCAGCTCATGCTCACCCTCTACCGCAGCGGCCGGCAAGCTGAAGCACTTGATGTCTACCGCGAGTTCCGCCGCACGCTGCGGGAAGAGCTTGGTTTGGAGCCGTCGCCGCTGCTACGTGAACTCGAGGCGGCGATCCTGCGCCAAGACCCGCTTCTGTCACGTCGGTCGACTACCACCGGAGCTCCACTGACGCGCAGACCGGTGACCGTGCTCTGCGTGGTAGTGCAGATGGAGTCGAACTCAGGTGTGGCGCTGGACCCAGAGGCCCATGAGGTCGTCAATGAGTACTCAGTCTCTGGCCTGACAGCGGTTCTCGAGCGGTATGGGGGGAAGCTGGCGATCAGCGCCGGCGAGCGCCTGATGGGTGTATTCGGCGTCGAAAGCCTGCATGAGGACGATGCCCTTCGAGCGGTGCGGGCAAGTCTGGAAGCGCGAGCGGCGCTCGACGCCGAAGTCGGCATTCCGTTGGGTCGTCATAGTGCGGGCCTGACCTACCGTTTCGGCCTCGCGACCGGCGAGGCGCTGGTGGGAGGGTCGGTTCCGCTTGGGTTCGCGGGGGATGTGGGGACCCGTGCGGTTCAGCTTGCGGAAGCCGCCAAAGCTGGTCAGATCCTCATCACCGGGCAGACTCAGCAACTCGCTGCGGCAGCCATCGAGACGGATAGTGCCGGTCCCGATCGGTTCATCTTGCGGTCCGCGCATGCTGGCGTGCGTCCGCTTGCGCTTCGTCTCGACGCGCCTTTGATAGGTCGCGTCGAGGAGATGCGCCGCCTCGAGTCCGCGTACCTTCGGGCCACTCGTGAGCGCGTGACGATCATCGTCACCGTGATCGGCGAGGCAGGACTTGGGAAGACGCGGCTCGTCCACGAGATTGTCGGGCGTCTCGGCCGCGAGGTGAAGGTCCTTACCGGCCGATGCCTACCATATGGCGAGGGCATCACGTTCTGGCCGCTGCGTGAGCTAGTCCGTCAAGCGGGTGCAGCTCCTGGCTCCGCGGAGGCGATTAAGGCCCTCCTCGACGGCGAGGCGGACGCGGAGGGCGTCGCCGAGCGGCTGCACCATGCTCTCGGCCTGGGTGACCAGGGGAGCTCAGACGCCGCCGAGATCTTTTGGGCAGCCCGTCGCTTTCTTGAAGCGCTTGCGCGGTCTCAGCCGTTGCTGATCATATTCGAGGACCTGCACTGGGCCGAACCGACCTTCCTCGACCTAGTTGAGTCCCTCACCCTTCAGCCGGGGCGGTCGCCGATCGTCCTAGTGTGCATCGCGCGCCCCGAACTGCTGGAACAGCGTCCAGCTTTGGCGGCTGAGGCAGATAGGGCAGTGTCCATCGAGCTCGCACCACTCGGCGAAGGCCCAGCCGCGGCGCTCCTTGACGCACTTGCAGCGGATCAGCACATCCCGGCGTCCACTCAAGCACGGCTTATTGACACCGCTGGCGGCAACCCCCTCTACCTTGAGCAGCTGGCAGTCTCCCTCAGCGAGCAGACCGAGAGCGAGATCCGGCCAATACTGCCACCCACTATCCAGGCTCTGCTCGCCGCGCGCCTGCAGCGCCTTGGCCCGGGAGCCAGCAGCGTGCTCGCCAGTGCGGCCATCGTCGGTAAGTACTTTGGCGTGCAAGCAGTTCGGGAGCTGCTTCCCCCCGAGGCGCGCGGCCCGCTCAACCGCAACCTCCAAACCCTCATCGAAAAAGGCCTTGTGCAACAAGGGCCGGTCGGTGCACGACCTGTGGAGCAATACAACTTCCGCCACATCCTCATCCAGCAGGCGGCTTACCGCGCGATCCCCAAATCGCTTCGCGCTGAGCTGCACCTCCGCTTCGCCGACTGGCTCCAGTACGTTTTCCCGGAACGTGTCCCGCAACGCGCGGAGATCCTTGGTTATCACCTCGAACAGTCCGTCCGCTATTGGAACGAGGTCCGGCCCGCCGAAGCCCAGCCGGCTGGGCTTTCGCGCCGGGCGGCCGGACACCTCGAAACAGCCGGGTGCGCCGCGTATGACCGCGGGGACGCCCTGGCTGCGGTGAACTTACTTGACCGCGCGGCTGGGCTGCTTCCCGCTGACGATCCCGCCGCCGGGCGGCTTTATACAAGTCTTGGCGCCGCGTTAACGGAGGCTGGGCAGCTTGAGAAAGCACGGGCCACCCTCGACCACGCTCAGCGCATCGCGACTGCGGGCGGCGACCAAGGCCAGTACGCCCACGCGCGGGTTCAGGCCCTCCTGCTGCGTCTCGGGGTGGACCAGAATGACGCGGCTATGGAGATTACTTGCGCGCTTCCCGAATTGCGCCGTGTGTTCGACCGGACCTGGGACGAGCGGGGGATCTGCCGGACCCTGCAGCTAGAGGCCGCGCTGCAGTGGAACCACGCGAGGTCGGCCGCCGCCGAAGACGCGTGGCAGCGTGCTGCCGAATACGCGCGCCGTGTGAACGACCGGAGGCAACTCACCGAAATACTTGGCTGGCTCGCCTCAGCCGCGCTCTGGGGCCCGACCCCGGCACCGGAAGGGATACGGCGGTGCGGAGACTACCTCGATGAGATCGGGAACCACCCGAGTGGAAAGGCTGTTATTCTCAACCACCTGGCGGGCCTGCACGCGATGCAGGACGACGTCACGGCGGCACACGCGGCACTCGACTGCGCGAAAACCCTCCTGGACAGACTCGGCCCCACGATGACCGCGGCGATCACTCAGCCCGCCGCCTTCGTCGCGATGCTGGCCGGCGATCCGGCGACCGCCGAGATGCACCTTCGCCTCGAATACGAGTCCCTCGACGAGATGGGCGAAAGGCGTTACCTGGCCACTACCGCGGTGAAACTCGCGAGGGCCATCGCGGCACAGGGTCAGAGCCGGTACGACGAAGCTACCCAATTGATCGTGATAAGCCGGGAAGCGGCGGCGGGCGAGGACCTGTCCGCCGAGGCACGCGGCCAGGGACTATCGGCCAGAATCCTCGCGGACCGTGGCCACCAGTCCGAAGCCGTACTACTCGCACGATCGGCGGCTGTGCTCACCGCGCAGACCGACCTGTTGAGCGAGCGCGCAGATATCCTGCTCGATCTTGCTCACGTCCTTGCTGCGGGCGGCCGCGTCTCCGAAGCACACGCGGCATCCACCGAGGCCCTTGACCTCTACAAACGCAAGGGCAACCTGCCAGGAGCCCGGGAGTCGCTCCGATACCTGGCCCAATATGCGCCTGCTTGAAACTATTTGAAGGTATCAGCAAGCCCGGTTGGCGCCTCGTACTCATCGAGGCCTCCACAACCGGCCTGCTGAACGAGTCCACACACCTCCCGCTCGATCTCGCCTACATCCTCGCTGCGGCCGGCCGAGCCGCTGAAGCACTTGCCACATCTGTCCAGGCTCTTCACCTCCCGTTACCAACGCAAAGGAAATCTCCCAGGAGCCAGGGATTCCCTCCGATACCTGGCCCCACCACAACCCACTCGAAAGGATTCACCATGGTCAACTCGCAGGTCCCTAAGGTCCAACTCACACTTGACGGCAAAATCGTGCTCACCGTTCAGGTCGCCGGTTTCGCGGAGGGCAAGTCTGTCGAAATATCCGGCTACTTAACCCAGGACGTTGGAGTTTACGCTAGCTTCCATGTCACCCGAGATCTCCCTAAGCCCAACGCGGGCGTTGCTGAGGTGGAGGTGCCCCTGTCCTCGAAGGAATTGGAATTGGACGAAACGAAACCGGTCACGGTCGTCACCTCGGTGTCAGAAGTCTGGCCCAGCATGCTGACCGTAGCTACGTCCACGTCCAATGGATTCAAGACTGAATGGGAAATCGACACCGCTGCGACAGAACGCTGGCGGTCCAAATCCGGAGCTACGAGCGGGGGTCTGAAGGTCTGGCCCTAACCCATGAGGGGCGCCCGGCACGAGACCGTCGGGCCACCCGCGGCAGCCGTCGGGATTATCTTCCATAACGGCTGCCGCGGGCGTGTCACGGCTTCACGATGAGCGCATGACGCCGGGGGCAACCGATCCTGGTCGATCCTGGCTTCCGGGTTGACCGTCTTGGGTGTAGAGGTGACCGTGGAAGGTATTGACCTCATGGATTGCGGAATCGCCGCCATCTGCGTCCGCGGGGTACGCCGGCAGTCGATCGCGATCCTCGACCTCCCGCTGCCAGCGCCCTCTCCACCGGGTTCGGAGTGGATCAGGGCCTACGGGCATTGGGCGGGCCTGCGATGAGCGAGTACCAGTGCTACGAGTTCCTCGCGGTTGATCGTCCGCTGACTACTGCTGAGCAAGCGGAAGTCCGCCAGCTCTCAACGCGGGCCAGGATCACGGCTACCAGCTTCACTAACGAGTACCACTGGGGTGACTTCAAAGGCAGTCCGGACCAGCTGATGCAGCATTACTACGACGCGCATCTGTACTTTGCGAACTGGGGCACTCACCGGATCATGTTCCGGCTGCCGCGCACGCTCCTGGACCCGAAGATCGCCGGACAGTACCGCGTCGATGGACAGGTGCGCATGTCGGCCACGCGCGAGCACGTGATCCTCGACTTGACCCAGTGAGGACGAGGCGGGTGAGTGGGTGGAGGATACCGATGAATCCCTGTCCGCCATCGTCGGTGTCCGCTCCGAACTGGCCGCCGGGGACCTGCGTCCGCTGTATCTGGCATGGCTGTCGGGCTACGGCGTGTGGGAACGCGATGAGGACGCTTTCGGCGAAGAGAACGAGGGCGACATGGAGCCACCGGTCCCGGCGGGCCTGGGATCACTCACCGCTCCGCAACGCGCCCTGGCCGACTTTCTCCGCGTCGACTCTGACCTTCTGGAGGTCGCGGCCGAGACCAGCGCGGCGCTCCCCGCGGTGACCGGCGATGCGCGCGCGCTGGCCACGCATATCGCGAAGCTGCCCGTCAGTGACAAGAACCGGCTTCTGACGCTGGTCGCAGAAGATCAGGCGGCAAGGGCCCGGATGGAGCTGCTGCGGGGCTTCCGCACGGATCCTGAGCGCGACTCCCGTCCCCGACGGACCGTCGCCGAACTCCTGGACACCGCCGGGGCACTTCGCCTGCAGCGCGGGCGGTGAGCGGGTGTCACGGCTGCCGCGCAGCACGCCCTCCGGAAACAACAGCGGGCTGCAGTCCGGCAAAGGCGCCTGGACGAACCGGCCCACGACCCTGACCTGAGACTGCCTGGGCCGCCGCCGAAAGGCTGATCAACGCCCAAGTTGTCACCTCAATTACGAACGGCGGTCACCCTGCTCAGGGACCCGGAACGCATCTGCGGCTGGCCCGCGCGCCGGGCGGCCGCCCACACCGGCGGTTACTTTCTTCGACGGGGTCGACCGGGTTCTGGCCGTCGATACCGCAGTCGGCGGTCCAGAACGCGATCTGCCCGGTCCGCGGATCGATCAGCCAGCCGTGCTCGTAGGTCTCCTGGTCCGCCAATGCCGTCGCGATCTTGTCGAGGTCAAGGCTGGTCAGCTCGAACATCGGTCGCTCGCGCTCTGAGGGCGAGCGAGGGATTTGTGACGCGCCGGTGAGGCCCGGTCGCGGCACCAGACCACCGTCACCCGGCCTGACCGGCGAGCACCGGGCGGCCCCCGGCTGAGCTGCGGCGGTTGTGGCTGCGGATTGCCACCTGCACGATGCCCTTCGCCACGCGTACGGGGAAGACCGGTACCCGGACGGCAAGGTCTTCCAGGCACGTTCCTGTCACCAGGTCGAAGCGCTGCTTGTACATGGGTGAGGCGACGTAGCGGAGATCGCCGGCCGAGCCGACCAGCCCGCGACTCAGCACGTTCGCACCACAGAACGGGTCGCGGGCGGCGATCGCGTGAATCTCGTCGCCGGTGAGCCGGAAAATCGCCACGGGCACGCCTTCGGCGAGGGCTGCGACGCCACGGTCCGGGACGAGATCGGCGAAACGGCATACCGGAATCCAGGTCACGTGGAGTACCTCCTCGGGCGGGCGGATCAGCGGGACTGGGATGAGCGACGCGAGCGCCAGGCTCACCCCCGTGAGGTAAGCGCGACCAGGACCTCGCGTTCTCCGGCGGTCGCCGGGCGCGGCTGGTCGCGTTCGGTCACGAACACGATGTCCGGGTCGGCCTGGCCTGGCGCGTTGACGAAAGACACGAAGTGCCGCAGCGCGTCCGGATCCGTCAGCGTCCGCCGCCACTCGCACTCGTAGCTCTCGGCGAGCCGGCGCATATGGGCGTCCCACTCGGCGCACATGCCAAGCGAGTCGTCCACGATCACCCGCCGCAGGTGTGCCAGACCGCCCTCCAGCCGGTTCAGCCAGGTCGCGGTCCGCTCGAGCCGGTCGGCGGTCATCACGTAGAAGAGCAGAAACCGGTCGATGTACTGGATAAGGGTCTGGGTGTCGAGGTCCTGAGCAAACAGCTTGGCGTGTTGTGGCCTGGCCCCGCCGTTGCCGCCGACGTACAGGTTCCAGCCCCTCTCGGTGGCGATGACGCCGACGTCCTTCCCCTGTGCCTCAGCGCACTCCCGCGCACAGCCAGACACGGCTCCTTTGATCTTGTGCGGTGCCCGCAACCCGCGGTAGCGCATTTCCAGCCGTATCGCGAGGCCGACGGAGTCCTGGACGCCATAGCGGCACCAGGTGGTACCCACGCACGACTTCATGGTTCGGAACGCCTTGCCGTAGGCGTGGCCGCTCTCGAACCCGGCGTCGACCAGGCGCCGCCAGATCGACGGGAGCTGTTCCACCCGGGCGCCGAGCAGGTCGATCCGCTGCGCGCCTGTGAGCTTGACATACAGTCCGAAGTCGCGGGCTACCTGCGCCAGGACGGCGAGCTTGGCCGGTGTGATCTCACCGCCGGGTACCCGCGGTACCACCGAGTAGGTGCCGTCACGCTGCATGTTGGCGAGCATGTGGTCATTGGTGTCCTGGAGCGACGCCTGTTCTCCGCCAAGGACGTACCCGCCCTCGCACGAGGCGAGGATCGAGGCTACGACGGGGCGGCAAATCTCGCAGCCACGGCCCGTCCCGTACGCCGCGAGCAGCTCGCCGAACGAGGTATGGCCCCGCACGCGGACCAGGTCGTATAGCTCCTGCCGTGTGAAGGGGAAATGCTCGCATAGTGCGTTGCTCACCGGCACGCCGCTGCCAGAAAGCTCGGCCCGGCGTAGCTTGTCAAGCGACGGCACGCAGCTGCCACAGCCCGTGCCGGCCTGGGTCCGCTTCTTCAGGCCGGTCACCGTTTGGCATCCATCGGCGACCGCGCGGCAGATCGTGCCCTTGGTCACCGAGTTGCAGGTGCAGATCAGCGCCTCGTCCGGCAGATCGGTCACGCTGAGGCCCGCGCGGTCGCCGCCGCCACGAACGCCCGCGAGCAGCTCACCGGGCGGCTGCGGGAGCCGCCTGCCCACGAGCGGAGCCAGCAGCGAATATGCGGTCGCGTCGCCGACCAGGACGCCGCCGAGCAGCCCGCGGCCGTCCGGCGCGACCACGAGCTTGGCGTAGGTCCCCGCGACGGGGTCGTCCATCCGGACCTCGAGTGCCTCACCGCTTGCCGCGTGGGCGTCGCCGAAGCTGGCCACATCGACATCGAGCAGCTTCAGCTTGGTGGCCAGGTCCGGCGTGGTGAACACGGCGTCGCCGCCGAGCAGCCGCCGCGCCACCACCTCGGCCATGGCGTAGCCGGGAGCGACCAGCCCGTACGTGGTGCCCTCCACGGCGGCGCACTCGCCGATCGCCCAGATCGCCGGATCCGCGGTGCGGCAGGTGGCGTCCACCATGAATCCACCGCGCGGCCCGACCGGCAGCCCGCAGACTGCGAGCTCATCGCGCGGCCGGATACCTGCAGAAAAGACGACCACGTCGACGTCGAACCCGCCGCAGTCGGCGAGCTCCAACCGGGCCACGCGACCGCCGGAGGTCCTGATCGCTTCGGTCCTGGCACCGCAGTGCACGGTCAGGCCCCGGCGGGTGATGTGACCGAGCAGCGTGCGCCCTCCTTCTTCGTCCACTTGGACGGACATCAGCCTGGGCGCCATCTCCACGATGTGGATGTCCAGCCCGAGGTTGCGGAGGGCCCCCGCTGCCTCGAGCCCGAGCAGTCCACCGCCGATGACCGCACCGCACCTGCGGTTCGCGTGAGCGATGCCGCCGTTCCGCGCGGGGGCGCCGACCAGGGCGGAGACCGTGCCGCACGCCGCGTGGCCCGCGGCCGCCTGTCCCGCGGCCACCTTTGGCTGCAGTGCGGCCACGAATGTGCGGATGGCATTGAGGTCGTCGATGGTCCGGTAGACAAAGCACCCGCTGACGTCGGCGCCGGGCACTGGCGGCACGAACGGCCGTGACCCGGTGGCAAGCACGAGCAGGTTGTAGCCGAAGGTCTCACCCGCGGCGGTGATCACGCTGCGTGCGGCGCGGTCGATCGCGGTCACTGCCATGCCGGTCCGCAACGTCACGCCGAGGTCGGCGTAGCAGCCAGCAGGCCCGAGGGCAAGATCGGCCGCCGAGCAGCCGTCGAGATAACGGGACAGCTCCACACGGTTGTAGGGCGGATGGCTTTCCTCGGTGAGCAAGGTGATCTGGAACCGGCTGCCCGCATCCCGCCGGGCGAGTTCTTCGACGAGGCGGTGAGCCACCATTCCGCCACCGACGATCAGCAGCCTCTGCACCGGTCTCACCTCCATGTCCAGGTTGCATGCAGACTTTGAGTCAGCGGTTTCCGTTCCGTTTCGCCTGCGTAGCTTCTGCGTCGCCCGGGGATGCGACGCGCCGTTTACCCGGCCTTTGCATAGCGCATGGTTTCCTCCTCCGCTGCGCAGCCTGCCGCGAGCAGGGCGGCGACCGAGCCGCGGCAGGTGCCGCAGCCGGTGGTCGCCCGGGTCCGGCCGGCTACATCTGCGACGCTGCGTGCGCCGCGCGCCACGCAGGCGCGGATGTCGGCGGCCGGAACACTGTTACACAGGCACACCAGGGCATCGTCGGGCAGCGCTGCCGGGTCGCCGCCTCGGGGCCGTTCGCCCGATCCGCCGAAGAGCAGATGGAGCCGGTCCGGCGGCAGGGCCGTCTGCCTGTCGTAGGCGACTGTGACCGTGCCCACGGTGCCGACATCACCGAACATGACCGCGCCGGTCAGCCGGCCGTTGCGGATGACGAGCTTCTTGTAGGTGCCGCGCACAGGATCGACGAATTTCACCACCTCGGCGGCGTCGTCACCGGTCTCGTGCGGATCATCACAGCTGTCACCCATCGCCGCCAGGTCGATGCCGTCCGCCTTGAGCCGTATCACTGGCCGTGAGCCGGAATATGGCACTGGCGGGCCGCCGTGGGCGACGGTCGCCGCTGCCACGGCCGCCTGTTCAAGCGCGGGGAGGGCCAGGCCGTATACCTGGCCGCGGTGTTCCGCGCAGTCCCCGATGGCCAGGATCCGTGGATCGGTGATGCTGCGCAGCGCATCGTCGACGAGGACCCCGCGGCCGGTTGCCAGGCTCGCCGCGGCCGCGAGCTGAACGTTAGGCCGGGTGCCGCAGGAGAACACGAGCAGTTCGCAGTCGAGGACGAACCGGTCGGACAGGCGTACCCCGGCGACCCAGCCGTCGCCCTCGACCGCGCTCGCGCCCGTCGCCACGTGGCAGGCGGTACCCATGTCCTGCAGCACCCGGCGCAGCACGGTCGCTGCTTCCGCGTCGAGCTGGTTGTTCATCAGGAATTCCGGTCGGTGCACCACCACGACGCGAATGCCTCGCTCGGCCAGTCCTCGCGCGGCCTCCAGACCCAGCACGCCGCCGCCCACCACGACGGCGCGTTTCGCCTGTCCCGCCGCGGCAACGAGGGCGGCGCAGTCGGCCAGCGTGCGGAAGGCAAAGCAGCCAGGCAGCAACTGGTCACCACGCCGCAACCCACGAATCGGGGGCAGCATGGGCGAGCTACCCGTGGCGAGAACCAGATGGTCATAGCCGATGAGAGTGCCGTCGTCGCAGAAAACCGCCGAGCGGTTCCTGTCGATCGCGACGACCCGCACTCCCGCACGTACGGTCACCCCCCGGTCGGCATACCAGCGCGGCGTATGCAGGAACACATCGCCTTCCGCGCGTGAACCGGCTAGCACCTCGGTAAGCAGCACTCGGTTGTAGCCGCCCCGAGTCTCGTAACCGAGCACGGTGACCTCGTACTTTTCCGCGGCACCGGTCTCGCCGCACAGCTTCTCCACAAAGCGGGTCCCCGCCAGACCATGCCCGGCCACCACTACCTGCCGTCTCACCCGGCCTCCAGCTTGCTGAGCCGGACGGCGCACGCCTTGAAGGCAGGCATCCGCGACACCGGGTCGAGTGTGGGGTCGGTGAGCGTGTTGGCGCGCATGGCACCACCCCAGTGAAATGGCGCGAAGATGGTGTCAGGCCGGATTGTGTCAACCACACGGACGGTCAGCTGTGCGCTGCCGCGGCGCGAAGCCAGCCGCGCCAGGTCGCCGTCGGCCAGCTCGAGTGCGGACGCGACTACCGGGTGCACTTCTACGAATGGCCCTGGCGAGGATGCCAGCTCGGCGATGCGCCGCGTCTGCGCGCCACTTTGGTAGTGGGCTAGCAGACGGCCGGTGACGAGCCACAGCGGATAATCCTCATCGGGTTCTTCTGTGCTTACAGCTGGCTCGGCCGGGTGGAAGCGGGCCCGTCCGTCAGGTGTAGGGAAGGAGTCTGTGAACATTCTCGGTGTGCCCGGATGGTCGGTATGCGGGCACGGCCAGAAGACCCCATCCTCAGCCTCGATCCGTTCCCAGGTGATCCCCGCGTAGTCGGCCAGCCCACCGGCGCTGGCCGCCCGCAGCTCGGTGAAGACCTCGCGCGGCTCGGTGGGGAAGCCGCGGCTGACACCGAGACGCCGCGCGAGCGCGGCGATCACCTCTAGGTCGCTGTGCACCTGCGGCGGCGGCGCCACCGCCTGGCGACGAAGCAGCACCCGTCCCTCCAGGTTGGTCATGGTGCCGCTCTCCTCGGCCCACTGTGTTACCGGAAACACCACATCGGCCAGCGCGGCGGTCTCCGACCGCACCACGTCGCAGACGATCAGCGCATCCAGCCCGCGCAGCCGGTCCTCGACGTGGGCGGCGTTGGGCGCGCTGACCACCGGGTTGGATCCGGCGACCACCAGCACCCGCACGTCGCGCCCGAGTGCATCGAGCAGTTCGTAGGCGGACGGCCCCGGTCCGGGCAGATCGCCCGGATCAATGCCCCACACCCGGGCGATGTGCGCGCGGTCGGCCGGATTCGCCAGCTTGCGGTAGCCCGGCAACTGGTCGGCCTTCTGGCCGTGTTCGCGCCCGCCCTGGCCGTTGCCCTGCCCGGTGAGGGTGCCGTACCCGCTGTGCCGGCGGCCGGGCAGGCCGCGGGCGAGCGCGAGGTTGATCCAGGCGAGCGCGGTGTCGGTGCCATGGGCGTGCTGCTCGGCGCCCCGCGCGGTTAGGATCATCGCGGTCGGCGCGCCAAGAAGCATCCGCGCGGCCCGCTGCAACGCGGCTGCGGGCACACCGGTCGCCCGCTCCACTCGCGCTGGCCACCATGCGGCGGCGATCCCGCGTACGTCGTCAAACCCGGTCGTGCGGGTCTCGACGTACTGCTCGTCCACCCCGCCACCGGCGATGAGCAGGTGCAGCAGGCCGGTGGCGAGGACCAGGTCCGTCCCAGGCAGCGGCTGCAGATGAAGGTCGGCCGCTTCCGCAGTCCCGGTTCGCCGTGGATCGATTACGATCAGCGCACCCCCGCTTTCCCGCTGATGCGAGAGCCATTGCATCGCGGGCGGCATGGTTTCTGCGAGGTTGCTGCCGACAAGGACGATCAGGCTGGCCCGCGCGAGGTCGGCGAGCGGAAAGGGCAATCCACGGTCCACGCCGAACGCACGCTGGGCCGCAGCGGCCGCAGAACTCATGCAGAACCGCCCGTTGTAGTCAATTGCCTTGGTCCGCAACGCGACGCGGGCGAACTTCCCGAGCGCGTAGCACTTCTCGTTGGTGAGACCGCCGCCACCGAAAACGCCTACGGCGTCACGCCCGAAAGTTCGCTGCGCCGTGCGGATGAACGTGGCGGCGGCCGCGAGGGCCTCGTCGAACGTGGCGGGTTCAAGCAGGCCCCCGGGCTCGCGGCGGATGAGCGGCACGGTGAGCCGCTCGCCGTTCAGCAGCCGCGCCGAGGTCCAGCCTTTGCGGCACATGCCGCCGCGGTTGGTAGGGAAATCCCTGGCGCGGACCTCGACGCCGCCGGTTCCTGTCACCAGGCTCATGCCGCATTGCAGGGCGCAGTACGGGCAGTGTGTCGCTGTCACGTGTTCGGCCGCGCGGCTCCCGGTGCCCCTCACCCGGTGACTCCGCGTGCGGCAGGCATCTCATCGGCCAGCGGCGCGTACCGGTACCCAACATTGCGGACGGTCGCCACGCAAGGGCCGTAGCGGCCGAGTTTGCGGCGAATGCGGGCCACCTGATGCTTGACCGCACCCGCATCATCTGGCGCGCGGTGACCCCAGGCCTCAACGGCAAGCCGCCCCGGCCGGATCACCACACCTGGCCGGCGCACCATCGCCGCAAGCACGGCGAATTCCCGCTTGCCGAGAACGACGACCTGCGCTCCGATGCGGACGGCGTGCGCGCCGGGAACAAGCTCAAGCGGCCCGGTCGCCCCTGCTTCGTCCGGGACGGCGACCCAGCGCGTCGCCCACTGGCGCACTGCGCGGACGAGGTCCCCCGTGCGGGGCCGGTCCGGCATCACGTTGACACCGACACCGCATTCCTCGAAGGCCCGGGCAGTGACCGGGCCGACGGCCGCGATGCAGACCCGCTGGCGCAGGCTGCGGGTGAGCGCGTCATCGGCCCCGAGGCCGCAAGCAACCAGAAACAGGTTGCGCACGCACGGGGCACTCGTGCAGGCAAGCACGTCCACCGACCCGTCGGTGAGCTGGCCGACCAGATCCTCCGCGGGCCCGCGGTCGGCGGGCAGCACCCACCGGTACGGTGCCACCGTCAGCACCTGTATGCCGCCGCGACGCAGCCCGTCGAGGGTGCCGACGACCTCACCGCCATGAACCTGGACGGCAAGCATGTCGCCGGGGCTCATCCGCTCGCTCAGCCAGGAGCAGACGTCATCCATAGTTTCTTGCGGTGACACGAAGACCGGCTCGATTTCGAGTGCACGCAGCGCGCCCAGCCCCTTCGCACCCCGAGCCACCACCTGGGCGTGACGCAGCATCGAGATCACCTCGCGGCGCCGGCCCAGCCCGTCGGCGGCGTTCAGCCATGCCTCCAAGCCGGTGGCGGTGGATACGACGACCCAGGCAGGGGTGGCGCATAGGATGTCGGTCGTCTCCCCCACCAGCAGTGGATCGCGTTCCGGCGGCACGGTTGCCAGGGTGGGTCCCCACGCCACGAGCGCCCCCTGCCGTTCAAAGGCGGCGGCGAGCTCGTGCCCCTTGCGGCTGGCGGTGATCCCAACGCGGACGCCCAGGAGTGTCATGGGCGAAGCGTGATACTAGATTGTTTCGAGCGCATTACGCGTCCGCGGTTCATGCTCACGCGATCTGCCCGCCCATCGCCTCCGGCAGCCAGCAGACGCGTCAGGGCACCGCAGTGCACACCCCATTTATCCCGCAATGTCGCCTCCTGGTAGCAGGTTCGCCATCCGGCTTCTTCTATCCAGCGATGTGGTCTAGGCAGGTTCCAAACACACCCGTTGCGGTCTCAGACACCGGCCAGCCGTCGCTGCGACGGCCGCAGATAAGCAGCCCAGGTCACGGCGGAACACAGTGCGTAGAAGACAAGGAAGGCGAGGTAGGCCGCATTCCCGGTCTTATAGGCCAGGAACGACTGGCGGAAGGCGACATTCACAAGCACGCCCCCGAGCGCTCCGACCGCTCCCGCAATACCGATCAGGGCACCTGTAAGTCGGCGAGCATGGTGATCGGAAACCGTATCCGCTCCGGCGTCCACGGCTATCCTGGCCTTGGCCCTAAATATGGCCGGGATCATCTTGTACGTCGAGCCGTTTCCGATGCCGCTGAAAACGAACAGCGCGATGAATCCAGCCAAGAACAGTCCGAGCGACCTGTGCACGGACGCGACCAGGACAACCGCGGTTGCGGCCGCCATGGCGGCGAAGTCGCAGACGGTGACCCGGGCGCCGCCGAGGCGGTCGGCGAGCCAGCCACCGGCCGGCCGGCTCAACGAGCCCAGCAAAGGGCCGAGGAAAGTCAGGTAGGCCACGTTGACTGGGGTAGCGAAGTCGGTCTTGAACTGCACTTGCAGCACCTGGCCAAAGGCGAAGCAGAAGCCGATGAACGATCCGAAGGTCCCGATGTAAAGCACGGACACTATCCACGTGTGCACGTCGCGGCAGGCGTCCCGGATGGCGTGCCCGGCCTTCCTTGCGGGCGACAGGTTGTCCATGCCCAGGGCCGCACCGACAGCCGCAAGGACGATCAGCGGAATGTAGATGCCCGCGACAATGCGCGGATGGTCCTTGCCGAAGGTGGCCAGCACGACCAGGCCGGCCAGTTGCACCACGGCGACCCCGAGGTTCCCGCCACCCGCGTTGATCCCGAGTGCCCAACCCTTGCGCTGCTGCGGATAGAACGCGTTGATGTTCGCCATCGACGAAGCAAAGTTCCCACCCCCGATACCGGCGACGGCGGCGATCACCAGGAGCGTCGTATAGGAGACGCCCGGCTGGAGAACAATGGCGGTCGCAACGGTGGGGACCAGCAGGACGACGGCGCTGATGATGGTCCAGTTGCGGCCGCCGAACTTGGTCACGGCCAGGGTGTACGGCAGCCGCAACGCCGACCCGACGAGAGCCGGAATGGCGGTCAGGACGAATTTTCCTCCTGGGTCGATGTGGTAGGCGGGCCCAAGGAAAAGAACCAGAACCGACCATAGGCTCCACACCGAGAACCCGATGTGTTCGGTAAAGACGGAGAAGAAGAGATTGCGCCGGGCGATCACGGCCCCGGTGGAGACCCAGAAGGACGGGTCGTCGGGTTGCCAATCGTCGATCCATCGATTGCGCCGACTGGGCGCGGGACTGCTGCGCCCGCTTTCTGGTACATCAACACGGATAGTCATGCGGAGCCTTTCGGTGCTCATCACTACCGCCCGCCCCTGCGCACCGAGGTGGCAGGATCACGACCACCAGCCTCCAGAACATCCTGGCCAAGCAAGTTACTCCGCGGTTTCGATCTTGTTGTAATCAGGTCGCCTCGGCGCGCAACTGAGCTGTAACAAAGTGTTCACATGAACGTCGCGGACATGACGGGACGGGTCACTTTGGAACTGGCTCATATCGCGATCTTCTGGTTTGCGCGGCGTGCGCGGCGTGCGCGGCTGCCTGCGGTGATGCGGTTCCGGCGTGTCTTGCGTGGTGTGTGTGCAGGCGTGTCCGTCATGTCGGCTGTTTTTCCGCATCGGTGGATACCTGCTGGCTCATAGCCTGTGCCCGATCCAGGCCCGAATGGTCCGGGAATTCTGATCCACGGGCCTCTCACCGATGACCGGTACAGATTGATCCCACGCTTGCCATGGGCTCGGCCGTGGCGGTGATTGGCGGCCGAATGGCCGCTGTCGAACCCATCCTGCTACCGCCGTAAGGAAGTCCGTACCGGCACGAGCCAGCTCTGGCTGGAATACCGGCGCGGCGGGCAGGCCGATTCGGGCATCAGCTGAAGCTGGCGCAGTAGAGCTTTCGAATGCGGTCAACCGCACAAGCGTTTGGGTAATGGGTTTCGCAAGTGGAATGGGTCGAGCACCCGCGGACCCGGGTGTCAATAGCCTTCGACTAGCCGCACTGCCGCTCGAACGAAACGCACGCTCCCGGGCAGGCTGGGTCAGCGGACCCGAGGGCGGCGGGACGAGCGACCAGCGGCATGAGGGTGTGCTGCTACCACGGTATGAACTACTGCGGTAAGATGATTGCGTGGGAGTTGACAAGCTGAGTGTCTCATTCGATCCAGAACTCGGTGACGCCGTCAGATCTGCCGCTGCCCAGGCGGGCAAGCCCTTGTCATCGTGGCTGGCCGAGGCAGCTGCGAGCAAGCTGCGGGCCGAGGCGCTGGCTGAGTTCCTGGCCGGCTGGGAGGCTGAGCACGGCGTGCTCACCCCCGAGGAGATTGCCCGCGCTGAGCGGGAGCTCGGCGTGCCTGCGAGCGATACAGCCGCGTGAGCGCCCTGGTCCTAGACGCGGGGGCCCTGGTGGCCGTCGACCGCGATGACCGGGCGGTGATCGCCCGGCTGCGAGTGGCCGAGAAACACGGGCTGGAGCTTCGCAGCAACGCCATGGTGGTCGCCCAGGTCTGGCGCGACGGCCTGGGCCGCCAGGTCAATCTGGCCCGGCTGCTACGCGCGGTTGACGTCCGTCCGGTCCGGCACGAGGACGGCCGGGCCGCTGGCGTCCTGTTGGCCGCGGCAGGCACCGCTGACGCGATCGATGCCACGGTGGTGCTCGTGGCGGCGCCCGGCGACCGGATCCTGACAAGTGATTCTGGTGACCTGGGGCGGTTGGCTGCGGCCGCTGCCAACCGGCCCGCCATCATCGCCTGCTGACGACCGCGACCGGCCACAGATCCGGAGAGCATCGCGCTGGAGAACGGCGAGCTGGTGGCGCAAGGTGAGGATCTCGGCGTTCTTGGCGCCGTCGGAGCGGGCGAGCAGGGCGCGGCCGGCAACGCCTCGGTCATCACCTCAGCCACCGAGCTGCCGTCCCACAGCATCGTGACCACGGCATCCGCGCCGGCGACCACCTCAGCGTCATTATTCGGGATGACGACCACATCAGTGCGGTGACTCGGGTGTCCCCATGAAGGACAGCTTGGTCAGCGCGTCGAGCTGCGCCTGCGTGGCGGTTGGCCATTCTGAAGCTCCCGGTTCGCCGCTGAGCGTTGCCGCATCGAGCATCAGGAAGTCGGTGGCGGTGTATTTCCAGATGAATGGTTTCGCAGCTCGCGCTCTTCGGTCTTCCGGCCACCGGGCTACCCGTTTCTGGACGCCAGGGACTCTCGCCGGAGCACGGCGCCTATCTGAAACCCGTCTGGGAGAAGCCCTGGTGGAGAGGGAGTTTTGCGTCTCAACTGTGACTTGACATGCCCGGACCTCGCGGTGAGAGAGTGAGCCGTGGCGCCAGGGAGGCGGTGCGGCGGGCGCTCATTGGCGGCGGTGGCAGAGGTTTCTCAGCTGCCCCGGTGCACATCGTGTCTGCCGTGCGGGGCGGTCGCTCTGACTGGATCTATCCGGTCGACGTGCGGTCAGTTTGTGCTCCGCCCCTGACGCGAGTACACGGGTCGATAGCGACGGTAGAGGGGAATCGACATCCAGGCCGCTCCGGCCGTGGCAGAGGGCGTCGTCAAGCCGTTCATCCCGGCTGCGGCACGTGTAAGGAGCCCAGACCAGTAGGTCAGTGTGATCCCTAACAGCCGGACAAACCAAATCAAATGAGAGGAAGACGATGAGGCATATCACCATGATCACCGCCTTAACCGCGGTGGCCTTGGCGGCAGTCGGCTGCAGTAGCAGCAGTTCACCAAGCAGCAGCTCATCCAGCAGCAGCTCATCCAGCAGTGGCGGCGCCAAAACGATCGACATTTACTCGAGCCTCCCGTTGCAAGGAGCCTCGACCGCGCAGACGGATCCGATGGTCAATGGAATTAGGCTCGCGCTCGCTGAGGCAGGCGGCAAGGCCGGGCAGTGGACGGTGAATTACCAGTCGCTCGACGACTCCACCGCAGCGGCCGGAAAGTGGGACCCGGGCCAGACGGCGGCGAACGCGCGCAAGGTGGCCACGGATCCCAAAGCTGTCTACTACATCGGCGAGTTCAACTCGGGCGCCAGCGAGGTGTCGATCCCGATCCTTAATCAGGGGGGAATCCCGCAGGTGAGCCCGGCGAACACGTACGTCGGCCTGACGACGAGCCTGCCTGGCAGCGCCCCCGGCGAGCCGCAGAAGTACTACCCGGCAGGGACCCGTACCTACCTGCGGATCGTGCCGATCGACTCGATCCAGGCCGCCTCCGACTTGATGGCGATGAAGGAGGCCGGCTGCACAAAGGTCGCCGTCGCCAATGACAAGGAGGCGTACGGCGCCGGCCTGGCGACACTGCTCGAGCTGGAGAAGAGCTATTACGGAGTCACGATCGTGAGCAATACCGGGATCGACCCCACCGCGCCCAATTTCCGCTCCTACGCGGCGACGGTCAAGAGCCAGGGAGCCGATTGCTTCTTCTTCGCTGGCATTGTCTCCAACGGCGCCGTGCAGATCACCAAGGACGTCAACTCGGCGGTCCCAACAGCCAAGATCTTCGGCGGCGACGGGGTCTGCACGGACACCTACACCAGCGCGGCGAAGGGCGGCGTCCCGGCCAAGCTCTACCCGCTGATGCAGTGCACCGTGGCGACACAGGATCTGGCGACGTATCCGGGCGGTAAGACGTTTCTCGCCGCGTACAAAGCCAAGTACGGCGTTTCGAATCCCGACCCGTACGCGATCTACGGCTACGAGGCGATGAAGCTCGGGCTCGACACGATCAAGAGCCTCGGGGCTCAGGGCGACAGCAAGTCGGCCGTGCTGAAGGCGCTGTTCGCGACCACCGCGCGCTCGTCAGTGCTCGGCACCTACGGGTTCGACAAGAACGGCGACACGACGCTGAAGTCCTACGGCCTTTACAAGGTCGGGTCCAACGGCGAGCCCGTCTTCTACAAGACGCTCACACCGACGAAAACCGTCTCATAACGGAACCGTGGAGGGGGCGCGCTGCGCCCCCTCCACCTCCATTAAGCTGCATCAACACGCCGCTCCCATACTGCACACCGGAACCGTGGAAACCAGGACAATTTCGCCAAGCCCACCTGTGGCGCCATTACGCCGGCTGGCGGTAGTTCGCCGCTCCGTCGGTCGTTGGGGCCTGATCGCGGCGCTCGCGGCGCTGCCGATCTACTACGGCATCAGCGATCTGACGCATGGCTACCAGGCCGGTTTCGTGGCAGGTCATGCGGTGATCCATCATGACCTCTCGAAGCTCGGCTTCAACTTCGCCGCAGGCCTCTCCAACGGTGCGATCTGGGCGTTGATCGCGATCGGGTACACGCTCGTCTACGGAATCATCGAGCTGATCAACTTCGCGCACGGCGACGTGTTCATGATCGGCTCGTTCACCGCCGTGGGCCTGTGGGGGACACTCGGGCTCGGACTCACAACTGGTGCCCTGGGGGTGATCGGCGGTCTGATCGTGACACTGATCATCACGATGATCGTGACGGGATCCCTGAACGTCCTGATCGAGCGGGTCGGTTACCGGCCGCTGCGAGGCGCACCCAAACTCGCGCCGCTGATCACCGCGGTCGGCTTCTCCTTCATTCTGCAGAATGTGGGCCTGCTCTGGCGCGGGGGCTCGCCGCAGAGCGTGCCCGACCTGATCCGAGCGCAGCAACCGGCGTTCACCATCGCCGGCGTACCGATCCTGCGCGGCTACATCCTCGCGTTCGCGGTGACGGTCCCGCTCGTGTTCGGGCTGACCTGGTTCATCAACCAGACCCGCGCCGGCCG
>Ga0335079_10002283_pt1 | contig 22132 bp, 20 predicted proteins | sample Lox_Sample_33_FD_206719 | JGI IMG/M metagenome (GOLD analysis project Ga0335079, IMG submission 206719) | Soil microbial communities from Loxahatchee National Wildlife Refuge, Florida, United States - Lox_Sample_3.3 | ecosystem: Environmental > Terrestrial > Soil > Wetlands | place: USA... | reverse complement strand
TGCATTTCGATGCGGGTGATCTGATCGAGCATGCAAAGCTTCTCGATGAGCTGCCGGTGCCCTTTATCATCGATCACATGGGCCGCGTGCCGACCAAGGCGGGGCTCGAGCAGCCGCCGTTCCAGCGGCTGCTCACGCTCATCCGCTCGAACCAGCGCTGCTGGGTCAAGGTGAGCGGCGCGGAGCGGATCTCGAGCGCCGGGCCGCCCTTCACGGATGCGGTGCCGTTCGCGCGCGCGCTGATCGAGGCGGCACCGGATCGGATTCTCTGGGGCACGGACTGGCCACACCCCAATATCGCCCGGCACATGCCCAACGATGGTGATCTGGTGGATCTGGTGCCGCTGATGATGCCGGATGCAGCCCTGCAGAAGCGCATCCTCGTCGACAATCCCCATCGGCTCTACGGCTTTGCCGCCTGAGCCGCCCGCAGGAGTACATAGAGCACATGACGAGCACGACGAAAGCAGCCGCAGCGCTTCCGGCGCGGCGTGAGCCCACCAAGGGCTTCGATGACATTCCGGGCACGACGCTGTTCGATGCGCAGCGCTCGCGCCAGGGCTACCACCTCAACATGTTCTGCATGTCGCTCATGAAGTCGCAGAACCGCACCGAGTTCAAGGCGAACGAAGCCGCGTACCTGCAGAAGTTCCCGATGACCCAGGAGCAGCGCGACGCGGTGTTGAAGCGCGACTGGGGCCGGATGATCGAGCTCGGCGGCAACGTTTACTTCCTCTCCAAGCTCTTCTCCACCGACGGTCTGTCGTTTCAATACGTGGCCGCGGAGATGACGGGGCTGACGCAGGAGCAGTACGCCGAGATGATGTTGCACGGCGGACGCTCGATCGAGGGCGTGCGCAGCAAGTCGGACAAGCCCAAGCAGACCAAGCAGACCAAGTCGGGGAAGAAATAGCGTGGCGAAAATCATTGCGAGCGTGAACTGCTCCCACGTGCCGGCCATCGGCGCGGCCTGGGATCTGGGCAAGACGGAGACGCCTTACTGGTCGCCGGTCTTCAAGGGCTTCGATTTCTCGAAGAAGTGGATCGCGGACCTGAAGCCCGATGTCGTGATCCTGGTCTACAACGATCACGCCTCGGCGTTCTCCGTGGAGCTCATTCCGACGCTCGCCTTGGGGTGCGCGGCGGAATTTCCGCCGGCCGATGAGGGCTGGGGTCCGCGTCCGGTGCCGGTGGTCAAGGGCCATCCGGAGCTCGCCGCGCACATCGCGCAGTCGGTGATCCTCGATGAGTTCGATCTCACCATCGTCAACAAGATGGATGTGGATCACGGCCTCACCGTACCGCTGACGCTCATGTTCGGTCAGCCGCAGCAGTGGCCCTGCCAGATCATTCCGCTGCCGGTGAACGTGGTGCAGTATCCCCCGCCCACCGGACACCGCTGCTTCAATTTCGGCAAGGCGATCAAGAAGGCGGTCGAGTCCTATCACGAGGACCTGCGCGTGGTGATCTTCGGCACCGGTGGCATGTCGCATCAGCTGCAGGGCAAGCGCGCCGGACTCATCAACCGCGAGTTCGACATGGCCTTCCTGGATAAGCTGGTGCACAACCCGGCTGCCGCGGCCAGGATCCCCTTCATCGAGTACGTGCGCGAAGCCGGCTCGGAGGCGATCGAGCTCGTCATGTGGCTGATCTCACGCGGCGCGCTGTCGGAGAAAGTGCGTGAGGTCTACCGCTTCTATCATGTGCCGTGCTCGAACACGGCACTGGGACACCTCATTCTGGAGAACGCACCGGCCGGTGGCGTGCGTCGCGCCGCCCGTCCGGCGGCACGTCCCGCAACGCGACGCGCCAGGCGCACAGCGAGGAAAGCGAAGTGAAGATCTGCATGGCCGGGCAGGGTGCCTTTGGAGTCAAGCATCTGGAGGCGATCCAGAAGATCGGCGGCATCGAGGTCGTGACGCTCGCCGGCGGCAATCCGGAGGCGACTGCGGAAGTCGCGAAGAAGTTCGGCATCCCGCACTGGTCGCAGAATCTGGATGAGTGCCTCGCCCGACCGGGCGTGGAGGCGGCGATTCTGGCGACACCGACGCAGATGCATGCGCGCCAGGGCCTGCAGTGCCTGAAAGCCGGCAAGCACGTGCAGATCGAGATCCCGATCGCGGACAACCTTGCCGATGCGACCGAGCTCGCCAAGGCGCAGAGACAGACCGGCCTGATCTGCATGGGCGGGCACACGCGCCGCTTCAATCCCAGCCATCAGTGGATACACCGGCGCATCAAGGCTGGCGAGCTCAAGGTGCTGCAGATGGACGTGCAGACCTATTTCTTCCGCCGCACCAATATGAACGCGCTCGGCAAGCCGCGCAGCTGGACCGATCACCTGCTGTGGCATCACGCCTGCCACACCGTCGATCTGTTTCAGTATCAGACGGGCGAGACGGCTTCCATCGCGCGCGCGGTGGAGGGCCCGATCCACCCCGAGCTCAAGATCGCCATGGACATGGGCATCCAGATGAAGGTGCCCTCGGGCGCGATCTGCACGCTCTCCCTCTCGTTCAACAACGACGGTCCTCTCGGGACCTTCTTCCGCTACATCTGCGACAACGGCACCTACATCGCCCGCTACGACGAGCTCATCGACGGCAAGAACAATCCGATCGATGTATCGAAGGTCGACGTGTCGATGAACGGCATCGAGCTGCAGGATCGTGAATTCTTCGCGGCAATCCGCGACAAGCGCGAGCCCAATGCGAGCGTGGCGCAGATCCTGCCGGCGATGCAGACGCTGGATCGCCTGGAGCGCAGTCTGAAGGCTTAGCCGCCGAGGGCCTGGAGCATCGCGGCCGGATAGCGCTCGCCGTGCACGGCGATGCGATCGACCTCACGGACGAGCTCGCTCATTTCCGCTGCGCTCAATTTCACCTCGAGCGAGCCTACGTTCTCGGTCAGGCGCGAGCGGCGCTTGGTACCCGGAATCGGCAGGATGTCCTCGCCCTGCGCCAGCACCCAGGCAAGCGCAATCTGGGCGGCAGTGGCGGACTTGCGCGCGGCGAGCGCGCGCACCGCATCGGCGATGCGCGCATTGTGCGCAATGTTCTCGGGCGTGAAGCGCGGCTGATTGCGCCGCGCATCGTTCTGCGGCAGATCATCGAGCGTGCGGAAATTGCCGGCCAGGAAGCCGCGGCCGAGCGGACTGTAGGCGACGAAGCCCACGCCCAGCTCGCGGCAGGCGGGCAGCAGCTCCTGCTCGGGCTCACGCCACCACACCGAATACTCGCACTGCACGGCCGCGATCGGATGCACGGCGCAGGCGCGCCGCAGCGTGGCCGCGCTGCACTCGGATAAGCCCGCATGCCGGATCTTACCGGCCTTCACCAGTCGCGCGAGTGCGCCGACCGATTCCTCGATCGGCACGCTGCGATCGATGCGATGCAGATAGAAGAGGTCGAGGCGATCGGTGCCGAGGCGTGCGAGGCTCGCCTCGCAGGAGGCAATGATGCTCTCGGGCTTGTTGTCGATCTCGAGCTTGCCGTCGCGCCAGGCGATGCCGCACTTACTCGCGAGGAACACCTCGTCACGGCGGCCCCGGATCGTGGCGCCGACAAACTTCTCGTTCTCGCCCACCTGGTAGCTCGCGGCCGTATCGAGATGGGTGCAGCCGGCATCGATCGCGGCGCGCAGGGTAGCCGCAGCTTCGGCATCGTCGCGCTCGCCATACCAGCCGACAAGACCCATGCAGCCGAAGCCCAGCGCCGATACGCGCGCCCCTGTCTTGCCCAGCGGTCTCGACTTCATGCGCGGCACCTTAGCGCATCGGAATGTGCTTGTCAGGACGGCGCGGTGGCCGATAGCATTTGCGCCATGATCATCGATTGTCACGGCCACTACACCACCGCGCCCAAGCCGCTGCAGGACTACCGCGACAGTCAGATCGCGGGATTGAAAGAGGGTCAGCCGCCCGAGCGCGCCCAGCTTCACATCAGCGACGATCAGATCCGCGAGAGCCTCGAGGGCGCGCAGCTGAAGCTGCAGCGCACGCGCGGGACGGACGTCACCATCTTTTCACCGCGCGCTTCGGCCATGGCACATCACATCGGCAATGAGACCACGAGCCTCAACTGGTCGCGCGCCTGCAACGACCTCATTCATCGGGTCTGCACGCTGTATCCGGTGAACTTCGTCGGCGTATGTCAGCTGCCGCAGTCTCCCGGCGTGGCGCCGGAGCGCAGCGCCGGGGAGCTCGAGCGCTGTGTCAAGGAACTCGGCTTCGTCGGTTGCAACTTGAATCCCGACCCTTCGGGCGGCTGGTGGAATGCTCCGCCCCTCACCGACCGCCACTGGTATCCGCTCTACGAGAAGATGGTCGAGCTCGATGTGCCGGCGATGGTGCACGTGAGCTCCTCGTGCAATCCGAACTTTCACGCAACCGGTGCGCACTACATCAACGCCGACACGACGGCCTTCATGCAGTTCCTCACGAGCGACCTTTTCAAGGACTTCCCGACGCTCAAATTCATTATTCCGCACGGCGGCGGGGCGGTTCCGTTTCACTGGGGGCGCTATCGTGGCCTCGCGCAGGACATGAAGCGGCCGCCACTCGAGGAGCTGCTGCTGAAGAACGTGTTCTTCGACACCTGTGTCTATCATCTGCCGGGGATTGAGCTCCTCCTCAAGGTCATCCCCGTCGACAACATCCTCTTCGGCTCGGAGATGGTCGGCGCGGTACGCGGCATCGATCCGCGCACCGGCCAGTACTACGATGACACCAAGCGCTATCTCGATGCGCTGGCGCTCGGCGACGCGGATCGCAGCAAGATCTTCCAGGACAACGCCTTTCGCGTGTATCCGCGACTGAAGGCACGGATCGCGAGTCAGTCCGAGCTGCTGCAGGCCTGATGCTCGCGCAACCCGAGCCCGGGCTGACGCCCGCGCGCCTGATCGAGCGCGCAGTGGCGCTTCGGCCGCTGCTGCGGGAGCAACAGGCCGAGAACGATCGCCGCGGTCACTATTCCGAGGCCATCCAGCGGCAGCTGCTCGCGGGCGGCTTCTATCGCATCCTTCAGCCGCGCCGCTTCGGCGGCTACGAATTCCCGCTCGAGACCTTCATCCGTGTGATCGCTGAGATCGCGCGCGGACATCCGGCTTCCGGCTGGTGCTTTGCGCTCGCAGCCTCGCATGGCTATGTGCTGGCATCGCACTGGAGTGAGGCAGGACAGATCGAGCTCTTCGGGCCGCAGGGGGATTTCCGCTCGGCAATGACGGCCGGGCCCGCCGGGACCTTCCGGCGCACCGATGGCGGCTACATCGTGAGCGGCGTGCATCCCTTCGCCTCGGGCATACCGGTGTGCACCCATTTCATGGGCGCGGGTTTGACGCGCGATGCGCCGGGGCCGCCGCGGCCGATCTACTTCGTCGTGCCGAAGCAGAACTACACGATCCTGCCCGACTGGGGCGGGGAGCTCGCGATGGGCATGCAGGGGAGCGGCTCGAACAGCGTGAAGATCAGCGAGGCGTTCGTCCCCGATCAGCACATCATCTCCGCGGCGCGCGTGATGACGGAGCAGCTGGATCCCAAACTCGGCACCATCGGCACGCAGCTGCACGGCAATCCGATGTACCTCGGCGTGCTCATGGGCTGGTTCAGCTGTGAGTTCGGGGCGATTCTCTCGGGCACGGCGCGCGCCGCGATCGATGAGTTCGAGGACATGCTGCGCACACGCAAGCTGACGTTCAACCCGCAGCTGGAGCGCATGTACGACCCGACGAATCAGATCCTGCTCGGCGAGGCCCTGAGCCGCACGCAGGCTGCGGAGGCGCTCACGCTTTCGGCGGTGCGCCTGTACGCCGAACAGTGCGAGCGCTGGGGCCGACAGGGCATTCCCGTGAGCGCACGCGATACGTTCGAGGTCTGGAGCATCTCGCGCGAAGCGTGCCGCGCGGCTTGCGAGGCCGTGGAGATGCTGTTCCGCGGCGCGGGCGCATCGATCAGCAAGAGCGGGCAGCCCCTGCAGCGCTACTTCCGCGACGTGCAGATGTATCGCGTGCACCTGCAGTCCCAGCCGCTGTTCGCGCAGCTGCGGGGCCTGGTGCAGCTCGGCCTGCCGTTGCCGCCGCCCTTCGGCAACTGAGCTCGCGTGGACAGCATCACGCACTCACTCGTCGGCGTGCTGATCGGCGAGACCGCCTCCCGGTGCGTGTCCGTTTCGCCGAGCGGCCTCGCCGCGGAGTCGCGCCGCAATGCCTTCGTGTGGGTGATGGGTATCGGCAGCAACCTGCCCGATGCCGATCTGCTCGTGAGCTTCGGACGCGGCGATCGACTGGAGTATCTGCTGCAGCACCGCGGCTATACGCACACAGTGCTGGGTGCGCTGGCTGGCGCAGCGCTCATCTATCTCGCGCTCGAGGTCATTCTGCGCTTACGGGGACTTGCGCCCTCGCGCCAGGATCGACTCTGGCTCGCGCTCCTGGCTGCGCTCGGGCCGCTGCTGCATCTGGCGATGGACTTCACCAACAGCTACGGCGTGCATCCGTTCTGGCCGCTCGATAACGGCTGGCGTTACGGCGATTCGGTGTTCATCGCCGAGCCGCTCATCTGGGCTGCCGCAACACCGCTGCTGTTTGTCTTGCGCAGTTTGCTGGCGCGTATCCTCGTCGGGGCGGCGTTGCTGTTGAGCCTGCTCGCGGCCGCATTCAGCGGGCTTGCGCCCTTGGGGGGCGCCCTGACGCTTGCGGCCCTGATCGGTGCGATGTGGGTCGTGTCACGCAGGACGCTGCCGCGGACGGCGCTCTGTGTCGGCATCGGACTGTGGATCAGCGTGACGGCGGTGTTCGTCGGCGCCGGGCGTGCGGCGGCGGGCGAAATCCGTGACTACTCGACGCTGCATTTCCCGCGCGCGGTCCTGCTCGATCATGCGCTCACGCCGATGCCGGCCGATCCGCTGTGCTGGGAGGTGCTGCTGGTGCAGCTCGAAGGGGAGCGCTACATCGCCCGCCGCGGCGTGCTTTCGCTGGTCCCGGCATTCATACCTCCGGCTCGCTGTCGGGACCGGATTGGCGGTGCGTCAACGGCTGGCGCCCTGCAGGCCGTAGAGGATGCGGGCTCCGCGGGCCTGCTGTGGCGCGGTGAGTTCTCCATGTCCCGCGACAGCCTCGCGCAGCTCGCCGCGCAGCAGTGCATCGCCGCGGCGTTCCTGCGCTTCGCGCGCGTGCCCTGGGCCATCGAGGGCGCAGCAGGCTGGCAGATGGGCGATCTGCGTTTCGACAGACCCGGCGGGCGCGGCATCTCGAGTCTGTCGCTGACACCCGGCTGTCCCCGGGACGTGCCGCCCTGGGTGCCGCCACGGGCGGACCTGTTGCGATGAGACGCTCGCTCCTGTCGCAGCTGTGGCTGCAGGTGCTGGTCGCGATGCTCCTCGGCATTCTCGTCGGTCACTTCTGGCCCGGCTGGGGCGAGCGCATGAAGCCCCTGGGCGATGCCTTCATCGCGCTGGTGCGCATGATCATCGCGCCCGTCATCTTCTGCACCGTGGTGCATGGCATTGCCGCAATGAATGACATGCGCCGCGTCGGGCGCGTGGCGCTGAAGGCCATCATCTACTTTGAAGTCATCACGACGCTCGCGCTCGTCATCGCCCTCATCGCGGTAAACGTCTTCGCGCCCGGCGCCGGCATGCACGCGGACCTGCATACGCTCGATGCGGGCGCGGTGGCCGATTACACCGCTCAGGCGCACAAGCAGAGCGTCATCGAGTTCCTGCTCAATATCATCCCGACGACCTTCATCGGCGCGTTCGCGCATCCGGAAGTGCTGCCGGCGCTGTTCGTGTCGATTCTGTTCGCGCTGGCGCTCGTGGCGCTGGGTGAGCGCGGCCGACCGCTGGTCGCGCTGACCGATGGCCTGTCGCAGGTGTTCTTCCGCATCGTAGGCTTCATCATGTGGGTTGCGCCGCTCGGCGCCTTCGGCTCGATCGCGTTCACCGTCGGGCGCTTCGGGGTCGCCTCGCTCACCCCGCTGGCACGCCTGCTCATCGAGTTCTACGCGCTGTCGCTGGTGTTTGTCGTGGTCGTGCTGGGGGGCGTGGCGTATTGGGCGGGGGTCAGCCTGCCGCGCTTGCTGCGCTTCATCCGCGATGAAATCGTCGTCGTCGCCGCGACGACGTCGACCGAAACCGTGTTGCCGCGCATCATGCACAAGCTGCGGCAACTGGGCTGCGAGGAGTCGGTCGTCGGGCTGGTCGTGCCCACCGGCTACTCATTCAATCTGGATGGCACCTGCCTGTATCTCACCACCGTTTCCGTGTTCCTCGCCCAGGCCACCGACACGCCGCTCCCGCTCAGCGGCCAGCTCGGGCTGATCGCGGTGCTGCTCCTGACCTCCAAGGGCGCCGCGGGGGTGGCCGGCGCGGCCTTTGTCGTGCTGGCCGCCACACTGGGCTCGCTCGGCACGATCCCGGTGGCGAGCATCGCCCTGGTGCTCGGCATACACCGGCTGATGGCCGAGGCGCTCACGTTCGTGAATCTCCTCGGCAACTGCGTGGCGACCATCGTGGTGGCGCGCTGGGAAGGGGCGGTGGACCTCCCGGTGCTGTTCCGGCAGGTCGGCCGCCGCTAATCTAGCGGCATGAAAACTCTGCTGGCGTTGACTGTCCTCGTCGCGGCTGCCGCGAGCGCCGCCGAGCCCACCCCGCTACTGCATCGCTTCGTGGACCTGGCGATCTCTCCCAACGGCGCGATCGTCGCTTCGGTGGAGGGCGACGCCTCGCCCTCGGGCGGCGCGCCCGTCGTGCGGGAGCTCATTCTGCGTCGCGTGAAAGACGGCCAGGCGATAAGCGTCGCGCTGCCGTGCGGCAAGGTGCCGCAGTGCTGGCCGGGCTCGCCGTTGTGGTCGAAGGACGGCAAGCAGCTCATGTTCACGGTGCGCACGCCCGGCACCCATCGTCGCGCCATTTACTCCGTGGCGGCCGATGGCAGCGCTGCGACGCGCCTGCTGGAGTTCGACGGCACGATCGAGAACCTCTCGCAGGGACCGCATGGCGAGCTCGCGATGCTCGCGACCGAGCACGCGAACAAGGAAGTCGGCGCCACCCAGGCCGGCGCCGGCATCGCCGGGGATGCCGATGCGGCACCGGAGGAACAGCGCATCGCCGTGCTCGAGTCGGGCAGTCTGCACTTTGTCTCGCCGGCCGATCTGTTCGTCTATGAATACGACTGGCGTCCCGATGGGCGCGGCTTTATCGGCACGGCAGCCCATGGCGACGGCGACAACAACTGGTGGGTGGCGAAGCTGTATTCATTCGATCGCGACGGGCCGACGGCACGCGTCATCTACGCACCGCCGGATGCACGCCACCAGCTCACGGTCCCTAAGGTCGCCCCCAATGGCCGCTCGGTTGCTTTCATCGCCGGCCTCATGAGCGACTTCCAGGTGACGGGCGGGGATGTCTATACGCTGCCACTCGCCGGCGAAAAAGCCGCAACATCGAACGATACGGCCGTCAACCTGACGCCGGCCATGCCGGCCTCGGCGAGCTCGCTCGCCTGGGACTGCAGCGGACATCTGCTCGCAGGCCGCGTCCGCGGCGCGAATTCCGAGCTCGTCGACCTGGGGACCGGCACGCGCGCGGTCACACCAAAAGTGTTGTGGAGCGGGGCGGAGTCACTCGAGGGCCCGGACGGCATGGACGTAGCCGTGTCGATGGGCTGCCCGTCGGGAGCCACGGCGACGGTCGCGAGCAGTTTCACGGCGGCACCCGAGATCCGGGTTGGCGCACTGGGGCGCTGGCGCGCGCTCACGAGTCTCAACAGCTCGTGGAGCCTGCCCGCGCATGCACAGAGCCTCACCTGGAAGAGCGACAACTTCGAGGTGCAGGGCTGGCTCCTCATGCCCAGCGCCGCGCAGGGCAAGGTGCCGATGATCACCATTGTGCACGGCGGCCCGAGCGCCGTCGTGACGCCGACGTTCGTCGGCCCCGGAGTCGCGCGCGCGCTGCTCGAGAAGGGCTACGCGCTCTTCCTGCCCAATCCGCGCGGCAGCTTCGGCCAGGGTGAAGCGTTCACTCAGGCCAACGTGCGTGACTTCGGCTATGGCGATCTGCGGGACATTCTGAGCGGCATCGATGCGGCCGAGCGCGTGGCGCCGATCGATGATGCGCGCCTGGGGATCACGGGGGGCAGCTACGGCGGCTACATGACCATGTGGGCGGTCACGCAGACGCAGCGCTTCAAGGCGGCAGTTGCCGGCGCGGGAATCGTGAACTGGCAGTCCTACTACGGTCAGAACTCGATCGATGAGTGGATGATCCCGTTCTTCGGCGCCTCGGTGTACGAGGATCCGGGGGTGTACGCGCGCTCCTCGCCGATCACGTACATCCAGAACGTGAGGACGCCGACCTTCGTATTCGTCGGCGAGAACGATCTCGAGTGTCCGGCGCCGCAGACGCAGGAGTTCTGGCACGCGCTCAAAGTGCTGGGCGTCCCGACTTCGATGATGATCTATCCGGGCGAAGGGCATGGCCTGCGCGATCCGGCCCACATCGCCGATGAGCTGCAGCGCGTGCTCGCTTGGTTCGACCGCTATCTGCGCTAGCGATACTCGAGTCCCAGCGCCTTCAGCTTCTCGCGCATGTCATAGAGATCGAGGCCGAGCTCGCCCGAAGCGAGGCGCTTGCGCTTGACCTCCTCGGCGTCGACGCGTTTCTTGCCGGCCTGTGCCACCGTGGCCGCATCGGCGCGCCGCACCGCGACCACACCGTCGTCATCGGCGACGATCACATCGCCCGGCTCGATGTGCTGACCGGCGCAGATCAGCGGCACGTTGACCGAGCCCAGGCTCGCCTTGACGGTGCCCTGCGCCCAGATCGCCTTGCTCCAGACGGGGAACTTCATTTCGGTGAGTGTTGCGACATCGCGCACGCCCGCATCGATGATGAGCGCGCGCACGCCGTGCGCCTGCAGCGAGGTGGCGAGCAGATCGCCGAAGTAGCCGTCGCTGCATGGCGAGCTCGGCGCCACGACCAGCACGTCGCCGGGCTTACATACTTCCACCGCGACATGAATCATCCAGTTGTCGCCGGGTGGTACGAGCGCTGTCACCGCCGAGCCCGCGAGGCTCGTGCCGGAATAAATCGGCCGCATGTACGCGCCGAGCAGTCCGGTGCGCCCCTGCGCCTCATGGACTGTCGCCACGCCGTAGGTTCCGAGCGCGGCGATGACGCTGCTCTCGGCCCGTGCGATCTCGCGCACGACGATGTGCTTGCTAATGGGAGACTCCCGCTCAAAAAAAGCTGATCGCGTTCCGCGGCTAATATAGCCGCTGGTCCCGGCGCCGCAAGCTCACGGCTTGGGCGAGGAGGGCGCTGCAGCGGGCGTCGCGGGCGGCGGCGCGAACGGCAGCTTCGATGCCGCCGGCTTCGCCGGCGAGGCTTTCGCGGCCGCCTTCCTGGCCGGCTCGGGTGGCTTCTTCAGGAGCTCCTCGAGCGGGCGGAACAGCGAGTCGTATTTGTAGCCCGGTATCTCGATCTCCCAGCCCGTAAAACGGGCCGCGATCTTTGCAGCCTCATCCGCCGTCGCCTTGTCGCTCGACTTGGCGGCCAGAGTAATGAGCCGACGCTCGCCATCTCTTAAGCCCCCGACCGTGAGAGTGAGTCCGTCGAAGGTCTGCAAAATCGCCTGCACCGGCTCGGTCCCCAGGCCCGTCGTCTTGCGCACGTCATCGAGCGTGAGGGCGGCCAGGGCGCTTGCGATGGAATCCGCAGCACCGGCAGATGAGAGCTCGCGACCCTTCGGCAGGCCCGTCACGGTGAAGTCGGCATCCTTCGCCGTCTTGCGTGAGATCACATACGCCGGGCCGGTGGCGGGCTTTACGCTCACTTCCTGCACGCGCGACTCGGGCACATCGATCAGATCGTGATCGAGCCAGTGCCGCGGATCCGGATCGACCGCAATCTGCGGCGCGGCAAGCCAGCTGGCGGGTGCGGCCGTGAGGCGCACGTAGCTCGCGCTCGTGGCGGAGGGTTTGCCGATGATGATGCTCCAGCTGCCTGCGGGCGCCACGATATCGATCTGTGTGCCGCCCGCGGTCGGTCCCTTGACCGCCTCGACGCCGATCTGGGCGTAGCTCGCCGGATCGCGCGTCTTCTCTTCGATTCCCTTCAGGTCCGCAAGATCGAGCAGGAGCTTGCGCACTTTGCTGGTATCGGCAGGGTAATCGCGCTCGGCGACACTCCAGCCGCTGGCACCCTTTTTGAGCACGGTGTGAGTCGCATCACCCTTGGTCAGTCGCACTTCGGTCACGCCGTTCAGCGCGGATTTCAGGTTGGCGAGCAGCGGCTGCGAGAGGACGGTCTCTTCCTCGCCATGGCGTGAGGCCACCCAAAGCGCGCCGGCCAGAATCAGCACTCCGGCCAGAACCAGGATGAGCATGCGTCGCGAGGTGAGCATCAGGGCTTCTCCGGCGCAGCGCGGCGGCGCCGGCGCATGAAGCCGATCAGCGCCGCAAGCACGGCGAACAGCACGGGCACGATGGCGATGTTGATGATCTTGATCCAGTTGCCGAGGCGCGTGATGTCCTGCTCGAGGCCCAGTTGCACATCGCGCAGCTGCTTGCGGATGCGCAGCTTCTCTTTCTGGAAGCGATCGAGCTCGGTCTCCTGCTCCTGGGTGAGGATGGCGGCCGAGCGATCGTTGCGTCCGGACTGCAGCGCGGTCAGCTTCTCCTCGGTCTGCTTCAGCTGCGCCTCGAGTTCCTGCTGGGTCGCATGGAAACGCTCATCGGCGCTCGCCCGCAGCGCGTCGACTTTGGTGAACGGACGCGTGAACGTAGCGCGGCCACGCACGCTGATCAGATCGTCACTGCCGGCCAGGTTGTCCAGCGCGTTATCCAGCAGGTCCCCATTGTTCGCCACCGGCTGCGCAATGCGCTGCCCGAAGAGATTCTGCTGGCGCACCCACAGGAAGTCCGAGAGCAAATCGCTGTCGGCGATCACGATGAGACTGAGCGGCTTCACGGACGCCTTGAGCGGGCTCTGGCCGGCAACCGGCTGCACGCCCGCGGGCGGGCCGTTGGGGAAAGCGCTCTTTACGTTGCCCGTCACGCGCGCTGCGATCGTGTAGCGCTGGCCGGTGGGGTGGAAGCCATCGAGCAGGCTCGAAGGATCGAACAGCATCGCGAACTTCGAGGCGGCAATCGGGGCCGCCTTGGTGCTCGACTGCAGCAGCGGCTCGAAGGTCGTGGTCGCGCCCTTGGCGGGCGCGAGGATACCGGCGGTGGCGACGTTGATGTTCGACAGACTCGAGCTCACCACGTCCTTGTGATTCACGTTGGAGGCATCGAGCCCGAGGATGGCGAGGTGACGGACGGGACCGCCGCCCTCGCGCATGGTGACGCTGAGCGCGCGCTCGGCATCACCGAGCACCTGATGCGGATCGAAGGCGACACCCCAGGCCGTGAGCAGCGGCTCGAGGTGCGATGAGTGATCGGCGGTGGCGGCGGACAGCGGGTTCGAGGGATCGGTGCCGGAGGTATCCTGATCCGCCATCGGATCGACGAGTGCCAGCACGTGACCGCCCGCGAGCGCGTACTGATCGATCGCGTACTGGGCCGCCGGCGTCAGCGACTTGGGATGCACCAGCACCAGCACGCTGACATCGGGGTCCACGCGCGTGAGATTGGGCTCGAGCACGCGGATGCTGAACAGTTGCTGCGCCTGCTCGTACACCAGATAGGGCTCGCGCTGCTGGCCGGTCTGCGGATCGAAGCCGCCGGCGATGGGCAGGCTCGAGAGCCAGCCGACGACAGGCTTGGCCGCGGAGCTGAGCTGGTAGACGACCTTCATGATGTCGTACTCCAGGAACTCCTCCTTGTTGGGATCGAACAGCTCGATCGCGGCATGGCCGTCCGTCGAATTGGTGCCGGCAAGCCCGAAGTACAGCGGCCGGCTGCCCGCACCGCCCACCGAGACCGGGTGCACGCCCAGCTCGGAGGCGCGGTCCTCGTCCTCGGAGAAGGGCTTCGGATCGATCGCGTGCACACGCAGCTTGCCGTTCGAGCGCGCTGCGAGCTCATCGAGCAGGTCCCGGACGCGACTGGCGTAGGTGCGGACCTGCGGGATCTGACTCGCCGCCTCGGGCGTGAAGTAGAAGTACAGGTTGATCGGCTCTTTCAGGCCCTTGAGGATCCGGTCTGTCCCCGGGGCGGTGCTGTAGAGGTGGTTCTGCGTCAGATCGAGCCGCGCGCCGCGCAGCACGTAGCTGAACAGAATCGTGAGCCCCGCGAAGCCCAGCGCGAGCGCGATCAGCGCACCGCCGCCCATTGTCATGCGTCTATTCATGTCGGGCCTTCGATGAATTACTCGGATTTGCGCACGTCGAGCACGACGGCGGTCGCAAACAGGAAGTAGAGGATCATCATCGCGAAGTAGGTCAGATCGCGCAGGTCAATGACGCCCTTGGCGATCGATTCATAGTGGGTGAGGAAGGAGAGCGAGGCGATCGCATCCACCAGCGCCTGCGGCAGCCAGGAGCGGAAGAAGTCGAGCACCATCGGATAGCCCGCCAGCAGGAATACGAAGCAGCCGACGACGCCCAGGATGAAGGCGACCACCTGATTGCGGGTGAGCGCGGACATGCACGAGCCGATGGCGAGGAAGCCGGCAGCCAGCAGCAGGCTGCCGACGTAGGCGGCGAGGATCGCGCCATTATCCGGGCTCCCCAGGTAGTTGACCGTGATCCACAGCGGGAAGGTCAGGGCGAGAGCGAGCCCGGTGAACGCCCAGGCAGCGAGGAACTTGCCGGCGACTGCCTGCCACAGGGTCACGGGCTGAGTCATCAAAAGCTCGATGCTGCCGCTCTTTCTCTCCTCGGCCCACAGCCGCATGGATAGCGCAGGGATCAGAAACAGATACAGCCAGGGGTGGAAGCTGAAGAACGGATTCAAGTCCGCCTGACCGCGCTCGTACAGGCCGCCCAGGTAGAAGCTGAACCAGTTGGCGAGCACCAGAAAGAAGAAAATGAAAATGTAGGCGAGCGGGGTCGCGAAATAACCGCGGAGCTCGCGGCGCATGATGATGCCCACGTTGCGCATGGTGATGTGCCTTCTACGCGGTAATGCTGCGGAAGACTTCGTCGAGTCGTCCGGATTCCAGGTGCAGTTCCTGCAGGGCGAGCCCGTGGCGCGAGGCGAACTCGCTCACGGCGGGCAGGATCGTGGCGCCGGCGCGCGGCAGGGCGGTGAGGCGCGATTCGCGCTCACTCACTTCGACCTCGGCGACGGCCGGCAGCGCTGCCAGCGCCTCGCGCGTGGCCGCGAGCTGATCGGGCCGCTCCAGGCGCACCGTCACTGCATTGAAGTAGCGCGAGCGCGAGGCGAGGCCCCGCGGCGAGTCATCCGCCACGATGCGGCCGCGGGCGATGATGATCGCGCGGGTGCACACCGCATCCACCTCTTCGAGGATATGGGTGGAGATGACGATGATCTTCTCGCGCGCCATCTCGTTGATGAGCGTGCGCACCTCGTGCTTCTGATTGGGATCGAGGCCGTCGGTGGGCTCATCCAGGATCAGCACGGGCGGATCGTGAATGATCGCCGATGCCAGCCCCACCCGGCGGCGGAAGCCCTTGGAGAGCGTCTCGATGCTCTGCTCGAGGACGCTCGCGAGCTGCAGGCGGCCGATCACGTACTCGATGCGCGCGTTGCGAGCCGTGCCCAGATTGCGCAGGTCGGCAATGAACTCGAGAAAGCCCCGGACGCTCATCTCGCCGTAGGCCGGAGCGCCCTCGGGCAGGTAGCCCAGGCAGGACTTCGCGGCGAGTGGGGCCTGCTCGACATCGTGGCCGCAGATGCTGGCGCGTCCGGCGCTCGGGGTGACGAAGCCCGCGAGCATCCGCATGGTGGTCGTCTTGCCGGCACCGTTCGGACCGAGGAATCCGAGCACTTCGCCCGGCTTGACCTCGAAAGTCACGTCTTCCACGGCGACCAGCGCGCCGTAGTGCTTGCTCAGATGTTCCGTCTTGATCATGGCGTGCAGGTCTACAGAAGCGCGGTTTGACAAAAAGTTCCCGCGCGAAGCGGGCGCGCGATTGTCCCGAACTGGCACCCCTGAATACAAGAGCGTGAGCCCCCTCACGAATACGCGCTCGCGGGCGCTGAGAACGGTTCAAAGAAACCCGGGCCGGTCGTTACGGTACTCAAGGAGACATTTATGTGGTGGAGCACCCGTAAAGACACCTGGCCCCCGCAATCCTCGTCCGCGCCGACCGAGCAGCGCGTGACGCCGGGTACCGCACGCCTCACGCGGGCCGACTCCTTCTACGAGGGCCACGAGAACTGGCATCGGGCAGCTTCCCCGAGCCACGTGCGCCGCAATCATCTGACGCGATTCTAAAGCTCAGGCTTTCCAGTCACTTGGCGCTTAAACCTCGCGTATCAATACGCTTGGGGCGCAGTTGCACGTAGGGCGTTACGGTCACGCAGACGACACCGCCTTGACATATTCGCGTCGCTGAAACGCGTGCAAGCTTGGCTTCAGTCAGGGCAACCCGGAGCCGGCAGGGCACCACACCATGCAGCTGAGGACATTCTGCTCAAACCCCGACTGCGGACTGCACGTGCGCGTCGTCGATGACGATACCAACTGGGCCAGCCTCGCCGACGGCCGGATGTTCGGCCGCAGCCGCTCGGGGGACCGGATGTATTGCGATGCGTGCTGCACGCAGCGCGGTCCGGTGAGGCTCCAGGAGGATCAGAGCCGATTGATCGTCCTGCGCTGAAGGCGCCACCACGCCAGAAGCAACGCGCCACCGGCCATGCCGCCCAGGTGAGCAAAATGCGCCACGCTCGCCTGCGCCCCCGTCACCCCCATAAATAGTTCGACCACTCCATAGATCGTCACCGCCAGCCACGCAGGCAGCGGCACCGGGACGAGCAGCGCCATCACTTTCGCGCGCGGGAACGACACGGCGAACGCGAACAACAGGCCGAAGATCCCGCCGGATGCTCCCACCGTCGGCTCGCCGCTATGCATCCAGGCAGTGACCGCGAGCTGCGTCAGCGCCGCGCTCACCACGCACACGAAGTAATAGGTGAGATAGCGCGAGCGCCCCCACGCCATCTCGACCGCGCTGCCAAACATGTACAGCGTCAACATGTTGAAGGCGATGTGCATGACGCTGCCGTGCAGGAAGGCGTAGGTCACGAGCTGCCAGAGGTGGAAGTCGGGGCCGAGCGGCCACAGTGCGAGCGGCGCCTCGAACGCACCGCCAATGAGGTACTGCAGCAGAAACACTGCAAGATTTGCGACGATCAGCGCGCGCGTCGCCAGCGGTACTTGGGGCAGCATTGCTCAGCATGGTAGCGCGAGTGCCGTGCCGGCCTTCGTGCAATAATTCCCCAGATGAAGACCGCGCTCATCTGCGATGCGGTCCGCACGCCGATCGGTCGCTATGGGGGCGCACTCGCCGGCATTCGTACGGACGACCTGGCTGCGCTGCCGCTGGCCGCGCTGGCTTCCCGCAATCCCGCGTTGGACCTGGGCGCCATCGACGATGTGGTGCTGGGGTGCGCCAATCAGGCCGGTGAGGACAACCGCAACGTCGCGCGCATGGCGCTGCTCCTGGCCGGCTATCCGCAGGAGATCTCCGGCGTCACCGTGAACCGGCTGTGCGCCTCGGGTCTGGATGCGGTCGCCATCGCCGCGCGCCAGATCCGCTCGGAGGAGGCCGAGCTCATGATCTGCGGCGGCGTGGAGTCGATGTCGCGCGCGCCCTTCGTCATGCCGAAGGCCGACAGCGCCTTCAGCCGCGATGCGCAGATCTACGACACCACTCTTGGCTGGCGCTTCGTCAACGAAAAGCTGAAAGCGCGCTACGGCGTGGATTCGATGGCCGAGACGGCCGAGAACGTGGCCGCGCACTTCGGCGTCAGCCGCGAAGATCAGGACCGCTTCGCGCTTCGCAGTCAGCAGCGCACCGCGGCCGCCAATGCGCGCGGCTTCTTCAACGCCGAGCTGATCGCCGTGGAGGTGCGCGACCGCAAGGGCAGGAGCACCGCCGTCGCGCGCGATGAGCATCCCCGTCCCGAGACGACGCTCGAGCAGCTCGCCAGGTTGTCCGCGCCGTTTCGCGAGGGTGGCAGCGTCACCGCAGGCAATGCCTCCGGTATCAACGATGGCGCCTGTGCGCTCATCGTGGCCTCGGAGCAGGCAGCGGCACGCTACGGTCTCACGCCCCGCGCGCGCGTCGTCGCATCCGCTTCAGCCGGCGTCGAGCCGCGGATGATGGGCATGGGCCCGGTGCCCGCGACGCGCAAGCTGCTGGCGCGTGCGCATCTGTCGGTGAGCGATCTGAGTCTGGTCGAGCTCAATGAGGCGTTTGCGTCGCAGGCGCTGGCGGTGCTGCGTGCACTGGGACTTGCCGATGATGCCGCTCAGGTCAATCCCAACGGCGGCGCCATCGCACTCGGGCATCCCTTGGGCATGTCCGGCGCGCGCCTCGTGACCACGGCGACATCGCAGCTCGCCTCCGGCGGCGGCCGTTATGCCTTGTGTACGATGTGCATCGGCGTGGGGCAGGGACTTGCCGTGCTGCTCGAGCGCATCTGAGGGGGCGAGATGGAACAAAATCGATTCTACGGCTGGAAGCTCATCGCCGCGCTGTGGCTGATCGTGTTCTTCAATCTGGTGATCGCCGCGTACGGCTCGCCGGTGATGAATGCGGCGATGGCGAAGCAGATGCACTCGAGCCACTTCCTCGCCGGCCTGCCGTATTCGCTCTACACGATGATGTCGGGGGTGCCGGCGCTGGCGGTTGCCTATCTGGTACGGCGCTTCGGCGTGCGCGGCACGGTGATGCTCGGCAGCGCGCTCATCTTCATCGGCGCAGTCTCGATGGCGACCCTGGTGCACAGCGCGGGCGCCGCCATCGTCGCCTTCGGTGTCATCGTCGGAGTGGGGGTCTCCTGGGGCGGACCCTTCGGCGTGCAGCCGAGCGTCGCGAACTGGTTCGTGCGCAGGCGGGCACTCGCGCTGGCGATCGTGTACTCCGCCGGCGGTGTCGGCGGATTCATCGCGGCGCGCGCCCTCAACAAGCTCGTCACGGCCTACGCTGACTGGCGTGTCGGCTGGTGGGTCTACGCCGGTACGGCGGCGCTGGCCTTCGTGCTCGCAGCGCTGTGCATCCGCAATCGGCCGTCCGATCTCGGTCAGGTGCCGGATGGCGTGGCCGAGCCCGCAGCCGCGTCCACGGCCGGCGCAACCGGTGCGCCGCCCGCGCCCGCCAAGGCGCGACCCGCCTTCATCACCCGCGAGGTGTGGAGCTTTCGCGATGTCTTCCACAGCGGCCGGTTCTGGATCATCGCGCTCGCCCTGTGTGGGGGCAGCGCGGGCTACACGCTGTTCCTCTCCCAGGGCATCCAGCATCTGATCGATCTGGGACACAGCTCGGCCGATGCAGCGCTCGCTGTGAGCCTCACCACCGGCTCGACGCTGCTCGGCAAGGTGGTGCTGGGGACCTTCGGCGACCGCATCGACCCGCGCTATATTTACGCCTTCACGCTCGGGGTGTTCGCGCTGGGGTTCGTGCTGGTGCTCGATGCGCGCAGCATGACGAGCCTGTACGTCTTCTCGGTGTGCCTGGGCCTCGGCTTCGGCGGCGGCCTCGTGTGTCTGATGAGTGTACTTAGCAACTACTTTGGCGCCGAGGCGTTTCCGGTTGCCGCAGGTCTTGCCGGCGCACTCAACACCTCGATCAGTTTTGTGTTGTCGGCGGCGGGTGGCTATACGTTCGATCACATCGGCAGCTTCGCTCCGGCTTTCTATACACTGGCGGGCTGGTGCCTCGCCGGTGCTGTGGCGCTGCTGATGATGCGCCCGCCGGTACGCGGTGCGGCCTGAGCGATGACGGCTGGTGACTGGTGACTGGTGAGTTGTGAAGGACGGGCATGATCAAAGAGGGTGATTTGCTTTGGACGCCGAGCGCGGCGTGGGTCGAGCGCTCGAATCTGACCGCTTATATGCGCTGGCTCGAGAAGACGCGTGGGCTGAAATTTACGCGCTACGACGAGCTGTGGCGCTGGTCGGTATCCGACCTCGAGGCCTTCTGGGCCTCGGCCTGGGAGTATTTCGATGTGCGCGCCTCGCAGCCCTACACGCGCGTGCTCGGCAAGCGCGAGATGCCGGGCGCGGAGTGGTTTCCAGGCGCGAAACTCAACTATGCCGAGCATGCGCTGCGCCATGAGCGCCCCGGCGTCGATGCCGTCTATCACCTCTCGGAGCGCACGCCGCTTGCCAGGCTGTCCTGGACCGACTTGGGCGCCCAGGTACGTGTGCTCGCAACCCAGCTGCGTGCATTGGGAGTAAAGCCCGGCGATCGGGTTGCTGCCTTCCTGCCCAATATTCCGCAGGCGCTGATCGCGATGCTCGCCACGACCAGCATCGGGGCGATCTGGACCAGCTGCGGGCCGGACTTCGGTACCCGCGGCGTGCTCGATCGCTTCACGCAGCTGGGGCCCAAGGTGCTCTTCTGCGTCGATGGCTATCAGTACGCGAATAAACCCTTTGACCGGCGCGAGGAGCTGCAGAAGATCATCGGCGAGCTGCCATCGCTCGAGCGCATCGTCTGTCTGCCTTATCTGCACACGGCCGAGCGCAAGCCGCTTTCAGCGCACACGATATTCTGGGACGACCTCATGAAACATCCGCCGGTATCGGCGGCGGACTTCAAATTCGAGCAGGTGCCGTTCGGCCATCCGCTGTGGATCCTGTTCTCCTCCGGCACGACCGGCCTGCCGAAGGCGATCGTTCACAGCCACGGCGGGATCCTGCTCGAGCAGTTCAAGGCACTCAATTTCCAGATGGACATGAAGCCGCGCGAGCGGCTGTTCTTCTATACGACGACCGGCTGGATGATGTGGAACTTCCTCGTCAGCTGTCTCGTGGTCGATGTCGTGCCGGTGCTCTACGACGGCAGCCTGATGCACCCGGAGCCGGATTCTCTGTGGCGCATGTACGACGAATCGGGCGCGACCATGATCGGCGCGAATCCCGGCTACGTGGGACTGCTCGAGAAGGCCGGCGTCGTGCCGCGCCAGAAGTACAAGCTCGAGAACCTGCGCTCGGTGATGCTCGCCGGCTCGCCGGTGACCCCCGAGGTCATGGCCTGGTTCTATCGAAATGTAAAGACCGACCTTTGGGTGCAGAACGGCAGCGGCGGCACGGATGTGTGCTCGGCCTATGTGGGTGGAGTGCCGATTCTGCCGATTTACGGCGCTGAGATTCAGGCGCGCATGCTCGGTGTCGATGCCGATGCCTTCGATGAGAACGGCAACAGTGTCGTGAACCAGGTGGGCGAGCTCGTCGTGAAGGCGCCGATGCCCTCGATGCCGGTGTTCCTGTGGAACGATCCGGACTTCTCACGCTACCGTGACTCCTATTTCGACACCTATCCGGGCGTGTGGCGGCAGGGGGATTTCTTCCGCATCAACGAGCGCGGCGGCTGCTTCGTGCTCGGGCGCTCGGACGCCACCCTCAATCGCCACGGGGTGCGCATCGGCACAGCGGAGATCTATCGCTCGCTCGCGCTGGTGCCGGAAGTCGATGACTCGCTCATCGTCAATCTGGATCTGCCGGGCGGCAAGTTCTTCATGCCGCTGTTCGTGAAGCTCAAGCCGGGCGTGACACTCGATGAGACGCTGCAGGATAAGATGCGCAACAAGCTGCGCCAGGAGTACTCGCCCCGCCACGTGCCCGACAAGATCTACCAGGTACCGGACATTCCCTACACCCTGACCGGCAAGAAGCTCGAAGTCCCGGTGCGGCGGATTCTGGCGGGCTATCCGCTGGCGAAGGCCGTCAATCGCGATGCGGTCACCAATCCTCAGGCACTCGATTATTTCATCGTGTATACGCGCGAGCAGAAGGATTACTCGATGTCCTGACGGGCGGTAACGTTCATCAACGTGATTGCAGAACAGTAAATTACGGGACAGGGAGGTCGCCGGCTGCGACACTGCCTCGTTGTGATACCGCCACCCGTCCTTTCTCGCCTTTGAACCCCCTGCGTCGCATCACGTCCGCCGCTGTGCTGGCGGCGGGCGGCTTCGTCGTGCAGGCCATGGCGGCTGCTCCGGGCCCGTCGGACTCCACCGATGCGCTGCAGGAGGTGATCGTCACCGCCGTGCGCC
>Ga0335079_10002281_pt1 | contig 22136 bp, 13 predicted proteins | sample Lox_Sample_33_FD_206719 | JGI IMG/M metagenome (GOLD analysis project Ga0335079, IMG submission 206719) | Soil microbial communities from Loxahatchee National Wildlife Refuge, Florida, United States - Lox_Sample_3.3 | ecosystem: Environmental > Terrestrial > Soil > Wetlands | place: USA... | reverse complement strand
CCGTGAAGCCCTTCAAGTCTTCTCGGAACTGGGCTACCGGCGCGGCATGGCGCGGGCGCTCGAAGGCTCTGCCTGCCTGGCCGCGGCGCAAGGAGAGGGGGCGCGCGCTCTGAAGCTGGCGGCGGCTACCCGCATGCGGCAGATGATCAGCGCTCCCTTGCCCCAAGCGGAGCAGTCGAAACTCGATCAGAATCTGGCGTCCGCTTGGAAATCCCTGAGCGAGGCCGAAGGAAAGAGCGCCTGGGCGGAGGGATCGGCTCTGAGCATGGAAAGGGCTGTGCAGTATTCGCTGCAATAGGCTTTAGCCCGGCTATTTCAGGTTGACCGGGTCAAGCAGGCGGCGCACGGCCGAAACGCGGTCCGCCGGAATACCCACCCGGCGAGCGTGCTCCCGAATGCTGTTCTCGTCAGGCGCCAGGTACACGCAATAGACCTTGTCTTCAGTGACGTAGCTGTGCAGCCATTGGATCTGTGGGCCCATCTGGTTCAACGTCTCCAGCGAGCGCAGCGATATCTCCCGAAGCTGTGCGTCTCAAAGCGATCCTGCTCCCTGGATTTCGCGTTCAATCACGAACTGTTGCATAGTGCAGCAGTGTACCACCCAGGGACTTGCCTCAGCAGCAGATCCGGCGTTTCTGGCTCGGTGTTCCTGTCGAGCTGAGTGTGATGCTGTGGGTCGCGCGCAGTGCGCGGGCTCTTGATTTTCCACAGCGCTGCAGCCTCCGCCCGTCTTTGTAACAGGAAATTCATACGGCTGGAGCCATTCCGACATCTTCCCGCCCTACACTGCTACGGCTTGTTCACACCCGGCAGGAACTGCGCCATGGGCGGGAAATTAGGGACTTACGTTCAGCGTATGGAGGAACAGTGAGAATTCTGCTGGCGGCATGGGTTGCTTCCGTAACGCTGATATTGGCGGGCTGCGGCGGAGGCAGCGCCTCCGGAGCGGCTGATCCGGCTGCCCAGGGCGGCGCGCTCTCCGGCAACTGGCAACTGGTCTTGAAGGAGGGCGTCCCCAAGAACCCGCCTCAGCTGTCGGTATCTGGATTTCTGCTGCAGTCGCAGAATTCCTTTCAGGGCAGCGTCGAGCTGCCGGGCGACGGGGCCTCAGGCCAACAGAATTGCGCGGGGGTTGGCACTGTCAGCGGCACACTGAACGGACAGCAAGTTACTTTTTCCATTAACGAAGGCGGCTCGACGCTGACATTCAGCGGCGTAATGGCATCGGATGGCAGCATGTCTGGCGATTACGAAGGACCTGGCGGTTCCTGCCTCGCCAAGGCAACCACCGGCACCTGGAGCGCGGTGCAGGTTCCCCCTCTCAACGGGAGTTTCAGCGGGATGATCACCAATTCTTCCTATATGGCTCTGGCTACTGGGTTGAGCACAGACCAGATACCGCCGATTCCGGTAACGGCCACCTTCACCCAGAGTTCGAACATCGGCGCCAGCAACGCAACCATTTCAGGCATGCTGAATGCCAGCAACTACCCGTGCTTCTCCAGCGCCTACGTAACGGGCACGATCAGCGGCAGCAACGTAGTTCTGTCAGTCTTTGGATTCGACGGAACCCTGATCGGGACCCTGGGCACAAGCGTGGTGCCGGCAACCGTGACGGGCACCTCAGGCAATCTTTCGCTCACGACGGTTACGCCCGCCAGCTTGTTTCTAGGGGCTGTGCTGCCCGGCGGCACTGAGCAGGGCCCCTGCCCCAAGCTCTTTGACGCGGCCGGAAACCCGGTCCAGTTCGACAGCGCGGCCTTCTCGGTGACGCAGAATTAGCGCTGCGTGGCGATTCAAGCTGCAACAGCAGATCCCTCACTGCTTTGCGGCTTCTTGGGCCTCGGCTCGGAGTGCGGCATCTCCTGCCCAGGTGTCGCTTCGACCGCCGTTGCTCCCCACAGGCGCTAAAGCGCCAGAAGCGGGTTACGTGGCCCTGAAGCGCCACGCCTCCACAACGCTGTAGATTTTCATCCCTTGTTCCGCAGCCAGCTAGAAGTTGTACTTAAGGGCGAACTGCATGGTGCGGGGGCGATGGGCGTCCACCGGATGCAGGAACGCATTGCCCGTGACGCAATCTACGCCACCTGGTATGACGAATCCGGCCGAATAATTAGGCCCGCCGTAGCAGCTGATGGTGTTGCTTCCCGTATTGCCCAGGTCTGGATTGTAGATGCGGAACTGAGTGTGGTTCAGGATGTTGAAAGCCTCAGCGCGAAACTCGATCTCGCTGCCTTCCCGCTTGAGTGGGAAATGTTTCAGCAAGGCCATATCAAAGTTGAGGCGGGAGGGGTTGTTCAGCACGTTGCGTCCCGCATCGCCGAAGGTGAGCCCGCGGGGTGCGACAAAGACCGAAGGATTCCCGAGCAGGGGTCCGAAGCTTTGCCGGTTGTCTTTTGGTGGCGGCGGAATGAGCTTGGGATCGCGGATTACGTCTGGATAGGAGCCGGCTCCGGCACCGTTGGCCACGCCGGCGTTATCCAGCACCGAAACCCCGGAGACTCCAGCGTTGTTGATCACGCTGAAGGGAGTGCCTGATTGGAAACTCGTAATGCCTGACCACTCCCAGCCTTTGAAGAGCGCCCGGCCAAGATTGGAAAAGCTCGGGGAATCGGCAGCGTCGCGCTCGTGCGCCCATTCGTAAGCCATGCTAAGAATACGGTCGAGATTGTACACATAGCTGACGCTCAGCAGGTGGCGCTCGTCAAAGTTGGAACTGGCGCGATTCGAGCGCGGGTCATAGGAATTGACGAAGGTGGCGTCAGAGCGATCCGAGGAATCATCAATGGAATGGCTATAGGAGTAAGCTACGCCGATCGTTACGGGCCCTGTAGTCCGGCGCGCCGTAGCCTGGAAGGCGTGGTAGGAAGAGTCCCCGCCATTCACCAGAGCAAAGATCTGCCCAAGGCCAGGATAGGGGCGAAAGGTGTTGGTAACGGCGATCGCGGACGAAGATTCCCCCTGGCAAGCCGCCGCCAGATTCACGAAGGCGGGGTTCTGCGAACTGACCACCACGCCGTTCTGCAGATGGAACTGGGGGCTGGTGATGGTTCCAAAATTGGTGCAGTCTCCCGTGGGAGCGCCCGGAATTTCGGTCAGAATCGGCTCGTGCTCGGCGAAAGGATTAAGCGCGGGCGCGACCGGATACAACTGGTTGAGCTGACGCTCCATGGTCAAGTCGGTCCCCTTGCTTCCGACGTAGGCGACCGTGCCTACGAAGTTATGGGGGAACTGATGCTGAACGCTCAAACTCCACTGTTGAGAGTAGGGCCATACAGCTTTGGTAGGGATGGCAGTAACGTTGATGGGAAATGCACCCGGCCTGGTGTTGCTGACGTTCTGGTTGCACTGCGGCAAATAAAGCCCAATGCAGCCATAACCGCCAGGAAAAGGCTGAGTGAGACTAAGAACATTGGGCGCGCTGCCCTCGAGCGAGCCGGTGTTGGCCTCGTCCCCGGTGCCGTGCTCAAAGAAAATTCCGTAACCGGCGCGGATGGAGGTTTTGCCGTCTCCCTTGGGGTCCCAGGCGAAGCCCACACGCGGAGCCGGGTTTAGCAGATGATTGGTCATGCAACCATCGGGCACGCCATTCTTGCCGCACTGCACCAAGCCATTGGTGATACGCGGATCAAGCTGGCCGAGGCGCAGGTGTATGGGCGTCGCGCCCGGGTTGTTGAACAGCTCACCGGTATTCGGGTCCACGCGGAGCTGTGCTGCTACCGAAGGACTGAAGGCGGATGCAGTCCAGTTAAACTCCTGCATATATTTTTCGTGGTAGGTGCCGAAGATACTTAGACGCACGCCCAGGTTCACGGTGAAATGGGAGTTGATTCGCCAGTCATCCTGAACGTAAGGCTCCACGATCTGGTAGCTGTTGTAATACTTGAGTTGAGTGCTGTCCTGGGTATAGCTCTGAATGGCGTTGCCTCCGCCGGAAATGCTGGGGTAACCCCCGTTATAGAGAAAGTTTGCGAACGCATTGCCGAGGTTCGTGACCCCTCCATTCACGTTGCTGAAGGTCAGCAGGCCTTGCACGTCGCCGCTGGCGGCAGACAAAGCTCCATTGGTTTCGTTTTTCTGCGAGTACACATATTGCACCCCGACCTGCACGGTGTGCTTGCCGATCACCTTGCTGACGTCGTCGCGCGCTATGAAGACCGGGTTGGTATGGTCCCACGGCATGTAAGAGGGATCAACCGTGAAGCCCGCGCCCCCGTACTCCAGGTTGTTGCCCGCGATGACGATTCCCGGAGCCTTGTTGCCAAATCCATTATTGAAGATATAGCCCATCGGGCAACTGGTAACGCTGGTTGGCGATTGGACACAATTGCCCACCTGGCTGGGATCACCGAGGCCCGCCGGACGTTGAAAATTAGCTCCTCCGGGCCCGTTCACGTCGCTCAACGTGATATGCGAATCTGAGTAGCTGACCACCGCCACGTTCAGCAAAGAAGAGGAAAGCGTCTGGGTAAAACGAGCCGCCACGCTGATGCCGGGCCCCACAAAGCGGTTTTGAACGGTGGGAAAGGAATTTTTCGGCCAATTTTCCGAACTCCACTGGGGAGTGGGCACGGTGGTGTCCCAGGCGTCATGAATGAAGGTAAGACTGGCCTGGAGCTTCGAGGTAAAAGTGTGGTCCAAACGTAGCAGCTCTTCCCGCCAGTGCGTAGGCTCAGATATGACTGCGTCGTAACAAGGCATGATCAGCTTGCCGGTCGTATGGTCGAACTGGCCCACCAGGCTGGAGTTGCATCCGCCGTAGGAGTTGGGTAGAGGGATAAGGTTGGTACCCAGCAGGGCGAGGGCGTTGGGATCGAGTCCCGCTTGCGGATTACCCAGCGGGTTGATGAGGGTGTTATAGACAAAAGACCCGTCCGGCTGCTGACGGGCAAAAAGCTGGCCGAAGCCCGGAATGGTCTGCGGAGGCACGCGCGGGCAGTCCGGCCATAGGGAGATGGGAAAGAACACGCGACCGGACAGCGGGCTGCCACTCAGCTTGGAGAGATCCTGCGGATCATTCGGGTTGGGGCAAACGTCGCTGAAGTCGCCTTGCCGTTCGGCAAGAGTGGGAACCGCGCGGTTGAAGTTCGGCTCCAGCTCACTGGGAGACTTCTCCAAACGAACTTCCTCGGAGAAGAAGACAAAAGTCTTGTCTTTTTTCTCGTTGTACACCCCAGGAATGTAGAGCGGGCCGCCTAGCGTAAACCCGAAGTCGTTTCTGCGGTAGAGGGGCGCTTTCGTCGTCTGATCGAAATAATTGCGGGCGTTAAAAGCTTCATTGCGAAAAAACTCGTAGCCATTGCCATGCCATGCGTTTCCACCCGACTTGGTGGTGACCAGCACCGTACCCGAGGCGGTGCGGCCATACTCCGCCCCGTAGTTGGAAGTAAGAACCTTGATCTCGGAGATCGCGTCGAGGCTGGGATAAACCACTAACGTACTTTGACTCTCGGGCAGGGTGGTATTCAGGACGTCGCTGCCATCCACCTCAAAGGTGTTGTACTCCACACGGCCGCCATTCACGCTGTACTTCACGCTGCCTTGCACGCCCACCTTGGCCTCATCCTGGCCGGTCTGATTGCTTACGCCGGGAGTCAGGGCGATGAGTTGAGTAAAGTTGCGGCCGTTGAGCTGCAGTTTGACGACTTCCTTCTGGGTGATGGTGCCGGAAACTTCCGCGTTCTCAGTCTCGACCGTGGCTGCCTTGGAGCCCGTGACATTTACTTCGCTGACCGCCGCGGCGGGCTCCAGGGAAACATCCAACGGAACCTCCGCTCCCGCCAGCACGCTGATGTGGTCGGCGCTGAAATCCTTAAAGCCCTTGGCGTTGACGGTGAGTGTGTAGGAGCCTGGGGGCAAATCTTTAAAGGAGTAGGTACCTGTAGCGCTCGTGGTTACCGCCTCGGTCATGCTGGTGCCGTTGGAAATTTTGACCGTGGCGCCAACTACGACCGCACCCGTCTGATCGCTTACGGCGCCCGCCATGCTTCCCGGGCCAGTCTGCCTCGTCACCGTGGGAGCGGCTTGTGCCGGAGGTGCGGCCTGGGGCGGAGAAGCAGCCGGCGCAGGGGCCGACGCAGCCACGGCTTCGGCGCCGGGCAGCGTCAGCGGACCCTGCGCCGGAGGCACACCCAGTGAACTCTGCTGCGCCGCGGCAGGGCCCGACACGCTGAGCGTCAACACCTGGCCCGGGCTTAAGATGAGGTTGGCCTCGAATATTTTGTCGCTCCCCACGGTTACGGTCACGTTGTAGGTTCCGGCCAACAGGTCGCTGACGGCGTACAGTCCTTGACCGTCAGTAGTTGCCGACTGACTGCTGCCGCCCGCACGGGTGACCTTGACCACCGCCCCGCCAATGCCCGCGCCCTTCTGATCGCTGACCGTTCCGGTGATGGCCCCTTTTTCTTGAGCAGGAGGAGTTGGGGAGGTAGGGTTCGCGCTGTTCTGCGCGGGAGCGATGCTCGCAGCGACCGCCCATAAGACCAAGGTGGATATCAAGACACGAAGCCTCACGATGCAAGTTCCTCCCGCAGGATTTTGATGGCGCCTGAAAACAAACCAAAGCCTTTGAGTGGCGGATCGCTATCGGCCGTGGCGATAGCGACTCAGCAGGAGTAATAGCTCTACACCGCCCTTGTTGCCGGGAGATGACACCATTATTAAATTAGGGTTACAGGGCGGGTAGTCTCGGGCCAGCGATCCCTCCGCGTGCTCAGCACTTCCCCTTCGCACGACCTCGCCCGATGCGCTTGTGGTTTGCCTTTTCCTCAGCGGAGATTTCCCCTCCAGGGCTTCGCGGTTGGCGGCCGGAGAATTCACTCGAATTTAATTAAGAGGTCATTCTTGCGTCACACAGCCGGGCGATAGTCCCGGCAGTTGTTAAGCCTCGCTCCAGGCAAATGGGTTGGCACATCGCGGGCAGCTGCAAGCTTCCGGGCGCCGGCACGTGTCTCCCCCCGACCATAGCTTCCGCAACCATAGAGGAGATACGCATGAAGCGCATTCAATTGATTTTCGCGGCCGTGGTAGCCGCCGCGATCATGGGCCTGGCCCCAAACGCACGGGCGGTAGTACAAACATGCAGCACCACTACGACTCCCAAATGCCACTACATCGGCGCCGGTTCTTCGGCGCAGTACCTGGAAGCAGCACTGGCGGCCGACAAACTGGCCATCCAGGAAATTTCTGACGAAGGCCTGACCGGCACCAAGTGTCCCTATCACTGGGTCACTAACAACAGCGCTACTATTGCCGATGGACGCGACTCCACCATTCCCCAAGAGCCCGGCAATACGTGGATTGTCTGGATCGCGGACTGCAGCCCCAATTCCGGCGCGAGCAACGTAACCGATATCTGGCTGATGGTTTCGGTGGACTCCACCGTGGGCGTGCGCGCGTTCATGGCCCAGGAATCAACCGGATCCGGGGCGATCGTGGGTAGCCTCACAGCCTCCGCCTCCGGCAACGGAATCGCCCAGGCGCTGTGGCAGGACAATAACACCGATCCCACTATCGTGGGCAACACGACCCTGCTGACGGCGATTAGAGGCGGGGTGATCGGCTCCACCACCTGGAACCCGGTACACATCAACGTCGGCCTGACCGATATCCGGCCGGAAGACGCGTTGTTCGCTACCACCCGTTCACTGGCCAAGCTGACCAGCACCCGGAGCGGCCTCGGCTATGCCTCGGCCAAGCCAACCATCGGGGTTCAAATTGCAAGCGGCAAATCGGGAAGCAGTGCCACGGCCACGCCGGTGAAGTTTGCCCTGAGCGGCAATGACCCGATCCTGAAGCCAACCCACGCCGTGCGTTCGTACGTAACGGTTCCCATCGGGGCGGCGCCCATCGTATTCATCGCCAACAACGCAACTACCGGCAACCCTTCGGGCGGAGATGCTTACGCGCTGAATCTCATCAGCAATATCGGCTCGACCGGAACCACGAATAAGTATGCGGAAAAACTATTTGCCGGTGGTAACTGCAAAGATAATGCCACCGCCTTCAGTGGCGGCGACCCGCAGGGCAACAACATCTCGGTTTTCCTGCGCGAACCGCTCTCCGGAACCATGAACACGACCGAGTTTGGTGTGTTCCGCACCAAGAACAATCCCAACGGCTCCCAGGAGCTCGGGGTTGACCCCACGGCGACCAACAACAACCCCCTTAACCTGCCCTGCACAACCGGCGGGAACCGGGTGCGCGGCATCGGGACCGGCGAAATCCGCGACCTGGTGAACACCACTCCAGACTCCGTCGGCTACATCTTCTTCAGCTTCGCCGTGTCGAAGGTGTTTGCCTGCACCACCGGGGCCAATTGCAAAATCAACTACCTGACCGTGGATGGTGTGGATCCCTTGTTCGATGTGGAGAACATGAACCCGGGAGCGTGGCCAGGCCAGGGTATGCCCAACTGCACCACCACTCAGTGCCCAGCGGTCAACATTTCTTCCCCTTCGATAAACTCCGTGTGGGGAAGCTCAACCACTCCCAACTCCTATCCCCATATCCGCGATGGCAAGTATAAGGTGTGGTCCGTCTATCGCTGGGCGGTGGATTCAGCCGACTACAATAGCTGCTACACCGGCGGCAGCTTCCATGTAGCCAACTGCAACGATCAGTATGGCCCGACCGCACTGGCTCAGGCCGCTCAGGACACCGTGGACACCACGGTTGCCGACTTCGTGCCCTTCAACACCAGTGATGGTACAGACGGCCTGACTGTCTATCGCTCCCACTTCACCCGGGCGCCTATCCCAGCGGCTCAGGTCAGCAACGGGCCTGTAGCTGGCAACACTCGCGGTGGCGGCACGGAAAAGGGTGGCGACGAGGGTGGTGCAATCCAGGGCCCCTTCGGCGTGGACGCAACCTCGTCGGGTAAGGTGTCAACGACCGGTAAAGCCGCAACCAGCGGTCTCTGCAGCGGCTCCTTTGCGGTGACCTGGAAGTCCGGTGACCTGTTCAACCCGTACTGGGCTGGCAATGTCTCCGACTTCTCCATCGCCGGCAGCGCCAGCTTTACGGTCACGCAGGTGGCCACCACCGACAAGCTGCTGTGCGTCTCCACCAACCCCGGGAAGCACAACACGGCCTCGGGTTCGACTGCGTACGCAGACTACAGCGCAACGGTCAACCAGCCGGTCAGCAGTTCGAACGTGCTGCAGCAGAAGCAGTAAGTTCGCTCTGTCTGGAAACATAACGACGTAAATTCTCTGAGGCGGACTGCGGGAGATGCAGTCCGCCTCAGTTTCGATTTCCATTGAGTTTGTTTCACGGGCAAAGAGCCATTTCGTGGGAGGCATAGGTTGAGCTACCTGAAGGCGCGAGCAACTTTCGTCCTGATCGCACTCTTTCTATTCACTTGGGCCGCCGCAGCGCAGAATGCGAGCGGAGGCAAGGCAGCACAAGGCGCGAACGGACCGGTAAAGCCGGCGGCACTGCAGTCGTTAGGGAGGCAGGTTGAAGGCGGCTTTCGGGCGGTAGGAAACATCGCCTCGCACCCGGAAGACAATCTGGACAACTGGACCACACCTTCCCTGAAGGGTAGCCGGCTCAAAATCGAGGACGCCATACAGCTGGAGGAAGACCAGAATGAAGAATTCAGGCAGGAACTGGTACGAGTCCGCTGGCGTCCCGGAGACGGCATAGACCTCTACATTACGAAGCCAGAGGGAACTCCCAAGCCGCCAGTCATTTTGTACTTGTATAGCTTTCCTTCCGAGAATGACCGCTATCGGGATGAGAATTTCTGCCGCAGGCTGACTCAGAATGGCTTTGCGGCAGTGGGATTTGTGGCCGCCCTCGATGGGCAACGGTACCACGATCGCCCCATGCGGGAGTGGTTCGTCAGCGAGCTGCCGGAAGCGCTGGCGGACACGGCGCACGATGTGCAGATGATCCTGAACTATCTCACCACCCGGGGCGATCTGGACATGCGGCGCGTAGGCATGTTCGGGGAAGGCTCAGGAGCGAGTATCGCGATTCTGGCCGCCGCGGTAGATCCGCGGATCAAGGCGCTGGACCTGGTCAACCCCTGGGGAGACTGGCCGGACTGGATGGCGCGCTCCGCAAGGATCCCCGAGCAGGAACGCCCGAATTTCCTGACCGCGGAGTTTCTGGCAAAGGCGGCGCCGCTGGACCCGGTGCGATGGCTGCCGGGGTTGCGGACGCCGAATGTGCGAATTCGGGATGCTAAGGAAAGCCTGACGCCGCTCGCAGCTCAAGGCAAGCTGGAGGCTGCCGCCCCGCCCCAGGCGCTGATCTTCCGCTACGAGCATCAGGCCGAGCTGGCACGCACCTTCGCGGGGGGTAAAGCGGGAGAATGGATCGCCCAGCAATTGCAGCTCGGCAGCCCAGGTGAGGAGCGGGCCGGCGGCGAGTCCGCGCTTTCCTCAGCCAAGGCCGTATCTGCGGGGAGAAGCGCTAATTCAGAGTCCCACAGTTCAGAACTCCAGCATTCAGAAGCCCAGCATTCAGAAGCCCAGGATTCAGAAACCCGGGATTCGGAACCCCAGGAGAAGCGATGACCGCATTGAGGGTAGCGTCGAGACTGAGGCTGGGCAACCTCCGCAACTTCTTGGTGGCGTTGGGTCTGGCAGTGGGGCTTGTATTCGAGTCGGGCTGCGGCGGCAGTACGCCATTGCCTGCCTTGGCCAAGATACAGATAACCCCCGCCGATTCCGTCATTCCCCTGCGCGGCGTACGCCAGCTGATCGCCACTGGAGTGTTCAGCGACGGCAGCAAGCGCGATATGACCATGCAGGTGACCTGGAGTTCGACTTCCGCGCCCAACCCAACCGACTACGTTACCGTGGACCCGACCGGTTTGGCCACGGCGCAACAACTGGGCACCAGCGTCATCAACGCCAGCTTCGGATCCGTGGTCGGGGTTACCCAACTGACAGTCAGCACGACTGGCTTGGCCAGCAGCACCATGGCTTTCCTTCCCGTGCCCTTTGAAGGCGTGCAGGTGGATGCGGCCTATTTTCCCCAGTCACAAACGCCCAACCCGCAAGGCCTTTATACCGTGGAAGAGATTAATCTGGATGCGGATCAGTTCTCCACGATATTGCCCGTACCGGCGGCGGTGATCGCCTCGATCCCCATGCCTGTGGGCTACGTGCCGAACGCCGCCGCGGCGAGCTCGACCAGCTTCAGGGTAGTCGTGATCAGCTACAGCTCCCCTGACGTACAGATTATTGACGCGAGCAACGACCCTACCGACCTGGCCAGCAACACCGTGGTTTCGACCTTCACCGCGCCCGTCCATCTCAGCGCCGCATTCAACGGCGTGAACTGTATAGTCTGCGGCGTCGTGATTAATCCTGTCGGCGACCAGGCGCTATTGAGCACGGCCCAGGGATATTTCACGCTGGATCTGACGGCGGGCACCTTCACCCCGCTACCCCTGGTCCCGACCGCCTTTCCGGCTCCTAGCTTTGTCGTGAACCCGGCGGATCCCAATGCGGTGCTGGTTTACAGCCCCACCTATGGCCAGGACCCGAATGCTTCGGGCGAGGTCCAGATTCTCAATCTCACCAGCAACACGGTCACGACCAACACGGCTCTGGGAACGGCGACGCCGGGGGCCATCGCACTCGACCAATTCAATTCCATTGCTGCGGTGGCGGACATCAATAGCCCAAATCTGGTCTTGCTTAACATGAATGAGCTGCAAAACCCAACCCCCACGACCTGGGCGGCCTCTGAGACTGTGGTACCTCTCACCGCCGGGTGCGCTATGCCGCCGGCGCCCCTCTCGATGAACGCCTCGGTAGTGGGGATCGGAAGCCAACAGCTGAACCATGTGATTCTCTACGGTCAGGCTTCGGGGAGCTGTGTAGGCTTGCTGCGTCTGCCGGCCGGCGCCGTTTCGGGCCCACCGGACTTGGGGGCCTTCTTATATGGCTTTGGCGCCATGCCACCCGCACCCGACGGCAATCCGTTTCTTACGGGAAGTGACGTCAATGCCATCTCCGCCTACGTGAGCATCTACAACCGGAAGATGTACGGCCTGCTGGTGAATGCAGATCAAACCTGGATTGCACGGCTGGATTTGGGCTCCCTGATTAACGCGCTCTCCGTAAACCCACCTGACGGCACGGACATCAGCTCAATGCTGCTGGCGGGGCAGGGCGGCGACCCAATCGTATATCTGCCTACTAGCGGTGACCTGCTACCTGAACAGCCTTAAGAAAGCGGTGGGTTCGGCGCACCCCCTGTCAGAGCGGCCACTCCGGCTGCTCTAAGGGGTTCTGACCACCTGGCCGACGACGTTTGAAGTGCAGGGTGCCGAATTGGCATCGCCGGAATATGCCGCAGTGATCGAGTGCGTAAGTCCGGAAGCGAGGCTGCTCGTGGTTATGGTGGCCACGGCGTTGGTCAAAGGTACGGGTGAGCCCAGCGCGGTAGTGCCATCTTTGAAGGTTACCGTGCCGGTCGGGGGAAAGGTTCCGGTCGAAGTCACCGTGACAGTAAACGTAACGGGGTCGCCAGGATTGCTGGGGTCGAGGCTGGAAATTAGAATGGCGGAACTGCAGGCGACGCCGGGTGCACCGGTCACCATGCAGAAAGATCCATTCTGGCCGGAGAGACAGGGAGTTTTCGGAGGCTGGGGCCGCGGCAGGGGCAGAATCGTGTAGCTTCCCTGAATCGAGGCACTGGCGGTGGAAGCCGGCATATCTAAGGTGCCTGTCGCCTGCCCTAGCTGCGCTCCGGTATCGTCCAGAAGGTTGAGCACCACGGCGGTGCCGCTGACGACTCCCGAAATGTTGGCGCTTGCCAGACAGGCGGAGTCGGCTGCGGTGATATTTCCCGTGATCGAAGCGCTGGCGACTTGAGCCGTGGCTGCCTGGCTGAGGCTGCCCGAAACCAGGGTCGAGGTTCCGTTGCCGGCGGTGAAGGTCCCCTGAAAATCGCCGCCCAGCGGTTGCACCAGGTTGGCGACCCAAATGCCGTTCTCTGAAGCGCCGCACCCTCCCGCCAAAAGCGTGTAGGTGCCGGTCATGGAGGCTTGGTCTTGCCCCAGAGTGCCCTGCAAAGAAAGAGTTTGGCCGGCATTATTGACCGACATTGAAACCGAATTTCCCGTGGTGGTGCCGGTTACGTTGCCCACCCCGGAACAAGTGCCGCCGCTAAGCAGTAAGCTCCCCGTAATCGCGCCGTCGCTTTCCGCCAGGAATCCAGACTCCGTCTTGGGCTTGCCTGTACTCTTTTGCAGCGTGATCTGCCAGTTGCCCGTCATCCATGTGGCGGAAGAGGAAGTAGTGCTGGAACCGGCGCCGTTGCCGCTGTTCCCTCCGCCACAGCCGGATAGAAACAGCAGAGCGAGCAGCCAAGCCAGACCGAAGGCTGTCCACGGGTTGGCCCATCCACCTGCAGTCGAAATCCGGACTGTTAGAAATCGGTCTCGCACAAGCTATTCAGCACGCCTTAAACTGTAAAAACCAAGACTGGCAGCGTAGCGGGAGGCGCAGACGGAGAGACCACACGCTCGTGAAAATTTCGTGAAATTTAGAAAAGCAGCGAGGAGGGATTGCTGAGCCTTCGCCGGAGAAAAAAATTGATAATTGTCGGAGCTGAGCGCCCCGTTTTCATCCACCTATATTGTTACGGAGGAACCCCAGGAGACACCCCCTATCGGGTGGACCCTTCCAAGGCGCCATTTTCACGCCAGGCTGGCTCTGCAGGCAAATACAAACCTTATACGACATAAAATCCTCAGGGAACCCACGGAATTAACATAGTATTCACAGGACAGTCACCACGGAGTAACGCGAACCGGCCTACACTCCCTTTCCAATATCAGAGCATTTCAGGTTCACCTCATCCTCGCGCGCCAACTTGTAGCGGAAAGGCACAGGTACGAGTAGCTGAAAATATCGAGGGGGAAGTAGATCAAAGGCGAGGGTACACGCTGTTTGAGTGTGCTCCGCAGCCGACCAGAATGGCGGCAACAGACGATTTGCCGCCAGATTGGCAGCTGCGACGGAGCGTTCCCGCGAAGGCGACGCCCGGCGGGCGGAAGGCCGAAAGCCCTTAGGCGCTCTCTGAGAGTAGCCTGAGGTTCTGCCTGGAGAATGACCGAGGCCGTTTTGCTGCTTACTACCGGCGAAGGGGCATGCCAGTGTGCTCCTGCGCGTCTAACTCCATTCTTTTTCCACAATTTTGGATGCTGATATTCGAGCGAATCAGAATTGCCCGGGAATGATTCTGTTCGGCGCGGCCGAGTTGGAGCATTGAGATGACAGGACTGATCTTTGTGGTGGAAGGCCAGGGTTGTAATCGCCGGCTCATACGGCAGTGCCTTGAGCAAGCGGGCTATGCTGTACGCATGGGCAGCGCAGAGGAGGCGGTCAGCGAGGCGCAGGAATACCGGCCTTCTCTGATTCTGATTGCTACCGGTCTGCCGAACGGCGAGGGGGTTGGGCTTTGCCGTCAATTCCGCCAGAGCCCTCTGTTGGAACACACTCCGCTGTTGCTTCTTATGTCAGGCGAGGCGGAGGAAGGGCGGGTCGTCGGGTTGGAATCGGGCGCCGACGATTGCCTCGCCAGCCCTTTCAGTCCGCGTGAACTCGTGGCTCGCGTTCAGGCGGTTCTGCGGCGCCTGGCTCAGGCGCGACCCACAGCGTCGTTTGAACAGGCTGACATCCTGATTGACAACGCCGCGATGAAAATATCGGTGCGCGGAACTGAAATCGAAACCACAACCCTGGAATTCCGGTTAGTGGATTATCTGGCCCGCCACCGAGGCCATGTTTTTACCCGCGACGTGCTGCTCGACGCGGTGTGGGGAGACACGCAGTTCGTGACGCCGAGGAGCGTGGACGCTTGCATCCGGCGGCTGCGCGACAAGATTGAACCGAACCGCTCTAATCCCACTTTGCTCACCACGGTGCGCGGTGTGGGCTATCGTTTCGAAGGGGTTGCCACATGGCCGCAGTCCACGTCGGTGTGCGATTGCCTGGCGTGCACACCCCGCCCGGACCGTACCCGGGTGCCACACTTCGCCATGCGCAGAGGAACCGGAGCGCCTCCCAGAGGGAGGCCGAGCCTGTAGTTCTTCAGCAAGAGAAAACGGAGAGACGCGGCGGGACGAAAACGACCGGCAGGTTCTTGGGCGGCTGGGTTGCGGCTAGTGTGACGAGGCAGGTGGAAGTTCTTTTGCGGGTTCCGCGGGAGCGTTCCCGGAAGAATAGAGCGCTACCATGGCTCCAAACCCACGCGCTGGCAGCGCGGCAGTGGGCAGTGACTTCGAGACGCCACGCTGGGTCTCGGCCACCTGGTACTTGAAATTGCGGCCGGCGAAGGCAGGTTTGTAGCTGCTCACCGCAAAGATGAAAGAGGCCCGGGAATCGCTCACGATCATATTGGCTCTGTCATCGGATATGTTCCACACCGGATAGATCAGGCCGCCAAGCACCTCCGTGGCCCCGCCTTGCAGCGTGTCAATGTTTGTACCGGCGCCTTCGGTTTTGAGCCCCAGAATCCACAGAACCCCGCCTTTATTGATTATCTTGGTCATGTTTCCTTCGGGGTTGATTTGGCGGGCAAAGACCTTTTGGGGGAACAGTATCTGCCACGGCCTTGCAGCTACGTTCTCCACGAACAGCGTTCCGGTTCCGCGGCTCGTGTTCTGGTAGGCGATAGTGGAGGGTGGCCCACCCACGGTCAGGTCGCGAAGGACTAAGGGCCGCGCGGAGTCCTGTTGAATCGTGACGACGGCGGGCGCGGGGTTAGCATAGTAAGCGCCCATTCTCATGTGGTTGAAGCTGATTTCCACTTCGCCCGCCTCGATCTTGAACAGTGGCGCGGGGTTTGAGACATCCTGGAACAAGGGCCCTGAAGGGTTGAGCGACGAGTCAAAACCTTCGAGCACCCGGACCTTGCCACGAACAAGAATGGTGCGGCGGATCAAATAAACTCCGGTTGGAAAATAGACCGTAGTAGCCCCGGAATCTATCGCCGCCTGAATGGCAGAGGAACTGTCACTCATACCCCCTGGGTCTGCGCCATAGGAAATGACACTCTTCCAGTTGACCAGCTTGGGGTCTTCGAAACATGGAGTCTCTTCCATCGCAAGATTCAAAGAGGAACTTTGCCCCCCAAACTGCGTCACGACCGGCCCTGAATCGTATTCGGTGATAGAAGAACCGGGGTGAACGCTGCCGTTACTGTGCAAGGCAGAGGCATATCCGGCCGAACTGACATCCCGGGCGTAGAGAGTTCCCTGATTTTGAATCGCCGAGTATTCAGAGGACCCGCCCCGCAAGATAGCTCCGATCAAGGTGATCAGGCCGGCCGGGTTCTGGTTTTGTATGGCGGGAACACGGTTGGTGGAAAACAGGTGTCGGATCGAGAGCACATTGTTTGCATTGTAGATGCCGAACAATCTCTGATTGAGCAGGGTCAACCCTTCGAAGGTGACGCTATATTCGTTGTTGGAGACCCTGACCCCGTAGTCAAAGCCGTTGATAAGAACATTTTTCAGGAAGCAGGGGCCCACCGCATAGCGCAGCATGGAAAGACCGACAGCGCCGGCGTGATTGGGATCGCTCGATTGCAGCGTCACGTTTCTTAAAGCGCAGGCATTATTTCCCAGGTAGTCCACAGCGACAGCCCCTGGATTGCTTCGCCCCACGTCAATCGTAAGATCGAAAATGTTGTTGTCGAATGCGCTATTGCCTGCGCCATTCGCCCTGCCGTTTTGCGAGGCAAAGTACAAAACTGCCGAAGGAACCTGGGCGTTCTGAAAAGCAGGGTTGTTGTCAGTCAGTTGGATGGCGGTGGTGGCGCGATTCTCGCCTTGAAGCGTGAGCAAAGAACTCCAACGCGACGCCAGGTCGGTCTCCAGCAGCGGCCGCGAAACCAGATAGGTTCCAGCAGGAAAGTAAACGATGCGCGGACCCATGCCCGGATGATGTACGGTGGCAGAGATCGCTCGCTGAATCGTCGCTGTGTCGTCGGTAACGCCGTCTCCCTTGGCGCCATATTGGCTCTTCACGTTAATCATACCGGAATCTGGCGGAAAGGTCCGCTGGACATTCGTGATGGGATCGCCGGCGAAGGCCGACTGCTCAGTCATGGTCACTTCAAACGTTCGGGGCAGAAGGCCGCGGGCGCCCATCTTCACCCCGGCCACATAAATTCCCGGCGAGAAGCCCCGCGGATCAATAACAAGACTTACTGAAGCTGTCGCGTGCGAGGCAAGTGAACCGGAGGCGGGCTCAAATTTCAGCCAGGCCTGATCCGAAGAGACGGTCCATGGTATGGCTTCTTTTCCGCTGTTTTGCACGGTGAACCCGGAGGAATGCAGAGCTTCGCCGCCCTGGGTCACAGTGAACTTGAGAGAGGACGCCGCGGTTACAGTTAGCGGAACTGCCTCGCACGGGGCAGTGGGCGGAAATCCGGCGAACAGAGAAAAAAACAGCAGGAGAGATATGGCGAGCGGAGTGGGGAGAGGAACTGTGGCCAAACTCATACTACCGAACCCGAATGCAGAAACACGCCGCAAGTCGTGCCTGACAGCAGACAAAAATGTTTACAACGAAGCGCAGTTCTCAGTTGATCGCAAGCGGATCTTGTCCGCCAAGCGCGAACTCCGCGCCGGCGGCAGTAATGTGCTGCACATCGGAATATAGCAGCACACCATTATTCCAAAAAATGCAATGCGAGGCCGGGCAGAGGTTCTGGGCCAAATCCACGATTTCCGCCCCCCCTTCCGCCGCCGCACGCCTTACGACCTGGTTCGACTTGACATCGGCCGGGGTAATGAGCTGGCCCTCGGAGACAGGCTCCAGGGTGAAGACATGTGAGGAAACCAGCGTGGCCAGTTCTCCTCGCTTCTTCATCAGGTTGTTTCGCACGCTGCTCATGGGATCAATTCGAAACCGAGGGACGTCGGTTGCGACCACCACGCGCTTGCCTTTTGATCGCAAGAGAACAATGGCGTGCAGGAGGCCGGTGTGCAGATCGTTGTAATCGCCTGCGGCGGGGTCCTCCTGCCCGGTATCTGACATCTCAAAATAATGTCCGCCAGCCAGATAGGGACTGGACCAGAAACCTGCCAGGAAAACAACTTTGATGGAAGGATCGCTGGCAATCTGCTGCAGCACGCCACCATTAAAAGCTGCGCACGTCCGCTCAAACCCTGGATGAAACGGCAATCTCAAGGTGACGTCCAGAAGGGGTGGGCAGCCTGCTTTGGTGAGCAATTCAAACCCATAGCCGTGACGCAGGGCAAGTTGACGCACGGTGCTCCCCAGGGAAGCAGCGTGGCTATCGCCCAGCAACGCCACCTTTGGACCAGAACCACCGGATATGCAAGGCGCGCTGCGGTAGGGCTTCGACTCCTCGAAACCAGCCAGGCAAACGTTTCTCTCCACTTGACGTACCGCAACCTCCGCCTTTACCAGGCCCGGCACTCGATTCGGCCAACCCGCCTGCCTGTAACCAATCAGAGGGGCTATACCCAAAAGCGCTACTGCTGTCGCATAGCCGGCGAAAAGGCGAGCGGGGGGAGTGACTGACCGGCGAAAGGGCTGCTCGATGCAGTAATAGGAAAGAATGGCGAGAAGCAGCGAGAAAAAGCCGATCAAAACAGCTCGCGGTGTGGAGAGCAGGCCTCCGCTCAGAATCCTGGCAAAACTCATCAGCGGCCAGTGCCAGAGATACCAGGAATAGGAGACGAGACCTACGAAGACCATCGGCCGCGCCGAGAGCATTTTGCGATTTACAAAGCTATCCCGCGAGTTAATAAGACAGGCGGTTCCCAGGGTTGGCAAGAGGGCGGCGAATCCGGGAAAGTGAGTGGATTCCGTATAGGCCAGAACGGAAATAGCGATTAACGCAAGGCCGAGCCACCCGAGAGCATTCGCAGCCACACTGCCCAGACGCACTGGCCCTGCATACTGCACTTCGTAAATGGCAATGAGGATGCCGAGGCCGAGCTCCCAGGCACGCGTAGGAAGCAAATAAAACGCTGCCGCCGGATAGACTTTCAAACAAAGTAGGCAACCCGCAAATGAAAGTACGCAGGCCACCGCCACGCACTGAAATACTCTTCGCCGAGCAAATTTGTGCGCCACCAGCAAAGAGATGGGAAAGTGTAAGTAAAATTGCTCCTCAATGCCCAAGGACCAGGTCATGAGCAGTGGCTTCAATGCGGTTATCGGATTAAAGTAATTCGACCGCAGCCAGTAAAAGATGTTCGAGGTGGAAGTAACTGCGGCAAATGATTGTGCACAATAATCTCTTAATTCCAGCGGCGACAGCAGCACGAATGCTATGATGTTGCAAGCAAGAAGAACCGCCAGCAAAGCTGGAAGAATCCGCTTCACACGACGCTGATAGAAGCGGCTGAAGCTGAACCTGCCTTCGCATACATCTCGGTAAACCAGCGACCCTATCAGGTAGCCGGATATTACCAGGAAGACGTCAACCCCCACGAAGCCTCCCCGAAATAGAGCTATGTGGGCATGGAAGGCGACGACCGAGATGATAGCCACAGCGCGAAGGCCATCAATATCCGGGCGATAAGAATGAGCCTGGCGTGCAGTGGCGGGGGGCGCTGCTGCAAGAGGAACTGTAGCGATGGCCATGGGTCGGCAGTCAAAAGTCAGGTTTGCTCGATTCCCGGGTTCTGATAGGCCAGGAATTTGTGTCCGGCATGGGCTGCAAGCATACCCACTCCCAGGCTGACTCGGCGAAGAGAGCGGAGAACAGCTGCGCCATCCAGCAAAAACGACCGCCAGACAGCAGTGGCCAACCCGATCACAATGTGTCCGCAAGCCTTGCAGAACCGAAGGAGACGAGTGCGCAAGCGGCCATCCAGGACAGCTTCGCAGAAGACCCAGCCATTGCCCGTTTGATACTCCCGCCGCAGTATCCAGGCGACGGTTCCGCGCGCCGCTGAAACGTATTCGAAAACCATCGCCTCTTGCGACCACACGATCTTGTAGCCCGCCCGCGCCACTCGAAGAAAAAAGTCGGTATCTTCAGCCCCAGACAAGGCGAAACTGTCATCGAAGCTGGGCACCTTTGTGAAAACTTGCGTGCCCGCTAGAGCGTTATGGGTAGCACAACTCCTGCACCGGGTGCCGGTCGCCCGCGGCAAGCTGGTAAAAAAATCTCCCGCTCTAATCCAGCCGGCGACCTCGGGAGCGTATCTGGGAAAAACGGGCCCCGCCACAACATCGGCCTTGAACTCTGCTTGCGTCCACAGAAGCTCGTCGAGCCATTCAGCAGAAGGAATTTCGTCGTCATCAATGAATGCGACAAAATCCACAGCACCGGACTCGGCGACGGCGCGGTTTCGCGCGTAAGTAAGTCCCCGCCGCGGCTCGACTACGTACCGAACCGGCCAGGGTAGACTCGTAGTTTCACACGCTTCCCGCGCGTTACCCGATTCGTCCGGAGTATCCACCACAATGACTCTTAGTTCTGGAGCTGGGACCTTGCAGAAGGTTAGCTTGCCGATGCCCTGCAAAAGTTCGCGCACCAGTTTCTGGCGCCTGAAGGTACTGATGCAGATCGCGACTCGAACCTGGCTAAGCCCGCCCATATCTAGGCACAACACCTCGTGACAAAACTCAAGCCTTCCTCAGAAGAAACTGGTGATTTTCTATGTGGAGTCTTTCCACACGCCCGCTTCCCACAGCCTCATCGACCGCCTGAGTCACGCCATCCTGCCACCAGCCAGGAGTGCCGTAATCATCGCCAGCGATCAGGCCGTGCCGTTTAACCTTCGGCAGGTACATCTCCAAATCCTGTTTAACAAAGTCGTACTGATGGTTGCCGTCGATATAGACCCAGTCGAAATAGTCGTCGGAGAACTGGGCGCAACACTTCGCGGAACTACCGCGATGAACTTCAATGGCGCCCGACTTGATAGCAGCCCGAAAACGGCGCACCACTGACCGGTAAATCGCATCCATGTATGCCTGACTACGCCCGAGGGAGCCACCATACCAACTGGCGGCGTATGAGGGATCCAGTTCAAATTTCCAGGGGTCAATCAAGTGCAGCTTCTTGGGGTTTCGCTCCCATATCAAATCGGAAAAATGCCCCTTGTAGACTCCAATTTCGGCGCAAATTGCATTTTCGGGAATCTGCGCCAAAACAGAGGCACGCACGAGTTTGTCGTGCTGCCGGGAAAACATCCGGGCCAGCTGCCCCAAGAACAACGAGGATTCCATAATTGCCATCGTGAATTGCCCCTCCGTCAATACACCCGGCTTCTGCTTCTTGCCACTTCGCACTTAAAGGCTCTCGTGGTCCCCATCAGCCCTTAAACCGCTCGCGGATACTTGGCGCGAAGATATTGGTCCCCGGCGTCCTTCCGTCCTTGTATTTCGTCCTGGGTAATGTATTGGCCATAACTCTGAGCGCCAAGGTGGTGAATATAGCCTTTTCGCGCCCACACGATTCTGTATCCGGCATCTTTGGCGCGTTTGCAAAGTTCAACCTCATTGCCGTAGTCGGGCAAGTTCTGATCAAAACCATTCAGTTGCAGCCACAGCGCCCGACGAATAAACAAAGCAAATCCACCGGCCCAGGGCAAGTCTACGATTGACGGAACACCTGCCTTGGCCTTCACTCGCTTGGCAAAACTGCAAATCTGGCCGTCGGTCCATTCAAAGCGGCAGTCTCGGGCCACGCTGAGCACCTGCCCGGTTCCACAGCGGCTTGTGCTCGGTCCGGCCACTCCGATCGCGTCATCTTTCTCGAATGCTTCTTCAATCGCGCTCCAGCACCAGGGGGTGACGACCGTGTCCGAATTCAACAAACACAAATAGGGGCGAGTTGCAGCGTCGCCGCCGTCCTTGCAAGCGGCACTATGCCCACCGGCCACGCGTTTCGAAATGAGCTTCCATCCATTGCGGTCGCGGAAGTCGCAGAGCATGTCGGTGGTTTCGCGCAATGCCGAGGCATCATCCACGAGAATGACTTCTGCCTCGGAGCCGTAGCGTTCCAGGCTGGCGAGGCAACGCTGCGTCACGATCGGCGCGTCGTGAATCGGCACAATTACTGACATGTCTGCGGCGGCCGCTCTATCTTCCGGGCTTGGCGGAGAAATGCTCGTAGAATCCAAACTCAGCGTAACCATACGGGCTCGTACGCGCTGTACGGCCTTAATT
>Ga0335079_10002280_pt1 | contig 22140 bp, 20 predicted proteins | sample Lox_Sample_33_FD_206719 | JGI IMG/M metagenome (GOLD analysis project Ga0335079, IMG submission 206719) | Soil microbial communities from Loxahatchee National Wildlife Refuge, Florida, United States - Lox_Sample_3.3 | ecosystem: Environmental > Terrestrial > Soil > Wetlands | place: USA... | reverse complement strand
CCAGACGCTCGCGCAGCACCGCGAGATCGTGGTCGTCGCCGAGCAGGTCGCCGAGGCGGTGAGCATCCTTGGCTTGGCCGCCCATGATCCCCGGCGAGGTCGGCGTCAGCAGGCGCAGGTGGTACCACAGGTCCTTGGTGCGCTTGCGCCACTCGTGGAGGTTCGAGACGCTGGGGTCGGTATGCGCGCGCTCGAGCGCGCCGCGGCCGCGCCGATAGCTTCGGTTGAGGCCGGACTCGATCGCACGCCACCCGCCCCTTTTGAAATGCCACTCGTCGATGCGGCCCCGGACGGCCTTGAGCTCGTCGGCCACCTCGGCGGTCAGGCCGGAGTCGACCAAGCTGGCTCGCGCGGGATCCCGCTCCGCCGTGAGCTGCTTGCGAATCGCGGTGAAGCTCCGCTGCGGGACCTGGCCGGCGAAGCGCTCGGACAGGTCGTCGAGCGCCTGAACACGTTTCCGGATCAGGATGAAATACCACGAACCTGATCGACTTTTTATACTTTGCCGTCCCTCCCAGCCCAGAAGGAGACCCATGAGCTCGACCGATCAGTTGGTGGCCAACAACGAGGCCTACGCGAACTCGTTCGACAAGGCCGACCTGCCGCTGCCGCCCGCCACCAAGGTCGCGGTCGTGGCCTGCATGGACGCGCGCCTGAACGTATTCGGCGCGCTCGGTCTCGAAGAGGGCGACGCGCACGTGATCCGCAACGCCGGCGGCGTCGTGACCGACGACGCCATCCGATCGCTGGCGATTTCGCAACGGCTGCTCGGGACCGAGGAGATCGTCCTGATCCACCACACCGGGTGCGGGATGCTGACGTTCACCGATGACGACTTCAAGCGGTCGATCGAGGAGGACACCGGGATCAGGCCGGAATGGGCGGCCGAGTCGTTTCCCGATCTCGACGCCGACGTCCGGCAGTCGATTGCGCGGATCAAGGCCTCGCCGTTCATCCCGCGCAAGGAGGCGGTACGCGGGTTCGTCTACGAGGTCGAGACCGGACGGCTGCGCGAGGTCAGCTGAACTTCTCGACTACCGGGACGACGGGCACCGGCTCCTCGGCGGGCACCGGCCCGGCCGCCGTCGGCGGAGTATCGGCCCATTCGAGCTCGAGCTGGCGCCTGACCCTGGCTGGCGTCGTCCTCAGCGACTCAAGCGTTTGAACGGCTCCGTTTCGAGAGTCCGACAGCAGGGCGAGGAGCAGGTCCTCGACGCCAACCAGCCGCTCACCGCGCTTGGCGGCCTCGCGCACCGCGCGCTCCAGAATCCTCCCGGCCTGGACGGTGACGGTCTCGGCCTCGGGGGCGCCCGCAGGCAGTCCGGGAAGGGTCGTCTGCAGGCACAGTCGGGCCGACTCGAGTGACACGCCGAGCGCGTTCAGGGCCTTCGCGGCGCGGCTTCGCTGACAGCGCAGAATGCCGAGCAGCACATGCTCGGTGCCGATCGCGGGCTGGCTGAGCCGCGCGGCTTCTTCCCGCGCGAACTGGATGCTCCGCCGCGCATCTGTCGTGGCGAGAATCCGAGAGCCGGCCAGCGCTGCGGCCAGCGGCTGCTCGAACAGGTGTCGGTACTTCCGGTGCGCGGCCTGCTTGGTGATGCCCAGCGCTCGTGCGACCTGGCTCCACGAAGCGCCACCGCGCACCGCCCGCTGGACGAGGTCGGCCTCCGCCGCGTCGAGCTCGAGGCGCAGAGCCGTAAGCGCCCGAAGGGCGGTCTCCGGGTCCGCGATCTGCGTAGCGTCGCGCGCCAGCTGCTCGATCGTTGGTGTCCTCACTCCCATGGGGAGCTATCTACCCGCTCTGCGGGACCCAGATGCCCGCCCGTCGAACGCTGGCAATCAGTGTTGACGATCGCGCGACGGACTGAATTTCTGTCCTGCAAGAAATGCCTGCAAGACGACGGGTTCTTGGTGTCGCCGTCCGCGTGCGAACGCGCCTGGGGCGTTTGACCGGTCTAGACGCGGGAAGCCCCGATGCCCAAGCGGTAGGGATCCCAGATCACTAGGAGGCTGTGGTGGAGGACAAAGACCAAGTTTCGATGGACGAGATCGAGGCCGAAGACGCGGTCAACCTTCCTAACAAGGAGGTGCTCTCGCTTCTCGACGTGAACGCGAACGTTGATCTCGGTCTGGATCTGGCGGCGCCCGTAGACCTGGCAGCCGCGGCCAACCTCAACGTAGCCGCGCCGATCGAGGCGTCCGCGACGGCAAATGTGCTCAGCCCGCAGGGCGAGGCAGTCGGCCTCGCGGAGCAGACCGGCCACATCGACCAGGGGATCAGCGGCAGCGCGGTTGCCGACGCACCGCAGCACGCCGGGGTCAGCCAGACGAGCGGCACCGGTGGCGCGACGACCGGCGCCGGAACTACCGAGCCTCCGGCCGGCGGCACCGAGCAACCCGCTGCCGGGACGAGCGAGCCTCCTGCCGGCGCGACCGAACCGGCTCCCGCCGGGGCGACCGAACCCGCACCCGCCGGCGCCACCGAACCCGCACCCGCCGGCGCCACCGAACCGGCACCCGCCGGGGCGACCGAGCCCGCGTCCGGTGCTCCGGTCGAGAGCGTGCCGGCGCAGCCTGCGGCCGACGGCGCCTCGGGCGCGACCGACGCCGCCAGCGGTGCGGTGTCCGGCGCGACCGGCGCCGTCGATGGCGCCGCCGGTGGCGTGGGCAGCACGGCGGAGGGCGTGACCAGCGGCGTGGGTGGCGCAGCCGAAGGCGTCGGGAGCGGCGTCGGCAGCGCGGCCGAAGGCGTCGGGAGCGGCGTGGGCAGCGCCGCCGATGGCGTCGGCAACGCGGTCGACGGTGCTGCCGGCAGTGTCGGCAACGCGGTCGACGGCGTCGCCAACAGTGGCGCGGTCGACGGCGTGGCAAACGATGCGGGCACGGCCGCCGGCAATGTCACCGGCGGTGTCGACTCTCTCCTGAACGGCGGCAGTCTGCTCGACGCCAACGTCAACCTCGACGCCCAGGCGAACCTGGCGGCACCGATCGACGGTGCCGTGGCCGCGAATGGCAATGTGGCGGCACCGGTTGATGCCGCGGTCGGGGCGAACGTCGGCTCGCAGGGTGCGGTGTCCGAGGCACTCGCGCCGCAGCAGGTCGACATCGAGCAGAACCTCGACCACGTCCAGGCTGAGGCCACCGCCAACCAGGACGCCAACGTCCAGCAGCAGTAGGGGCTGACTCCGATCCGGGGCGCACGTGACTGCCACCGCTGAGCCTCCCCGCACCGCGGTCGAGGTCGACGAGCAGACTAAGCAGACGCGCCCTCCGCTCGACCGGGCGGAGGGCGTGGAGCTGCTCGGCGGCGTCCACGGGTCGGGATACAAAGAGGGCGCGGCCCTCGTGCGCCGGGGCGACGGCCAGATGGTGCACCTCGGGCCGCTCATGTACGGGCTGCTCGAGGCCGTCGACGGGGAGCGGGACCAGGACGAGCTCGCGGGCGCGCTATCGAGCAAGCTGGGCCGCCGGCTCGGACCCGACCACGTCGAGCGCATCGCTGAGAAGCTGGCGGCGCAGGGGTTACTCGCGGGGTTCGAGCACAAGGCGCCGCCGAAGCGCAATCCGCTGCTCGCGCTGCGCTGGAAGGTCCTCGTCACCAACCCCAAGCTCACGCGGCGGCTGACGGCGCCGTTCACGGTCCTGTTCCGGCCGTGGCTGATGTGGCCGATCCTGGCCTGTTTCGTCGGCGTGTTCTGGTTCGTCCTGTTCCACAAGGGCGTGGCGTCAGCGACCGCCGAAGCGTTCCACGACCCCGGCCTGTTGCTGCTCGTGTTCGCGCTGGCCGTGGCGTCGGCGGGCTTCCACGAACTCGGCCACGCCGCCGCTTGCCGGTACGGCGGCGCGACCCCCGGCGGCATGGGGATGGGCCTGTACCTCGTGTGGCCGGCGTTCTACACCGACGTCACGGACACATACCGCCTGCCCCGACGAGACCGCCTCCGGGTCGACCTCGGCGGCCTCTACTTCAACGCCGTAGTCGCCGTGGTCACGATGGCGATCTGGCTGGCGTGGCGCGTCGACGCACTGTTGCTGCTCGTCGCGCTCCAGGTGCTTCAGATGGTCAAGCAGCTCTCGCCGGTGATCCGCGCCGACGGCTACCACATCCTGTCCGACGCGACCGGCGTGCCCGACCTGTTCTCGCACATGGGCCCGACCATGCGCCGCCTCCTCCCCGGTCACCGGCACGAGCCCTCGGCGCTGACGGGCCGGGCCCGGCTGCTGGTCACGCTCTGGGTCCTGGTCGTGGTGCCGGTTCTGCTCAGTCTGTCGCTCGGCGCTGTGCTCCTGCTGCCGAAGCTGGTCACGACCGCCTGGGACAGCGGCCGGATGATCGTCACGGCGATGCCGCACGAGGCGAGCCGCGGCCAGATCCTCGACCTGCTGGCCTCGCTCGTGCGGTTGTTCGCGCTCGTCCTGCCGGTCGCCGGCAGTGTGCTCGTGACCCAGAAGATCCTGCGGACCGTCGGCGGAAAGGCCCACAAGTGGAGCGCGGGCAGTCCCGGCCGGCGGGCAGTCGTGATCGCCGCGGCCGCCGGCGCGTGCGCCGCGATGGCGTGGGCGTGGTGGCCCTCCGGCCAGTATCAACCGATCCGCCCGACCGACAACGGCACGGTCGGCAGCCTCGTGAGGATGGTGTACTCGCCCGCGACCGTGGCGCGGCCGACCCCGCCGCCCGCCCAGGTGCAGCTGACGCCCGGGAGGCATCTGGCGCTGGCCATGATCCCGGTCGGCGGCGCAACCAAGACGCATCCGGCGCTGTTCGTGATCCCCGGATCAAAGGGCAACCCCCCGGTGGCGATTGTGAGCGACTCGACGCCGCCGCCCGGTGGCGCGCCGACCGCGGGGACGGGGGCTGGTGCGGGTGCCCCGGGCACGACGACCCCGGCCGGCGGAGGCAACCCCGGCGGCAGCACGAGCACGAATACAACCGGCGCGCCGGCGACCACGAGCACCCCGACGCAGACCGCGGACGGCGCGGCCTTCCCGTTCAAGCTTCCATCCGCGCCGGGTCCCGGTGGCACCCAGGCGCTCGCCGAGAACACGACCAACGGTGGCGTGACCTACGACGTGGCCTACTCACTGGTCACGATCTCGGGCGGGGCCCCGGTCACCAACACCAACAGCGCCTACGCGCTCGCTCACTGCCAGAGCTGCACGACGGTCGCAGTCTCATTCCAGGTCATCCTGATCGTGGGGCACAGCAAGTACATCGCGCCGATCAACGCCGCCGGCTCGCTCAACTACGACTGCCCGGCGTGCACGACCACCGCGATAGCCGATCAGCTCGTAATCACGCTCAAGTCGTTGCCGTCGGCGGCGCTGCTGGCAAAGCTCAACGCGGCGCTGGCGCAGCTGAACGCGCTGCCGTCACTGGGAGCGCAGGGCACCCCGGCGGCCGTGGCCTCGCAGGTGGCGGCCGTTCAGCAGCAGATCGACACTGAGCTGAACGACAGCGGCCTGCCGACCCAGCCGATCACCACCGGCACGACCACGAACGGCACGACCACAACCGGCACGACGAGCACGCCGACCTCGTCGACGACCACCCCGGCGCCCGCCACGACTACGCAGACCCAGCAACAGAGCACGGCGACGACCCCGCCGGCACAGGCCGCCCCACCGTCGACGACCTCGACGCCGAGCGCGACCCCGTCGACCGCCACGACGACGACCGCGACCACGCCGGCGACGTCGACGACGACGACAGGGACGACGTCGACGGCGACGAGCACGACGGCCGGCGGCTAGAGCGCGCATCGACAAGAACGGCTGCGCTAGGCGACTGGACTCATTCCAGCCTGCGGCGGTACCGTCGCTGTCACACGAGAGGAGTGACGATGGGCGAGCCCGAGCTGATGGCGCTGTATTGGACGGTGAGCGGTCCCGTGGAGATCCACAAGGGCCGCGAATGGAGCCTGTTCGATTGGCGCGACCGGTGCGCGGAGGCGGCCAAGGTTGGCTTCAACGGGCTCGGGTTGTGGCACGCGGACGTGTCGCACCAGCTCGAGACGCGCTCGCTCGACGAGATGGCGAAGATCTTCCGCGACGCCGGCCTGAAGTACCTCGAGGTGGAGTTCCTGTGGGAGTTCTTCGTCCCACAGGGCCAGCCGGCACGCGCCGACTCGGATCGGCTGCGCAAACAGCTCTTCGAGACCGCGGTGGCCTTCGACGCCCACCACATCAAGGTCGGCAACATCCCGGAGACGCCGTGCGAGCTCGACCGCCTGATCGAGGAGTACGCGGCGCTGTGCGACGACGCCGCGCAGCACACCCACGCCAAGGTCGCCTACGAGATCATCCCGTTCGACCCGAACGTCCACACGCTCGAGGACGGGCTCCGGCTGGTCACCGAGGCCGCCCGCCCCAACGGCGGCCTGGCCATCGACACCTGGCACATGGGCAAGCTGCAGATCGCACCCGAGGAGCTCAAGCGCATCCCGGGTGAATACCTGGCCTGGGTCGAGCTGTCGGACGGGCCGGTGGAGTACATGCCCGACCCGATCGACGAGGTCATCAACCACCGGCGGCTGCCGGGCGAAGGCGAGTTCGACATCCCCGGCTACATCGAGGCCTGCCAGGGGGTCGGCTATGACGGGCCGTGGGGAGTCGAGGTCCTCTCCGAAGAGCTTCGCAACCTCCCGATGGAGGAGGCGTTCCAGCGCGCATACGAGACGACGGCCGCGCAGTTCCGCGCCGGCGTGACCTAGTGGCCCTTAGGAGGCACCCCACAGATGGAACAACTCGATAACGACAGGCTCGTCTGGATGTTCACCCAGATGCTGCGGATCCGCGAATTCGAGGAGCGCGTCAAGCGGACCTTCGAGGAGCATCCGGGCGTGATCCGGGGCCACACCCATCTCGCCGACGGCGCCGAGGCATCGATCGTCGGCTCAATCGCGACGATGAAGCCCGGCGACCAGCTGATGGCGACCTACCGCTGCCACGGGTATCCGATCGCGCTCGGCACCGACACCAAGTCGATCATGGCCGAGATCTACGGCCGTAAGGACGGGCTGTGCGGCGGCTACGGTGGCTCGATGCACCTCATCGATCCCGAACGAGGCTTCCTCGGGACTTCCGGCATCGTCGGGCAGGGCATCCCGCAGGCGACCGGCGTCGCCTTCGCGGCCCAACTGCGCAAGCAGGGCCAGGTCGTCCTGTCGTTCTTCGGCGACGGCGCCTCGAAGCAGGGCGCGTTCCACGAGTCGCTGAATCTCGCGTCCCTGTGGAAGCTTCCGGTCGTCTACGTGATGGAGAACAACAACTACAACGTGTCGACGCGCTCCGAGCAGGAAGACGCCAACGCCGCCAACGGCGAGCCGTTGTCGATCAAGGCCACGGCCTACAGCATGCCCGGCGTGACTGTGGACGGCGGTGATCCGGTGGCGGTGTACGAGGCGGTGGGCGCCGCGGCCGACCGGGCCCGCGCCGGCGAGGGGCCGACACTCGTGGAGTCGAAGGTGTACCGCCTCTCGGCCCATGGCAACATCATTGCGCCGCCCGGAGTACCGCTGCACTATCCCGAGCACGAGGCGATCACCACGTTCGGTAACCGCGAGGAGTACGAGGCGGCGCTGCGCGGCGACCCCGTCCCGCGCTTCCGCGCGCGACTGGTCGAGCAGGGCGTGCTCGACCCCTCTCGGGCCGACGAGATCGCCAAGGAGGTCACCGAAGAGATGGACGGCGCCGTGCAGTTCGCGCTCGACAGCAAGTTCCCCGAGCCCGAAGCCGCAGCCCGCAACGACTACGTGTACGCCTAGGAGATCACGACCATGGCACGAGAGATTCCCTACATCGCGGCGGTCCAGGAGGCGATTCGCGTCGAGATGGAGCGCGACCCCACGGTCGTCTTCTACGGCCAGGACGTCGCCCCCAGCGACGAGGACCCGCTCGTTCAGGCGTTCGGCCGTGAGCGGGTGCGCGTGTCCCCGATCTCCGAGACGGCCGAGATCGGCATGGCCGTCGGCCTGGCCCTCGCCGGTTACCGTCCGGTGGTCGAGCTGCTGATGGCCGAGTTCATGCTGGTGGCGATGAACCAGGTCGTCAACGAGGCGCCGCGCCTTCGCTACATGAGCGGCGGCCAGGTCAAGGTCCCGGCGGTGTTCAAGGCCGGCTACGGGTTCACCGCGGGGTGGGCCGGGCAGCACACCGGCTCGATCTACGGGATGTTCATGGGCTTCCCCGGTCTGAAGATCGCGCTGCCCGCGACCCCGGCCGATGCCAAGGGGCTGATGGCCGCCGCGATCCGCGACGACAACCCGGTCTGCTACCTCATCAACTACCTGATGGTGCTCGAGCACGGCGACGTGCCCGAGGGCGAGTACGTGGTGCCGTTCGGCGAGGCCGCCATCCGGCGGGAAGGGTCCGACGTCACGATCGTCGCCACCGGGTGGACCGTCGGTCGCGCACTCGAAGCGGCTGAGACTCTTTCCAAAGAGGGCATCAATGCCGAGGTGATCGACCCGCGCACGCTCAACCCGCTCGACACGGCGACGATCCTGGCCTCGGTCGAGAAGACCGGACGGCTGGTGATCGCCGACCAGGGGACGCGTCATGGCGGCGCATCCGCGGTGATCTCGGCCGAGGTGGCCGAGCACGGGTTCGGGTCGCTGAAGGCGCCGATCGCGCAGGTGACCGCGCTCGACGTGACCGTTCCTTACAGCGAGCCGATGGAGGCCTACGTCCTGCCCAACGAAGAGAAGATCGCCCTCAGCGTCCGCCAGGTCCTGGGCGAGGCACCCGTCGCAGCGTAATCCCAGCGCGAAACCATGGACAAGGACGTCGCGCAGGCGCTGCTGCGCACGATGTGGCGGATCCGCTTGTTCGAGGAGCGGGTCGGGCAGCTCAAGCGCAGCCTGCAGGTTCACGGGCTGATCCATCTGAGCATCGGTGGCGAGGGCGTCGCCACGGCGGTGTGCGGCCAGTTGCGCGACGACGACGCGGTCTACAGCGGACATCGCGCGCACGGACACGCGATCGCCAAGGGCGCCCCAATCGACCGGATGATGGCCGAGCTGATGGGCCGGGAGTCCGGCATCTGCCACGGCCTCGGCGGGTCAATGCACCTGGTCGACATCGAGCACGGGTTCATGGGCGCCACCGGCGTCGTCGGCGGCAACCTCCCGCTCGCCCTCGGCACCGCGCTGACGCAGCATCTCAACGGCACCGACCAGGTGACGGTCGTGTTCTTCGGCGACGGCGCGGTGCAGGCCGGGCACTTCAGCGAGTCGGTCAACCTGGCGGCGCTGTGGAAGCTGCCGGTGATCTTCGTGTGCGAGAACAACGGCATGGCCGAGTTCACCTCGCGCGAGGAGCACTCGACGATCGAGCGCGTCAGCGACGTCGTCGCTCCGTACGGATTCGAGCGAACGACCGTGAACGGCAGCGACGTCCCCGCGGTGTACGACGCGTTCGAGCAGTTCCTCACGAAAGCGCGCTCTGGCGCCGGGCCGTATCTGCTCGAGTGCGTCACCTACCGCCGGCGGGGCCATTACGAGGGCGACCCCGAGAAGTACCGCGACCCGGTGGCCGAGCAGGAGTGGGCCGAGCGCGACCCGCTCGCCCGCATGAGAGCGCGTGCGATCGACGAAGCCTGGATCGACGAAGCAAGCATCGAGGCCATCGAGCGGGATGCCGCCGCCGAAATCGAGGAGGCCGTCCGATTCGCGCGCGACAGCCCGTTCCCGGATCCGCAGACGACGGCCGCGCTGGTGTACGCGCAATGACCGAGACCACGTTCGTCGAAGCGATCGCCAAGACGCTCGCGATCGCCATGCGCGAGGACGAGCGGGTGATCGTGCTCGGAGAGGACGTCGCCGAGGGCGGCCCCTACCTGGCCACGGCGGGGCTCTCCGAAGAGTTCGGCCGCGAGCGCGTTCGCAACACACCAATCAGCGAGGGCGCGGTGTGCGGGGTCGCGATCGGCGCCGCCCAGTCGGGATACAAGCCCGTCGTCGAGATCATGTTCATCGACTTCATCACCCTCGCGCTCGATCAGCTCGTCAACCAGGCGGCCAAGGCGCACTTCATGTCGGGCGGCCAGCTGTCCATGCCGCTCGTGCTCCGCACCCAGGGCGGCGCGGGTCAGCGCAACGGCGCGCAGCACTCGCAGAGCCTCGAGGCGTGGCTCACGCATGTGCCCGGGTTGAAGGTGGTGATGCCGAGCAACGCCGCCGACGCCGCCGGACTCCTACAAGCCGCGATCAGCGATCCGAACCCGGTCGTGTTCGTCGAGAACAAGTCCCTGTACTTCCGGCGCGAGGATCTTCCCGATCCGCCGCCACCCGTCCCGATCGGGCAGGCACACACGCTCAGACCCGGCAAGGACGTGACGATCATCGCGTTGTCACGCATGGTCGGCGACGCGCTCGAAGCCGCTGACAGACTCGCTAGCGACGGCGGCATCGAGGCGGAGGTCATCGATCCGCGCACGCTTGTGCCGCTAGACCTCGACACGCTCGCACAATCGGTGAAGAGGACGGGCCGGGCGGTCATCGCCCACGAGGCCGTCAACGCCGGCGGATTCGGCGCGGAACTGGCCGCACAACTGCAGGCCGCCGCGTTCGACTACCTCGAGGCGCCGATTCAGCGCGTCGGCGCGCCGTTCACGCCGGTCCCGGTCAGCCCGCCACTCGAGGACGCGTATCGCCCCGGGGCGCGCGAGATCGAGGCAGCCGTCCGCGTCGCGCTCGAGTGGGGCGAGTACGACGCCGAGCCCTGGGAGCACGGCTCGATCGCCACGTCCCGGACGACGCCTTAGGGGTCTCGCCTCACTAGACGGGTTCGAGCTCGGTCTCGAGCGCGACCAGCGATGCCCCCGGCACCTGCTCGAGCAGGCCACGCCGGCTGAGCACGATCTCGAGGTTGGTGAGCGATAGCCGCGCGTGCTCGCGGGCGACGTTGTCGGCCCGGGAGCCCTCGCGGGCCGCGATCGCCTCGACCAGCCACAGGTGCTGGCGGTGGGCGACGATCAGGATCTCGCGCGACTCGGGGAGCTGGGCGTGCTGGAGCACCAGCGCGCTGGGAGTGGCGAATGGCAGCGACAGGACCGTGGACAGCGTCCGCTCGAGCAGGGGGCTGTGCGCCATCTTCAGCAGACGCTCGTGAAACCGGGCGTTGAGCGCCACATAGCGCTCGAACGACTCGTAGTCCGCGCGGTGGACGAGCGGCTCGACCTGGTCGTTGATCTCCTGGAGCGCGCGCAGGTCGCGACGGCTGGCGCCATGCTCGGCGGCGAACCGGCAGGCGGTTCCCTCGAGCACGCCCCGGAGCTCGATCGCCTGCCTGATGTCGGTCTGGGTGAACTCGCGCACGACGTACCCGCCGGTCGGGAGCACCTGCAGCAGCCCCTCGTGCTCGAGCGAGGCGAGCGCCAGGCGCAGCGGCGTCCGTGACACGCCCAGCCGCTCGACGAGTGGTAGCTCGGACATGCGTTCGCCTGGCTTGAACTCGCCGCTCAGGATCTGCTCACGCAGGGCGAACAGGGCCCGCATCATCTGGGTCCGGTTGACTTGATTGACCACAGGCGGGCGAGAGTATTGCTCCCGCAGATGCTGTATGCAAGAAAGGTCCTGCAAGCGCCCTCTCGCGGCCTGCAAACGTTTTCTTTCGGTCGCGTTAGGCATGCATTGCATACAGGCGGCGCCGTGAATAAGATGCTCGCCTCGGCTACCCGGGGCGGGTTTCAACCAAATCATTTCGAGGAGGAGAGGAAGAGGTGAGGATCAACCACCTTGCGCTGCGCCTGCGCTCAGGCGCGGCGGCCGCCGTGCTGGTCGGGGCGGTTCTGGTGCTGGCAGGCTGCGGCAGCAGTAGCAGCAGCACGAGCAGTGCATCAGCGCCCGCATCTAGCGGGACTAGCTCCAGCACGAGCGCCTCGACGAGCGCGAGCACGAGCTCGGCCAGCACGTCGTCGTGCGGCAAGAAGCCGGGGGTCAAGGCCACCGGCACGCCGATCCCGATCGGCACGATCGACACCAAGCAGCCGGGCACGGACTTCAGCGACGGCCCGAACATGATCACCGCGTACTACAACTGCGTAAACGCGAACGGCGGCGTCAACGGTCATCCCGTGAAGCTGTACGTGATCTACGACCAGACCCAGCCGGCGCAGATCGCGGCCGCGGCCAAACAGCTGATTCAGACCGACCACGTTGTCGGGATCGTCGGCGTGTTCGACTTGCTCGAGTGCACGATCGACCAGAGCTACTGGAAGCAGCTCGGCATCTACGAGATGGGCGCGGGCATCGCCCCGGAGTGCTGGTCCACTCCGAACAGCGCCGCGGTCAACATGGGGCCGCGCTACAGCTCCGACGGCGCCGTCCAGTACGGGCTGAGCCAGCACCCCTCGAAGATCGTCTTCATCCAATCGAACGTCCCCGGCACCGGTTACATCGCGGCCGGCCCGGCGGCGCTCGCAGCGGCCGCGCACGTTCCGATCAGCGAGACGACCGCGAACGTGCCGATCACCGACGCGAACTCGCTGGCGCTGAGCCTTGTCGACAAGGCCGGACCGAACGGCTGGGTGGTGCTCAACTTCACCCCGCCGGAAGCGCTGGTGATCCTGCAGGCCGCGCAGAAGCTCGGGCTCGAGGACCGGGTAAAGGGATGGGGCTGCTCGACACCGTGCAACACCGACTTCCTGGCCAAGGCGCTGGGACCGAAGTGGAACCACAAGCTGTTCGTCAACGCCGAGCTGACCTCGCCCGACGACCACAACGGCCCCGAGATGCAGCTCTACAAGGCGATCCTCGCTCAGTACGGCCAGGCGGTCGCCGGTGGTCTCGGCTCGTTCAGCGAGATGGGCTACCTGCTCGGAAAGTTCTCGGTGGACGCACTCGACACGGTCACGGGCCCGTACACGATCCAGAGCGTCAACTCGGCGTTCAAAGCGATCAAGGACGAGAAGACGGAGCTGCTGTGCCAGCCGTGGGTGTACGGCGACTACCCGCTGCACATCCCGAACAACGCCGACTTCACCACGACCCCGGACAACGGGAAGATGGTGACGGCCCAGGGATGCTTCGACGTGTCCTCGGCCGATCCGCAGATCGCGGCGTACCGCAAGGCCGCGGGGACGGCACCGTCGACGAACCCGCCCACGCAGTAGGACGGCGGGACGCGCCAGGGAACGGGCCGCAACATGCGATCAGGGCAGCCACGGAGGGACGCCCTGATCGCATGGTCCCCGGTTTGGTCCCCGGTTACGTCAGACGCGCTCGACCGGCGCGCTCCCGGCGCGACCGTTCCCCGGCCGGGCGAGCAACGACGCGCCCGGCATCCGCTCGAGCACCTCGGGATGGTCGAGCACGACCTCGAGATTGGTCCGCGCCAGCAGGGCGTGCTCACGGCCGAGGCTCTCGGCGCGAGTCCCCTGCTTGCGCTCGATCGCGTCGACGATGCCGAGATGGTGGCGGTGGGCCATGATCAGAATGTCGCGCGACTCGGGCAGCACGGCCTGCGCCATGACGAAGGCGCTCGGGCTGGCGAACGGCAGCGCGATGATCCCATCGAGCGCGCGTTCGAGCATGGGACTCCCCGCCATCCGGAGGATCCGGGCGTGAAAACGCGTGTTGAGATCGACGAACCGCTCGAACGACTCGTAGTCGGCGCGGTGCACCTCCTCGGCCGTCGCAACGCAGATCTCACGAAGCTCACGCACTGCGTCCGGCGTGGCGCCGCGCTCGGCGGCGAACCGGGCGGCGGTGCCCTCGAGCACGCCGCGCAGCTCGATCGCATCGCTGATGTCGGCCTGGGTGAACTCGCGCACGACGTACCCGCGCGAGGACAGGCCGCGGAGCAGTCCCTCGTGCTCGAGCGCCGCCAGCGCGAGACGCACCGGGGTGCGCGAGACGCCGAGCCGCTCGACCAGCGACAGCTCGGACATGCGCTCCGCGGGGGTGAACTCGCCACTCAGGATCATTTCCCGCAGGCGCAGGAGTGCGCGGGTCATCTGACTCCTGCTGGCTTGACCGGCCAACTGTCACCTCACTCCTTGGCGCCACGGACGCGGCGCCGCGCCAGTCTAGTCCGCGACCCCATTGCATGCAAAACAAACAATCGACTCTCCAGAAACTCTCATTCTTCAGGTCTTGTTAGGAGCCGTTGCATACATTTCGGCCACGCACTAGTATCGCCGCGCTCGCCAACCCTGGGGCGGGTTTACACACAAATCCTCGAGGAGGAGGAGATCGGTGGCGATGTTTCAACACGTCTCGCGCGTGCGGCTTGGCCTGTCGTGCGTCGCGGTCCTGGGAGTGCTTTTGTTGACGGCCTGCGGGAGCTCGAAGAGTTCGAGCAGCGCCGCGACCAGCAGCGCAGCTCCGGCCGCTTCATCCAGCTCAACCACGAGCAGCAGCGCTGGCTCGACGAGTACCTCGTCGTGCGGAACCAAGCCCGGCGTGGCAGCGACGGGCACTCCGATCCCATTGGGCGCGATCAACACGAAGCAGCCCGGGACGGACTTCACGGATATCGAGAACATGGAAGGCGCTTACTTCGCTTGCGTGAACGCGAACGGCGGTGTGAACGGCCATCCGATCAAGCTGTACAAGCTGACCGAGCCGACGCAGCCCGCGCAGATCGCGGCCGATGCGACGCAGCTCCTTCAGACCGACAAGGTGGTCGGCGTGTCGGGCAGCTCGAGCATCCTCGAGTGCACGATCAACCACTCCTACTGGGAGAAGAATCACTACTACGTGATCGCGGCGGGAATCGCGCCCGAGTGCTACTCGACGCCGAATATCGCGGACGTCAACATGGGGCCGCGCTACAGCTCCGACGGAGCCGTCCAGTACGTCCTCACCCTGCATCCGAGCAAGATCGTGTTCGACCAGTCGAACGTTCCGGGTACGGGCTACATCGCCGCGGGTCCGGCGGCGCTCGCGAAGAACGCGAACGTGCCGATCACGCAGCTGACCGAAAACGTGCCGATCAACGACGCCAACTCGGTCGCGCTCAAGGAGGTCGACGACGCGGGCCCGAACGGTGCGGTGGTGCTGAACTTCACCCCGCCGGAGGCGCTCGTGATCCTGCAGGCCGCCCAAAAGCTGGGGCTCGAGAACCGGGTCAAGGCGTGGGCGTGCTCGACGCCATGCGACACGGACTTCCTCGCGTCGTCACTCGGTTCGAAGTGGAACGGCAAGTTCTTTGTCAACGCCGAGCTGACCCCGCCCGATCCCACCAACACGCCGACGATGAACCTGTACAAGGCGATTCTCAAGCAGTACGGGACAGACGTGTCAGGCGGTATCGGCAGCTTCAGCCAGATGGGATTCACCATGGGTGAGATCGCGACGCACGCACTCGAGTCGATCAAGGGTCCTTACACCGCGGACAGCGTCAATAAGGCGTTCCAGAGCGTGAAGGACTTCAACACGGGCATGTTGTGCGAGCCGTGGACGTTCGGTGACTATCCGCTCCACATCGCGAATAACACCGACTACACCGTCACCCCGGACAACGGGAAGATGGTGATCAAGCAGGGTTGTACGGCGATTTCGTCGGTCGATCCGCAGATCGCCGCGTACCACAAGGTGGCCGGCTAGTGGTGGTCGCCCCCGTAAGTGCGGTCGCGCCTGGAGCGCGGGCGTACTTGCGGGGGCTCCACGCGTCCGGCATGACTAAGTAGGATCCACGAACGATCAGGGCGCCCAGCTAGCTCACATGCTCATCATCTCCGGCATCCTGGGCCTGCCGAGCTGGCAGGACTTCCAGCCGTTTCTCGTCACCGGCTTGTCGCTCGGAGGCGTGTATGCGCTGTCGGGGGTCGGGATGGTGGTGCTGTACCGGGCCACCGGCGTGCTGAACCTGGCCTTCGGGGCAGTGGGCGCCATGGGCGCCCTGATCGCGTGGCAATTGATTAACCATGCGGGCTGGAACGAGTGGCTCGCGTACCTGCTGGCGGTGTTGTTCGGCGGTTTCCTGACGCTCGTCTACGGGATGGTGTTCGGGCCGGCCCTCGCCAAACGGGACCCGCTCGTGAAGGCGACGGCCACGCTCGGGTTGACGTTGATCTTGCTTGGGGTGATGGACCTGCTGTGGACCTCGAGCGGTGGCGCGTCGCGCTCAATCACGTTCCCGACGGACAACGACACATTCACGATTGCTGGGATCCTCGTCGAGTGGACGAACGTGATCGCGCTGCTTCTCGGCGTGGTGATCACGATCGGCACGACGGCATTCCTGCGTTTCACGAAGCTCGGCACGGCGATGCGGGCGATGGCTAACGACCGCGAGATCACGGCTACGCTCGGCGTGCCCGTGCGGCGCGTCGAGGCGGCGGCGTGGTTCGGCTGCGGCCTGCTCTCCGGCGTAGCCGGGATCCTGCTCGCCGACCTGGTCGCGCTCGACGCGACGACGCTGACGTTCCTCGTGCTGTCCTCGCTGGCCGCGACGCTGATCGCGCGCCTGCGGTCGATCCCGATCACGTTCGTGGCCGCGCTCGTCGTGGGCACGGTCGACGCCCTGATCACGCCGATCCAGTCGCTCACCAACTACCGGGACATGACGCCGTTCGTGTTCGCCGCGATCGCGCTGCTGGCGCAGAATCGCCGGCGTGTGATCACGGTCGGCCGGCAGGGGGTCTAGTCGATGGAGCCCACCGGCGTGAAGACTGACGAGACGACGAAGGCAGAAGAGCCGGCCGGCGGCTCGATCGCGTCGGCGCGGTCGGGCAGGTCGCTCACGAACATCGAGCCGCGCTCGATGGTGCAGCCGGCCGTGGTTCTCGTCCTGCTCCTGTTCGTGCTGCTCGTCCTGCCGTCGCTGTTCAGCCAGTACTACATAGACGCCAGCACACAGGTGGCGATCTATGCGATCGTCGCGCTCGGCCTCGGCCTGCTCGTCGGACGGGTCGGCCTCGTCTCGCTCGGCCAGGCCGCCGTGCTGGCGATCGGGGCCTGGGTGGCGGCACGGCTCCTGTTCGCGACGTCGATGCCGTTCCCGCTCGTGCTACTGGCCTCGGGCCTCATCACGATGATCCTGGGCACGCTCGTGGGCCTGCCCGCCTTGCGCCTGAGCGGCCTGTATCTCGCGCTGATCACGCTGATGCTGGCCGGCGCGATCACGGTTGTCCTGGCCACCACGAACTTCCCCAACGGCGGCCACGGCTTCCTCGGCTACAACGGCTCGAGCGTCCACATCCCGCCGATCCGCCGCCCGAGCATCGCGACCGACGAGACCGATTACTTCCGCTACACGGTGATCGTCGCGGGGCTCATGTTCCTGCTCGTGCTCGCCCACATCCGGACGAAGCCCGGACGCGCATGGGCGGCGATCCGCCAGAGCGAGGCCGCGGCGCTGGCCGGCGGCATCAACACCACGCTGTACAAGCTGTGGGCGTTCGCCCTGGCGTCGTTCGTGACCGGCGTAGCCGGTGGCCTGCTCGCCGGTGCGCTCCACTACCTGTACTCGATCGACTTCCAGACCCAGGACTCGATCATCCTGCTCGCGGTCGTCCTCATGGGCGGCGCGTACAGCCTGTGGGGCGCGGTCGTGGCCGGGATCTTCCAACAGTTCCTGCCCGCGCTGTTCACGAACTGGGGCATCTCGCCCGACTGGCTGACGATCCTATTCGGGGTGGGCGTGCTCCAGGTTCTGACGACGGCGCCCCGCGGGATCGTCGACCAGATGCCCAAGGACATCGCCCGGTTGGGCCGGTTCATCGGGCGGCATTTCAGGGGCCGCTCCTCGGCACCGGCAGGCGGCGAACCATGATCGACGTCTCCGATCTCACCGTCCGGTTCGGCGGCGTGACGCCGCTCGACAAGATGAGCGTGAAGTTTGAAAGCGGTACGTGCGGGCTGATCGGGCCCAACGGCGCCGGCAAGACGACGTTCTTCAACGTGCTGAGCGGGTTCGTCAAGCCGGTCTCCGGGACCGTGACCGCGTTCGACGAAGATCTCCTGTCGATCACGCACTTCCGCCGCGCTCGGTGGGGCGTGCGGCGGACGTTCCAGACCGAGCAGGCGATCGAGGAGCTGTCGGTGTTCGACAACGTCGCGATGATCCAGGAGCACTCGAAGACGAGCGGGTCCTCGCGCCGCCAGGACGTGCTCGACGCGATCGCGTTCGTCGGCATGGACATCAACCCCGACGCTCGCGTGGGGACGCTTGGCGCCGCCCAGCGTCGCCTCGTCGAGCTCGCTCGGGCGGTCGTCGGCCGGCCACGGCTGGTCCTGCTCGACGAACCCGCGGCGGGCCTCCCCGACGAGGAGACCGACCACATGGGCGAGGTGATCCGCAGGATCCCCGAGCACGTCGGGGCGATGACGATCCTCGTCGACCACGATATGAGCCTCGTGTCCTCGTGCTGCGAGGTGACCGCGGTGCTCGACTTCGGCAGGATGATCGCGTCCGGCCCCACCGCCGAGGTGCTTCGCGACGAGCGCGTGATCCGCGCGTACCTCGGAACCGAGGAGGTGGCATGAGCACCGGCGGCGATGTGCTCCGGGTCGAGGACTTCGTCGTCGCCCGCGGCGGCCGCAACGTGGTCCGCGGCGTCTCGCTGGAGATCCCCTCGGGCGAGATCACCGCACTGCTCGGCCCGAACGGCGCGGGCAAGTCGAGCATGGTGCTCGCGATCGGAGGCGTGCTCAAGCCGAGCGCCGGCAAGGTGATACTCGACGAGCGCGACTACGCCGGCAAGCGTCCCGAGCGAATCCGCGCCGCGGGGCTCGCGATCGTCCCCGAAGGCCGGCGGCTGCTCCCCGAGCCGACCGTGGCCGAGAACTTGCGCGTAGCCACCTACACGATGTCGGGAGGGGACGCGGACGCCGGCTACAAACGCGCGCTCGAGCTGTTCCCCGAGCTCGAGAAGCGGCTCAACTATGCGGCACGGTCCCTGTCGGGCGGCGAGCAGCAGATGGTCGTGCTCGCCCAGGCGCTCGTGTCGCACCCGCGGTTCGTGATCATCGACGAGCTCTCGCTCGGGCTGGCACCGGTGATCGTCAACCGGCTGGTCCCGACGATCCGCTCGGTGGCCGAGTCCGGTGCGGGCGTGCTGCTGATCGAGCAGTTCGCGACGCTCGCGCTCGGTCTGGCCAACCGCGCCTATGTGATGGAAGGCGGCAGTATCCGGTTCTCGGGCATGGCCAGCGAGCTGCGCGAGAAGCCGGAGCTGCTCCAGTCGGCATACCTGTTGCGGGGTCGCAACGGCGCCGGCGGCGCGCCCGCGGTGGCGGGCGTCGAGCCGCGCCCCACATGACGGTCACTTCGATCGAGCACGTGCTCGTGCTCAGCGACGACATCGACGCGACACGAGACTTCTACCGGAATGTCGTCGGCCTCGAGCTGGGCGCGCGGCCGCCACTCGAGTTTCCCGGCTACTGGCTGTACGCCGGCGCCGGCGCCGGCGCCGGCGCCGGGGCGGCGGCGTGCGTGCACGTGGCCGACCGCGGGGCTTACGCCGCGCATTCCGCCGGGCTCGGGCTGAGCGTCCCGGAGCGCGATCCGGGCATCGGCCCGGTCGACCACGTCGCGTTCGTCGCGGACGACTACGATGAGCTTCTGTCGCGGCTCGAGCGCCACGGTGTCGCCGCGGTAACCAACGCCGTCCCCGGAGGTCCACGTCAGGTGTTCATCGAGGATCCGAACGGCGTCCGAGTAGAGATCAACGTGAGGAGCTGAAATGTCGGCCGTGCGTACCACACCCCCGTTCCGCGCCGACCACGTCGGCAGCCTGCTCCGCCCGCCCGAGTTGCTCGACGCGCGCGAGGGGTACGAGGCCGGACGGATCGGCGCCGGCGAGCTTCGAGCGGTCGAGGACGAGGCGATCCGCGACGCGGTGAAGCTCCAGAAGGACGTCGGCCTGCAGTCGGCCACCGACGGCGAGTTCCGCCGCGCCACCTGGCACATGGACTTCATCTACCAGATCGGCGGGATCGAGCAGGCGCCCGGCGACGTCAAGGTGCAGTTCCAGAACGAAGAGGGAACGGTCGAGTGGACCCCGGCCGCGCTGCACGTGACCGAGAAGATCCACCTCGACCACACGATCTTTGGAGACGCCTTCGACTTCCTCAAGACGACCGTGAACGGGGCCACGCCCAAGCTCACGATCCCGTCGCCGAACATGGTCCACTACCGCGGCGGCCGGGCGGCCGTCGACGAGCGCGTCTATCCCGACATCGAGGAGTTCTGGATTGACCTCAGCGGGGCTTATGCGGAGGAGCTGAGTCAGCTCGGCGAGCTCGGCTGTACCTACCTCCAGTTCGACGACACCTCGCTCGCCTACCTCAACGACCCGCGACAGCGCGAGCAGATCAAGCAGCGCGGCACCGGCGACGTCGAGCACCTGCACGAGCAGTACATCCGCAACATCAACCGCGCGCTCGAGGGCAAGCCCGACGGGATGACCGTCACCACCCATCTGTGCCGCGGCAACTTCCGCTCGTCGTGGGCGGCCGAGGGCGGCTACGACTTCGTGGCGGAGGCGCTGTTCGGCGGCCTCGGCGTCGACGGCTTCTTCCTCGAGTACGACGATGCCCGCTCGGGCGGGTTCGAGCCGCTGCGGTTCGTGCCCGAGGGCAAGTTCGTGGTGCTCGGGCTGGTCACGACCAAGCACGGCGAGCTCGAGTCCAAGGACCTGCTGAAGCGCCGGATCGAGGAAGCCTCGCGCTACGTCCCGATCGACCAGCTGTGCCTGTCCCCGCAGTGCGGGTTCTCCTCCACCGTCGAGGGCAACGCGCTCACGCGCGAGGAGGAGATCGCCAAGCTCGAGCTGATCGTCGACACCGCGGCAGAGGTGTGGGGATGACCAACGTGGTCGTGAGCATCTGCCGGCGCGCCGAGGTCTGGGGCTGACGGTGCGCGCCGCCGTGACCGAGGGCGTCGAGGCGATGGCGGTGCTCGAACGTGCCGAGCCGCCGGAGCCCGGTCCGGGCGAGGTCGTTCTCACCCCGGAGGCGGTCGGGATCTGCGGCTCGGACTATCACTTCTACCTCGGTGAACTGTCCCCCGAGGCCGGCGGGTCACAGTTCCCGCGCGTGCAGGGACATGAGATCGGGGCGACGATCGCGGCCGTCGGCCCCGGCTGCGCCGAGGACCTCGTAGTCGGGCAGCGGGTCGCGGTGTGGCCCCTGCGGGCGTGCGGAGCGTGTTACCCGTGCAGCGTCGGGCGGCCGAACACGTGCGACAACTTTTCGCTGATCGGGATCCACGCCGACGGCGGCCTCCAGGATCTGCTGTCGGTCCCCGCCGAGCAGGTCTACCCGATCCAGGCCGACGACCCGGCGGTGGCCGCGCTCGCCGAGCCGGTTTCGATCGCGGTCAGGGCGGTGAACCGATCCGGCGTGATCCCGGGCGAGCGCGTCGTCGTCCTCGGCGCCGGCCCGATCGGCCAGTGCATCTGCCTGGTGGCGCGCGAGCGCGGCGCCGACGTGCTCGTGGTCGACCTGATGGACACGCGCCTCGCGCTCAGCCGCGACATGGGAGCGGACACACTCGTGTGGACCGACCACGACGAGGTCGTCGCCCACGCCCGCGAGTGGGCCGGACCGTCGGGCGGTCCGCCGGTGGCGTTCGACGCCACCGGGGCGCCGCCGGCGGTCCGCGCGATGATCGACATGGTGGCCTCCGCCGGCCGCGCGATCCAGGTCGGGATGTCGGGCGAGGAGGTCACCTTCCGCCTGGGCAGCCTGACCGAGAAGGAGCTCGACCTGCTCGGGGTCAGCTGCTGCGGCGCCGAGGAGTTCGGCGAGGCCGTGGCCGTGGTCGAGCGCAACGCGCCCCTGCTCGCGCCGCTGATCAGCCACCGCTTCGCCCTCGATCAGGCACCCGAGGCGATCCGGTTCGCGATCGAGAACCCGACCGACGTCATGAAGGTGATCATCGGCAGGGACTTTTAGGGACCGCGACGACGGAAGCGATCGGTGGCGGGCGGCGAAAACACCTGCATAACCCGACAATCGACGCATTCCGCTTCGGCCTTGGCGCGTTAGCCGCGATTATCGTGCACAGCTCGGCAAGGTCCGGCTCGAAGCCGCGCGTTGTCGAGTTATCCACGCCCCGGGGGGGCGCGAACAGACCGCCGGGCATGGGCGCCCGGCGGAACGGCGCACCGTAGGCGCGGCCCCGTATCAGGTGGCTTCGCGACCGCTCCATTAAGACGTGTTAGCTCCTGCGCGCGGACCGGTTAAGCGT
>Ga0335079_10002279_pt1 | contig 22145 bp, 25 predicted proteins | sample Lox_Sample_33_FD_206719 | JGI IMG/M metagenome (GOLD analysis project Ga0335079, IMG submission 206719) | Soil microbial communities from Loxahatchee National Wildlife Refuge, Florida, United States - Lox_Sample_3.3 | ecosystem: Environmental > Terrestrial > Soil > Wetlands | place: USA... | reverse complement strand
AAACGGTGGCCGACTTGAACGTGCCTCTAAGCCGACGGGTCCGGCAAATGCAGTTGACCCTTGAGCGATGGCGGTGGCTGCCAAACATCGATCGGAAGTCGCCGCCCATCGTGGCGAACATCCCTGAATTTCGCCTGCGCGCTTACGACAACAACTTCAACATCGGAGTCGCGATGAATGTGGTTGTGGGTAGAGCTTTCGGCCACAAAACTCCCGTGTTCACCGACACTATGCAGTACGTCGTGTTTCGTCCCTATTGGGAGGTCCCGCCCTCGATTATTCGCGGAGAGATGATTCCCCATATCGTCCGCGACCCTGATTATCTCGAGAAGAAGGGTTTCGAAGTCGTCGACAGCCGGCAAAATGTGGTTACCGAGGGGAGGGTTTCGGCCGAGGTGCTCAGCCAGCTTCGTGCCGGAAAGCTGTTCCTCCGGCAAAAGCCGGGTGCAAACAATGCGCTCGGGGCGGTGAAGTTTGTCTTTCCCAACAGCTACAACGTTTACATGCACGACACGCCGTCGACGGAGTTTTTTGCGAAATCCCGCCGCGATTTCAGTCATGGGTGTATCCGTCTGGAGAAGCCGGCCGATCTCGCTGCCTTTGTCCTGCGCGACAATCCCGGCTGGACTCCGGAGCGCATTCGCGCGGCCATGAACGGCGATGCGCCGCAGCAGGTAAACCTCGCACATCCCATTCCGGTCTTAATTGTGTATGGGACTGTAGTAGTGCTGGAAGACGGCCTCGTCCACTTCTACGACGACATCTACGGACACGACGCCGCCCTGGAGACGGCACTCGCGAAAGGCTACCCGTATCCGTGGTGAGAGGAATTACCAGCGGCGCACGCGGCCGACATCCACGTGAACGAAGTCGGAGTCGCGATAATAGCCAACGCCACCCCGTTGCAAGCGCCAGGCGGCATCCCGAACTTCGGACGTTGGTATGCCTGGCAAGCGAATGTCGATGGCTTCCGCCTGCATGTGAAGACTATACTTGGCCACACCCGTATGCGCGTTGCGGCTGCGAAGATACTCATTGCTCCAGGGAGTGCGATATCCGCAGATCACATCGATCTCGCCGCTGACATCTTTCAACGACGATGTCAGGTCATACAGCAAGTCAAACAAGCGTGGATCGAAATGCCGTTCCTCTCCTGTGCGGTGGTCGCGCAGGTAATGGTCAAGCGCGGCCAGCCCTTGCGGCAGATAAGTATCGCCGCGACGATAAACCACATCGAGTCGCTCGTTGGTATGCGTGTGATATAGGTGAAGGCGGTACTCGGGCAAAGTGGACGGCGCAGGTTGCGACGAGCGGCCAGGCAGCGCGATCAGCAAAAGCACAACAAGCAACGTATGTTTCAGGGACACTGATCTCATTTTACCAAGGAATTGCATTCGCGTTTGCCGTCAGAATCCCTTGCGATTTGATATCAATTGGCGATCGCTAGGCCAGTTTCATAGTTAGTGTAGAGTATAGATGGCGATTATATGCTCCCAGGAAATGGCAAAAGCGTATGCGGATGATTTGCGGCGCAAGCTGCTCCAGGCGCATGACCGGAAGCAGGGATCGCTGCGGGTATTGGCGGAGCGGTTCGGAGTGAGCGCGGGGTGGGCCTGGAAGATCTCGGCGATGCGGCGACGCACGGGAGTGATGGAACGAGCGCAGCAGCGGCACGGACCGGTGAGCCGGGTGACGCCGGCCATCGAAGGACGGCTGCGGGCTGTGGTGCAGGGGCAGCCGGATGTGACGTTGGCCGAGTTGCAGCAACAACTGGAGCGCGACGCAGGGTTGTATTTGAGTATCGGGCGGCTGTGGCTGGGGTTGCAGAAAATGGGACTACGGCTGAAAAAAAGTCGCTCCACGCGCAAGAACAAGACCGTCCCGCACTCCAGGCGCGGCGTGAGCACTGGCGGCAAACGCTAAAGGGCATAGACGCCCGCCGTCTTGTGTTTCTGGATGAGAGCGGAGTGACCACGGAAATGACGCGCCGCTACGGACGCGCCCCGCGGGGCCAGCGGGTGGGAGAAGGTGTCCCGGTCGGACACTGGCACACCCCCACCGTGCTGGGAGCACTGACTTCGGAGGGGCTGCTGGCAGCCATGACCGTGGAGTCGCCCACCGACGGAGAGGTGTTTCTGGCCTATTTGGAACAGGTCCTGTGTCCGCGATTGCAGCCCGGTCAGATCGTCGTGATGGACAACCTGGCGGCTCACAAAGTCGAGGGAGTGCGGCAGCGAATCGAGAGTGTGGGAGCCCAATTGCTCTATCTCCCTCCCTACTCGCCGGACTTCAACCCCATCGAACCGGCCTGGTCAAAAGTCAAGCAACTGCTGCGTGGCGCCAAAGCCCGTACCCTGGAGGTCCTGGAAACCACCTTGGCCCAAGCTCTGTCCGCCATTACGTCACAGAACGCTTCGGCCTGGTTTGTGCATTGCGGTTATGCTTTATAGGAACTTTGAAAACGATCTAGCCTGTTTAATTCATGAGAGCTGAGGCTTCGGTGGATGGCGCAGTTTTTTAGGCTGCGTGCGTGCGCGAAGGTGTACCAGGCATGCTGAAACGCGTCGCATAGCCGTAGGCGATGTGGCAAGCACTTCTTCAAACAATGCTCCGCCACGACTGCTGGCCGGTGAGTGAGTTTGGGTAAAGCGAAAATGGGGTTAGCTGGTGTTCCGAGCCAGCGCCACGTCCGCGGAAGAGAGATTGCCACGGCCAACCGGTGGCCAGGTGAATGCGAATACACCGGGCGGTCTGGCGCACGCGGGCCCCGAGTTTGAACAGGCGGGCGCGCTGGGTTTCGATCTGTGTCGAGCGCCACGCCTGTGGTAGCTGCAGGCGGAACAGGTTGACCAAGTTGTAGGCGAAGCCGTGCAGCACCGACGACATTGGATTTGCAGATGAGTTTCTCGCTAAGAGCGGTGATCCCGATCTGCTGCTCAAAACCCTTGCGCGCTTGCTGCGAAAGCGGCGCAATGATGCCTCATTGTCTGCACCCGATGGGAAATCTGCTTTTCTTTCCGGTTTCTCAAGAACTGGCAAGAAATCGGCATGATTACACGGCGGTTTCGCATCGGGGATCACAGCGATTAGGTCTGCTTCGTGCGTTGAGTCCACCTTTCGCTCGTGCTTTGTTCGAACGCTCATGGTCTTCCGTACACCTTGACGTTGCCGCCTACTAGTACCGGTATCAAATTGTTCGTCTGTCCATCTTTGATCTGGACGACCTGATGTCCACTCCCCGCTAGTTGGCCCCATCGGCTTGGCTCTTCAGGGTTCTGCCCCACTGCCCCACTGCCCGATACTCCCGCCCGTTCATCTCGTATGCAACTGTTCGGAGTCGTTGTGAGCTTGTGCGACGAACGCTTTACACCAACTTTGACCCGCGAACGGGTCAGCATTTGCTTGGCAATCGAGGTTAGGAGGTCGGAGTCTAGCGCGTTCTTCTGGGCATACTGCCAAAACCTTCTTATTTCCACCGACAGTCACACTAGTCGTCACGGGTGAAACTGAGAGCTTTATCGCAGGCGCAATACGGGACTCGCCTGCGTGCAACGCGATCTCGGAGGTGAAAGTGCTCATCCCGGGCGCCGACACGGTGAGCTTGTAAACATCCGGCGATAAGGCTGTGAACGCGAACTGCCCGTTGTCGCCAGACTGCATGGTTCGTACAACAGAGCCAGACGGGTCGGTCAATGTCACGCCAGCACCCTGCAGCACATCTCCATGAGTATCAAGCACCGTGCCGGACACAGTCCCGGTGCTCGTTTGCTGTAAATGGTCCTGGCCGGTTGGAGTAGTGACCTGGGGCGGTAGGGGTGCATCCGCAAGAGCACGGGAGTTGGCGCTGTCCTGTGCTACGGCACAGGGTATTAAGCTGAAGAACATCAGCAAGCTCGACCCAGCCATTACCAAGCGTCTTGACCACCGCACAACATCACGCATGACAACTCCGTTAGATGATCGGTACAGGAGGGTGGCGGGCTTCGCCTTCTAGCTCCGCTGACCACTCCGCTTTGCGTGCGTTGCGTTCCGCGGACCCGACGCGGAGAAAAAATCGTGCTCGCTTGGTTTAACCATGCCCGGTGATTACGGTGCGCATGAACACATAACACCCGATCAGGTGTTCCATTGCGCTTCCCACAATCATGTCGGAAGTAAAATGTTTTCGGCCAACACTCCGGTGGCAGCTAGGGTGGATGCAACAGCGTACCACAACAGGCGCGATTTCGTGGAAGGGTACTTGTCTGACGACATTTAGAGGGGCCAGCACATCCCGATCGCCGTGCAGGGCTGGATTGTGGTCGCGCTGGCGGCGATGTTCTGCGTCAACGTCTTTATCGCGGTGGATCGCCACTCCCATTCCGTCAGCGACACGCTTTACGGCATCTTCCCCTTCTGGGTGCCCGCACTCGGCATCGTCGGCTGGATCGCCTCGCGCACATCGCAGGAACCCAAACGCTGAACTGTCTGGGAAGAGGACCGCTGAGGTCCAGTTCGAGCGCGCTGGTGTAGCTGTCTTTGTCACGTGCGGGTGTGGCGGCAATCACTGAAAAGTGTCTTATGTGGTTGTGAAATTGGCCTAAGGCGTTTCGGGAGAAGACTTCCCGGCCTTTCTTCCCAGTCCCTCCCTCTCAGGCGGACGAGAACGACGACCAGCTACGTCTTTTCCCAACGCCACGCGCCCTTGCTGGCGCTGGAGGAACTAATGTCGAATTGCAAGTTGGTAGTCGCTGTCCTATTGCTCATGTTTTGGGGGCTGACGGCTGTCGCCGAGGATGCGAAGGTACCGGTGCAGGTTGATCCTCCGCAAGCCTACGTCTACCTCGATGGAAACGCCATTAGAGACGGCAGCCACACTCTCAAGACCACTCCTGGTGACCATGTCATCGCGGTCTATAACTACGGATTCACCGGCGAAACCCGTACAGTCACTTTGAAGGCGGGCATGAATCCAGCCCAGACATTCACATTGAAGCCGAGCGGAAATCCAGTTCCCGGCGAGTTCGGGTTCATCCAGATTGAAGGGCCAAGCCGCGCCGCAGTCCTGTTGAACGGCAAGACCCCGGAATACCATGTCGGGCATGTGGATGAGTTCAACAACCACATCATGGGCTTTCAGCAGTTACTGGTGCTGCCCGGCACGCATGAGATTACAGTCACCCGCTACGGCAAAACCATCTGGTCCGGTCCGGTGCAAGTGGTTGCCGGCCAGCGTGTGATCCTGTACGTTCCCAGCGGCGACCGCAAAGTGCAGAAGGTCGGCAATTACAAGGGACCGTGGACCAGGTTTACGGCGGGATTGTCAAGCGCCCAGGTGACGGTTGCCCCGGTGACCGCGACATTGGCCGCCACCCCGCCGAACATCAACTGCAACGAAAAATCCACCCTCGCCTATTCCTCAACCGACGCCCTGCACACCACGATGAAGGATGGCGGGAACACAAACAGCCTGCCCGATCTCGCGGGCAACATGACGGTCGAGCCCAAGCACACGACCGCGTATGACTTTGCGGCTTCGGGCCCAGGCGGGACCGTCACGCAGCAGGCCACCGTCACCGTGAATCCGGTGGTGCAGTCCACGCTGGAAGCGTCACCAACGACCATGAACTATCTCAAGGTCGGCGACAATGTGCTTATCCAAGACACCGCCAACATAAAGTGGACAACCGGCAACGCCGATGCTATGTCGCTTTCAGGGACTGCGGTCCCGGCCAGCGGCGATCAAAAGCTAACAGCTGATCCCCAGGCGAAGACCGGACGGGTGGACGAAACCAAGAGCTACACGTTGACTGCCACCAACGTCTGCGGCGGTTCGGAGACGAAGACGGTGCAGGTAGCGACCAAGGGTCTGATCGCGCCCGATGTGCTGAGCGTGTTCTTCCCCACCGCTTATCCGGACAAGAAGAACCCCGAGCTGGGATTGCTGCCATGCCAGCAACAGCGGCTCATGAACCTGGTAAGCATCTTTCCGGTTTACGCCGAGCGCGTGCCGGATGCCAGAATCGTGGTCCGTGGTTATACCGACCACCGCGGCAACGAGAAGTACAACAAGGAGCTGAGCGAGCGCCGCGTGGCTATTACCAAGAACTTCCTGGTTGCCCATGGAATTCCCGCGGACAAGATCGTTACCGATGCCCTGGGAGAGACTGGGTTGTTGGATGAGGCCACGGTCCAGAAGCTGGATGCGGACAATCCATCCAAGACAGCGGACTCCGCGAAACAGCTCAAACCTGAGGCGATTCACATGGCGTACAATCGGCGCGTCGACGTCGAACTGCAGCCGGCGAACCTGGAAAGCGCCCGCGTGTATCCATATTCGTCCCCGGCAGCCAATGTCCTCGTTGAAGTGAAACGGCCGAAGGTCAAGGCTCTGGAGCAGCCGCAACAGGCGGCCACAGTGGCAAGTGCAGGCAATTAGTCTGCGACCTGTTGCTCGGTGGTTCCAGCAAAGCAATGATGGGGTGCCCTTCCGCGTGTCTTTTGCTCGGGTAGGCACCCCTCGTCCGCACACTCAGCGATACGCTCGCGCTCTCCCATCCGCATGGTCGGAAGCACGGTTACACGGTTGCAATGCCGTGGCCGGCTGCCTCGTGTTACAACTGAAAATGTCCTCACAATGAACAGCAAGCGTGCCACAGTTAACGACAGGGCTCCACGCTGATGGTTTGCTTCTCGGTCGAGGCGCGAGTGCGGAGCCCCCTCGCTGCAATGGCTGTTCCGCAGCCATAGACATTTGGAAGCGACAATGAATGACGCTCTATCCTAAGGCTGGGGCGGTCCAAGTTTGCTGCGGGAATCTGTGTTGACGTTGAAGCTGAGCAGAGACGAGGCCAGAAAGAGGCCACCTCGGCCAACGTATGACTTGCGCCAAGTTTACAATGAACCGACTCGACGATCCCCTGCTATCAGCCGGCAGCACCTCCTCACTCGGGTTTCCTGCTGCCTCAGTACCGTTGGAGAAATTCGGCTTCAAGTTTTCATCTGGCGGTGCACATGTTAGCCGAACGATGATGCTGGCAGAACTAAGAAAATTTCGTTTCAATAAACCTCTGCAAAACGGCCTCCCGTCAGTGGCTTGTTTTCTGCAATATAAGAGGCTCTTATTATGTGTCAGTAAATATATGTTTAGTGAAACGATTTGTCTTGAACTTTCTGATATAGGCGGGTGTTGTGAGGCTCAGGAGGGCAGCACCGATGAACGCCGCACTTTACGCCAGAGTTTCTACGCGGGACAAGGGACAGGATCCCGAGATGCAGTTGGCCGAATTGCGCGAGTTTGCCGCCAAGCGTGGCTGGCAGATCGAGGGCGAGTTTGTGGATGTTGGTGTTTCCGGCTCCAAAGACTCCCGGCCACAGCTCGACGCCATGATGCGCTTGGCCAAGACCCGGCAAGCTGGACGTGATCGCCGTCTGGAAACTAGATCGCTTTGGCCGCAGTCTCCGCCATTTGGTGGATGCCTTGGCCGAACTGAATGCGGTGGGCTGCGCCTTCGTGTCTCTGCGTGACAATCTCGATCTGACTACGCCAGCCGGACGAATGATGTTTCATGTTATTGGCGCTATGGCCGAGTTTGAACGCGAGCTTATTCGCGAACGTGTCAAGGCCGGTTTGGCTCACGCACGCAGCAAAGGGCAGAAGCTAGGCCGCCCCAAAATCAGGCGTGACCGAGACGGGGATGCCAAGGTCATCCGCCGGATGCGCGCCGAAGGTGATGACCGGCTGTGCGAAGATTTATTGGGCTCGCGGCGCCGTCTGGCTGACATCCGAGCGTCATGCAAACCCGGTAGATGTCGGACTTCGTGCGGCCCAGCGCCTCCGCGATCTCCCCATAGCTGCAACAGTCACAACGTCGCATTTCGCTGTCCCGAACCCCTCGGCAACGAAACCCCTCAATCGTGCATCTCTCAATTCGACCAGGGAGTGGCATGATCCACGGAGAGCTTGTCGAGAAGATAGAGCATCTGCTGGGGCGGAAGTTGACACCTGAGGAGCACGAGTTCCTCACGATCGCCACTCCACGCCTTAAAGCGAAACCCAATGTGAACAGGCCGCCCAAAGCCAAGGCAATGGTCGCCTGAAATGAGGCGGGGTTCGTTTCTTTCGCATACAGATCAGTGCCCTTGCGGTTTATACTGCATCCAGTGCCCCTCCCGCGGCTGCCGACTGGCTGTTCGAGATAAAGTGGGACGGTTTCCGCGCCTTGCTGCATTCGGACGGTGACGTTCTCCGCTTGATCTCTCGCAACGGCAACGTCTTCCGATCGTTCCCCGTGTGATCCTCGTCACGGCGAAGCTGCCGGCGCAAGTATTATCGTGGCAAAGTGGTGGTAGTGTTTGTCATTTTGCGCACTACTGCCCGCCCTTTGGAGGTCTCCCATGGCAAAGCAAAAGAACAAAACCCGCCCAATTGCAGAAGATAAGGGATCACTGGAGCTGACTGAAGACATCATCCGCATGCGGGCCTATCAGCTGTTTGAAGAGCGCGGTTATCAACAAGGACACGATTTGGACGACTGGCTGCAGGCGGAGGCGGAAATTACAGGCAACAAGCAGGTTCGCAAAGAACAGAGTACGGAGTTGCACAGAGCGGTGGCAGCCTAAATAGCGCCATATCGCGCCAACTCATCGTTTGTGTGACCCACCTCACGGACAGCAGACCAGCTTTAAGGAAAGAATCAAGACTCGGCCCCGCGTCTTGCTTGCGCTCTTCTAGGCTCATGCATGGCCGTTATAACGAAGGCGTATCGAACAGTTCGCGGGGCTGTTTATTTGGATGCCGGAACTCGGCTGCAAAGCTTTGTGATAGTTCCCAGCCCTCGTGAAACGTCTCAAAAACGTGTCGAAGCTGCGGCTCGGAAAGCCCGTAGAGGTGGGCGACAACGGCATCGAGCTCGTAGATCATTCCCCGCTTCTCTTCATCCGCGAACTTGCCGTGTTCGCCTCCGACCGCTTTAGCCCACCGCGCGAAGCGACGGTCGGGGCAAGCGAGCCGGCCCGCCAATTCGACCGTCCGTCCCCATAGTGGATTGCCGCGGCTAGGGCGTGGAACCGGAAAGGGATCCAGGACATGGTAGTTCAGGTGAATTTCGACAAATCGGCGGGCGTACCAGTCCAAGGGCAACGAGCACAGTACCCCCAGGAGGAATGCGTGGTCTTTCTCGTCTCCGCGGTGCCAAACAAAGTACGGGGCTGTGTTAGTGATAAAAATTTTTGGGGGTACCAATGCAGCTCGCACCGTTCTCGAGTCAGTTGCCCGCGCAACATCCCTGAATGCGATTCGGGCAGCGTGCGGCGGAAGGGTCTCTGGATCGTTGAGCTGTTGTCGAGAAAAGCCATGGAACGCTGAGCGTTCAAGCTTGGCAGACCGTTGCCGCGACCGCTGCAGCTCTCGCAACACTTTCTCTGGCTCGCCCCAAGCATAGTAGGAGCCGCAACGCTTATTCACTACCGAACATGGCAGACCAAGCTGTAAAACCGCAGCAAGTCGAAATCCCCACGAAATGTGGCATCGAACGCGGCCGGCGATGGCAGAGCATTACCGAGCGATTGTGTACGACAATCGCGGCGTCGGGAAAAGCGATCCGTTTTGCCGTGGCCGGAAGGCCATGCGGACATTCTTTTTGATGGACACGCCGGCCTTAGCTCCTGGGGAGCGAAAACGATTTAACATCTTCTCTCATGTACGCTCCCTCTCCCGAGATGGCTGCGGACCAGGTCTTGCGGGTTTTTTATCGCGACGCTCCTTGGCTTTTTCTCGGCGCCATCATCGTGGCAGTGGGACTGGTTGCAGCAGCGTTTTCCGCCATCCACCGCAAGCTCGATCCTGTGTTGCTTTACTTTGCCCTTTTCGCCATCCTGTACGGCGTGCGCATGTGGCTTCTATCAAACCTGATAGGGCTCACGATGCAGGGTTCATGGCTCTACCCAAGAGTCAGCTCTGCGGTCGACTTTATTGTCCCGATCCCTGCGTTCTTTTATTTCAAGGCTGCCGGGTTCATCCGCCGCCAGGCCAGGATTGCCGGATACGTGGTGGGCATCGTGCTTGGCGGGATAGCTCTGGCGACTCTCGCCTTCGGAAGGCAGCTCATCCTTTACCAGATCAGCAACGTCCTGATCATCGTAGGTCTAATTTTTGTGGTCGCACGGTCGGTACGCCAGCAGGGGGATAATCAGGATCTGGTCGTGATCCGCCGCGGCGCGTTGATCTTTGTAGCCTTCATCCTCTGGCAGAACTTCCAGAGTGCGCTCGGGCTCGGGCTCACCAACATCGAGCCAATTGGCTTTGTGGCGCTTCTGGCTGCTCTTGGATATGTCGCCGCCCGCCAGACCCTAGAGCGGGACCAGCAGCTCAGTGAAATTCGAAAAGAGCTTGAAGTAGCCAAACGGATCCAGTTGTCGATTCTGCCCGCCGGGTTCCCCAACTCGGCCAACTTCCGCGTCGCCGCCCGTTACGTGCCGATGACTTCCGTTGCCGGAGACTTCTACGATTTCATTGTGGCCGACGCAACCCAGGCCGGACTGCTTATTGCCGATGTCTCCGGCCATGGCGTCCCGGCCGCGCTCATCGCTTCGATGGTGAAAGTGGCGGCTACGGCGCAGCGCGCTAATGCCGGCGATCCTGCTCGATTATTGGCGGGAATGAACGCCGTTCTCTGCGGCAACACGCAAGACCAGTTCGTGACTGCGGCCTATGTTCACCTAGATTCGGCCTCGGGGAAGCTTCGTTATTCGGCCGCGGGGCATCCGCCCATGCTTTTGCTGCGTGACGGGAAGGTGCTCGAAATCGTCGAAAATGGATTGATACTCGCGGCCTTCGACTTCGCGGTTTATGAGAACGCGGCCTACGCCCTGGAAGGGGGTGATCGTCTCCTGCTCTACACTGACGGTATTGTCGATGCCGCGAACGCCGAGGGGGATTTCTTCGGGCAGGAGGCTCTTTCCGCTGTTCTGCAGCAGACCGCTGAACTGGCGCCATCTGCGGCCTCGGACCGGATCATCTCCGCAGTTCAGCTGTGGGCGGCTTCGCAGGACGACGATCTGACAGTTCTCATCTGCGACTACATCCCGAGTGCATAGGAACGCAGAGACTCATGAAACTCAGCCGCAGACTCCACTATTTTGTCGAGCCGGCAAACGGCCAACATCGGCAAGATCAGAAATTGTTGCGCCCACGAGAACTGCCTGGCGCTCTGGGATCTCCGGGTGGATTGCCCAGCGAATGCTGAAGGCGCTCTCTGACCCAAGCACTGGGTTCGACTCGCTGTAATTCCTGTTGGGAAAAATCCATGCTTGGCGAAATATTCCTGCTCCTCCAGGGTGCGGCTGTCCCAGTCGGCAGGCAGATACGGCCTTGGAAAAATTGAGCTACGAAGCGCCGCTGCGGCATCGTGGGAGAAAGTAGGAGGGAGGAACGAGATGACGACCAAGGACACTATCGAAGGGTACTTTAGCAATCTCAAACAAAAGAAGAGCTGGGAATCATTCCTGTCCGATGACGTGATCTTCACTAGTTTCACCAGCCCCATCAGGTGCATCAGCGGGAAAGCGGCATTTCTTGAGTCGACGAAGCCCTTCTACGCCATGATTACCACAATGGAGGTCCGGGACCTGATCGCAAACGGGGACAAAGTCTGCGCATTGACCCGATACGAGCTCCAGCCGCCGCAAAAGCCAGCTTTCACCAGCGATGTGGCCGAGGTGTTTCGTGTGCGAGATGGCAAGATTACCTCGTTTGATATCTACTTTGATAGCGCACCCTATTCCAAGTGAGGCGGAGCAAGAACCTTATGCCATACGATGATGCTCTAGCGAAGCGGGTTAAGACGGCGCTGGAAAGCACCCACCCCGTCGAAGAGAGAAAAATGTTCGGCGGCATCACATTCATGGTCCGGAAGAGGATGTGTATCAGCGTGGGTAAGGAGCGAATCATGTGCCGGATCGATCCGGCAATCCACGACACCGCATTGCAACGCAAGGGCTGCCGGACCGTGATGATGAAAGGACGACAGTATCGCGGATATGTGTTCGTCGACGCAGAGGCTGTAAAAGCCGACAGCGACCTGGACTACTGGGTCGGCTTGGCATTGAGCTACAACAGCAAGGCAAAGACGTCACGTTCGAGAAAACGTGAGTCAAGATCGTGAAGCATGTTAGCTGATGTCGCTTCGGAACCTTATACCCAGGCGCGGAAAGAAATGTGTCCGCCTAGCTGCACTCCAAACGTCTATGGTTTGAAGTAGCAAATCGAAGGAGGAGAAACGATCATGAGCGAGTTTGTATATCTATAATACCACGCAGCACTGGGGGAACTTGAGATTGGTACCGGCCATCTTGAGGAAGCGCGCGAACATTTTGGCGTTGCGCTCAAGCTGGCGCGCAATCCCATGGAGCGGAGTTTCTTTGAGCACAGGATTGGTGCGTGCAGAGGCTTGTCTCCATTCATCGAGAAACTTGAACCCCAATGACCCATAGAATTTAATTGACAATTCATTCCTATCGAATACTTCCCATCGCATAAAGCCAGTTTCCGCTTTGCCGACGATAGATATAGGAGCGTTCTAGCTGGCCCTCAGCAGCATGAGGGTGACGTCATCGTGTTGCGGAGCGCTGCCGACAAAACGGTCCAGGTCCAGCATGATGGTGTTCAACAGCATCGCCGGGGTCAACGCCACGTTGGCGTGCAGCAGTGTCAGCAGACGCGCTTCTCCGTATTCCTCGGAGCGGACGTTCTCGGCCTCAATGACCCCGTCGGTAAAGATGACGAGCCAATCGCCGCTTTGCAACGTAACCGTTCCCGATTCGTAGGCAACGTTCTCCCGAATGCCGAGCGGAATACCACCTACTTCTAAGCGCTCGACGGCTCCGGTGTGGCGGCGCAAGATCGGAGCATTGTGTCCGGCGTTAACGTAGATCAAGCTGCGAAGGGCCGGATCATACTCGGCGAGAAACGTGGTCGTGAATCGGCGGCCATTCTGGCTGTTGCTGCAGGCGTAGGCGTTCATTCGGCCGACCAGTTCGGCCAGCGAGCCCGCAGCACTAGCCAGCGTCTTGAGGCTGGCTTGGAAGGTCGCCATCAGCATGGCCGCGGGAACGCTCTTGCCGGCTACATCAGCGATGGCGATCAGGAACGCTCCGCTGGGCGAGCTCGAAGACGCGCGCGGAAAAACATCGTAGTAATCTCCAGCCACAGTGTTGGCGGCGCGCGTGGCAAAAGCGATCTCCAGGCCCGGCACTAGCGGTGGGGTGGCTGGCAGCAGCCACGCCTGGATCTCCTTGGCGATCTGCAGGTCACGCTTCATGACCACGCGGTCGCCGACTTCGAGGACCACCACCACGAGCTTCAGCAGACCGCCCCAGAAGGCCACTGCGGAACAGAGCAAGACCACTGCAATCAGCAGCAGGACGCGGCGGGCGGGAGTCAGCTTCTCAATGAAGGCCCAGAAGAACTGGCCGGCAACCTTGAAGAAATGTTTGACCTTCCCGATTCCAGGCGTCCGGGTGGCCTCAAATTCGTGCGCATAGAGGCGGTAGCTGGAACGGGCGTCAGTTTGAAACTGGTTCCAGAGTTGGTTGAGTTCCAGGCCATCGCTGAGCCGCCGCCAGAATCTCTTGATACTCATCCTTACCGACTCGACTCTCGCCGTAGATTGATCGCGCGCCGCTGGCAATAGTCCGGTGCTTTGGGCGCGCTCATATAAGGCATGGCGGGATTATAGGTCACACCAGGAGCAGAGAAGCCCGGCCCGGTTCACTTGTGCTATGGCGAGTTGCTGTTGAAAAAGCACCTTACTTGATGCTTGTTCCTGAGCGACGATCACGTTATAAGCAGGCCAGAGTTCGTGATGCTGCTGTTAGTTGCCACGCACGGAGGCTTGCTGCTCATGATGGGACAACACGTCCGCTCGGAGTCGCTGTTCTACTATTTCCGCATCGAAGATCAGGTTCCTGAGAACCATCTCTTACGCCTCATTGACCGCCACGTCAGCTTCCAGTTTGTGCGCGACGAACTGCGCGATAGCTACAGCGAGGCTGGCCGGCCGTCGATTGACCCGGAAGTGCTGTTGCGGATCCTGCTGCTGGGCTATTTGTACGGCATCACCAGCGAGAGGAAGTTGCTGCAAGAGTTGCGCATGCATCTGGCCTGGCGCTGGTTTACCGGACTGGGCTTTGACCAGGAGATTCCCCATCACTCAACCTTTTCCAAGCATCGGCATGGTCGCTTCCAGCAATCCCGAGTGTTTCAGGAGTTGTTTGAGCGCATTGTCGAGCAATGCATGGTGGTGGGGTTGGTGCAGGGCGAGCAGATGTCGGTGGATGGCAGCTTTATTCAAGCCAACGCGGATCACCACAGCCGCATTCCGCGCGAACAGTTAGCCGAGGCGGCGAAAGTGAACTGCGGTGCACGCAAGTACCTGGAGGAACTGGAACAGGAGAACGGTGATGGAGAGCCGGTTCATCAGCAAGACAAGGTGTCCACCACCGACCCGGATGCGACCTATATGACGAAGGGCAACCGAGCGGCCGAACTGGGTTACTTCAACAACTATCTCATCGACAATGAAAGCTGCGTGATCGTGGGCGTGCAAGCCACGGCGGCGCGCCTGAGTCAGGAGAGCGCAGCGGCCCGCGACATGATTGCCCGCTACCGGGAACGTTATGGCCGATGGCCGCAAAGTCTGGCGGCGGACAACACCTATGGCAATGGTGAATTGCTGCAATGGCTGGATGATCGGGGGATCACGCCGTATATTCGCGTAAAAGAGAACCCTCTGGGAAAGAACGATCTCTATGGGATCGAGAAGTTCACCTATTTGCCGGAACAGAACTGCTATGTCTGTCCCGAAGGCCAGCCACTGAAGTACGTGGGCATCAATCAGCTGAACCGGACGCACCTTTACTACTCAACGCCCAAGCGGTGCCGGGAGTGCTCACAGAAGCAGCAATGCACACGCGGAAAGTACCGAACGATCGCCATCCACGTCTGCGAAGCGGCGAGACAAAAAGCCTATGCGGTAGCCAAGACCCCGCAGTTTGCAGAAGCCTTGCGCAAGCGAAGGAAAGTGGAAGCACTGTTCTCGGAACTGAAGAACCTGGTGGGATTGCGCCGCTTGCGGTTGCGGCGTATCAAGTTCGTGCGCGAACAGTTTTACCTGGCAGCCGCAGCACAGAATCTGAAACGGCTGGTGCGGTTCCTTGCCGCCCGGCCGCAACTGGCAGCGCTCTCCAACTAAAACCGAAACAAAGAACAGCAACACCAGGCAGGTCGGTGAAAGAAAACGGGACACCATGCATCCCCGTTTCAACCGACTTTTTCAACAGCAACGCGATATTACGTAAGCTACACTAGCTCGTCCAGCCGAGCGGTGTTTGCTTAGCATAAGTCACGGCTGCCGACGATACGGGCGTTGCTGGCAATGAGCCATTATCAGAACTAGTGGATTAGTCTGCGTCGCCGACGATACAGGGCGGCCACAGGCGCGAGTAGCTTCTCTTCCGGGATCTGTTCCGTCACCATTTGGCCGCCCGCTTTGAACAGTCGGTACGCACCCGCGTACTCGTTAGACTTGATGACTTTGTAGAACCGCCCGTCAATGAACATAAGGGCGCAGTTGTTTTCAATCGCGATCCCACGCCACCTGTTTTCCGGATCATTTCCCGGAAGTCCTTCCGCCGAGCAACTCCTCGGGTCCTGCTGTTGTAATACGGGCAATGTACTCCCCTTATAAGCCCGAGGCCTTTCACATTGATGTACTTCCAGTTCCTCGGATTGGTGAACGACATCGAATCAGAATGTCCGGAGTCAAACCAACAGATTGCGCCTGCGCTGATGCCCGAGAGTACAGTCCCCTTCTCATATGCCGATTTCAGCAGCTCGTCCACGCCGAAGCGGCGCCACACCCGCATCATTTGCAGCGTGTTACCCCCTCCGACATAGATAATGTCCGCCCACCGAATCTTTCTTTCAATCTCGTTTGGGTGAAAACTGCTCGGTGATGACTGCGCCCGGCATCGTGTTCCCCTTCAACCTCCAGCCACTGAACAATGCGCCATTCAATGCGGTTGAGGCGTCGCAAAGCATCATGGTCAGCAGGTGACCAACGACGTTCTCCGCGCGGATAGCCCGATGCGCAAGTATGCAGAGGAATCGGCAGCCATGAACTTCGACCTGCCGGACAGCGCCAACGCAGCCAAGCTGAACGAGATCATCTGGAAATCCGTAAGGGGGGTGAACTCGCAAATGCCAGCTCCGCGCCACACGGTACTTCCACAAAACGACTCTGCTACGGACCCAGACGGCGACGAGTAAGAACCTGACAAAAACGTTCCACGCTAAAGACCCGAGCAGCCCCGCTGCTCGGGTGATTTTTCTATGGGTGCTGGGCTCGAAAATGTCCGCGGGGTGTGACACCATAATTCTCATGAAGGCCCGCAGGCGCAGGCTTATCGTTTCCCGCGTCGAATATGGCACACCAAAGGCTGGGCGCTGCTCCGTTTGCCACGAGCTATTCGAAGTGGAGCTGGGTAGCTCTGAGCCGCTGAGCGCTGCTAACGAACGGCTGCTAGCACTATTCGCGCAGCACGTTTGCGGTGCGGAGTCCAGCCTCGCTGCTCTCCGCCCCGCGGCGGAAGAAAACGAAAAGAGGGAATAGAGGCAGACTCCTCCGCGTTGCCAATAATCACGCCAACGAAGGCTCGTATTCAACGAAAACCGTGGACAGGAACGAGTAGGACACGATATCCATGAACCGCACATTCGCCATCTTCAGCGCGGGGGCGTTGCTACCGCAGGATGGCGCTCGATGCCTCGCGACGAGTTGTTGACCTGCACGCTCGGCGACCTGCCGGGTGGTTGAAACACGAACGGGCTGTCGTCAGTTGCCGAGATAGTGGCGGAAGAAAGCAATGGTTCGTTGATGCACCTCATCGACAGACGGCGAGAGCGGTTCCGGGCCTACCTGCTCGAAATCATGACCAGCGTTCTTCACCGCGATGAATTCGACGGGCTGGCCTGCTTTGCGGTAGGCGTCGGCCATTTTCACCGACTGCTCGAAGGGCACCAGATCGTCCTTTTCTCCGTGGGCCAGCAGCAGTGGAGGGCTGTTCTTCGAGACGTAGGTAAGGGGGCTGGCCTTTCGATAGAATTCCGGTTTTTCCTTTTCGTCTCCGCGAAACAGTTTCACAACCACCTTGCCCGTGTGATGTTGGAACTGCAACGCGCCGACGGTGAAATCGGAGACACCGTAATAAGCCGCTGCCGCCTGTACTCTGCTGGAAACGCCGGCCCACCCGCCGCTGCCCTCCAGGCCTGCTTCTTCGCCGGCCGTTGCGACCAATTCGGCAAGATGGCCTCCTGCCGAAGCTCCTGCTACGCCGATTCGATCCGGATCGATTCCGTACTTGTTCGCGTTGGCCCGCAAATAGCGGATGGCGCATTTGCAGTCTTCAATGTCCGCGGGGAACGGTGCATCGCCGCTCAGACGATAAAAGATGCTGGCTGTAATAAAACCGGCATCGGCCAGCAGCAGCGCACCGGAATTACCGTTCTTGTCGCCGCGCTCCCATCCGCCACCGTGCAGCCAAAGGACTGCGGGAGTTGGAGCTTTCGCGTGTTCCGTCGGAACGAAGAGATCCATCAGCAGAGGCTGGCCTCCGCCAGTGCAGTACTGGACGTCGGCGGTGATGTCAAAATGCTGCGGCGAGCTCTGGCCGGCAGCGCTGGCCAACAGCAGCAAGAGAGTAAACGTGCGTAGCCACACGGCAAGGTGCCTTTTCGCTCCGAAGTTTAGCGCGCGCTTGTAAATCTACGGACCTCGAGATCATTGACAAGCTTGGGGTCGACAACCCCTTTATCACTGGGGCGCAGTTCGTCTCAGAAGCCATTGCGTGGATCGCTCATCATGCATCGGGCGACCTTCCCGGATTACGCGCGATGGATGGTGGCGGGGAAGTTATCGACGCGCTTCAGGCGCCCCCACCACTCCGCCGCATATGTACTCGGCAATCGTCGCCAATTACAGTCCCGATGATTCCATCTGGCGGCGAATGGTCGACGTAGGCGTTGACCAGTTCTTCGGCGGTGCAAATGACCTCGTTGTCCCCAGTGAAGGTGGCTGGAGAGTTGACCGCGATGGTACCAATCACGTCGATCCCAGTCAGATTGGCTGCTTTGGTTTCGGTGGAAACTTAGCGCCTAACGAACCTGCGCCGGTCATGCACACCAGCTTTTTTTCTCGGCCTGAAACTGCCGACTTTCTCGCGAATGCATTGGAGGGAGAATCACAGCCGCTTTCTGCCATGAATCCCGATATACCATTGCCCGATCGCCGTTTCTTCCGCCGCGCTATGACAGGCTCAGCAACTGGCGGAACTGCGCCTCAATTGCCGATTACCGGCATCCGGTCATGTACATCGGTTAGTAACCGATTTGGCGTTGTTGTCAGAATGGTGCAGGTCTCCAAGGCAGTTCCCTCCGGTGTTTGCCAGCTATCCCACAGTCCGGCGAAGGCGAACGGCTCTCGCTCAATCATCTCGAAGCAGAACGGCTGTTTGCTTTTTCCGGTCTTCGACCATTCGTAAAAGCCGTCGGCGGGAATAAGGCAGCGCCGACGTTGGAGGAGTTCTTTGAAGGCCGGCTTCTCAGCGGCCGTTTCCGACCGCGCATTGATCATGCCAGCACCGCTGGCCGCATCTTTCGCCCAGCTCGGAACCAAGCCCCATCGCATCAATGAAGCACGACGCACGAGGTCTTTAGCATCTTGCCTGATGACGGGCACACTTTGGGTCGGAGCGATGTTATAGCGGGCATCCCAGTCCATTCCCTCGTACTCCGCGTAGAAGTAGCTGGCGAAAATCTCGGCGCGCCGTGAGAGTCGGTATCGTCCACACATCGCTCGATTGTATGCTCGCGGGTCGAGCCGCCACCGCCGACCCGGCCGCACATCGACGCGCGTGCCTACACCCTTCACCTGCTTCAGGAGCGCGGTTTGGCGATACCTCTGTTTCCCGATCTCCCCAATCTGCCGCTTGTACCCGGCGATCTGCTCGGTCAAACCTTCTAGTGCTTGCAGCAGCGGTGACAGAGCAGCTTGTAGTTCGGGGCTCAGAGCCTGCGCTTTCTCTGCATCCAGATTGCGCGGGTTGCATCCGAGTATCCGCTCGCCATAGGACTTCGTCAGTCCCCGCGCCGTGTTCACCAGTGCCGTTCGGGCCGGACCAGGTTGGCTCGCGCCTTGCCCCTTCGCGTTGACTGTCGAGCGATGCCAATCTCAGCCGACAGTAGCGTACTGCGAAGGATGGCGTAATCACGGACGTGTTGCATACGGGGCATGTCTTGGGGCAGCACATCAGACGACTGTACCAGCGAGGCAGAGTCCCATCATCCCTCATGCGAGGGATGATGGGTACAACTTCAGGAGTACCGAAGGGGGCCGTTCCCCCTGTGATTGCAAGTGCCTCGAATTTGGCGGAGGTGAAGTGCCGTGTGCTCGGCCGTAGTACGCCCCGTCATTGGTCCGAACGCTGTTAGAGTCTTGTGCCATCCGGTCAGGCGAGCTGACGTCCGACTGCGCCGTTCGCCCCACTGCGGCGTTGCTTGTGCGAGAGGATATTGTGACCCCTTCCTGTCCCCCTACCTGTCCCCTTTTTCGTATGAGACATCGGAGTCCCAAAACCCCAGAGTGTGCGTCGCCTGCCCAAATAGCGGTGAGGTTAGGTAGTTCACCGCGCTGCCGAAGTCAAGGGTATTTGAAGATGTGAAGAACTCGGTCTGGACTGCAGCCGGAATGCCCGACCGCCGGCACACTCGATCTGGAGGTCTAGAAGCGAAGTTTGAAAGCCAATTGCAGCTGTCGCGCACTACTCACTGTACTCGTAATCCGGCTTGCATTCGGGTTCGGAATTCCATTACCGCTCTGATCAACGCCGGTGAAGAGGTATTGTCCTGGTAAACCGAAATTGGGATGGTTAAACAAGTTGAATGCTTCTATGCGGAACTCGATGCTTATGTTTTCTTTCACCCGAGTCGTTTTCGCCAATGCCATATCAATTTCAAAAAATCTCGGACCCACCAAAGTATTTCGCCCGAGATCACCGATGAAACCGGCATCCTGAAGCGCAAAAGCCGATGGATCATACCACTCCGCTACTTGCCCAGTGATGGGATTGTTGCTTCTCCCGGGCACCAGGTTCGGCCGCTCACCGGGTGTCCCCGCAGGATCGTTAAGACCTACGCGATCGAATCCATCCTGGACGCTAAACGGGCTCCCGCTGTGGGACATGATGATCGTACTCAATTGCCAGCCTTCGATGATCCGGGCCCCGTGTAACGGGACGAAATACGTCGCGCTTCCAGTGAAGTTATGTTTGATATCAAAGTCGCACGGTCCTTTGTCTCTCGCCAGGTTGTAAGGATCGGATTGGGCCTGTTGGGCGCTATTGCTCGATTCAAGAGCGAAAGCGATCGATCCATAATCCAGGCACTTGGAGTACGTGTAAGCTCCCTGAAATTGCCATGTTCGGCCCACATTTCGCGTTAAATAGACTTGCAAAGAGTTGTACCAGGAAGAACCGTCGGGAAGGTTGAAAGCAATCGCGCCCAGGTTCGGATTCGCTCGCGGCGCATTCAGAAAGTTGGGCTGGCCATTGACCAGCGTCGGAATCGGGGGATTTGTGTCGTTTTGGACGAGCAGATTGTATCCCCGCGATCCAACGTAGGACACGTTGAGCACTGTGTTCTTCCCGAGTAAGCGCTGAACGCCGAAATTGTATTGCACCACGAAGGGCGTTTTATCCGGGTCGTACTCCAAGGCCTCCCCAATCGTTGGAGTCGGTACCGTGATGCCCTGAAAGGGAACCGGATAGCGGCACGGAGGTCCCCCGAAGACGCAAAGTGATACAGCGGCTTGATACGGCGCAGAAAAAATGTAAGCCGCGTGGTAGTTGCGTACCTGGATCGGGTCATGAAATACGCCCGCTCCAGCATGGATCGAAGTCTTTCCATCCTTAAACGGGTCCCATGCGATCCCAACTCGTGGGTCAAGACTCTTCCGTGAAGGATTCGAGGGAAACACATGCGACACCGGGGTGCAACCCAGGGTGGAGGGATCACTTGGTGCGATGAATGCGCACAGCTGGTCATGGATCTCAGTGGGATTGGAAATGAAATCATAGCGAATTCCAAAAGTCAGTGTCAGTCCCTGAGAAACCCTCCAAGTGTCCTGGATGTAAGGAAACATATCCCATTCCCGAAAACTTCTCGCCGAGTTTGCTTTCCCGGGCAGGGCGGCCACCAGCGTGATGGGTGGGTCAGCGGGGCTCACCGGCTTGCCTTCCAAAAAGCTTTCCAAGTTGGGGAAGCTCCAACCCAGGTCGTCGAAAAAACCGTTTCGCACCGGACTCTGCAAGCGTCGAAATTCAAGGCCCGCTTCAATGCTGTGCTTTCCGTGGGTCCAAAAAATTCCCTCGGACAGCGAAAAAATATTTTGAATTTCGTAATCCGGCGTGAACCCACTCGGGCCGATCTGGCTCAATCCAGGCACATTGATATTGCCGTCTTGCCGATCTTCCCCGTAGAAGGCAAAAAACTGCAAGGGGGGATTGCTCACGTTTGTGAAAGCCTGCATGTTGGTTCGCACAAACGAGAAGCGTGCATCGTTGAGAACTGATGAGTTGATCAGCTTGTTGTAGCCGAGCGTCAGATACTGGTTTCGCCCGCGTGATTGTTCGGGGTAGAGCCCCAGAGTAGAGGCGAACGGATCAGTTAAGCTGCCGTTGTCGATAATGTATCTGGCAAACAGGTTGTCTTTTTCGGATACGTGATAATCCCAGCGTATATTCGCATAATCTTCATTGGCGGGTTGTGACCCCTGCAATGAGACCGTAGCAAAGGGACTTTCCGGAACTACCCCATTGGGGCTGGGCTCCGGGTAAAGCTTGAGAATCGCCTGCGATGCGGAGTTGACGGGCAACGTAGCTGTACCACCAGAGGCGCAGGGCTGATCTGGAGCATAAGCACAAGGCACAACGCCGCGGCGAGTGTTGTCGTTTGGCACAAATCCAATCACCGTCGAACCCACCAGGCTGCGAATTGCTTCGTAATTGGCAAAGAAGAACATTCTGTCCTTTACGATAGGCCCACCCAGGGTTCC
>Ga0335079_10002278_pt1 | contig 22151 bp, 22 predicted proteins | sample Lox_Sample_33_FD_206719 | JGI IMG/M metagenome (GOLD analysis project Ga0335079, IMG submission 206719) | Soil microbial communities from Loxahatchee National Wildlife Refuge, Florida, United States - Lox_Sample_3.3 | ecosystem: Environmental > Terrestrial > Soil > Wetlands | place: USA... | reverse complement strand
CGCGTCACCAAGACCCGGGAAATCTCGCGCGTGCTTTCGTTCCTTTCCACCGGGACGTGCAGCGTGAATCCGGATTGGAAAGTACGCTTTAAGGAGAACACCGACAAGATGCAGAGCGGCAGCTTGCTGCAGGCCGCCGAAGTCTTCAAAGGGCTGCTCCAAATCCATCTGGAAAAGCCACTGTCATTTCGCGAGAAAAAGATGCTTGAGCGGGCACGGCACATGCTCGTTTCCGAAATCTCGTTTGCGCGAAACGTGCCGGAGGTCCATGCGGTGAACCTGCTGCAGCGGGCCTTGCTGAAAGCCGGGCTTTCCCTGCCGACCCTTGTCTGAGGCTATTATCGGACAAGGTCCGCCGCCTCCGATCGAACAGGGCTGGGGCGGTGACCGCGCGCCCGATGGACCGGGCGCAGCGGGTTCCTCTCGTCGCGCCTCCTTTATTCTGGTATTCCTCCTTCTCGTCGCCAGCACCATGGTGTTCCTGGCGCTGACAGCCGCCTTGCTGATGCGCCGCGAAATCTCCGGCGACTGGGTCAGCATGCACAAGCCGCGCATTCTGTGGCTGAACACGGCGATCTTGCTGGCTTCCAGCGCCGCCCTGGAGCACGCTCGCCGCAAGCTCCACGCCGGCGACCGGTCGCAGTTCAACCGCTGGTGGACGGCCGGGACGGGCCTCGGGATTCTGTTCCTGCTGGGACAAGCGTATGCCTGGAGGGAATTGCGGGAAGCCGGTTTTTTCATCGCGTCGAGCCCCAGCATCTCCTTCTTCTACATCCTGACGGCCTCGCATGCCGCGCATCTGGTCGGAGGTCTCACGGCGCTGGTCTACGTCGATGTGCAGGCGTTGCGGTTCAGCCTCGGGCCGGCCAAGCGCACCGCCATCGACTGTAGCGCCGTTTTCTGGCATTTCCTCGACGGCATCTGGCTTTACCTCATGGTGCTGTTCTACGTCTGGGGCTAGACGTCCGCGGCGCGCAGCCTCCGCCATGAAGCCGCCCACCAACTCGCTTGAGCGGGCCCTCGGGATTCTCGAGATGCTCGAACAAACTCCGGGAGGCCTTCGCAACGGAGAGATCAGCCGCCGCCTGCGTATCCCGAAAAGCACCTGCTCCTACATCACGGCGCGGCTGGAACACCGGGGCTATCTGTCGCGCGACAATGCTTCCGGCTGCTACAAACTCGGCCTCACACCCGTCGCGCTCGCGCACGGCGCGCTCCGCGAAATCGGAGTGCGCTCGATCGCCGAACCTGCACTCTACAAACTAGCGGTCGAAACAGGTCTGTCGGCCGGCATTGGCGTGCTCGAGCGCGGCCGGGTCTTGATCGTCGATCGCGTCGAAGGCTCCGAGTTCATCCGCGATGCCGTCGAGGTGGCCGATTCTCCGCCGGTCCGCTGGCGCGATCAAGCCCGCAAATACCGGGTCCGGGCCGACCGCGATATCGGGCGCGAGCTGCCCGCTCATTCCACCGCGCTCGGAAAAGTGCTGCTGGCCTACCTGCCGCGGCCGCAGGTCCTCGTGTTTTTCAAGCAGCACCCGCTTACGCGCTACACGCGGAAAACCATCATCTCGAAAGCCGGCCTGCTGCGCGAACTCGACGCCGTGCGCCGGCAGGGCTACGCGACCGCCGATGAAGAGCACCATGCCGGCATCCGATCCATTGCCGCGCCGATTTACGGTGCGGCGGGAGAAGTGGCCGCCGGTGTTTCCCTGAACGGCAGCCTCGCCGAAGCCGCCTGGACGGATGCCGATCTGTTAATCGAGCGCGTCAAAGCCGCCGGCCGGGAGATTTCGCGCAGAGCCCGGTTCTGAGTGTTCAATCTATTGAACGACCACTTGAACCCGGCCTTTCAATCGGATAGACTCGCCGGGCATGAAACTATGGCACGCTGTCGTGGCTGCTTTGTTGTGCGCCATCCCGGTCTCGGCGCACCACTCGTTCGGCGCCGAGTATGACGCCAGCAAGCCCATTACGCTCAGCGGCGTCGTCACCAAGATCGAGTGGACCAATCCGCATATTCATTTCTACATGGATGTGAAGGACGACAAGGGCACCGTCGCGAACTGGAAATTCGAAGGGTATCCGCCGAACGTGCTATACCGAACAGGCTGGAAACGTGAAGTGACCATGAAGCCCGGCGATACCGTCACCGTGTTCGGCTGGAGAGCGCGTGACGGCACGAACTGGGCCCACTCCCGCCAGGTCACCTTCGCCGACGGCAAGAAGCTGTTCTCCGGCCCCCCGTCCGGCACCGGCGACGGCGGCGCGGCCCCCGCAGTGGATCCGCAATAGGAGACAGCCGATGAAAAGCGCTCTCCTGATTTTTGCCGCGGCAGCCGCTCTGACGGCCCAGACCCAGCCTGTCCCGCGCACATCGGACGGTCATCCCGATCTGACCGGAGTCTTCCAGGCCGCCAGCAACCGGCGCGGCACGTGGGAAGAGGGCAACATCGATCAATCGGCGAATCCGCCCGCCCGTACTGCGCCGGCGCGCACCGCGCGGGGGCCCGTCCGCCAGCCGGCGCCGTACAAGCCCGACGCGGCGCAGAAAGTGCTCGAATCCTTCAACCGCCGCGCGATCGACGACCCCACCGCCTTCTGCATGAAGCCGGGTGTCCCGCGTGTCACCTCGGTCGGCCTTTTCCCGATGCAGATCGTGCAGACGCCCAAGACCATCGTGATGATCTACGAGTACATGGATTCGTTTCGCCTCATCAACATGAACGCGAAGCACCCCGACGATCTCGAGCCGTCGTTCATGGGCGATTCGGTCGCGCATTGGGAAGGCGACACCCTGGTGGTCGATGTCACGGGCTTCAACACCAAGACTTGGCTCATCGGCGCCGGCACGTTCCACACCGAAGCGCTGCACGTCACCGAGCGTTACAACATGGCCGATCGGGACATGATCAACTACGAAGCGACCATGGAGGATCCCAACGTCCTCACCAAGCCGTGGGTCTATCGCACCACCATCATGCGCCGCGAAGGCACCCGGCTCCGCGAATACGAGTGCGAGGAGAACAACCAGGACCCGGCCAGCTATGAGAAACTCTTGAAGGACGAGTCGGTCTTCCGGAGAAAATAAGCTCCGAGGCCGCCCGGGAGGTGTTCTCATGCGTGCCGTTCTGGCGGCCGCCGCGTTTGCCTGGCTTGCCGCGGCGCAGGCCCAGGTCACCCAAGGCAAGGCTTACAAATTCGAGAAGATCGCGGATGGCGTTTATTACGCAACCGGCGGCTTCGGGTCCAACATCCCGGTCATCGTCAACGACCGCGACGTGATGCTGGTGGATGACGGCACAGCCCCCGCCGCCGCGCGGGCCCTTCTCAGCGATCTCAAGCTGATCACCGACAAGCCGGTGCGCTATGTCGTCAACACGCATTTCCACTATGACCACACCGGCGGCAACTCCGTTTTCGGTCCGGAGGTCGAGATCATGGGCCATGAGTTCGTGCGTACGGCGATTCTGACCTTCGACGTGCTTCACCGCGAACCGTATCAGACCTCCCAAGGTACGCGCGTCCCGGCGCAGATCGATTCGCTCCAGAAGCAAATCGCCGCAGAAAAGGACCCGGCGCGTAAGGCGTCCCTGACCCAGCAGCTCGCCGACGCCCGAACCACCTTGGCGCAGCTTCAGGAAATCAAGCCGACGCCGCCGAACGTCACCTATACGTCGAAACTGGGGCTCCACAAAGGCTCGCGCGAGATCCAGCTTCTGTTCCTCGGCCGCGGCCACACCGCCGGCGACACCGTTGTTTTTCTGCCCAAAGAGCGCATCGTCTGCACGGGCGACCTCATGGAGAGCCAGCTCGCCTACATGGGCGACGCGTTCTTCGATGAATGGATCGCCACCCTCGACGCGCTCAAGAAGCTCGATTTCGACCTGGTGCTTCCCGGGCACGGAACGCCGTTTCGCGACAAAGGCCACATCACCGCCTTTCAAAGTTATCTGACCGATGTCACCGGGCAAGTGACGAAGCTGCGCCAGCAGGGAGTCTCACCGGAAGACGCCGCACAGCGTGTCGATCTAACCGCCCACGCCAAGGACTTCCCGCAAATCCGCGGCCCCGGCGCCGACCCGCGCGGGGTCCGCCGCATTTATCAATGGATGGATGAACGCGGCAACCGCTAATCAATTGCCGCCGTCCGCTAGCGCGTCTCCAGTCCCTTGGCCCTGAACACCGGCGCCGCGTCGGAGCTCTTCAAAAATCGCACAAGCGCCTCGGCCTCCTTCGCGTGAGCCGTTTTCGCGCTCACGCCGGCCGCGAAGTTGACATAGCTCTGCACATCGGCCGGAAGCGGTCCAACCAGCTCGACGCCGGGCGCCGGTAGAATCTCGCTCACCAGCGTCAGGATGTATTGCGCTTTGCCATCGCGCACCAGTTCGTTCGAGTTCACCGAACTCGGCGTCAGCACGGTCTTCGCCTTCATCTCGTCCGCGAGGCCGAATTGCCCGAACATTTTGTCCAGATAGTTCCGGCTGGCGCCGGCTTCGGCGAACGTGACTGATTTCGAGTCGTGCAGCGTCCGCTTGAGCGCGGCGGCCGTCCGGATATCGGGCTTGACGGCGCCCGCGCGAACACCCACGCCGATCCCGCAGCGCGCAATCTCCGAGCGGGACGCAGACGCCACTTTGCCGTCTTTGACCAGGTCTGCGATGGCTTCCGAGGTCAGCACGGTCGCGTCAAAATCCGCGCCGCTCTCGAGCTTCGCTTTCAACCCCGCGGTGGTGCCGAACTCGAACGACAGCGGACGGCCCGCCGCGTGTTCCCACTGCGGCCGGATTTCGTCAATGACCGTCTTGACTCCGTTGGAAACGAACACGCGCAGCGGTGCTTGCTGGCCGGCCGCCGGGCGGGCGGGATACAAACCAAAAACCGCGGCAACGGCGACGACAGCCAAAGAGCGTCTTCTCATCGCAATCTCCTCTTGTGTAGTCTACACGACAAATTCGAACTGCCTGTTGCGGGCGTGGAGCTCGAGTTGACGCGCGGTTCGCCAGGTAGCGTTTGGCCCGCGCGTCATGGTGAAATGTCTGCAATCATGGCACAGATCGTCGATTCCCGTTGCGTGTTAGCCGTCCGCGACCTCGCAGTGTCGACGGCATACTATGTCGAAGTCCTCGGATTTCGAAAGGACCCGATTGACGCCGCGGGATGGAGTTTCCTGACTCGCGACTGCTTTCACGTGATGCTCGGCGAATGCAAGGATGCTCCACCGGCAGGCGATCTCGGCGATCATTCGTATTTTGCGTATTGGAACGTCGAGGGAGTGGACGATTTGTACCGGGAGTTCGCATCACGGGGCGCACTGGTAAGCTCTGCCCCAACCAACAAACCGTGGGGGCTGCGAGAATTCGGCTTGCGTACACCCGACGGCCACCGGATTGTCTGCGGCCAGGTGATCTGAGGGCAGCGGGGCATCTGCGTGACGATTTACGAAACGAACCCAATTTTGAATCTCCTATTTCGAAAGCCTTCCGAGCCGTTGGCCGACCGGAGTAAGACGCGCAGAACGAACCCATTTCTGACCACGCCGATACTTGGCCGGGAGATGAAGAACGAACCCAATTTGACCCGCTGCATGACCGAGACCTCCTGGTCCCATTTATACCGGATGGAGAGAGGGCCTCGCGGTTAAGCTATTGATTCACTTGAGGGATGCTGATGTGAATGCCGGCGCTTGGGGACCGAGTTCGCGGTGCGTAGAGGATTCCGCCGCATGTGCTGGTGCTGGAGGTGGGGGTCGAACCCACATGCCCAGTGAAGGGCGCGGGATTTTGAGTCCCGTGCGTCTGCCAGTTCCGCCACTCCAGCAACCGGTCGGCTCCTTCGAGTGTACCGTAGGCGCGGACGACACGGTGCGACATGACTTCGGTCGAAGTCCCGGCGCGCCGGACATTTCGTTGCCGGCGACAAGATCGCCGGCGCCACTCAGATCCGCCTGTCAACGAACGTTAGGGGGATCGAGCGGAAGGCGGTCTGGTACACTTGCGTTCACGAAGGAGGGACGACCGTGAAGTTTATTTCTGGGATCGTGATGGGAGCTGTCTTGACCCTGGGTGCTTGGACGCTCTCGGCACAGAATGAACGCGCTATGCATCCTCGCATCGCCAAGGCCATCGAGGCATTGAGAGATGCGCGGGACTACCTGGAACGCGCGCCGCATGATTTTGGCGGGCACAAGGCCGACGCAATCCGCGCTACGGACGAGGCGATCCGGCAATTGAATTTCGCGCTCGCCTACCGGGGAAAAGAAGACCGGCGGTAGAGGTCTGGGGGCGGGAGAAGTAGGCCCTCACGCCGTCGCGAGTTGCGGGGCGCCGGAAGAAGCTAAAGTCAGCTTTGGCTCGTGCGCAATGGCGTCGTAGAGGGCTTTCATCACCTGCTCGTCGATTCGTGCGGCGTCCTGGAATGGCGCCGGATACTGCACGATGACTTCGAGCGCGCTGTCGGTAAAGCGAAGCCGGCATTCGGGCTTGGGCGCCGTGAGCTGAATGTCGACCGATTGTTCGAAAGCGGCGTGCTGCTGCTCAATGCTCGCCCGGTATTGCTGGTACACCGCATCCACCGCGGCCGAGAGGCGATTTTGCGCCAGTTGGAAATCGCTGTCGGGAGTCAGCGCGAGCCGGACGGTGTGCCAGACATAATCGGTGCCCGGCATCTGCTTGAACCAGGCGGAAGGCTGAAATAGAACGGAGTTCGAAAAAACCACCACGCGGCCGGTGGAGTGCAATTCCGAGCCGCTCCCCAGCAATTCCATCAGGTAGATCCGGACCAGTCCGATGTCGATTACGGTGCCGGTGACGCCCGAGATGGTGACGCGATCGCCGATCCGCACACCGTACCGGCCGATGAGGAAGAAGTAAGCCACCACCGACAAGATCACGTTCTGCAGCGCCACCGCGATTCCGGCGGTGAGCAAGCCGGCATAGGTGGCGAGCGATCCGAATTCGGTTATAAAGCTGAGAACGAAAACCAACGCGATCGCGGACCCGACGACCACCCTACGCATGAGCAGGAACTGGCGCCGGCGGCGCGCATCGCGAATATACCGGAGAGTGGCGCGGCGCCAGAACGCCGAAATCGCCAACACCACCAGGATGGCTGCGATCAGGAGCCCGACGCGCAGCAGCAGGTATCGGACGGTGGTGCTATTTTGCTCGTCGAGCGCCTCCCGCATTTGCAGCAGCGTGCCCCGGGTGGAGCCGAGGACAATATTTTGCTCGCCCAACGGGGTTGTGGCGGCGGCGACCTGCTTGAAGCTGGCGGAAAGGTCCTCGATCTCGCGCTGGCCGGCGGCAAGTTGCGATGGATCTGTGGATGCGGTGGCGCTCGCGAGCATCTCACTCCGGTTGATGTCTTGCCGCAACTCGTTCACCAGGGGCGCGCGAAGCTGACGGGTGCTCTTCACCAGTTCGTCGGTTCGTTTGAGGGCGTCGGTTAACTGCGACCGGGTGTGGGTCAAGCTCATCAATTCGCCGAACAGGCTGAAAATTCCGGCGGACTCGGGATGGAACGGCTGTGCTGGAGCGGGCGCTGCCTTGGCAGCCGCGGGCTGGGTGGACGAAGAGGCTGCCGACGAGGGCGCGTTCGAAGCGGTCTGCGGCGGCGCAGCCTCCGGAACGGATTGCGCCAGTTGATTGATTTCGGCGGTGAGTGCGCCGGCGGGGCCGCTGCCCGACTCCTGCGCACCCGCAAATCGAGTCAGATTCTGCACCGTCGACTGTACTTCTTTAGCGAGGCCGAGTTCCGCCTGGAGCGCGTTGCGCTGGGCGGCAAGCGTGGCGCCGGAGCGGGCGGACGCCTTTTTCAACTGCTCGTCGATATCCTGAATCTGCGCCTGGATGGCGCTCACCCGGTCGGCTGCACGGGCGGCAGCCTGCTGCAGATTCTGGCTCCTCGTCGGCGTTTGCGTGGAGTTCGCGGCGCTGCCGGCCACTGTCTGCCGGGCGAGCAAGCCCGCCTCAACCCGCGCAAAGTCGAATCCTAATCGGACGGCATTTATGGCTTGTTGGCGGATCGTGTCTCTCTGCAAAACGTCGGTCGCGGTGGTCTCGGCAACCGTCGTGACAAAGTGATACCACGCGACCGTCTGTTCCAGATGGTTCACGATATCGTTGGGCCGCGCCGTGACCGGAGGTGCCGGAGCGGCAAGAACCAGGTGGATTGTCGCGAGACAAACGACGAACGTAACGATCGGCCGCGGGCTCATCTCTCTCCACTATATAGAACCGCGCGACGCCTGTTCCGGAACCCGGCTGCAACCGGACGCGACCCGGAAACAGCCCGGCCCGAGCCTGTTCCCGACAGCACGTTTTCCGCTCAGGCGACGCGGCGACCGGCCATGCGACGGCTGTCTATTTGGCAGCGCACTTCGCGAGCGAATGGTCGTTCGACTTATAGCAGTTGCCAGTGTCGTTGAGACTCTTAGCCATCTCGGCTTTATCGGAAACCGTCTTCGTATGGCAGTAGTTGCACGCCTTTTTTTCCTTCTTGGCATAGTCGGCGGTGCCGTATACCGAAGTCGTGCACAACAAGAAACCGCCGATTAAAACGGCCGCAGGCGCGATCAGCTTCAGATGCATCCTCATCCTCCACGGTAATGTCGGGGCCCTATAGGTCCATTATCGTACGAGAGCCTCCTCTTTTCTCATAGGGCTTCCGAATAGGGGCGCCGTTGCGTGGATCACACTGGCGTGGCCGCTGCTCGCATTACAGATGGAGAACAATGCGATGAAAGAGAGGTTCAGTACGATTCTCGTCGCGGCGGTCATGATGCTCGCCTTCGCCGGTTGTTCCCGCCAGAATTCTAATGGGGCGACGGGCAACGCCGATCGGACGCAACCCACGAATGCCGGAGAGGCTTATACGCCTCCAACGGGTTTTGATAGCAGCCACGGAACGGCCGGCAGCACGGCCGGGGCCGCAAGCGGAAGTCTGCAGACGCACGAGCGCGGCGGCGGCTCCGACGGAACGGGCGTCGCTACGCGGCCAGAGGCCGGCGCACCTCTGAACGTGGACCCGAAATATGCGCGCCGGAACGGGGCTACACCCGCGCCTCAGCGCGATCCGTCTGTGCCGGATCCGCAGGGCAAGCAGTAGGCGAGCTAGTCCTCCGACCCGGGGACGCCGAACGCGCCCGCCAAGTCCTGCTGCTTGATCTTCTCGACGTTGAATTTGGCGGCGCGCTCCAACATCGTGTCGAGCACCTTCTCGGCCGGCGGGGGGGTCACCCTTGATCCACCGCAGCGGATTGATGCGCGCTACGACGAACGTTCGCAGGTACGGGCTCTGCAGCCCGCGCTCCTTCAGTTTCGCCACCACTGCCGCGACCTGATCCTCCAGTTCGAGCAACTGCGCCGCCCTCCGCTCATGAACTTTCAGGGTGGCGCGAACCGGTTCCTCTGAAAAATCCTCGACTCGCCGCAAAATCGGGTGATAGGCGCCGCCGGCAAACATGCGCCGCTGCTCGTACGCGATTCCCAGCGTCGCGAGCGACGGATCCTCCAGGTAAAACTCGAAACTCGCCTCCGGCTCCCGCCCGCGCTCCTGGACCAGCCAGCGGTAAATGCGGATGACCTCGGTTGCGCGTTCCTTGAGGTTGTGAGCCTTTTCCGTGTTCAGTGCCAGGATCTGCTGCGCGATTTGCGGTTCCGGAATCACCAGCGCGGTGATCGAACGCGCCCCCAGTCTTCTCATCGCCTCCAGGCGGTGATATCCGTTGGGTGTCCAGAAACCGCCCTCCGGGGCCGGCACCGCGATCACCGGGTCCAGATACCTTCCGATTTTTTGAATCACTTCGGCCAGCCGCTTATGGTGCGTGTCGGACAGGTCGCGCTGGAAAGGCGTCGGCTGGATCCGGTCAATCGGCAGAATCGCCATCAGCAGCGCATGGCCGCCGAGGGGATCGCGATACGTGCTCACCACGCACCCTTCCTCGCGGTCCACGCGTTCGGCAATCGGGGCCAGTTCCGCGGTGATCCCGATGGAGCAGGCGCGCGCCTCGAGCCCTGCTGATTTCGAGGCGCGCTTGCGCCGCATTGCCCGTTTGGCTTTGGTTTTCGCCTTGCTCGCGCCCGCCATGCGACTCCATTGTCGCAAAGCCGATGATCAGCCGCCGTCCTCGCCCGATTTGTGCACCGCAAAACTTTCGACGGCGGATTCGATGGTGGGGAAGAACGGAAGAATCGTATCGAGACGGGTGATCTGGAACAAACGCGCCACTTTCGGTTTCGCGCCGGCAAAGCGCAGTTCGGCGCCGGCCTTCTTCACCGTGTTGAAGCACTCGAACATCAGCTCCGCGCCCGAACTGTCCATATGTTCGACCCCGCCGAGATCGATAATCAGCTTCTTCTCGTTCCGTTCCAGAAGTTCGTTGATGATGCCGATCTGCCCCTCCGGCCAGAGCAGGATGCTGCCCGTCAACTGCACCACGACGATGCCGGGTTCGACCCTCAACGTTTGATAGGTCAGGCTCACAAACGGCGCTCCTCCGGCGACTTGAGAAAAATATAACAGTTTCTCGCGCCGGCTGTTAACCAAGGTAGTACTGGTCGCCCGGGCGGACTCTATTGTATTCTCCAACCAGCCGTCCGCCGATTGAACTATGCAACCTTCCAACGCCACTGTCACTCCGACGCCCCCGGTGATCCCGCCGATCTGCCGGCCTGTTGCACGGCCGATTATCCCGGATAAAATCGAGGACCTCGGCATCTCCCGGTCGGTCGTCAGCGACCTCATCCTGCGGTATCTCTGGTTGCACGGCTCCGGCACCCTGTCTTCGCTGCACCAGACCTTGAAGCTCTCGTTTCCGCTCCTGGAATCGATGTTTCACCAGTTCCGCCACCAGCAGCTTCTGGAAGTCAAGGGCATGGTCGGCAACGACTACTCCTTTTCGCTCACCACCGCCGGACGTGCTCAGGCTACGGCGCGCAACGAAGTCTGTCAGTATGTGGGGCCGGCGCCGGTTTCCATCCAGGACTATCACAAGGTGGTGAAGGCGCAGTCGGCCCAGGTGCGGCTCAGCCGCGATGGGCTCCGCGACGCGTTTCAGGATCTGGTGCTGTCCGAGATGCTGCTGGACCAACTCGGCCCCTCTCTCATCGGCCACCAGTCGCTGTTTCTGTATGGCGGCACCGGCAACGGTAAAACCAGTATCGCGGAGCGCATCCTGCGGATTTATCGCGACACCGTCGTGGTTCCGTATGCGGTCGAAGTCGATGGCCACATCGTGACGCTATACGATCCGGTGGTGCATCGCGCGGTGGCGTCAATGGACGATCAGCTCGACCCGCGCTGGGTGGTTTGCGAGCGCCCCTGTATCACCGTCGGCGGTGAACTCTCTGCCGCCATGCTCGAGTTGCGCCTGGATGAAGCCACACGCGTCTTCATTTCTCCGTGCCAGATGAAGGCCAATAACGGAATTCTGATCATCGACGACTTCGGCCGGCAGGTGATGTCCCCGCGCGAACTGCTCAACCGCTGGATCGTGCCGCTTGACCGCCGCGTCGATTATCTGACTCTGGCTTCGGGCATGAAATTCCAAGTGCCATTCGAGCTGATGGTGGTTTTCTCAACCAACTTGAATCCGAGCGACCTGGCGGACGAGGCGTTCTTGCGGCGCATCCAAACCAAGGTTTTGGTGGAAGACGTAACTCCCGAGGTCTTCGACGAAATCTTCCGGCGCGTTCTTCAGAACAGCCAGGCGCCGAGCGAGCCCGGCTGCGCCGAGTACCTGCGCCAGCGTTGCATTGCCGCCGGCGCCAAGGCGCTGCGCGCCTGCTATCCGATGGACATATTTAAGCTGGTGAAAGCCATCAGCGAATACGAAAGCCGTCCGGTGCGCATGACCAAATTGAACATCGATCACGCCGTCTCGCTCTACTTCGCCAAGCAGGCCGAGACGTCGGCGGACTAGGCGGTGAGGCAGGTCTCCGACCTGCCGGGCTACCGCAAAATTCCGAACAGATTCGAGTAGTCGTCCGTCCACGTGCGAAACTTCGGGTCCGGGTGCAGCACCCGCGCATACTGCCGCAGACCGGGGTGCGCGTCGAGCGCCGCCGAATCCATGATGAGAGCCCACGAGCACGCGAAGCATACCGGATCGTCCGGATCGGTATCGAAATCGTAAACCAGCGCCGTCTTTCCGAACGCCGCGGCCGCTTGCGCCACCACCGGTTCGAGATTCAGGTAGGCGTTGGTGATATTCACGGCGAGCATGCCGCCAGGTTTTAGATGCCGGAAGTATCCGGAAAACGCTTCCCGAGTCAGCAAATGAACCGGCACCGAATCGCCTGAGAACGCATCCATTACAAGGATGTCGAACCGCTGACTGGGCTCCGTTTCGAGCACCAGGCGCCCATCTCCCATCACAACTTCAACCGCTGCCGGCGTATCGTGCAAGTAGCTGAACTCGGTTTGCGCGATGCGCAGCACCAACGGGTTGATTTCATAGATCCGGATCACGTCGCCCGTGTGTCCGTAGGCCGCGAGAGTGCCGCAGCCGAGCCCGAGAATGCCGATCCGCCGCGGCTTGCCGGCGAGCGCGTTCATGGCGCGGCCGATTCCGCTTTGCGGACAAAAATACGAGACCGGCTGTCGACGATATTCGCCGTGCAGGATCTGTATTCCGTGGTTGATGACCCCGTGGATCAAGTTCCGCGAAGCCAAAGGGTCGGACTTGCGCGAAGAAATGTCCCGGACCCGTAGCTGGCCGTAGAAATTCCGCGCCACCACGCGGTAAGAGGTGACCATCTCGCGAACAGTGGCGCCGAGCACGGCGAGATATCCGCCGATCACCAGCAATAACACGCTCCGGCCCGCCCACGCCAGAGCACCCGGCGCGCGGGTCGATTGCTTCCACAGCGACACCGCCATCAACGCCGCAAAGAGAGCCAGCCCGATCGGAAATTCGTAATACGCGTTAAATAGGTTCGGAGCGACCAGCCCGACGAACAAGCCGCCTAACGCTCCGCCCAGTGAAACCCGCACGTAAAACGACGTGAGATGCTTCGGATGCGGCCGCAGTCGGACAATCTCGCCGTGGCACACCATGCAGCAAAAGAATAGCGACGCCGCGAAGGCTATCATCTGGGGCAGTAGGAGCATCGGCCGACGATCGGGCCAGAGCCTCCAGGCCATGAACGCCAGCGCACCCGCGGCGAGCGGGAGAAAGATCTTCCTCTGATACATTCGTGGCGAATCGAAGCACAGGATGAAGGTCAGCAGGTATACGCTCAGGGGCAGAATCCACAAAAAGGGAATCGCCGCCACATCCTGCGTGAGAAAAGTTGTGACCGCGAGCAGCAAAATCGACGCGCACGCCGCGAAGGTCACCCAGAGCAGCCGCGTAGCGGTGGTCGGGGGCGCCTCCAATGCTTTACTCTCGGTTTCCGGAACCGCGCCGGAATGCGAGGCCTTCGCGACCGGTGCGACTTTCGAGACCAGCCAGGCCGTCGCCGCACACAGCACCACAAACACCGCATACGCCGCGGACCACAGCATTGCCTGCGTCCGGGCCGCCAACTGCGGCTCTACCAGCACCGGAAACGTGATCAGTGCCAGCATCGATGCCAGGTTCGAGAGCGCAAACAGCCGGTACGGCATTCTGGTCTGGTGTGTGCGCGCATACCAGGCCTGCAGCAGCGGGCTCGTCGAAGCCAGCAGGAAATACGGCAGCCCCACAGTCACCGCTAATAATGCCAAGATGCGCAAGGACGGGTTCCCTGCCGCGGCGCTCTTCCAAATTGCGTTCGGCGCAATCGGCAGCGCAGCCAGGCTCGCTGCCAGAAGCACGACGTGTGTGATTGCCTGTCGGCGTCCGGCCAATCGTTGATGCAGCCAGTGCGCGTAGACGTACCCGAACAGGAGCACGGATTGGAAAAATACCATGCACGTGCTCCATACCGCCGAGGATCCGCCGAACCACGGCAGGATCATCTTGGCGATGATCGGTTGCACTTGAAACAAAAGAAACGCGGCAACGAAGATCGTGGTGCCGTAGACCAGCGTCATTAAATCGTGCGCAGGTCCTTGCTCGTCGGAGTCAGGATTCGGCAACCGGACGGGGTTACTTCTACGGTATCCTCGATGCGGATTCCGCCGAACCCTTCGATATACACTCCCGGCTCGATGGTCACTGCCATTCCGGTTTGTAGATGCGCTTTATCGCGCTTGCCGATTCGCGGCGGTTCGTGAATCTCTAACCCCAACCCGTGTCCCGTCGAGTGCACGAACGCGTCGGCCAGGCCGTACCCGTTCAACACGCGGCGTGCCTGGCGGTCTACATGCGATGTCGACACGCCGGCCCGCACCGCATCAATCGCCGCCAACTGCGCCTCCAGAACGGCCCGGTAGGTGCGTTTCACCTTGGCGTTCGGCGTGCCTAGAAACAGCATGCGAGTCATGTCGCTCGCATAGCCTTCCTGGAACGCCCCCATATCGACCACCACCAGGCTGCCGTTGGAGAGCCGCGCTGCCGTTGGCTGCGCGTGTGGCAGCGCGCCTCGTTCTCCCGCGGCGACAATCGTTTCGAATGCCGGTTTTTCCGCGCCGAGCCGCCGCATGCGGTATTCCAATTCCGCAGCCAGATCGCACTCCTTCATCCCCGGGCGCACGCGCGCCACGGTCTGCTCGAAGGCTCGCGAATTCGTCTCCACGGAACGCCCGATCCGCTGTAATTCTGTCGGCGACTTGATCGTGCGCATCTGTTCGATCCAGCCAGTCACCGGTTTCAACGAGGCGCGCATGGGAAGACGCGCCTGCAGCGATTCGAACAGATCGCAGGTCATCCGCGCGGGCTCATATCCGATCCGCTTCAAGCGCAGCCGCTGGATCGCCGCGAGCACGTCGACCGCCAGCGGACCCTTCGCCACCTTCACCTCGCACGTCGTTTCCCGACCAGCCTGGATGGTGTAACGCGGATCGGTAAAAAATATCGCGCGGTCAGGCAGCAGCAGAAGGTTCCCGTTGCTTCCGGTGAACCCGGTGAGATATCGCAGGTTGGGAGAATAGGCCACCAACAGGCCATCAAGCTTTCGCTCCGCCAAACCCGCGCTGACCGCCCGCCGCCGCTGCTCGAATTCTTCAGCGGACACCTTGCAGCTCCCGAATCAGCACTTGTGCCTGGGTGGCCAAGTTGTCGGCCTGGCGCATTTCATTGCGGCCTTCGGCATCGTCCGATTGTTGGACCAGCGTTCGGATGCGCGCCACCAGGTCACGCTGCGCGTTGTTCAATTTTCGCGGATCCGTTTGATCCATCACTTTCTTGATGTCGCGTTTCTTGCCGTCGGCAGATTCCTGCAGCCGCTTGGATTCGGCCGGCGGCAAAATCTCCTGGATAGCCGGGCGCTCCGGCTGCTGTTCCGGAGGCGGAGTGACGGGGGCCGGTTGCACCGCTACCGGCGTCGGCTCGGTGGCCTTTGGCGGACCCACCGGCGTGCGTCGCGGCGGTGTCCTCGCGGCTGGCTGCGTTTCCGCCTGCTCCTCGGCCGGTTTCAATGTGGCGAGGGCTTCCTGCGTAAGCGGCTGTGGCGCGGGCAATTCCGCCACGGTCTGCGGAATCGAAAGCGGCGCTTGCGGTGTCGGCGCGGGCGTGGGCGTCACAGAAGCCGGCTTGGTGGGAGGAGCCGGCGTGGTGCTGACCTTCTGTTGCTTGCCGTGAAGGACACATCCGGCGGATAGGGTTGCGAGCGCAACAACGGGCAGCAATGCGGCTTGTCTCATTGGAATCCTCAGTCAAACCGCCATCGGCAGACGAATGGAGAAGGTCGTGCCCTTTCCCGGTTCGCTGGTGAAATCGATTGTACCATCGTGCAATTGAACGATCCGGAAAGTCATCGCCAGCCCGATCCCCGAGCCTTCTTTTTTCGTCGTGAAGTAGAGACGAAAGATCTTGTCGCGCAACTTCGCATCGATCCCCGGACCCGTATCGGAAATCCGAATCTCGGCCATTTCGGAATTTGCCGACGATTCAAAATTCAGCTCTCCGCCCCTGGGCATCGCCTCAATCGCGTTTACCACAATGTTGAGGAATGCCTGCTTCAATAGATCGCGATCGACCCGGAGATCGCCGTGATCCTCGTTCTCCTGGACCGTCACGCGGATGTTCGAAGACTCCGCCTGCGGCCGCGCCAGCTCCACGATTTCAGCCACCAATTCCTTAAGCGGCACGTTGCTGACGTTCAGTTCCACCGGCCGCGTGAAATCGAGGAACGTTTTCACGACCCGGTCCAGCCGCAAGATCTCGCGCGACACGATCTCCATCTGCTGCGCCACTTCCGTGTCGCCTTGGGCGAGCTTCGCCCGCGCCACTTCCACGTGCAGCAGAATCGCATTGAGCGGATTCTTCACCTCATGGGCGACGCCGCCGCTGATTTTACTGAGTGCCGCCAGCCGGTCGGCCATCTGGAGTTCACGGCCGATCTTCCGCTGCGCTTCGGGGTCCCGAAGACGAACCAACAATCCCGCGCCGGCTGCTCCCGAACCCTGGGGGCTCTGCAGCACATCCACCGACAGCAGCACGGTTCCCAGGCCGCCCGGGTTCTCAGGTCTGGGGGGCAGCGGAACGCGCCGGTTGCGCACGGGCAGCCCGTTCTGGGAAGCGTGGCTGATCACCAACCCGAGGGTCGTGTAGGGTGGAAATACCGCCGCCATCGTCTTGCCCGCGAGGTTCGCCCGAGCCGTGCCGAGAAACTTCTCCACGGTCCCCGAGGCGAACACCAGCCGAAGTTCGCGGTCAAACAGGAATACCGCATCTTCAAGATCCTGCAGCAGGCGATCGATGTTTCCCCGGAGATCCGAGACCTCGAATTGCGCGCCGCGGAGCCGCTGCCCGAGCAGGCTCACCTTCGAAGCCATGACCGACAACTCGTCGCTCGCCGGCTTGATTTGAGGCGCGTCGGGTTCATATTCGCCCTTCGCCGCCAGATCGAGCATGTGGCCGATTCGGCCGAGCGGGCGGAAGGCCACGGCGGAAAATAACGACGTGACCACCACCGCCCCCAGCACCGAGAGCAGCGCCACCACGAAATTTTTCTGCAGGTTCGGCCCAATGTCGTTGCGGATCAGCGCCGGTTCGATGATCACCCGAACCGAGAGCAGCGCTTCAGTAGAAAATCCGAGCTTCGCCTCCTGCAATTGATAGTAGTGAGTGCCGCTTTCGAGCAGGACGCGCAGCTTCCTGTACCACCCGGTGGATGTCACGATCGGACGGAAATCGGGAACCGGCGGCGCGGTCGCCCCCACACGGTCTTTATCGCTATCCAGCAGGATCTTGTTTTGCGGGTCGAGCACCGCGATTTCCAGGATGGCGTGCGAATTCGCGATGATGTTGACCAGGTTGCTCTGCAGTTCCGGGTCGCGCAGCGCGTCTTCCAGGCCGACGGTCCGCTGGCGATTGAGCGATTGCCGCACCAGATTGGTGGCCAGATCCCGTTGCACCGTTGCGCGTTCGAGGGTTTCGGCGAACTGCCGCTCGATTTCGTTTTCCAGCTCGACGGCCGAGACCAGTCCGACCATAAGGGTCGCCAGCACTACCGATCCCAGCGTCAGCTTGGTCTGAAGCGTCATGCGGTCATTGGGGAATCAGAAGCAGCTTGCCGGCGGTCTTCCGCCCTTCGAGGTCGCGATGCGCTGCGGCCGCTTCGGCCAATGGATACGTGCGATCAATTCGTAGCTTCAGCTTGCCGTTCGCAATCCAGCCCAACACGTCGCCCGCCCGCCAGAGCAGTTCCTCTCGCGACAACAAATAATGGGCCAGGCTCGGCCGCGTCAAAAACAAAGAGCCTTTGCCGTTCAGGATGTTCGCATCGAACGGCGGCACCGGACCGCTCGCCTGCCCGAACAAGGCCAGCACGCCCCGCGGACGCAGCGAGTTGAGGCTCTTGTCGAACGTGCTCTGTCCCACGGAGTCGTAGACCACGTCCACGCCGCGCCCGCCGGTCAGCCGCTTCACTTCGGCTTCAAAATCCTGCGATGTGTAAAGGATTGTTTCGTCGGCGCCGGCATCGCGCGCCACACGGGCCTTCTCTTCCGTCGAGACGGTGCCGAACACTCGCGCCCCGCGCATCTTTGCCATTTGGACGATCAGGCTGCCCGTGCCTCCGGCGGCGGCGTGCACCAGGCAAGCTTCGCCGTTCTTCAGCGGGTACGTCGAGTGCGTCAGGTAATGCGCGGTCATGCCCTGCAGCATAGCCGCAGCCCCGGTTTGGAAATCCAGGCCGTCCGGAATTTTCACCAACATGTGCGCCGGAACCGTGGCGTACTCGCCGTAGGAGCCCCGATGCATCGCCCAGGCGACGCGGTCGCCGGCTTTGATTTCGCTGACTTCGGGTCCGACGGCCTCGACTGTCCCCGCTCCTTCGTTACCGAGCACGATCGGACTTTCGGCTTTGTACAAGCCCTTCCGAAAATAAATGTCGATGAAGTTCACACCAATGGCGGAGACGCGAATCAGCGCCTGTTTCGGTCCAGGCTGCGGTTTCGTCACTTCCACCAACTGCATTTTTTCGGGGCCGCCGGGTTCAGTCACATGGATGGTTTTCATCTGTCAGCCTCTACGGAGCGCTCTGCGCGTATGGACGGTTGTTGCATAGAGTATCAGATACAGCAAAGTGAACGGAAACGAAAGGACGCGAGCGAGCGTGCGGACCGCCCCGGCTCCTGCCAGTCCGGCGCGCTCCAGCATCATCAGCCGCAGATTGGACCATTCGCCGCTGTCGAGTGCGAAGTATCCGCCATACTCGTTAATGAGAAAAACCTTGGCGGGAAGCCGCAGCGCCAGCACCCACTTCCATTTCGTCATCAGCGGCTGTCCGGAGCAGACGATCCCCACCATCGCGTATCGGTTTTCCGCGAGCTGTCGATAGAGCTTGCGCCGGCTTTCCCGCCCGCGGTATTCGGTGACCTGGTAGGTGCGCGTCGTCTCCGGCACAAATCCGGCCGGCAATCCGCCATAACAAGTCACCAGGTCGATTGGGATTTCCTCGCCCCACGTTCGCCGCAGAGGCACGATCGCGCGCTCAAGGATCGCGCGCGACCCGCTCTCCACCAGCAGAATCGACCCCACCGGCGGATACCGGTGCCTCAGCACGTAACGCACTATTTTGAATATAACGCGCGCCGCAACTTCCTCACCGCGCCAGCTCGAATACCCAGAGGCCCGCGCTGCGATCGGGCGGGTTTTGAATGTCCGGAATCAGCGGCCACCACGTCGATGGAATCGCTCCGCCGTTGCCTACCGTCATCGCGATGTACTGTCTGCCGTTCACCATGTAGCTGATCGGCGCCGCGTTCGGAACATCGTTCAATCGAATCTGCCAGAGCACTTTTCCGTTCGTATCGTCGCGCGCGCGAAACCAGCGGTCCATCGAACCCTCGAAGACCAGGCCGCCCGCCGTGTCCAGCACGCCCGTGGTGATCGGGATGCGCTGCCGTTGCGTCCAGACGACCTTTCGTGTCGCCAGATCGATCGCCTCCACCCGCCCATACTGGCCGTCGCTGTCCAGCCGCGGACGCACCGCCCACTTCACGCCCGAACTCAGGCTGGGCCGCGCGCCGTCCTTCACCGGAATCAAATCCATGCACGATTCCACCAGCGAGACGTACAGCGTCTTCGTCTCTCCGTTGTACGAGCCCGGAAGCCAGTTCTTCGAGCCGCCCGCGTGCGGGCACACCAGCTTCGTCTCGCCGTCGCCCGGCAGGGTTTTCGGATTAATGGTCTTCGCTCCGGTTTTCGGATCAATCGCCGACACTACGTTTTGCAAGCCCAGGTCCATCGAAAACCCGTACTTTCCGGTGGCAGCATCTAAGCCTTCGTAGATGGCCATCTTGCCGGAGGTCACCGCCAGTTTCCTGGTCGTGCCGTTGACCGGCAGCGGAATGAGCTGCCGCTCGAAGACCCAGTCGAGATCCCACTGATCGTTCGGAACGTGCTGGAAATACCAGACAAGCTTGCCCGTGTCGGGGTTTATCGCCAGAGTCGAATCCGTGTAGAGACCGTCGTTGGTGACACCCGGCTGGTTCACGGGCTTCAGCAGCGGTCCCGTATCATACGTCTGGCCCACGCCGAAGAAAGCCAGGTTGAGATCGGGATCATAGCTCCCCGCCGTCCATGCCGAAGCGCCGTTACGCTTTTCCAGAGGCAGGCCGTTCCAACTGTTGCCGCCGGGTTCGCCTGGCTGCGCAATCGTGTGAAAGCGCCAGGCCTCTTCGCCGGTGCGCGCATCCAGCGCGACGATGAAATTTCCTCCCGGCGCGCGCCCGCCCACGCCTTGCATGATTTTGCCTTTTGCCGCCAGCGGTCCGCCGGTAATGTTGAAGTCCTTGCTGTCGCCGATCATGTGGTCCCACGCCACGCGCCCGGTCTTGATATCGAGCGCCACCATATGCGCGTCGGAAGTGGGGACGTACAGCCGGTCGCCATACAACGCCACATTTCGCTTCACGCTTGGCTGCCCGGACTGCAACTGCCTCGAATATTGCCACAACAAATCGCCCGTTGCGGCATCGAGCGCTTGCACGCGGTCCCCATATCCGAATACGAACAGCACACCGTCATGCACCAGCGGCGTCATTTCGTTCGGACCGGGCGGCAGCGACCACGACCACGCCACCCGCAGATTCGCCGCGTTCCCTCGATTGATCTGCCGCAGCGGGCTGGAACCCCAGTCGTCATAAGTACGACGCCACGTCAGCCACTCCCCGTCCGCCGGGTGTATCAATTTGTCATCGGTGACCGGGGTTAGACCACTCAGCGGGTTCGCCCGCTTCGGCGCCGGCGGAATTGTGACATAAGGCGAGACGCCGCCGCCCGGTCCAGGAGGCGGCGTCCGCAGACCGGCCGGCCCGGATTCCTGCGCCTGTGCATTCCGCGCGGGTTGAAACGCGATCGCAAGTGCGCCGGCCAGTATCGCCCCGCCGAGCATCAGCCGAATTGGTCTCATGTTTTGGAAACCCCGCCTTTCGTTCGTGCCTAGTTTATCCGATGTATTGGGCCGCAGCCTAACGCGTCAACGATATATAATGGCCCCGCTGCGGAGGCAATATGAAGAATCGCAGTTGTTCAATAGCCGGAGCGGTTGGCCTTGCTCTTTGCCTTGGCGTGGCATCGGCTCAGCAGCAGGTGGCTGATCCTGACTTTCCGGCCCAGGTTGCGCATCCCGCGTTTGCCAATCGTCATCCGCGCGTGGGTATTGACCAGGCGCACAAAAACTTCCACACACGCCAAGGCCGGTACAAGCCCTTTGCCGCCTTGCTCGAATCCGACGGGTATGTCGTCTCCTCAGTTACCAGTTTCCAGCCCAAGAGTCTTCGGCAAATCGACATTCTTGTCATCGCGAACGCATTGGGCGAGAGAAAAGATGGCGTCATGGGCTCCGCCTTCACGCCGGCGGAATGCGACGCCGTTCGCGACTGGGTGCGCGACGGCGGCTCTCTTCTGCTGGTCGCCGACCACCTACCTTTCGGAGATGCGGCCGCGATTTTGGCTCAGCGATTCGGGATCGAGATGGGGCGCGGGTGGGCGATGGACTCGCGGAATTCCGACGGGAACCCGACCATCCTCGTCTTCTCCGCCGATAACCACCTTCTCGGCGACCATGCGATCACCCGCGGTCGTGATGCCGGCGAGCAGATTCACAGGGTAGTCGCCTTCACGGGACAATCGATGAGTGTGCCGCCGGGAGCGACCTCATTGATGACCATGAGCGATTCGGCACGCGAAGCGATGACGCCCGAAGAAGCGGAAAAACTTGCCAAGGGGGCTCCCGCCGGAAAGACCATCGCGGGTCACGCCCAGGGACTGGCAATGCCATTTGGCTCCGGAAGAATCGCTGTTTTTGGAGAGGCCGCCATGTTCTCGGCCCAGGTTGCTACGTTCGACGGCCAGTCCATGAAGATGGGGATGAACGTCCCGGGGAACGACGACCGCCAGTTTGCCCTGAATGTGCTGCACTGGCTCGCCCGCCTGATCGATTGAATGCGGGGCCTTATTGCTTGTCCCAGACCGTCACGACGCGCAGATATTCGCCGGGCGCGTTGCCGTTGTTGCTCACGCCGGTCGTGATCTCGGTCAATTCCATGCCGTTTGGCGAAATCATGCTCACGGTCGTTTTGATCAGCTTCCCGGATTGGCGAACGTGGTCAACAGC
>Ga0335079_10002277_pt1 | contig 22152 bp, 13 predicted proteins | sample Lox_Sample_33_FD_206719 | JGI IMG/M metagenome (GOLD analysis project Ga0335079, IMG submission 206719) | Soil microbial communities from Loxahatchee National Wildlife Refuge, Florida, United States - Lox_Sample_3.3 | ecosystem: Environmental > Terrestrial > Soil > Wetlands | place: USA... | reverse complement strand
TTCACCTTCTTGAACATTTCCTGGTACGAAACGCCCGTCCGGCGCATTTCGTCCTGGTGCTGGATCAGAATCTGCCGCGCCTCGTCGTTCACACGGTCTTCCACCGTCAACTCTTCCATCATCGCTTGCCGCAGCCGCTGCGCCACGGCTTCCGCGGCTCTCGTCTCGATCAATTCCCCTTCGATCAGCTTTTTAACGGTGTCCGCAGCCATGTGGGCCACAAAATCGCGGTTCAGCAGCATCCTCAGCGCGTCCTTTTGATCATTTGTGAAACAACCAGTCTACTGGCTGCTCCGCAAAAGTGCAACCGCGCTCCGTTTTTCCTCTTTTGACTGTCCTGCGGACGCGCAGGTTCATCCGGCCGCCGCGAAATGCCGGTTCCCCTCGCGCGTTGACGCTTCTTTCTGCTTCCTGTACGATGAATTGGTTGGGGCGGTTAGCTCAGTTGGTTAGAGCGCCTGCCTTACAAGCAGGAGGTCGCAGGTTCGAGCCCTGCACTGCCCACCATTCAGTTATTTTGCGGTTTTCCCTCAGCGGGGACGTAGTTCAGTTGGTTAGAACGCTGCCCTGTCGTTGGTTAGAATCCGACACTGTCACGGCCCAATTCCCTCCCCCGCGCCAAAACATCGATCATCATATGCGATGTTTTCTGTATCTAGATACGGATGACACAAGTACATACGTACTAACAGTACCCACGCACCAGTAGGCGGGTTTTGGGATGCAGGATCGCCAGCTAAGTCCTTTGTTCTCAGTAGACGAAGGCGATGTGGCGAACTAAATGTCCCAATACTGTAAACCGTTGCCCCTCATACAGTTAGCTGAAGGCAGATGTGGATGATAACTCTTGATATTAAATGACATGTCTGGATACGCTCGATGCCATGAAGCAAAGAAAGAGTCGCTTCCTCAGGACAAAGAAACGCGAGAAGTATGCCGTCTGGATTGACAACGACGACCTAGATCGCCTCAGAGAATATCAGCAGACGATAGGTGTGCCAGTGTCAGAGAGCGTCAGGCGCGCCATCAATGCATACCTCGAGGTCCTGGTGAGTCGTAGACGGGCTTAAAGGTGTTTTCTCTGATCTAGCCTAGTGCTCGAACCGTTCATGGCTGGGCTATCGGGACGCTTCTACATTAATGTTAGGCGACTTCCGGGGTGGTTTGAGTCCAGAGCTCAAACCACCACCACGGCCAGCATACGAGAGTTGAGCAAGAGGAACCGTCCTGAGCCCTGTTGTTTGGATTCAAAAATTTACGTCGGGTGAAAAGCTTGCATCCAGGCTGGAATGCCCTTGTTCGGGAACGACCGTATTGCACACTTGCTGCCGTAGAGTAAGGAAACACAATCATGGAACGTACGCAAGTGCGTCATACAATTACCTGAGCGGGGGGGCGGCTCTTCACCGTTCAAAGCTCTGCCGACGAACCCGCACCAAACTTACGACGCGGCGCGAAAAGGAACTTCCGCTTTCACCGTGGTTCCGCGCCCGGGTGCGCTCTCGAACTCAAACGTCCCGTTCAGTTGGCGCACGCGCTCTCGCATATTGATCAGCCCCAGCCCTCCGGATTTCCCGCTTCCGTCTGGATTAAAACCGACACCATCATCCGACACCACGAGGCAAACGCGACTGTCGGACCGGGTCAACCGAACTTGCACCTGCTTGGCCTTCGCATGTTTCGCCACATTGCCGAGCGCCTCCTGGGCGATGCGGTAGATGCACAATGCCGCTCGGGGGGATAATTCGTCTACCTGTTTATCGGCCTGATACGAAACGGGAATCCCCCGTAGCTTGCTGAATTCTTCGCAATACGAGGACAGCGCCTCCGTCGGACCCGCTTCCTGCAGCACCGCAGGATGAAGCTCATGAGATAGTTGACGAATCTCCGATCCTACCTCGATCAACTCTTTCTCCACTTCTCTAACCTCTGTCCTGGGTTCCGAATCGGGTGGAAGCTCTAGCGTCGCCGTACCCAGCCGGAGGCTGAGAGACGTGATGCGCTGGAGAACGCCGTCGTGCAGTTCCCCAGCGATGCGTATTCGCTCCTCCTCCTGCGCTTTCATCAGCTGTTCATTTAGCGCACTGATCTCGCTTTCGTGACGCTCAGACAATACTTGCTGTCGCTCTAACAAAGCCTGGCGCTCTTCTAGAACGCCGACCCGAAGGCGATAAGCGGCCCAGAGTATCGCCATCAACGCGGCAACACACAGGGTACGGAACCAATTCGTCTGCCAGTACGCCGGCGCGATGGAAAAATTCAGCGTATCGCCCACTTCGTTCCACAACCCGCTGTTATTGCACGCAACAACTCGAAATCGGTAATGGCGTGGAGGAAGGTTGGTATAAAAGGCTTGCCGGCGAGTGCCCGCGTCCTGCCAATCGCGATCTCTACCTTCCAGCTTATAGCGGAAGTGAACCTTTTCCGGCACCACCAGGCTCAGCGCCGTGTAATCAATCGTCAGGTCCCGCACCAGCGGTGGCAGCCTTGGGGGCGAAGAGGATGCATCGCCGGACAAGTTCTGCCAGTATGTCTTGCCGTCGGCTATGACTCGCTCGATGTGCACCGGCGGCGAAAGTTTATTGATGGGAAGGTGACGCGGATCGATAATGCTGACCCCGTCCAGGGGTGAGAACCATATTTTCCCATCTAGCGACTTGGTCACCTTTCGACTGTAGTGGCCAGCAAAGGCACGAACCCTTATTCCATCGGAACTGTCAAAAACCGTGGTCTGAACGCTCCGCTTCGCATCACTCACCCAGGCGTCTAGTTCGGAACGGGCAACCCGCACCAGGCCGCAGGGCATGTTCAGCCATAAGGAATGATCATTGTCCTCGATCACCCAGTGAACGGTATCGCATGGCAGGCCGTTCTTGCTGGTAAGAGTCGTGATGCGGCCTTCCTTCAGCCGGCTCAAACCGCCCTCGGTCGCGGCCCACACAGCCCCGTTCGAACCCAGTTGGAGGTCGCTCACTGAGCCTTTGCCCAGCCCGTCACCAACCTCGTAGGAAGTGATCCGGCCGTCCTTGAGGTACGCTATTCCACCCTCAAAAAATCCGAGCCAAAGGCCGCCTTTCAAACGATCAGGCAACAAAGCTACCGCCGCATCCTTGTGTCCGAATCGGCCCCACGGAACGCGCTGAACGACACCCTCTGGCGTCGAATAGAAAAGGCCCTGCTCGCTGTTGCTAATCCAAACCTTCCCGTCTTCATCCCCGGCGATGGCGAATGTATTTCCGCCTGGGACACCATGAACCTTGACAAACCGGCCGCGGTCGAGGTAGAACACGCCCTCGCTGCTCCCAGCCCACAGGCGTCCTCGATCATCCTCCCCAAGCGAGAAAACGGTATTTCGAAGGCCGCTGTTCGCGGTTTCTGTCACCCCTGCGTTGACGATGAGTTCTCGTTTATCTCTTTGCCCGTTTTGGCCCTCCACATTTTGCTTGCCGTAAACGGTAATATGTCCTTTTTGCCATCGATTCAACCCATCCGCTGTGGCAATCCAAATACTTCCGTCCGGAGTCGCTTCCAGCACGTGAACTGCGGAATTTGAAAGCCCCTGGTTTACCGAAATTGTCGGCGCTGCGAAGTCACGAAACCGATCCAGCCCGTCCTGGGTGCTGACCCAAACTGTGCCTTCGCGGTCCTCGAAGATGGCAGTTACGACATCGCCAGATAGACTGTCGAATCTATCGATCTTTCCCTGATGTTGGTGCACCAGACCTTGCACAGTGCCAACCCACAAGCTGCCGTCCCTGCTCCGAAACAGGCGAGTGGGCCTGAACTGCCCAGCGATCCCCGGAAGTTCGTAGCGCCGAATTTTCCCTCCCACAAGCTGCTTTAGCCCTGCTTCGATCGCACTAGTAACCAGAGTCGCGGGCGGGCTGGACATACTGGTTGCCATCAACAGTGCGCCGTAGTCGTTTTCGAGTAGTGCGTGTGCCCCAACTGCCTCACTGGGAAACGAGTAGTGCTCCGGAAGACCAGGTGCCCAGCGCCACAGACCCGTTTGAGCCGAAACCCAGAGATTGCCTGTGTGGTCCTCGTACAAGGCAGTGACGGACCGGCCGAATGTCCCAGACCCATGGCACTTGGCGGTCCCCGTTTGAATTTCGCAGAGTGTGCCAAGTTCCTGAACGGCAACCCAAACGATGCCGTGCCCATCTTGCAGAAGCGGCCCAACCGCGTGCCCGGCAATTTCGGGATATCCGATGAGCGTGCCGTTCTTCCAACTGGCAAGCCCTTTGAGAGTTCCAATCCAAAGCGTACCGTCGCTGGTGACCAGCAGATCCCGGATATAGTTGCTGGGAAGCGCCTGACCGGCGGGCGGCTGCCACGGGATGGCTTGGACACCGTCGAAGCGAACCAATCCAAATTCCGTTCCCAGCCACAGATAACCATCGGGCGTCTGCGCTATTGAAAAAATGGTGCCTTTGGTGAAGCCTTCGCGAATCTTCCACGCAGTGTGTGCGTCCTGGCTAACATCGAGTGAGGGATCTAGCGCAAAAGCACAAGCACTTGAGGTCAGAACTACCCACAGCAAGATGGACGCCTTTAGTTGCGCTTTCTGCATATTGGCACTTTGTCGCGTAAGCTTACGATGACAAGCCGAATGGCTCACAAAGAGCCGAGCAGTGAGGAATATATCTCAGTTCGAGAGCAATTGCTCTGCCGTCGCAGCCGATGGTCCCGCGGCGAGATGCTCGTAGTGGAAGAGATTGACATTCCCGGCGGCCTGGAGGTGTACTCTAGCTGCCAACTCTAAGACGACTTGCGTTCCCGCCGTCACGGTACGGGAAGGCCCAAACGGCAGTTGATCGATCGGCAACCCTCTCCCCCATTGCAGGAGGGCAAACAAAGTGTGTCCAACAAGTGACAAAACATGAAAGCGGAGTTGAGGTTGGCGTCACGTGCGGCTCGTGGCCTTCTTAGTATCGGACTCTTCGGCTTGCTGGCAGTTCCAGGGTATACGCAAGTCTCCGGCGCACGAATTACCGGAACAGTTACGGACAGCACGGGTGCAATCATCGTTGGCGCTCAAGTGACGATCAAGAATACGGCGGATGGTTTCACCAGAGAGTTGGTCACCAACCGATCAGGTTTTTACAGCACGCCGAATCTGTCGCCCGGCCTTTACACTGTTGCGGCGTCAGCGAAGGGCTTCAAATCCGAGGTCCGCACCGGCCTCACACTGACGGTTAGCGCAGACATTGAAGTGAATCTCACCCTAGCGGTTGGCTCCGCCAGCCAGAGTGTCCAGGTGCAAAGCGCGGCTCCGACATTAGAAACAAGCAACGCTACTCTAAGCGGGGTTGTGAACGGCCAGACCATTCGTGAATTGCCACTCAATGCCCGCGACTGGACTCAATTGGCAGCTCTGGAACCCGGCGTTGCCCAGATCCGCACACAGACCACGCCTGCTGACTTCCTAATTCGAGGAAATCGCGGTTTGGGAACGCAGCTGACGGTTTCCGGGGGCCGGCCGCAACAGAACAATTACCGGATCGACGGAATCAGCATCAATGATTACTCAAATGGAGGGCCTGGTAGCGCGCTCGGTGTCGACTTGGGAGTTGATGCCATCCAGGAGTTCTCAGTCGTAACCGCGAATGCTGGAGCGGATTACGGCAAGACTTCCGGCGGCGTGGTCAATGCCATTACCAGGCAGGGCACAAATACGCTGCACGGCTCCGTCTACGAATTTCTGCGCAACAGCGCGCTGGACGCGCGAAATTATTTCGATCCCCCTGCCATTCCACCGTTTCGGCGCGACCAATTCGGAGCTGCCTTGGGCGGGCCAATTAGGAAAGATGGCACCTTCTTTTTCGCAGATTACGAGGGGCTTCGCCAAGACCAGAGTGTCACTCAGCTTGCAGTCGTGCCGACACAGGCGGCGCGCAACGGCCAGCTCGTCACCGGGAACGTCACTGTCAGTCCGCTCGTGCAACCATATCTGGCACTTTATCCGTTGCCGACGAGCAACATCAACGGCGACACTGGGACCTTCACCTCAGTAACCCAGCAGATTGGGAACGAGAACCTCTTCGTTACGCGAATTGACCATGAGTTTTCTCCTACCGACCTGTTACACGGGACGTACGTATTCGACGACAGTACGCTGACGGCGCCCGACCTCTTCCAAACCGTCAAGTCAGGAACTTCTACTCGGCGCCAGCTTGCAACAGCGGAATATACCAAGACTCTCAGTCCGGCATTCGTGAGCACCTTTCGGGTGGGGTTCAGCCGCGTACGCGCCGATGTCATGAAGCCAATAAAGACGCTGGTCCCATTTGCGGGCGATCCCAGTAATGGATTTGTTCCCGGTATCCCTGTCGGATTTATTGGGGTAACTGGGCTTTCCAACTACACGGGCGGGCCCGGCGCGGGCGGAGAGGTCAATTTCGGCTTCAATTCCATGCAGGCTTATGAGGATCTGTTCTGGACGAAAGGGATTCACTTGTTGAAGTTCGGTGCCAATGTTGAACACCTGCAGGACAACGAGCTTGGCACGTCAGCGCCGAATGGAATCTTCAGCTTTGCGTCGCTGGTCAGTTTTCTGACCGACAAGCCCACCTCATTCAGCGCAGCACTTACGCAAGAGGTGGCCCCCTATAACCTTCGTCAAACGATAGTTGGAGCTTACTTCGAGGACGATGTCCATCTTGCCTCGAATTTCACTGGGAACTTTGGGTTGCGATATGAGATGGCAACCGTGCCTACAGAAGTGAACGGCAGGCTGACCAACCTGCGTAACCTCACCGACGCTATGCCGCATCTGGGCTCTCCCTTCTTTTATAACCCTACGTATCGAAATTTCGAGCCGAGAATTGGATTCTCGTGGGACCCCTTTCATTCCGGACGTACTGTTGTCCGAAGCGCTTTCGGCATCTACGACGTTCTACCGCTTACCTATCAATTCGGGGTCAGTATTTACAGTGCCGCCCCATTCTTCCAGCGCGGAACGATCTCGTCAGGACTACCGCCGGGGAGTTTTCCGGCAACCGCATTCACGATGCTGACTCCGAATCAATTAAAGTACCAGTACATTGATTCACATCCCAAACGCAATTACGTAATGAACTGGAACTTCAATATCCAGCAACAATTTAGGAGCAATCTGGTCGTAACGGTCGCGTACGTCGGTTCCCACGGAGTTCATCAGCCATTCCAAATCCAGGATGCGAACATTGTTCTGCCAACTTCCCAAACTTCGGCTGGGTACTTCTGGCCGACTCCTGCAGGGAGTGGCATGCCCGTTAATCCCAACGCTGGGCAGATCACTGGGCTTCTATGGGGAAGTAGCAGCTTCTATGACGCACTGCAGATCCACGTCATTGGCCGCATGACGAAGTGCCTCCAGTTTGGTGCCTCGTACAGCTGGGCCAAGAGCATCGACACCAGTTCCGCGTCCGACGTCGGGAGTCAGTTCCTCAATTCCATACAAAACCTGCCCTGGTTCGATGCGAGCCTGAACCGCGGACTGTCCGACTTCGATATTCGTCACAATGCTGTATTCAACGCCATCTGGCAGATTCCTAGCCCCCACGCCGAGAACGGCCTGCGGTGGTCCGTGAGCGGGTGGCAAGTTGGCGGGATTTATCAGGTCAGTAGCGGCTTGCCTTTTACGCCGAAGATCGGAGGGGATCCCCTCGGCTTGAAAAGCTCGAATCCATTTGATTTCCCTGACCGGATATTCGGGCCGGGCTGCAATTTGGGCGTCAATTCCGGCAATCCCGTCCATTACATCAAGACACAATGCTTCTCGTTCCCCGCTCCCGCAACGCGGATGGGAAACGCTGGCCGTAACAGCCTGATTGGGCCGGGCCTTTCAAACTTCGATCTTTCGCTACTCAAGAACAATTACATTAGGCGAATTTCGGAAAGTTTTAACATTCAGTTTCGGGCGGACTTTTTCAACGTTCTGAATCACCCGAATTTCTCGCCCCCCGTCGTCAACAACACGATATTCGGTGCGAACGGAGCGGCGGTGACGACCGCGGGCCTGATCACCACGACCTCGACTTCATCCCGTCAGTTGCAATTCGCATTGAAAATCCTGTGGTGAACGGATGTCAGCAATCCGAATCTCTCCCCAACCGAGTGCTTCAAGACGTTAAATCACCCGAACTTCGGCAGCCCCAGTAACCTAACCAGTCCCTCTTCGGCCAGTGGACGCAAATGCTAGCGAGCTTCCTCGGCTCCGACGGCGCCAATGGCGGCTTCAGTCCCCTCTACCAAATCGGCGGCCCCCGCTCCATCCAGCTCGCCCTCAAGCTCCAATTCTGAGCAGCACCAAGGATGCTCCTCAGAGAAAGGGAGCGTTTCAACATCAACCTGTGGGGCAGCGCCTACGTTGATTCGAGGCCTCGCCGAGGACGCCTGCAGTAGAGTTACGACGCGGGGCGAAAGGGAACTTCCGCTTTCACCGTGGTGCCGCGCCCTGGCTCGCTCTCGAATTCAAACGTCCCGTTCAGTTGGCGCACGCGCTCTCTCATATTGATCAACCCCAGCCCTCCGGATTTTTCGCTTTCGTTAGGGTCAAAACCGACACCATCATCAGACACCATCAGGCAAACGCGACCGCCGGCCTGCCTTAGCTGAACGTCCACCCGGCTCGCTTTCGCATGTTTCGCCACATTCCCCAGCGCCTCCTGGGCGATGCGGTAGATGCACAGCGCGGCCCCGGGCGATAATTCGTCCACGTTTTGATCGGCCTTACACGAAACGGGAATGCCACGCAGCTTGCTGAACTCTTCGCAATACGAGGACAGCGCGGATGGCAGACCCGCTTCCTGTAGAACCGCGGGATGCAGCTCATGAGACAATTGACGAATCTCCGCGCCAAGCTCGATCAACTCTTTCTCCACTTCTTTAACCTCTGTCCTGGGTTCCGAATCGGGTGGAAGCTCTAGCGTCGCCGTACCCAGCCGGAGACTGAGAGACGTGATGCGCTGGAGAACGCCGTCGTGCAGTTCCCCAGCGATGCGTATTCGCTCCTCCTCCTGCGCTTTCATTAACTGCTCGTTCAGCGCGCTGATTTCACCTTCGTGCCGCTCCAGCAATGCCTGGCGCTGGTGTAAAGCGCGCACGCGAAGCTGATAGATGATCCAGAGCATCGCCAGCAACACGGCCAAGCAGGCTGCGCGGAACCAATTCGTCTGCCAATACGCCGGCGCGATGGAAAAATTCAGCGTATCCCCCACTTCGTTCCACACCCCGCTGTTATTGCACGCAATCACGCGGAAGGCATACTTGCCCGGGCCGAGGTTCGAGTACTGCACTTGACGCTCGTTCACCACCTCCCTCCAGTTCTGGTCCTGCCCCTCGAGCTTGAAGCGGAAGTGCACCTTTTCAGGCTCGACGAGGCTTAGTGCCGTGTAGTCAATCGTCAGGTCGCGCACAAGCGGAGGCAGCTTCGGGCCCGAGGAGGACGCCCAGGATGCATCGCCGGACAAGTTCTGCCAGGACGTCTTGCCATCGGCGATGACTCGCTCAACGTGCACCGGGGGCGGAAGTTTGTTGAACGGAAGGTGACGCGGATCGACGACGCTGACGCCGTTTTCGACACTAAACCAGAGTTTGCCGTCCGAGGACTTTGTAACCGGCGAGCTGGAACCACTGTAGAGAACTGACTTGGTCTCTACCCCATCGAAACTGTCGAACAAGGTCACGCGAACGGTTCGATTTGGGTCCGCGATCCACGCGCTCATCTCGGATGCAGAAACGCGCGCCAATCCGCACTCCAAGTGCAGCCAGACCGAATGGTCGGCGTCCTCTTCCGACCAATGAACTGCATCACACGGCAAACCGTTCTTTATAGATAAGGAAGCAACATGGCCATCTTTAATAAGGCTCAAACCGCCCTCAGTTGAGGCCCAGAGCATGCCCTCATGGTCGACTCGGAGGTGAGAAATCCGACCCTCGCCGAGCCCATCCGCAGTTGTATACGAGCGCTCGATTCGACCATACCTCAAATAGGCGATGCCACCGTGAGGGATTCCGATCCACAGGCCACCCTGCAAAGGATCAAATGCTATCTGTCCACCCGGGTCTTTGATACCCAGCCTGTCCCAGGGAATCTGCTCCACTTTCCCGCCATCCACCCAATGAAAAAGGGCTTTCTCATAAGAAAACCATAGATCCCCTTCGGCGCCCTCTGCGATCGAGCCCCTGGTCTCACCGGATATGGCTTTTATCAGAACAAACTTGTCATTTTCCATATAGCCAAACCCACCAAGCGCCGTAACCCAAAGCCGACCATGACTATCCTGATATAGACCCCTTACTTGACCCCGCAAACCACTGTCGTGTATCTCACGTTCGGCTGTCAGAGCGCCGACATTGTTCTTGGCCGGAGCAGGGCTTTCATACACCGTAATTTCCGAGTTCTTCCACTTGGTCAAGACGTCAGAAGTGCTGAACCAAAGGCTTCCATCCTTAGCAGCTAGGACCGGCCCGTATAGACCAGCGGGGAAACCTTGGTTCGCGGAAAAAGTTGGAACGGCAAAGTCCCGAAAACGGTCGAGACCACGTTCGGTTGCAACCCAGATACTGCCTTCGCCGTCCTCAAACACGCTGTGCATCATGTTGGAAGATAGGCCGTCAACCTGCTTGAAAACGTCTGCCCTTCCGCGGTGCAAATGTGCCAGACCTGCAAAAGTTCCTACCCACAAGCCGCCGTTGTGGTCTCGGAAGAATGAGTTAACGCCAAACTGACGCGCGAGCATCCCCACGGGATAGATTTCAGTTTTTCCATTGACAAAACGCTGAACTCCATTTGCCCGACCGAACAATAGTCCGCCATCATCGTCTTCGATCAGAGCTGACGTGATCGTCCTGCCCGTCGAAAAAAATTCTGGAGCCTGCGGCTTCCACCGCCATAGCCCGTCGGACGTGCTCACCCAAAGGGTGTTCCTACTGTCTTCATATATACTCTGTACTCCTTCGCCTGGGTCGGAACACTGAGCCCGGCCCTCCTTGATCGCGCAGAGCTTCCCGTGTCCTGGAATCCCGAACCCTCCAGCCCACACCGTGCCTTCATGATCCTCGATGAGCGAACCAACAATCCACCCATCCATCTCCGGGTACTGAGTGAGTTTGCCGTCCTTCCAACTTGCGAGGCCTTTGCCGGTGCCGATCCAAAGAGTCCCGTCGCGCGACACCAACAGTCCCTGGATAACGTTGCTCGGAAGTTGCTCACCCCGGGGCGGCTGCCATAGCACGGCTCGAACGCCATCAAAGCGAAGCAGACCGGATTCTGTGCCCAGCCAGAGGTACCCGTCAGGAGTCTGTGTGATGGAGTGAATGGGTCCCTTGATAAAACCGTCGCGAACCGTCCACGCGGTATGTGCGTACTGGCTGACATCAAGTGAGGTGTCTAATGCGAAAGCGCACGCACTGTATGCGAGCACTAGAGCCAGACAGACAATCTTCCTCGCTTGCAGTTTCCTCATCGGCGGATTAATCTTAGTCCCGTTGGCCTCTTGTCCTGACAAGGAATTTACATTAGCCATCGCGTTGCACAAACGTATCATGCGTTCTTGCTCCAGAGTGAGCGGACGTTGGCGTTCCGACGAGCCGCATAGCGAATGCAGAGCAGTTTACGCGCCCCGGTTTACAGGTCCGAATCCTGTGTTTAGTTCAATAAGTTTATTGAGGATGTGCGTTGCCCCATCATTTGTAAGTCACCTGTTAAACAGAATTGGGGCTGTCTGCAGCGCAAATGTAGGGTTTGCAGTCAAGCTTGTCTGCCTGACGACGATTATCGCCGCTTCTTCGGCGCTAAACGGACAGAGCTTCTACGGATCGATCTTGGGAACGGTGACGGACACTTCCGGCGCCGTTGTGCCGGACGCAACGGTGACCGTGACAAACGTCGGAACAAACCAAGCACAAAGCATTCGATCAGACGCGGTAGGTAAATACAGCGTAGTGAATCTGGTACCAGCCGCTTACAAGGTTGAAGTGACAAAAGGGCGCTTCAAGCGGTTCTTGAGCGACCAGGTAACTGTGGAGGTAGGAGCAGTCGTCCGCCTTGACGCCAGGCTAGTCGTGGGTACTGCGAGTGAAACGGTGAAAGTGATAGCCGAAGCGCCACTGCTGCAAACGGACACGAGCGCAATGAGTCAGGAGATTGAAGGAGCGCTGGTGAGGCAAATCCCGCTCGATGGCCGCAACGTCATGAACCTGATTGCCCTGGCCCCGGGCGTGGTGCCAGGGGGCTCGAGTGCAGGCGGCACCGGCCTGAACCAAGGGACTCGGTCCTCTAACCAAGGTTGGGGTAACTACCAGATCGGCGGTGCCATCCAGGGCCAGGGCGCTGAGTATATCGACGGCTCCCCGATCAATGTTCTCGGAGGAAACACTGTCGCCCTTGTGATGACGCAGGACGCTGTTCAGGAGTTCAGCGTCACCACCAGCGGTGCCGGCGCCGATTTCGGGCGCTTCGCCGGCGGCATCGTGAACATGACATCCAGGAGCGGCACTAACGCATGGCACGGATCGCTGTACGAATATTTCAGAAACGCCGACCTAAACGCCAACAATTTCTTCAACAACCAACTTGGCACAGCGCGGCCTCGGGACGACCAGAACCAGTATGGCGTGGTGCTAAACGGGCCCATCAAGAGGGACAAAGCATTTTTTTTCTTTAGTTGGGAGGGATTCGCGGAGATCCTCGGCGAGAGCTCAGCTACCAATGTGCCAACCCAAGCTATGCGGGACGGCGTTTTCACCGACCCGGTTACGGATCCCTTGGGAAACTGCAACATCGTGCATAACCCAAGCGTGGGAACTTGGACGATCACCAACCTCTGGCAGGGGGCCTGCGGCGATCCGTTGGCCCACATCCTCATGACCTATTACCCGCTACCAAACACTTCGGGAGCCTTTAATTGGTTCTTGACCACTCCCATCACGAACCATCAGAACCAGTACAACGGGCGTTTCGATTACACCATCGGCTCCAAGCAGCGACTCTTTGGGCGATATACCTATTGGACCCTGCACGATACCGGGTTCTCGGAATTCAACAATGCCGGCGGCTGGCCTACCGCCAATGGTCACGTCATGAACGACTCGCACCAGGCCGTGTTGGGAGACACCTACACCTTTAGTCCAAACACTCTTCTGGATGTTCGCGTCACTTATGTGCGGGAGTACTCGCCGAACTATCCGGATAGCGTCTCGGTAGATGAATCGCAATTTGGACCCGCGTACACGGCGCTGGCTCCGCAGATGAGCATCCATGTGCTTCCCGTGTTCACGCTGAACGGAATCCACAACTTCTACAACTTCGGCAATATAACCGGATACTCCGTGAATTGGTGGGACACTTATGGCACGAATGCCAACCTGATCAAGATAATCGGCGCGCACAATCTGAAGTTCGGTGCTGAGCTCCGGCAAATGGATCAAAGCGGTACGGGCTTTCTTGGCAGCGGGTCCGGAAAGTACACCTACAGTACGACCTATACCGGCGACGAATGGGCTTCGTTCCTAATGGGCTATCCTACTCAGATCCAGTTCGGAACGATCAATACGACAGCCAGTTACAACTACTACCAAGCGTATTACGTGACCGACACCTGGCAAGCGAAGCAGAACCTGACAGTGAATCTGGGGCTTCGCTACGAGTTACCCGGTGCGGTTGCAGAAAGAAATAACAAGGCTACCGTGCTGCTGCCCCATGCCGTTGATCCGGACACGGGTGCTACCGGAACTCTGACGCTGGTGGATTCTCCCCTCTATCCTCACAAAAGCACGGTCCTTCCGAAACACTACCTATTTGCGCCCCGCTTGGGTTTTGCCTATCGCCTGAACAACGATACGGTAATCCGTGGCGGTTACGGCATCTCCTATCTGCCCCCTGACCTGACGGGCGAGCTGGCAAGCAGCTCTTTGGTCAATGCGGCCAGCACCCAAGTTAACGTTACTGGCGCATTGCCAACGCCCCTGCAAGATCTTTACCCGACGACGCTCAATCAACCCATCGGACGCACCGACCCGAGCTTCATGACCCTGTACTGCTGCACTGCCAGTCTAAAAAATATCAGCGGACCGGTTCCCCAGCAGAATTTCCCCTACGTGCAACAGTGGAACTTCTCCGTGAGCCACCAATTCAAAGGCAACTTGATGGCGGAAATTGGATATGCCGGTTTGAAGGGGAGGCACCTGCCGGGAATCGGCCGTTCCCTGGACGAGCTCTCCAGCCAGTATTACTCGATGGGATCGGCGCTCTTGAACCCTACGACCCTGGACGGGATCCCCATGACCGTAGGTCAAAGCCTCAGGCCTTATCCGTTTTACAGTAACGTGAGCGACGCGGCCAAATTCTACGCCCAGAGCAATTACAACTCGTTGGAAGCCAAGTTCGTCAAGCGCTTTGGTTCTGGCGGCACGCTCTTGGCTAACTACACGTGGTCGAAGAACCTCGCGAATACGGACACTCTAAATGGCTTTCTGGAAGCCAAACCATCTCCGCAGAGTTCCACGAGTGGTGAAGGCACGATCCAGGACTACAACAACCTGAATGGAGAATATTCGCTCGTCAGCTATAACGTTAATCAGCGTGCGGTGATCAGCTATGTCCTGGACCTGCCGTTTGGCAAGGGACAGAGATTCGCGAATGGGCTTGCTCGACCTGTCGACCTGCTGGTTTCTGGCTGGAGCGTGAGCGGAATCACAACCTTCCAATCCGGATTCCCCTTGTTCATCACCGAGGCCCAATCCAATGCCTTGACGCAGTTCCTTGGCGGTGGAACGCTCCGTCCCAACGTGGTCCCTGGCTGTGTTAAGAAAATCTCCGGTTCAGCAATAAGCCGCCTAAATGAGTGGTTTAACACGTCTTGCTTTACGTTTCCGGGCAACTATGCTTTCGGCGACGAACCCAGGGTAGACCCCAACCTGACTTCGGAGGGTGTCAACAATTACGATTTCGCTGCCATGAAATCGACAAATCTCTGGGGCGACAGGGCCAACGTGCAGTTCCGCGCCGAGTTCTTCAACATCTTTAACCGAGTGCAGTTTGCCCCTCCTGTCACCCAACAAGGTTCCTCGAATTTCGGCGAGATTCTTTCACAGGTCAACCAGCCCCGGGAGATTCAGCTCAGTCTACGGGTCAATTTCTAGACCGATGTCAGATGCTGGTGGTCGGATTATGCCGCATAAAATTCTTGTGATCCCTCTGCTCATCTCTATTTTGCGCATATTTCGTTGCGTCCATGAATCAAGTCCAGGGCTCTCGCGCCCTCCACGGCCGCTAGCTCGGAAGAGCTGCGCACGATTGCCTTGCCTGTCGCGCGCGGAATGAAATTCCGCCAGACAACGCGCAAAACAGCGACGAGAGGCACGGAAAGATAGATCCCAACGATTCCTCCGACCGCACCACCTACCATGACTGTGAATATGGCCAGAAGGGGGTGAATTTCCAACTCATGGCCCATGACACGAGGCGCAATCCAATAGTCCATGAGCATCCGCCAAATGCAAAGCAGAGCAAGCATCCAAACCCAGTGGGAGTGGGCGAAGGCACCGGCGCCGACGATTGTTGCCGCGGCGATCATCCACCCCGCCACGGGAATAAATTCCAGGATCCCTGCGAGGACGCCCAATGCCAGCGCGTTCGAAAAACTCAAAGCGAGCATCGCCGCCGAACAATAGAGGAGTGAAAGCCCGGCAAGAATTACCTTGGCTCTGATGTAGTGCTGAAGCATAAGGTGCAACTCGCCGGCCAAGGATCGCATCGCCTCGTAACTGTCTTTCGTGGAAACAAGATAGATGAATTGGTTCGCCAGACTTTCACCGTCGCTCAGAAAAAAGACGGCCAGGATTGGCACTACCAGAATTCCAGCGACCGCCGTCGACGCAAATCGCTCTATGTTTTGCACAAGAACCTCGACACTCGATCGATGTTGCTGGAGGAATGTTCTGGTTCGAGTCGCCTGCGCATCGCTCAAGCCAAGGTTGTTCCCCAAGTCATTTGCAATTTCTCCGGACGAAATTCGCTCGGCTGCCGCAGGTACGTCACTTAGGAATCGCCAGGTGTTCTTGTGGAATTCCGGCGAAAGTACGCGGAAGACGAGCACAACAAAGATAATTACTGCCAAATAGGCTTCCACAACATGCGGTCCTCTGAGATTCTTGAAGAAGAGAGAATGCCGCTGCAGGAAACGCACGACGGGATCGATCAAATATGCAAACAGAATCGAAAAAGCGAAAACGACGATAACCGTTCGAGCGATGTAGGCGATGGCAAGCACGAGTGCGAACACAAGCAATGTGAGCAAGCTGCTTGCGGTACGACGATCAAACAATTCCATCAGTGTCCCCCGGCACCCACGCGTTCTAACATTCAGTCTGTCGACCTTTCTAGTTTTTGCTTGATTGCTTCGAGGGCCCGCTGCAAAGAGGAACGCGTTTTGTCGACTGCTACCTTTCTGATGATCATTCCTTTCAGTCCAGTCAGGCCAGCTTGCTGCGAGCCTTTGAGGGTAATCAAGTAAATACCGTGGCGATTCGGATACTCCTGGTCCCTCGCGCAAACCGTCAGATCAAGAGCACTTTCGAAGTAGTGGCTTGAGTATAGCTGCTTGATTGCTATCGCATAGGCGGGATCCGAGGAATTCGTGCCGCGATAGACGATTGCCTGCACAATCCGAAGCGTGGGCTTGAGGCCGAAATTTACTTTCTCCCAGTAAAACTGGGATTCGATGTTGTCCGATTTCGCGTTGGGGTATTCGAGAAGGTAACGATCGAGGGCTGGAAGATAAACGGGGAGCGCCTTGGACCGGCTCAGCAAGGCCTGAAAAGTTTCCGCCACCACTGCCGGGTGGTTTTTGTCCCGGTAAGTTCCTAGAACAGCATTTCCTCCTTGGATGTATTTCAACACAGCTTCGAGCGCCATTTTCTGCGCCAACCGATTCACTCGACTTGCCGCGTCTGGTGCGGACCAATCTACTGACTGCTGAAACGCATCCATTGCCTCAATCGGCAGTTGAACGTCGCACTTGCCGAGTTTGCAGTTTTTCAGGTGCTCGATATCTTCGGGCTCTAATGTGAAATCGGCGAGGTCGGTAAGCTGCGGCGGATCACTGAACTTTTGAATAGCCAAATAGTTGGGAAGCTTGCGCAACGCATCGACATCCGATGCGAACTTAAGATAATCCTCGGGAGTGGTTTCCACATACACCGCGCCGAACACAAACACCTGGTCGGCGGTGGGTGAATCCAAAACCTTGGCAATTGCCTTTCCGCTTCGAAGTTGCGCAATCTGATCTTGATCTAAGCCAATGTACTCTCGGAAGAACTTGAATGGTTCAGCGCCTTGATCCCCTGAGGTGGGTCCAGCTATAAAGAAGAACGAAAACGCGGAAATCATCAGCGCTGTCAATCGGATTACAGTTCTCATCGTGCCACCATTCCTTTCACCTGACACGTTGCGACCGCGCCGCGGTCAATAAGAGCCTTGATTCTCCCTTTTAAGTCTCACTTTCCCCGCATAGCGCCGGGAGATAAAAATGTAGTAAGTGGTTGCTAGAGCGAAGCCCACTGGCCACCAAAAGGAAGCGAGAAGCAAAGAGCGGTGGTTTGAAGCAACGGCATAGGCTGTCAGTGAATTTTGCGGCGCGAGCGTCGAATACAGCATCACAGGGAAAATAGCGACGCTGCCGATAACCAACAAGCCCGCGACGAGAAAATTCGACCCCAGAAAAGCCCGCATTTCATGCCGCGTCGAAAGTCCGGAAATGAGGGCAATGGCAGACGCAACGACAAGCAGGAGCCCAAGCCAGGACAACGGATTGGAAAGAGCGTGGGCGGGAACGGCGGGACGAACCAACCACGACTCGAGCGAGATTGCGACAAAGAGAGGAACGGCGGCGACCCAGAGATACCTGGCATAGCTGGCACTGCGGTCATGCACCGCACCTTCGGTTTTCAGCATTAAATAGATTGCGCCATGGGCTGCCAGCAGGACGACCGCGAAGATGGCAACGGACAGGGTGTACCAATCGAGCAAACCTACATTACCCCGCACATTGAAGTTCGTGAAAAACGCCATCGAGAAATCGCCATTGGCATCGAGCGGAACCCCTCGCGCTACGTTGCCCGCCGCCGCGCCGAAAAGTACAGCAAGGAGAAAACTTGAAAAGATGAACACAAAATCCCAGAATCCCTGCCAAAGGCGATCGTTGATGTGGCCACCCACCTCAATGGAAACGCCGCGCAAAATCAGACACCACAAAATCAAAAAGAGGGCAAGGTAATAGCCGGCAAAAGCCGTGGCTATAAGGCGGGGAAATACCGCAACCAAAGTACCGCCAAAACCCACGAGCCAAACTTCATGCCATGACCAAAGAGGTCCGATCGCCGCAACGACTTGGCGCCGCTCCTCCGGCGTTCTAGCAACAAACGGGTGAAGCATTCCAGCTCCAAAGTTGCGACCGTCGAAAGCCACATAGAGGATGAGCATTAGACTGACAATGGCATACCATGTCGGGATCATCCAACTTACTCCTTTACCTGCGCGGCAAGCACTCTTGCGCGGCTGTCGACCGCGGCTTCTTCGTCTGGGCCGAGGACGATCTCGCGACCAACCAGGAAGAGAAAGAGCAGTCCGAGTACGAAATAGAGGCCGATAAAGCCGATCAACGTGAAAATGGTGTCGCCGCTACTTACCACCTTGCTGTAACCGGCGCTCGTGCGAAAAATGCCGTAAAGCAACCACGGCTGACGGCCAAGTTCGGCCGTCATCCAACCCAGGGTGTTGGCGATGTAAGGAAAAGGAAATGCCAGCATCAACACCCACAGCAGCCAAGTGTCCGATGTGAGGCGTTTGCGCCAATTCTGGAAGTTCGCGTAGGCCATCAGGAGAATGAAAATTGTCCCAAGCGTAATCATGAGGTGAAAGGAGTAGTACAAAAGTTCGATATTGTCGGGCCAGGCATTCGGTGGAAACTCGTCGAGGCCGTGGACATAACCCTCGAAAGTACCGTAGGCAAGAAAACTGAGGGCCCCCGGAAACTCGATCGGATTGTCGAGCCGCCGGGCAGCAACGTTGGGTTGCCCGATCATTGCGACGCCCGCCCTAGATCCGCCCACAAACTTGCCTTCCATGGCAGCAAGCGTTACGGGTTGATGATGGGCGACCATCTTGGCTTGCCAGTCGCCAGTGGGAATGGCAACGAGAACAGACGCGACGAGTGCAGTGAGCGCGCCGGCTTGTAGATAGATTTGAGCCTGCGCTGGATGGAGCCGGCGGAGAACATAGAAGGCCCCTATGGCAGTAACTACAAACGCGCCGGTGACGAGCGCCGCCATTTGATTATGGGCGAACTGCACCCAGGCCCACGGGTTGAACAGATAGGCGCTGAAGCTGGCGATGCCCAGCAAGCCGTCCGCTTCAACTCGATAACCCACTGGATGCTGCATAAAAGCGTTCGTGACGATGATGAAGAAACCCGAAAGCCAACTTCCCAGCGCAACTCCAATCGCAGCCAGGAAATGGTATCGGGGACCAAGGCGCTTCTCACCCCAGATCAACGCTCCGATAAACGCGCTTTCCATAAAGAATGCAAACATGCCTTCCATCGCCAGAGTTTGTCCGACCACACTGCCTGCGTACCGGGAAAAGCCCGCCCAGTTCGTGCCGAACTGAAACTCCATAGGAATACCGGTGACAACACCTACGGCAAAATTGAGTCCGAATATCTTGGCCCAAAACCGGACGGCTTTGTTATACTTATCGTCACCTGTTCGCAACGCCCGCCATTTCCAATACACCAGGAACCAAACCAATCCCATGGTGAGCTGTGGAAACAGGTAGTGATAGATCACGGTGAAGCCGAACTGGAACCGGCTCCAGAAGGCAGGATCTGTCAAATTCGAATTCATGGCCACACCGCCAGATCCCAGTGAATTTCCGGGGCCCGGCGCACTTTCGCTTCGATGTTTAGCTTCGACTTCACAAGCTCCGTTACCTTGCAGCCGGGGTGTGCCATATATTTCCCATTTCTTTCACTCGATCCTGTGCATTCCCCGCGGTTCAATCCGGGTTGATTCCGCGCTTGTCTATCGAGCGATCCGAGCTTTCCAGTTCCTTCAAGAACCGCTCGAAGTCCGTCCATACTCTTCGCCAGCGCTCAGTGGCCGATTTCGGGGGTCGCTCGCGCTCAGCGGTATGCAGAGCGAGGGTGAGTATCGCGGCGACCACGTATATGTCGTCCATTTTTGCCTCCAAAAATCCCACGAGCCGAGCCACCACAAAATCGAGGTTTCAACCAGATGAACTAAGTAAAACGTCGAACATTCACACCGAATGTGAGCTTCAACTGACTGCCCGTACCGCGTGCGCCCAGAAACGCTGGCGCAAGACTCTCTTCAATATCTTGCCGGAACCGCTCTTGGGTAACTCGGCGTCCAATAACTCGACGCGGCGCGGAACTTTGAAAGTCGCGAGATTCAGCCGGCAATACGCGACAAGTTCGTCCACAGTGAGAACTATTCCAGGCTTGAGCACGACGCAGGCAGTCACCAGTTCACCCCACTTGGGATCAGGTATTCCGAAGACCGCGGCTTCGAGAATTGCCGGGTGCGAGTAAATGACAGCTTCGACTTCACCGGAGTAAACATTCTCGCCTCCGGTGACAATCATGTCTTTCGCGCGATCCACAATGTAATAATGGCCCTCAGAATCCTGGTAGCCGATATCGCCGGTGCGGAACGAACCCTCACGAAATGCAAGCGCAGTCTCCTCCGGATTATTCCAGTACCCCCGCATGATGTTGGCGCCGCGAGCGACCAATTCACCTGGCTTTCCGGATTCGACTTGCCCCCCTGATTCATCTGTAACTTGCAGATCGATGCCAGGGCAAGGTCGGCCACAGGACATAAGCAGGTCTTGCGTGTGCTCGTGGTCTTGCAGACCCGTAAGGAACCCGGTTTCGCTCAGTCCGTAAACCTGAACAAGTTTCACCTGCGGCAGAAGCTCCCTCGTGCGCCGGATTAGCTCGGGAGCCATCGGAGATCCCCCATACGCGAGCACATTCAGGCTGCTCAAGTTGTACTTCGTGGCGTCCGAAAACTGAGTCAGCAAATTGATCATCGTCGGAACCAACACCGTGTGGCTAACGTGCTCTCGCTCGACGGTCTCACAGAAGCTCTGTGGGCTGAACTTTGGAATCGTGACCTGGGACGCGCCGAAAGCCGGTGCCGCGAACATCGCGGGAAAGTCGGCGATATGAAAAATCGGCGCCGCATGCAGGTAGACGGCGCCTCCCGTGTATCGCATCCAGTAATTGAAGTGGTGAACGTCGGCTAGGATGTTAGCGTGAGTTACCATCACGCCTTTGGGCCGGCCAGTCGTGCCACTGGTGTAGATAAGAGCGACTATTGCTTCCGGGTCATAAACGACGTATGGAGGAAGATCGTTTCGAAGCTCCAAAGGATCTTGATCGAGTACCCTTTGCCACGGCGTTTGCACTGTTGGCGTCGGTAGCGAGGAATGACGGACCAACCCATGGGGGGTCGCATCAGCGAGCACCCGATCAATTTCCGCCAGGGATAGACGTGTGTTTAATGGAACTGCTATGACGCCGAGCCAGCTGCATGCGTACACCAACTCGATGTACTCCGGGCCGTTAGGCAAGAGAAGGGCTAGCCGGTCTCCTGCTTTGAAACCAAGCGCATTGAGCGCGGCCGCTATGCCCTTGACACGATTTTCCAACGCGGAGAAAGTTAAGGGGACTCCTCCGAGAGAGAGCGCCGGTTGCGCCGAATAATATCGTGAAGCCCGGCCAAGTGAATGGACATAGATCATCGGTTGCACTCAAGAATTTAGGGATCGCTCTTGCTAGAGCTTTCGCTTTGTTTCGTCCTGTGGGACCTAATCCGCGCCCCTTGCCATCGCCGCCTGAGCTGCCTTTTCGCTCTTTGTTCGAGTGGCGAGCAATTCCAGCAACATGGCATCGCGCTCGCGCTCGAGCTCTTCAATCGAGCGATTGCCCGCTTCCTTCAGGACTCCTTGGATCATCGTTTGCTTGACCTCGGGACTAAAATCAGTGATTTTCCCGAGATCTTTCCACCATGTCGCTAACGGGCCAGTGAATTGTTCCATGAAGTGCTGAATCCCGCCTTGACCGCCGCCCAAATGGAACA